>Ga0111539_10003775_pt1 | contig 19927 bp, 17 predicted proteins | sample RhiMethybrSRZTD1_FD_79667 | JGI IMG/M metagenome (GOLD analysis project Ga0111539, IMG submission 79667) | Populus rhizosphere microbial communities from Tennessee, USA - Rhizosphere MetaG P. TD hybrid SRZTD1 (version 2) (version 2) | ecosystem: Host-associated > Plants > Roots > Rhizosphere >... | reverse complement strand
GTTTGAAAGTCGATTTTCGTGCCCTCGGCGACGAGGCCCAGCGGATCGTAGAACCGCGCCCCGTCTTTCGCCATGGCCCGAAAGACCATCTCGTCGTAGCCGCTCTGCGCGCGCCCGATGCCGGCTCCCATCCACGTCTCGACGAAGACGGCCACGCCCTCCTGATACCAGGACGGGACGGCGACGCGGGGCGAGGTCAGAAAGAAGTAGAGGATCGACTCCGGCTGCTCAGCGACCGGATTGACCTTGCCCAGAAACAGCCGCCGAAAGAACTTGTCGCTCCCCGTCGCCTGGTCCATGGTCGCGACGTGCGTCAGTTCGTGATTGGCGATCATCGTCAGCCGTTCGTTGGCGGGCAGGGTCTCGAACAGCGAGGTCAGCGGGGCGATCTGCACCTGAACGTTGTCGCGGGGCACCGAGGTCGCCCAGGCATTGCCGTAGTCCTGGAAGTCGACGAGAAGGATGGTCGGCTTTTCGGAAGGCGTGAAGTCGAAGAGCCGCCGTTGAAACTGCAGCGAATTCAGGAACGCGCGGGCCGCATACGGGACAAGAAAGGTCTCGGCCCCTTCGATGTAGACGATGCGCACTTCCGGGGTTTCGATCTTGGCGAGCTGGGCGGCACCAGACGTTGGGATGAACAGCGTAAAAACGAGGGCGAATAGCCAAGTACGTATGGGGAGCATCCGGGGCAATAGTAAAGCAAAAGGCCGGCGCCCTTTCGGACGCCGGCCCTTCTGAGCTGGGGGTATTCGGTCAGTTGGCTAGTTACCGCGCCAGCGCGGACGAGATCTGCGCCCGGACGACGGCATCATTGAGCATCTTGAACATCGCGGGACTCGCCAGCGCTTCAAGCATATTGCTGCGCGTCAGCGCCTCAAGCATCCCCTGGCGGGTCAGCGCCTCGGCAACGCCTTGCCTCGCGAACGCTTCGGCAACACCCTGGCGCGAGAGGGCCTCTGCGACACCCGGCTTCGCAATCGCCTCGGCCACACCCGGCCTCAGCAACGCCTCAGCAGCCCTCGTTCTGGTGAGCGCCTCAGCGGACTTCGCCTTGCCAAGCGCCTCAGCGGCGATCTGGCTCCTTGAAATTGCTTCGGCCATGCCAAGCCGGGCCACGTTCTCGGCAAACAGCGGCTCCGCAAGCAGCGCGGCGACTCCCTCGACCTTGAGCGCCTCCAGCAACGACCCCTTTGCCAACGCCTCGACGACGCCCGGTTTGGCAATGGCCTCCGCAGCAGCCCTGTTCCTTACCAACTGAGACAGCGCCTCGTTCTCGAACAGGTCGCGCAGCGCGTTCCGCGTCACGCTGTCCTTGACGAGCCGGTCGAACTGTTCGCTCTGGATGAATTGCTGGACCTCGGAATCCGGAACTTTGATGTCCTTCACTGAGATTTGCGTGCCCTGGTACCGCTGCGCCACGCCAATGGTGGCTTCGGTGCCACGTCCAATCGGGGGATACCCTAAGACAAACACCGACACGAGAGCCGCGGCAGCGAACCCGGTTACGGCCCAGAGAATCTTGTTTCTCACGACGACCCCTCCATGGACGGCGGACCGTCCGAACTGTCCTTGACTGGAACTTACACGGGCGCCCGCCACAAAGTTGGTGAGGCGCCGGCCCTGCAGGGCACGGCGCCAGCGGCGCCATGCCGTCATTTGCGATTCGGCGGCCGAAACCTCGGCCATGACCGAATCCACCAAGTCGGCGGGGGGTGCCGTCCGGCTGAGCCGGTCGAGCGCCTCGTCGACGAAATCCTCACGGTCCTGTTCGTTCACGAGCGCACGCTCCTGTCCTTCAAGATCTCGCCCAGCCGCTGCCGGGCCGAGAAGAGCCGCGACTTGACCGTCTTTTCCGGAATCCCGATGACCTCGGCGATCTCCTCGTACGACATCTCGCCGAAGTACCTCATGACGATGACTTCCCGATACTCCCGGGTCAGAACCATCAACGCCGCCTGGACCTGACTGCTCGTCTCGCCGCGCTCCACCGGGTCCCGTCCAGCCTTGGCTTCGAACGTCGCCTCGAGCGGTTCATGCTGGCGCCGGTCGCGGCGGGCGTTCAGCCCCTCGTTGAGGGCGATTCGGTAGAGCCAGCTGAAGAACTTCCGCGACGGATCGTAGGTCCCGAGCTTGAGATAGGCCCGGACGAACGCGTTCTGCGTGACGTCGCGGGCGTCCTCCACGTTGCCCATCAACCGCAACGCCACCGTGAACAGCACTTGCTGGTAGCGCCGGACCAGCGTTTCGAACGCGGTGGAGTCGCCATTCAAGCAACGGGCAACCCAGACCGCGTCGTCGTTCGGTCCTGTCATGGAATACACCACCGGGCCCGGGAAAGTTGGTGGGCTTGGTCTTATAGCACATCAGCGGGCCAGTGCTATGATTCGCCGGCCGTTCGCCGCGCACCCCCGGGCGTTCACCACGGCGTCGAGGCCACTCGTCACTGAGCGTCCCGACACCCCCTCGCCGGGTCAAAAAGAAGGCATGAGTGCCCGCGACACCCTGACCGTTCCTGCCACCATGGCGGGGGTCCGGCAAGCGGCGGACACGGCGTCCGCCTGGACCGACCGCCTGGGGCTGCCGGTCGAGGTCCGCCGGCGCGCCCTGACGACCCTCGACGAAGTCCTGTCGAACATCGTCCGCCACGGGGTTCGCGGAGGTGCGGGCGTCATCCAGATGACCCTGGCCTACGAGGCTGGCGTCCTCGAAATAGAACTGACCGACGACGCCGATTCGTTCAATCCTTTACTCGTTCCGGCCCCCGACGTCGGCGCGCCGATCGAGGATCGGGTCCCCGGGGGACTCGGGATTGCGCTGGTTCGGGCGCTTGCGGACGAGGTGCAGTACGAGCGCGACGCGAACCGAAACCGGGTGACGATGAGGTTCGAGGCGAACCGCGGGACCCGAGACATCTGACGTCGCGGACGCAGGAGCAGGATGGAAATCAAGGAAGACCGTCGTGACGGGGTGCTTGTCATCGCGCTGGCCGGCCGGGTGGACAGCACCACGGCCCCTACCCTCGAAGCTCATCTGGGCCGCCTCGAGAAGGACTCCACCCGGCGGCTGGTCGTCGATTTCAGCGGCGTCGAGTACATCAGCAGTGCGGGCCTGCGCATCATGCTGATCCTCGCCAAACGGGCACGGGAGCAGCAGAGCGCGCTCGCCCTCTGCGCGCTGGGCGAAAACGTGCGGCAGGTGTTCGAGCTGGCCGGCTTTCTTCCTCTGTTCATCGTGAAGGGTTCGCAGAACGCCGCGGTCGCCGCCGTCACTGGTGTATGAACGCCCGCGTCCGCGTTGCGCCGCCGGCCGGATCGCCCTTCGATCGCGATCTCGAGGCGTCGGCCTACGTCATCGGCCGATCCGTGGCGGCCGAAATCGTCGTCGACGACACCAGGGTCTCGCGCAAGCACGCCCGGCTGTTCCAGCAGGATGGCCAGTGGTTTGCGGAGGACCTCGGCACGACCAACGGCACGTTGCTGAACGATCAGCCGCTCCGGCAACCCACGGCCCTTTACGCGGGCGATCGTCTGCAGGTCGGCGGCACGGTGATCGAATACGCGCCCCATCCGCCGCCGGCGGCGACGCCGGCCGGCGCCGTCGAACCCGATCGACAGGCCGCGCGCCTGGCGATTCTGAACGACGTCCATCGCGCGCTGGCCACGCCGATCTCGATTGACGCGCTCCTCGATCTCATTCTGGAGCGCTGTTTTGCGGTCCTCCGGCCCGAAGAGGGCGTGATTCTGCTGCGCCAGCCCGGAGGCGGCTTCGCGCCGGCAGCCACGCGGCGGTTGCCTGGCAGTACGGGTGACATCTTCGTGTCGCGCCGGCTGGTCGACGAGGTGGCCGTGAAGGGCAAACCGGCGCTCGTCCTGGACGCTGCGCTCGACGCGCGGTTCGCTTCGGCCGACTCGATCATCGTCTCAGGCGTCCGCAGCCTGCTGGCCGCGCCGCTGTCCGATGCGGACGGCCAGCTCGGGATGATCGCCCTTTCGTCGCGCGCGAGCGTCCGCAAGTTCGGCGAGGATGACCTCGCCATGCTGATGTCGCTCGCGTCGGCGGCGGCGCTCCGCGTCCGCAACCTCGAGCTCGCCGAAAACGCCGCGGCGCAGCGGGTGCTCGAGCGGGAGTTGGCGCTCGCGCACGACATGCAGATGGCAATGCTGCCGCGCCGGACGCCGGAGCGGCCCGAAATCGACGTCGCCGGAGACCTGACGCCCGCCCGTCTCGTCGGCGGCGATCTCTACGATTTCGTGGTCGAGGACGATCGCCTCTGGTTCATCGTCGCCGACGTGTCGGGCAAGGGCGCGGCCGCGGCGCTGTACATGGCGGTGGCCAAGACGCTCTTTCGCGCGATCGTCCAGCCGGGCGCCGAGCTCGCCGGCGCGCTCGCGCGGATGAACCGCGAGCTCTGCCGCGACAACGACCAGATGGTGTTCATCACCGCGATGGTCGGGCATCTGACGCTCTCGACCGGCGACGTCGCGCTGGGGGATGCGGGACACATTCCGGCGGCGATCGTCCGCCCGCGCGGCCGCGTCGCCTACCCGAAAGTGCCGAAGAGCATGGCATTCGGCGTGCTCGACGACACGCGGTACGAGCACGGACACTTCCGGCTCGAGCCCGGCGACACGCTCGTGCTGCTCACTGACGGCGTCACCGAGGCGCGCAGCCGGTCGGGCGAGCTCTTCGGCGACGCGCGGCTCGAACGCGCGCTGCAGGCGTCGGCCGGCCAGCCCGCGTCCACCGCCGTCCGGACAATCGTCGGCGCCGTCGAGACGTTCGCGGCCGGCGCGCCGCCCGAGGATGACGTGACCGTGCTGGTCATCAAGTATCGATAACGACCGGCGGCATTGACGCGCTTCCCTAATCTTTTCTGCCCGCGAGCGCCGCGCGAATGGCCTCGAAGCGGTAGCCGACTTCGGCGGAGAAGCCCTCGACCTCGGCGGGCGAAGCGCCCGAGGCCTCGAATGCTTTTCGAATCTGTGCTGGCGTGAGTTGCGACGCGAGCGTCGCAAACCACCGGGCGTGATCGACCGGCACAGCCACGCGCTCCGTACTCATCAGCGGATACCGGAATTCCAGGCGGTTCATGACAATGCCATTCAGAAAGCGGCTCTCGCGATAGTCGGAAAGATTCCACCGGGAGTGCTTCTTCTGGAACCCTCCGGCCCAACGGCCGAACGCGGTCCCGAGATCCGACAGCACGTAGCGCTCTTCGACATCACCATCGGTGCGCGGTAGACGAAGGATGGCGGCGTTTTCGGCCCGTGCGTCCCAGTTGCCGACGAGCACGATCAGGATTTTCAACGCCGAGAGCTCTTTCGTGTGATTGAACGGATTGTTCTCGACGTCCCAGTTGCCGCGACGCTCGCCACCGCGGACCCTTCGCTCGAACCGCGCCGTGCGAAAGGTCCCGTCCGGCCCGACGAGGTCCGCCGCGCGCGTTAGCTTCTGCACGTTCTCGATCTTTCCTTCTCGGACGAAGTAGTTCTCGTCGACGAAGAATCCAAAGGCCCAGATCAGCCGGCTCGCGGCGATTTCGGCATGCACTTCGTTGTCGGCCGGTGAGGCCGGCGCGAGCTTGATGGTCCATTCCCCGCCCTCGGCATCGGTCACTTCGATCTTGGGCTTGGTGCCTGACGTGTCTTCCCTCACGAATGTGAACGGCGGCGCCGGTGCGCCGTCGGCGCTGCCCGCGCCCCAGTAGAGATCTTTCGCGCCGATCGGTCCGGGATCGCGCCACAGCACACGAATCGTGTCCGGCCGTGCCGTCACGGACGGAGCGGCGGTAACAGCGACCGTCCACAGCACGCCGGCCAGCAGCGCCATTGGCTTCATAGAGGAAATCCGCAGCAACCGACATGCCAGCCGCGCCAGCCGGCCGGTCGTCAGATCGGTGCGATTGAGGAAAGCGCGATGCCGAAAGTAGGCACGGCTCGCACTACCCTGGAGCAGGACCCCTCAATCGATGTGGAGCACGTTGATGTGCGGAAGAACATCGATCTCGTAATCGTCGCCGTGCCGCCGGGCGCGGCCGAAGTACCGGAGTGCAACGCCGGCGAGCGCCCCGACTGACAACGTCACGGCAATCGCTGTCCGGTCTGGCGCCACCTGCCGCGAGAGCCACGGCAGTCCACGCGTGAACGCCAGAAAGAAGAACAGATAGAAGGGCCAGAACTTGCGGAGGCTCAGCGCCTCCGGCGACCATGGGCGGGAACACGGCATACCGCTGAACGTGTGGAGGAGCGCCTCGGTGACGAGGAGACCCGCCGCCAGACAGATGAGGCCGAACGTCACAGCGGCCTGCGGGTCCATGCGTCCCCAACCGAACGCGGCGGCGGCAAGCGCGACGGGCGCCACCGAGCAGACGGCCAACACCCGAAAGACTCCAGCCCGAGACCGCCGCGGGTCCGGATCAATCGATACGAACAGCCAGCTCGATTGCAGCTCGGACGGCAGCGAAGCCGTGATCCGCAACCCGACGGTCACCATGAGGATCACCACGAGCGGAATCGACATCCACTCGGTGGAGACAGGAGTCGCGGCGTCGCCTGCCGCGGCGCGGCTTTCGAGGAACGACGGCAATGCGAGCGCGGCGGCCGCGCCGCACGCGAGCGCCAGCATGAGCCGATGACGATCGACGCGGCCGGCCGTCGCGAGGAAAAACTGCATCGACGCGCGTGTCTGCGGCGATCTCGCCAGAACGCGCGACACGAGCGCCGCAAGCCGCGCGAGCATCGACACACGGGCCGGCCCGGCGAGCGTGTCTCCGAGCGTGCGCCGATAGGCCAGCGGATACGCGAGGAGCAGGACGGCGGCGGCAAGGCTGGTTATCAAAAGTGCGGTACGCGCCAGACTTGCGAGCACGGGATCGGCCGTGCCGAGGATCCATTCGTACAGCCCGAGAAACCACAGGATGGGTGTCTTCAGAATCCAGGGTTTCACTCTCGTCTGAAGATCGACACGCGCCGTGACGCCGGACGAGCCTGACAGACGGTGGTCGGCAAGCGGTGCGATGCCCGACTGTTCCAATGTCGGCGGAAGCGCGGCCACCACCGTCGGGAGGATCAGGAGCGCCACAATCACCACGGTGACGAGCAGCGTCTGCAGCAGCGGCGAGAACCGGCTGAACAGCCTCGGGCCAAGGCTGACGAGCGCCACCGCCTGCAGCGCGCACAGCGTGACGAACACGAAGACCGAGGCGAGCGTGGCGGCAACGAGATGCGCGACGACATTTTTGACAACGAATGCCAGCGATCCGTGGTTGCCGAGGATCGCACCGAACGCCACGGACGCCGCCGCGTGCATGCCGACCGAGATCACCAGCACATAGACCGCCAGCGCGCTGAGCTTGGCTCGAAGGATCGTCTGCGGCCTGACCGGCAGCACCCCGAGAATCGACGCGTCGCGACGGTCCAGGAGCAGCGCGTTCCACACGATGCTGACGATGACGCCGGTGACGACCATCGAGAGGCCAAGATAGAGCGCCTTGTCCGGCCACGCGGCACGGTCCACGGCTTCGAAACCGCGGGCGAGGAAGACGCCCTCCCAGGGTAAGGACATGATCACGGCCATGAACACGCCGGGCGCGCTGAGCAGGCCGATGAACCAGAGGAACGACGATCGAAGGTCCGTCCCACGACCCATGATCTCGTTCTCGAAGAATCGCTCGAGAAACGCGCGGCCCAGCGCCCGGCGCTGCGTCCCAGCGTCAATCTGACTGCCTGCCGTCACTGGGCGATCACTTCCAGAAGCGACGCCGCGACGACGTCGACGTCCTCGCGCACCGCGAGCTGGGCGAACACATCTTCGAGCGACGGCGACCGCATCAGCTCGCGCAGGTGGACGACCGAGTCGTCGGCCACGATCTTTCCGGATCGCAGGATGATGACGCGCGTGCTGATCTTCTCAATCGAGTCGAGCTCGTGCGAGCTGTAGAGAATGATCCGGCCCGCCGCGGTCAGTCCCTTGACGACGCCGCGAAGGATCAGCGCCGCCGAGACGTCCAGCCCCGACGTCGGCTCGTCGAAGATCACCACGCGTGGGTTGTGCAGGAGGGCCGCGGAAATCAGGATTTTCTGCCGCATGCCCTTCGAGAACGCCGCGAGCGGCACGTGATAGGACGCGTCGAGTCCGAAAAGCGACAGCAGACGATCGATCTTGGCCTCGAGCACTGACGCGGGGATGCCGCGCAGCCGTCCGGTCAGGCGCAGGTACTCCGGACCGGTGAGGTAGGTATAGACATGCGCCTCTTCCGGGACGTACCCGACCTGCGCTTTGTAGTCGAGAATCTGATCCTGAATGTCGATCCCGTTGAACAGAATCCGGCCCGTCGTGGGCGCGATGAGGCCGACGATCATCTTGACCGTCGTGGATTTGCCCGATCCGTTCGGCCCGAGGTATCCGAGCACTTCCCCCGGCTGGACGGAGAAACTGAGGTGACTGACGGCGGCGAGCCCGCCGTAGCGCTTCGTGACGTCACGCAGTTCGAGCATGGGAACCTCGGTGGCCGACGTAGACTACCCGATAGCCCTGAAGCGTTAAGCGTGCGTTTCAGAACTCAAAAAGGAGGGGCGGGCTTCAGCCCGCCTTGCTGGGCCGGCTAAAGCCGGCCCCTCCTGCTGCCAGAGTTTGAAACCCACTCCAAGGACGGCATTGAGATGACCCGGTTGGGCTCGCTCACATTGTTGCTCGCTCCGATCGTGGTTTGGGCACAGACGCAGACCATCGCGCCACAGCCGTTGACCATCGAGGGCGCGACGACGCACATATACAAGTCGATTGGTGGGAACGACCTGCGTCTGCATGTCTTCAATCCAGCGCGCGCCACGGCGCCGGCCCCGGCGCCGGCGATCGTGTTCTTCTTCGGAGGTGGCTGGTCGCAGGGCGACGTCATGCAGTTCATGCCGCAGGCGAAGCACTTCGCCGAACGCGGCATGGTGGCAATCGTCGCGGACTATCGTGTCTTCCGACGCCACGGGACGACGGCTCTCGAGGCGATGGCGGACGCGAGGTCGGCCGTGCGCTGGGTGCGAGCGAACGCGTCGAAGCTGGGTGTGGACCCGAACCGGATCGTGGCGGCGGGCGGATCCTCGGGCGGACACATTGCGCTGAGCGCTGCCGTCTTTGAGACGTTCGACGAGCCAAGCGAAGACAAGCAGGTCAGCGGGCGGCCAAATGCGCTCGTGCTCTTCAATCCGGCGGTCGATACGAGCCGTGATGCGGCCAGCCTGACGGAACGTTTCGGCCAACGCGGTGGTGATGCGTCACCGGCCCAGCATGTGACTGCCGGCCTGCCGCCGATCCTGATCCTTCACGGCAAGGCGGATGCGACCGTCCCGTACGCGGATGCGGAGCGATTCTGCGCGGCGGCCACCACCCGTGGCAATCACTGTCAGCTTGTCGGATATGAGAGCGCCGCTCACGGGTTCTTCAACCCACAGGTCGCCGACGGGAAGTGGCACCGGGAGACCCTGCTCGAAGCCGATCGTTTTCTCGTCAGGCTTGGCTACCTGAAAGTTCAGTAGTTGAGATAATTGCTGCATGCCGCTGAAGAACGTCCTGGTGCTCGTCGCCGCAGTGGCAATCACGGCGGGAGTGTCACAGGAGGCTCAGCGATCGCCGGGCTATCTCGTCGCCGTCGCGTCGGAGGCTGCCGATCGCATCTCGCTCATCCGATTCACGAACGAGACCGGACGCGTCGAGTCGGACATCGCGACCGGGGTGATGCCGCTCGCCATCGACGGTCCACACGGGCTGGCAAGCTCGCGCGACGGCCGGTTTTTCTTCGTGACGCTCGCGCACGGCCAGCCGTACGGCATGGCGCTCAAGTACGAGACCGCGACACGCGCCGTTGTCGGCCGCGCCACGCTGGGCCTGTTCCCGGCCACGCTCGACGTGTCGCCCGACGGGACGTTTCTCTATGTCGTGAACTTCAACCTGCACGGCGATCCGGTGGCGTCGTCCGTGTCGATTCTACTCGCCGAGTCCATGCAGGAGATTGCGCGAGTGATGACGTGCCGGATGCCGCATGGATCGCGGCTCAGCCCGAACGGCACGCGGCACTACTCGGCCTGCATGATGGACGACGCGGTCATCGAGATCGACACCGCCGCGCTTGGCGTCTCGCGTCATTTCATCGTCACTCGCGGCCTGGAACACGGCGGCACGGCACTGCCGCCAGCGTCGGCGCCTGCCGCCATGACGCACGGCCCGGGCCACGGCGCCGAAGCGCCGCCGGCCGGTTCGGTGGCGTGCTCCCCGACGTGGGCGCAACCCTCGGCGGACGGCGCGACGATCTTCGTCGCGTGCAACGGCACGAGCGAGATCGTCGAAATCGACGCGGATCGATGGACGCTTCGCCGCCGCATTCCGGCGCGACCAGGCGTCTACAACCTCGCCGTCACACGCGACGGCCGCCTGCTCGCCACCAACCGCCGCGATCAGTCCGTGTCGGTCATCGATATCGCCTCCGGAAAGGAGCTCGCGCGGATTCCAACCAGGCGCCGCGTCGTCCACGGCGTGGTCGTCACGCCAGACAATCGCTACGCGTTCGTGACGGTCGAGGGGATCGCGGCCGAGCCGGGCACCGTCGAGATGATCGATCTCGCGACGCTGCGCACGGTGACGACCGTGGACCTCCCGCCGCAGGCGGGAGGGATCGACATCATCTCCGGTACGTAGGGCGGGTCGAGCCCCGAGTGGTTCCGGTGCCGACCCGCCCGCTTGAAGAGACCTCACTGCCCGTGGTGGGAGTACGTCACGTTGTCGACGACGAACCTGGTCAACGCGCTGAACCGGATCGTCACCTCCGTCACGGCTGGGCCGTCGTAGTCGAAACGGCCCCCAACGAACGTCGGATCGCGTGTGGCGTTCAGCACCAGCTCCTGGCGAAGCGCGCTGTTTCCTGGCCCAAATAGATCGACGGTCACCGTCTGCGGCAAAATCGCCGTGCTCTGCGCCACACCGAAACCGAACCGCCGCGTTGGCGACGTGAACTCCAGCCGGAGAACGCCAGCGCCGTTGCCTTCGATGTTCGGCGCCTGGATGTTGTTCGTCACGCCCGGGCCGGCGGTGGTGCCCGCGCGGCAGTCGGTGCCGGGCGCGCCGCTGATGGTGTACGAGTACGTCACGCCGGCCACGGTCAGCCCGTTACACGCGACGTTCGGGAAGTCGAACGTCTGCACGAACAGCGGTTCGCCCGGGACGAGTCCCCAGCCACCGCCCATGATGTCGTCGTCCCCAGCAAACGGGCTGATCTGGTCCCGTCGATCGGTCCAGATGCCGTAGACCAGCCTGTCGTTTGCGGCGAGGTCGATGTAATCGCCTGCGAACACGAAATCCTGAATCGACAGCGTGTCGGAGAATCGGAGGTTCTCGGACCAGCCCGTACCCTCGCCCGGGAGAAGGCGCGCGTAGAAGACGTCATAGAACAAGTTGGGTGAGTCGCAGTTGCGCGTGGGAATCGGTCCGGTGAAACACGCCGCCGGGGTGGAGGTCGGCAGGTTCGGCGCCAGCCGCGTGTCTTCCCAGATGAGGTGGAGGTGCGATGCGGCACCACCGTGCTGGATGTTCAAGGCGGCGAATCCCTGTGCTCTTCCCGGCCCGTCGTCATTGACGGTCAACGGCGCGGACCAGGCGTCGTACGGCGCGGCGGCGCTCGTGATGTAGCGGATATCGCCCTGCTCGCTGGACGCGGCGTTGGCGACCAGGTTCAGGTTCAACGGTGCGTACGTATACGCGATGTGCGCGGCGCCGCCAGGCGCGATTTCGACGTCCGGCATCATCGCGATCCACCAGCGCCGGTAGAAGTCGAGCGGTCCGAGGAAGAAGCGCAGCTCGTACTGTTCGCTTGCCGCTACCACGAGCGGGTCCCACGTCGTGCCGAAGTCGGGCGACCTGCGCGTCCGAATCTGAAACTGGCCGTTCAACCAGCCGTCGGCGCCGGAGTGATACCAGGCGACCAGCAGCTCGCCGTGCGGTCCGCCCTCCGGGCGGGAACCTTGAACCACGACCTGCGGTGTTCCCGGCCCCGGGTCCGCTCCGCTGTCCAGAATTGACGGCGACGACCAATTGAGGCCGCGGTCAACAGATCTGGTAAACGCGATGGCAGTCGGTGGAAGTCCCGGAACGGATTGCCGGAAGCGCGTCGCCGTCACGTACACGAACTCGCTGTTGGCCGCGCCACCTGCAGTGCCGATCCAGGGCTTGTCGTACGTGAATCCCGGGTCAACGACGATCTGCGGTAACGGGTTCGTGCGGATCGTGAACGCATCGCCGTCGAGAGCGACGACCGGCGCCGACCACGTCGCGCCGTCATCGTCCGAGTGACTGACGACGATGTCGAGATCCTGCGTCACGAACGTGCCCGTCGGTCCGGTCATGGTAGTCGCGCGAATATCCATGTACGCGTAGTACACGCGCGCGCCGTTCGGCGAATAGGTGATGACCGGATCGCTGCAGCTGGCCCCGGTTCGAAGCGTCATCGCCGTGCCGTCGGTCCATGTGGCGCCGCCATTTGCGCTGCTGTAGACCACGCAGACGCTGCCACGGTGCGATCCGCCGACGAGCCGTTTCTGGTCTCCGGGATTGGCGGCGATCGTCGGTTCATTTTCGGCCGCAAGCGACGACGCGATGGACACGTCGCGAAACTTCGGCGCGCGTTCGCGTCCGAACGGCGTGCCCGGAACGTCCACCGGCTTGCCCGACAGGTCGGCGAGACCCAGGGCCTGCGCGACGGCCTGCGCGGCGCCGCCGCTCATCTGCAGCAATTGATCTTTGATTTCCTCCGGGATCTGGCTGGCGTCAACGGGCGGCCCCGATTGTGTGAGTCCACCGACACCCAAGGCGAGCACCAACGCAAGAGAGAGCATCCAGAGTCGCTTGACCATACGCTCCTCCTCTCAACACGAATGTGCGGGGGAGACCGTATGTTACGCCTCCGAGACGTGGCCGCTGCCCTGGATCTGGCCCCGGTGGGCAGCTTGGGGGGAACCGGTACCCGTCTGGCTACTTCACCGCCTTGAGTCTCGTGATCCACACCCCTGAGTTGATGTCATTGAAGAAGATGAGGCCCTTGTGTGGCTGGGCGCCCCAGGTGAAGGGAAGATTCGGGCGGTAGCCTTTGGGATCGCCGGTCCAGAGGCTCGCAATCTCGCGCCCCTGGCGGTAGAGATCGCCGCGAAGCTCGCCTGACACGTCCACGGCGCGCGCGCCAGCGGAGTAATACCCCATGTAGAGCACGTCGTCTTCGACCCAGACGTTGTGTGCGCCGCCTTCGGGCACGTCGTAAAACGCGACGTCGCGCGGGCGCTCGATGTCGGCGACGTCAACGACGTGCACGATGCCCTTCACCGGGATGCGATCGCGCGCCACCAGGTCGAACCGCGGCGGAAAGACCTCGTCGCCAAGGAAGACGTAGTTCTTGTAACGAAAGACCGTGTGCGCGCCGGCCAGCCAGCCTGCGCCGTACAGTTCGTGATAGTTGAGCTTCAACTGAGCCACGAGCTTCGGCGATCGCGGGCTGCCGCCCTTGAGGCCGGCGCCGACGTCGAGGATCACGAGACCTTCACGCCAGTACGCGAGGTACGCGAGGCCGTCCTTGACGAAGACGTCGTGCAGGTAGCGCCCGGCAATGCCATCGCCCTCCGGCGTCGAGAGCGTCTTCGTCAGCGTCTCGAGCTGCCAGCGGGAGACTTCTCTCGGCTGGCGGGGATCTTCGATGCTGATGACCCGCATCGATCCGGTCGCGTCGTCGGTCAAGTACACGTGCTGGCCGTCCACGAACGCGCTGTGCACGCCTCCGGTCACCGACTCCGTGTACTCGGCGAGGACTTTCGGGTGCGCCAGATCGGCAGTATCCAGAATGACGATGCCGTTCTTCCGGTTCGACGCGCCTTCGCGGGTGAGCACGCCGATCTTGCCGTCGGCGGTCGTGCTGATGTCGTTCATGATGCGCGCGTCGAACGCCAGCGAATCGACCTTCAGCGGCGCGGCGGGATTCGAGATGTCGTACACCCACAGGCGCCCCGCGATGGCCGACGTGACGTACATGAAGTTGCCGACGATCCATTGCTCCAGGACCTGGAACTCGTCGACCGGCGCTCGTCCGACCACTTCGAACTCCCGCCGCACGTCCCTGGGCCTGACGACGACCGACGCGGTCGCGCTGCGCTCGCCGCTGATCGCGGTGACGACGTACGCGCCAGGGCGCTCCGCGACAAAGGCGCCGTCGGCATCGACGGAGGCCTGCGCTCCCCCACCGACCGACCAGCGAAGCGCCGGCATCTCGACCGCCGATCCGGACGCGTTCTTCGCGGTCGCGCGAAGCCGGACGACGTCGCCGGTGCGCACGGACGTCGTCGCCGGTTCGATGGCGATCGTCGCAACCGGATTCCGGACGACGGCGACGGGAACGGCCGCCGTCGCCGCGCCGCTCGTGACGCGAATCGTCGCACGTCCAATCGCGACGCCGGTGACGACGCCGCCGCCATCCACCTGGACCACGGCCGGCGTGTCGGAGGCCCAGCTCATCGCGGCATCGCTGCGCGGCACGCCGGTCTTCGTGAACGCGCTCGCGCGAAGCTGCGCGGCGCCGCCGGGCACGAGCGGACCCGCGAGCGGCGCGACGTCAAGACGCGCGACCGCCTGCGGTCGAACGGGCACCGCCATCGTAGTGGGCTTGCCGCCGACGATGACGCCGACCGTGAGCAGGCCGGCGTCGAAGAACGTCACCGCGCCGCTCGGCTCCGCAACGCCGACGTCGAACGGCGTCGCGAACCAGGCCGTCGGTTTCACGTCCATCTTCGCGCCAGCGGCGTCGAAGGCCTCGATGCGGAACGTGACGGTCTGCCCCACTTCGCCTTCGGAGACCGGCGCCACGATCCGCACCTGTGCCGGAGCCGGACCCGGAGGCGGGGCCGGCGGCGCCTGCTGCGCGCCAAGCGAAACTGCGAACAACGGCATCAATGTGGCAAGACAAAGCCGACGCATCGTTTCCTCCATGAGCTCCGGGAGGCGCCTGGCTGCAGCCGGCCCAGCCACGGCGGGCTGAAGTCCGCCCCTCCTTCTGAGTGCTAATCGTCGTGATGATCGTGCCGCTCGTGCTCGCGCTCCCGTCTGGTGCGCTGCGAGCTCAGCCGCTGCTGCGCGCCCAGCGTCTGGCGATTCTTCAACTGTGTGCCCTCGGAGGTGACCGCGAACAACGACAGCATTTTGTCGAGCGAACTGGATCCACATGACGGGCACACGGGCACGGCCGAGCCTCGAATCAGCAGCTCGCATTGGCTGTTACAGTTGCGGCAGCGATACTCGAAGAGGGGCATGAGCGTAGTATCGCAGAGTGCGCCTCGGGCGCGTGACGGAGGGGCGGGCTTCAGCCCGCCTTTGCCGGGCCGGCTCGTCACGGCCGTAGCGCGGCTCGGGGTGTGAGCCGCGGAGGGAGCGATGATGAAACCGTTGAGCACGGCGATGTTGATCGCCCTGGCCGCCGGGATCGGCTCGGCAATCGGTCAGAACCCGCCCCCGGTCCAGACGCCGCCGGCACAGGCGACGCCACCTCCGGCGCCGGCGTCCGGCACACCGCCGCGCCCCGGAGCGCCGACGCGCGACCCGCTCACGCCTGGCTACGTCAAGGCCACCGAGCTGCCCGACGGCGGGGTGCCGCCCGTCAACGTGAACGGTAATTTCATCATCGGGCCGACGCACCCGGCGTCGCCCGACGTGGCCGCGAAGGAGGGTGTGCCGCAAGGCACGATCCAGATCTTCACGATGAGCTCGGCCGACAGCAAGATCTATCCAGGGGTCGCGCGCGAGCCCGGAACGGGCTCACGGCCCGATCCGGACGACCCTGTGAAGGTCATCGTCTCGAGCGTTCCCACGCCGTACACGCGCCGCGTCGCGGTCTACGTGCCGGCCCAGTATGTGCCCGGCACCATCGCACCGCTCATCGTCGGCGCCGACGGCCCCGACCAGCTGCTCTTCACGACACTCGACAACCTGATCGCGCAAAAAAAAGTGCCGCCGATGATCGCGGTGTCCATCGCCAACGGCAGCGGCGACGCGCAAGGCAGCCAGCGCGGCCTGGAGTACGACACGATGTCGGGCCGCTACGCCGAGTTCGTCGAGACCGAAGTCCTGCCCCTGGTCGAGAAGCAGTACAACGTGAGACTGACGAAAGATCCCAACTCACGCGCGACGATGGGCTGCAGCTCCGGGGCGTCCGCCGCGCTCAGCATGGCGTGGTACCGCAACGACCTGTACCACCGCGTGCTGTCGTACTCGGGCACGTTCGTGAACCAGCAGTGGCCGTACAACCCCGAGACGCCGGGAGGCGCGTGGGAATTTCACCGCACGCTCATCCCGAACAGCCCGGCCAAGCCAATCCGTCTCTGGATGCACGTGAGCGACCGGGACAACTTGTCGGCGAACCGAAAGGACGACATGCACGACTGGGTGCTCGCCAACCAGAACATGGCCAAGGTGCTCGCGGAGAAGAAGTACCAGTACCAGTTCGTCTTCGCACGCAACGCCGGTCACTGCGACGGCGCCGTCAAGCGGCAAACGCTGCCGCAGGCGCTCGAATGGTTGTGGCAGGGTCACCCAAAGTCATGACCGAACGTACGTCTGCGAAACCGAAAAGTCCCCCCAGCGGCTTTGCCGCACTCGGGCTCGACGAGGCGATCGTCAAGTCGGTCGCGTCACTCGGCTATGAAGAGCCCACGCCGGTGCAGCGCGAGACGATCCCGCTCCTGCTCGACGGGCGCGATCTGCTCGCGCAGGCGGCAACCGGCACCGGCAAGACCGCCGCCTTTGCGCTGCCGATGCTGCACCGCATCTCCGCCCTCGGGGCCGGCGACCGGCGCCGTACCAACGGGTTGGTGCTCGTGCCGACGCGAGAGCTGGCCATGCAGGTCGCCGAAGCGGTGCACAAGTACGCCCGGGGCGGCCCGCTGTCAGTGCTGCCGCTCTACGGCGGCGCCTCGATGTCGCAGCAGATTCGCGCCCTCGAGCGCGGCGCCAACATCGTCGTCGCCACGCCCGGCCGCGCGCTCGACCACATCCGCCGCGGCACCCTGAAGCTGGATCGGCTGGACCTGCTGATCCTGGACGAAGCCGACGAGATGCTCGACATGGGGTTCGCCGAGGATCTCGACGCGATTCTCGAGGCGACGCCGGCCGCGCGGCAGACGGCGCTCTTTTCGGCCACGATCCCGGCGCGGATCCTGTCGATCGCGCAGCGCCACCTCAGGAATCCGACCCGCCTGACGATCGCCCGCGAAGCGCCGGCCGCCGGCAAGCTGCCGCGCGTCCGCCAGGTGGCGTACATCGTCGGCCGTGCCCACAAGCCGGTGTCGCTCGAACGCGTGCTGGAGACCGAGGACCCGGATTCGGCGCTCGTCTTCTGTCGCACGAGGCTCGAGGTCGACACGCTCGTCGAAATGCTCAACGCGCACGGCCACCGCGCCGAGGCGCTGCACGGCGGGATGGAACAGCGGCAACGGGACCGCGTGATGGGACGGTTCCGCGAGGGACAGGTCGACCTGCTCGTCGCCACCGACGTCGCCGCGCGCGGTCTGGACATCGAACGGCTGTCGCACGTCATCAACTACGACGTGCCGGCGTCGCCGGACGACTACGTCCACCGCATCGGCCGGACCGGCAGAGCCGGCCGCGGCGGCACCGCGATCACGCTCGCCGAGCCGCGCGAGCACCGGTTGCTCCGCGCGATGGAAGCGGCCACCAAGCAGAAGATCGAGGTGGCCCCGATTCCCACCGTCGCGGATCTGCGCGCGCGCCGCCTGGAGATCACGCGCGCGGCGCTGCGCGAGCGGCTGATTGCCGGCAACCTCGATCGGACGCGCGTCGTGGTCGAGTCGCTGGCGACCGAGTTCGACATCGTGGACATCGCGGCCGCGGCCGTCCACCTGGCGCACGCGGCGGCGGGCGGCGACGGCGACGATCGCGAGATTCCTTCGGCGCCGGTCGCCGCGGCTGGTCCGCATTCATCAGGGCCGCGCAAGCCGGCCCGCGGGCGCGCGGACAGTTCGACCGCAGGTGGCCGCACGGGCGAGCACATGATCCGTCTGTTCGTCGGCGCGGGCCGCCGCGCAGGGATTCGTCCCGGCGATCTGGTTGGCGCGATTGCCGGCGAAGCCGGCATCACATCGCGGTCGATTGGCGCGATTGAGATTAAGGAAGGCTTCTCGCTGGTCGAGGTTCAGGAGGCGCTCGCAGACGACGTCATCGAGGCCCTGCGCGGGACGAAGATCCGGGGGTTGAAGGTCGAGGTGAGGAGAGACCGGTAGACTGGCGCCGCCGGTCCTGGAGACCGAGGACAAAAAGCGCCGGCCGGGGCGAGACGCCCCGGCCGGCCGAAGTCAGTTAGACGACCGTGACGTTCTCGGCGCGCGGGCCCTTCGGACCCTGGCCGGCCTGGAAGGTCACCTGCTGCCCTTCGCGCAGGCTGTCGAAATGCGCGCAGGCGGACTGATGGAAGAAGTATTCGCTGCCGTCTTCCGCCGCGACGAAACCGAAACCCTTGTCGCTGACGAGACGCTTGATCGTGCCGTTGATTGCTGCCATGTGAGTGATACCTAGATGCGATGTAGTAGCCGCCGCGCATCGCCTGTGACGCGGTCCCCGCTTCCATGGACACACCTGGTCCTGTGCGAGAACGGGAACTCTGCCTTGATGAGATACGCAGGCGGGAGGCCGGCGAGCGAGACTCAGGAAAGCGAGAAGCCCCGCCAGTATACCTCAAATTGCCGCCTCCCTGAAACCGGCGCCCGGCGCGCCCTCAATTCCGTGCAGGAGAGGTGAGTTTCGATCCTCAACACTGAGAGCTCGGAGGCAGGGAGAGCACGGGTCGACCCGCGGATCTCGCCGGCAAGAAAGCTGGCCAGGAATGTCGATTCCGCCTGTCCCCAATCGACGTGCTGGTAGGAGACGAGATCGATGCGTTACATGATGTTCATCAAGTGCTCTGAGGACTACCGGAAGGAGACCGTGCCCGCCAGGCTCATGGACGCCATGGGCGAATTCATCAACGCGTCCATGAAGCGCGGCGAGCTCATCGACACGGCGGGTCTGCTGCCATCGAAGAACGGCAGGCGCGTCGCGCTTCGGAATGGCAGAGTCACGGTCACGGACGGGCCGTTCACCGAGACCAAGGAGCTGATCGGCGGCTACGCGCTGGTCGAGGCCGGCTCGGACGCCGAAGCGCTCTCGTTCGCACGCAGGTTCATGGAGCTCCATCGCGAGCACTGGCCCGAATTCGCAGGCGAGTGCGAAGTGCGCCCGCTCGAAGTGTTCGAACCGCCGCCGAACGCGTGATGCGGCTCCCCCGCCCGGCCAAGGCCAACTGACGCCTATCGTGACGTGGCGTTTGCCTTTGCTATCGGATGCCGGGCGTTGCGGGAAAGCCGAAGGGCGGCTGCGGCCGCCGATACGCTCGTGACGCCGACGTCGCCCGCGTCAGCGTGCGGTGATTGACGAAAGCGGTCGTGCAGAGCGCCGTCGCGCCAATGACCGCAAACACGACCTGCGCGACGGTCCCCTCGCGCAGGCCAACTCTCACCAACTGCGGCATCAGGCCGCCGATGAGGCCAAGGATCAAGCCCACGGCTGCGCTGCCCTGCACACGGAGCAGGGCCGCGTGTGCGAGCGCGCCAAGCGCGGCCATGCCGAACGCGAACTCGACGCCCGGTGTGCGTGGTCTCCCGTACGCGAACGCATAGGCACACCGTATGTCAAGCTCGACGTTTGAGTCGAGCGATTGGGTTACCGCAACGCTATAATCCCCCGCTCCTTCACCCGGCCCATCACCCGCAGGAGGTCCCCCGTGCGAACCCGTCTCCTTCTCGTCGTCCTGATTTCGCTCGGGCCGTCGGCGGCACAGGCCGGGACCATCGTGACAGGACTCGGTTCG
>Ga0111539_10003772_pt1 | contig 19938 bp, 12 predicted proteins | sample RhiMethybrSRZTD1_FD_79667 | JGI IMG/M metagenome (GOLD analysis project Ga0111539, IMG submission 79667) | Populus rhizosphere microbial communities from Tennessee, USA - Rhizosphere MetaG P. TD hybrid SRZTD1 (version 2) (version 2) | ecosystem: Host-associated > Plants > Roots > Rhizosphere >... | reverse complement strand
GATGCAATAGGAAGAGAGTCGATCTTCCGATCGAGTCTGGCCAAACGATGCAGCGTAGCTTCTTTGCGCACCGGCGTGAGGTCGCCGTGCAGCGTTTGAACGGCGTAGCCACGCGCGCTTTGATAGTCACGTAGCCGATGCTCCAGGTGTACGGCCAGCGCTTCTGACGCTTCGCGCGCCAGCGTCCGCGAACATCCCGGCAGGTCCAGCAATCGCCGCCACGACGAGGCGGCATCCTCGAATCGCCGCATCCGTCGCGCGAGCACCGCGTGCGCGCGCAACGCCTCGCCACGAGTCGTCATGTCATCGTCATCGAGCTCGATCGCTCGATTGAGACAGCGCCAGGCATCGGTGAACAGCCCGCCGCGCTCGTAGAGACGACCGAGGCCCAGCGCCTCGCGCGCGGTTCGCGTGCCCGGCGCGCCCTCGTCCAGCAACTGCGCGGCACGCGCCGTGACGAGCGCCAGCGAGAGCAGATCCAGGCGATTGTGCTCGAGCACGGCCTCGATCGGACGGGCATCGCCCGTTCGCACGAAGTGAAAGTAACGGGCCGGAATCTCGAAGCCGGCGACGTCACCCTCGCGGACGTGTCCGCACAACACCTGCTCGAGCACACTGAGCCGACAGCTCGTGGCGGCGACCTCGCGTCGCGAGCCGACGACTGCACCCAACGCGGCGCCGTCACCGCCACGCCACAGCCGTCGGGCAGGATGCAGCATGTCGATGTGCGGCATGCCGGCAAACGGTGTTTCCATGCGATGCAGCGTGTAGCGCGTTTCGACGAGCGGCAAATCGAAGCTCTTGCCGTTGTAGGTGACGACCGCGCCGGCATGGCGCGCCACACCGACCAACGCCTGCAACAGTGCGCGTTCGGCGAGGTAGCTGGCCAGGAAGAACTGCCGCACCTTGAAGCGGCCACCCTCGAACCAGCCGCAGCCCACGAGGAAGGCATACGTTCCAGCGCCGCCGGCCAGCCCCGTCGTTTCGAGATCGACGAACAGCAGATTGGAACCACCCGCGCCGTCAGCCAGGAGCGACAGCCGCGGCCACACACCGGCCGATGGTGGCAGACCGTCGGCAACGGACATCCAGCCATGACGATGGCCCGGCGAATAGCTGCGATCGATGATCAGGAAACGCCCACCGTCCCCTTCAAACCAATCGCCCCCGAGGGCTTCGTCCGCACTGTCATAGGCCGCCTGAAGGCGGCCCCCACGATCGCCGCGTTCGTGACGATCGTCGTCCTCGTGGGGGCCGCCTTTAGGCGGCCCAAGTTGAATGACGCCGCGAAGACGATCCGCGAGCGACGTCATAGTGATGCCACCCGCGTGTCGGCCGACTCGATCTGTCGTGCGCCAATCAGTTCGAGTATGCGAAGCGCCGCGGTCTTCGCGAGCGGACCCGTGTTGCCGATTGGTCCCACGCACCCCGGGCAACCGTGCTGACACTCGCAGCCAGCGATCAGCTCGCGAGTGCGATCGCGCAGCTCGCGATCCATCGCGAACAGGGGTGCGCTGAAGCCGATTCCCCCGGGATAGTTGTCGTAGACGAAGATGCGCGGTTCATCCGAGAGCATGGCCGGATCGCCGCTGCGCGTGAGATCGGTCTGTTCGCCGTGCTCGCCGCTACCAATGGAGATGCCGATATCCTGCCGATCGCACATCAGAAGCAGCTGCGCCACCTGACGCATCGCATAGGACAGCCCGACGACACCGTCGCGGCGATCGTCGGCAGCGTAAGGCAGTGCCGCGATGACATCGCGCGGAACAGTAAGCCAGTACGCGGTGGTGTGCATCTCCTGTTCGGGCAAGTCCAGCTCACCCGACCCGACGTTCTCGTTCGTGTAGAACTTGATTTTCTTGAAGCCGACGACTCTGGACGAGACGTGGACTTCGCCATGAGATGCCGGGCCTGGAAGGCCCGGCCTACTCTGATCGGCTGCGGGCTGATTTCCTGTCTCGAAGGTCTCGAGCACCGTGACCTTCGTATAGGTGATGGCGTCCGTGTAGTAGTCGCAGTCGATCTGGCGCACGTAGGCTTTGCGTCCGTCGAAGTCGAGCCGCTCCACCTGGTAGAGTCCGCCCTCGAGCAGATAGATCGCCTTCTCGTGCAGCGTCGGCGGCCCGCTGGTGAAGCTCGTCTCACCAATCACATCTGCACCATTCGTCGTGTCGACGACGACGAAGTTGTCCGACGAGATCGATCGCAAGCTGACGGCATCGGCCGGGTACGACTCGTTCGTCCACTGCCAGACTCCTTCGCCATCCTCGCCGGCCGCTCGATGGACGAACCCGCCCTCTTGCAGGATGCCAAGGACTTCCTGGACATCGACCGCCGGCGCGGAAGCCCCCTGAGCGAGGCCTTCGCTCAGGCCGAGTCGAAGGGCGTACTGTTCAGACGTCGTAAACGGCAGCTCGAACGCCGCGCATTTCACGTGGTCGACCAGGATGTGGAGGTTGTCGGGGTTCACCAGGGCGTGTTCCGGCGAAGCATCGAAGAAGTACGACGGAGTGCGCACCACGAACTGATCGAGCGGGGCGCTGCTGGCGACGAGCACCGCGGCCGACCGACCGCTGCGTCGGCCGGCGCGGCCCGCCCGTTGCCACGTCGCCGCGATTGATCCGGGATATCCGGCCATCACGCAGGCATCGAGCGCACCGATGTCGATGCCGAGCTCGAGTGCGTTCGTCGAGACGACGGCACGAACCGTGCCTTCGCGAAGGCCGCGCTCGATCTCGCGGCGGCGCTGCGGCAGATATCCGCCACGATAGCCGCGGATCTCCTCGGTCGATCCCGGGGGGCTGCCGAAGTCGTCTTTCAGGTACGTCGTCAGGATTTCAGTCGCCAGCCGGCTTTGCGCGAAGACGATCGTCTGCAGCTTGCGCTTCACGAACTCCGCGGCGACGCGACGCGTTTCCGCCAGGTACGACCTGCGGATACCCAGTTGCTCGTTGACGACCGGTGGGTTCACGAACAGAAAGAACTTCTCGCCACGCGGTGCGCCGCTCTCGGACACCAGCTCGAACGGCTGCTCGACGAGCGCTTCGGCAAGCTCTCGCGGATTGGCGATCGTGGCCGACGAGCAGATGAACGTCGGCGTCGATCCGTAGTGCTGACAGATGCGGCGCAGACGACGCAAGACGTTCGTCAGGTGACTGCCAAAGACGCCTCGATACGCGTGCAGCTCGTCGATAACGATGAAGCGAAGGTTCTCGAACAGTTTCGCCCAACGCGGATGATGCGGCAGGATGCCGGAGTGCAACATGTCGGCGTTGCTGAGCACCACATGCGCGCGTCCACGAATGGCACGACGCGCGTCCTGCGGCGTGTCGCCGTCATAGGTGAACACGCCGATCTGGAGGTCGTTGCGCCGCGACAGTTGATCGGACAGCTCGTGCAACTCCGCGAGCTGGTCCTGCGCCAGCGCTTTTGTCGGAAACAGATAGAGCGCGCGCGTGGACGGATCGCGCAGCACCGTGCTCAGAACCGGCGCGTTGTAGCACAGCGTCTTGCCCGACGCTGTCGGCGTGGTGATGACGACGTGCCGGCCCGCGAGCGAGTGGCTGATGGCTGCCGCTTGATGCGTGTAGAGCTGGTCGATGCCGCGTTGACGGAGCACCTCGCGCACGCGTTCGTCGATCCCGTCGACGAACGGGGCATGTCGGGCATCGAGCGCGGGCAGACGACGCACCGCCGTGACCCACGCATCAGGCCGGTCGGGCCGCTCGGTGACTCCGCCGGTCAGCCGGTCAAGAACCCCTGAGAGCGCCTGATCCTTGGCCGGACCTGCCACGAGCGCGCCCGCGTCCATGGGTTCGCGACTCGAGGGCCCTGCCGGCAGCATGGACGGAGATCATAAGGCGAAAGCCAACTGGCTTCAACGGATTCCGCGGGCCTCCGGCCACACCTCGAGCTCAGCGATCGTCCACGGGAACTGCGGCTCACCTGGCGTTCCACGAAGTCGCAGGTAGCGCGCCGGCCGCGGCGGAAACGCCAGCACGACGCGCAACAGCGCCGCGTCGCGCATGCCGGCGATCATGACGTCGTGACGCACGCTGCCGCTTCGCGCCGGCAGCCAGGTCTGCCCGTCCTCGGACGTCTCGATTTCGACAGCCTTCGGATACAGCCAGAACTGCTTGCCTATGCTGTGCACGATCGCGCTGACGGTCGTCGTCGTACCCAGATCGACGATCAACGGCTGCCGCTCGTCGGTGAGCGCGCACTGCCACAACGTCTGCTCGTCGCCGTCCTTCATCGCGCCGAGATACGTCGTCGAACACTCGGACCGCAGCTCGCGGATGGGGATGCGCTGGCCGGCCACCTCGCTTGCCGTCAGCTCGAGCCGCGGCAGTCGGTACTGCGCCAATGATGTGTTCTGTGCGACGAGGCGCGCGCCCGGCTGTCGCTCTACCAGCGCCTGCAGGCGCGTGGCATCGCTCTTCACGAGCACCCGCACTTCGCCGAGACGCTGAAACGGCGTGAACACGTCGCTCGATTCGTCTCGAGAGGCACCGATCAGCGCGAAGTAGTAGCTCGGCTGCCACCCGCTGTAGCCGTTGATCGTGTTCCATCCGCCCTGCACGGCTCTGAACACGGCTGCGATATCGAGGAACGACCCGTCCGCCGGAAGCTCCAGAACGGTGGCACGCCGCATGAGCTCTTCGCCAGGAATGGCGGATGATGCGGCAACCGCGGGGATGCTGCCGTTCCATCCGTCTCCGAGGACGCCCAGTGCAACAACCAGCGTGACGATCGCCGCCAGCCTCCTCGATCGTCCGCGAAGAAGATCCGCGACCGAGATGCCGGCGACGACGGACAGACAGAGCATCGTCATCAGCCAGAAACGCGCCGGCACTCGAAGTCCGGTCGTCCCCGGCAGCACGAGCAACCATTTGAACGGCCCCTCGTATCCAGACGGGACGCCCATGAACGTGATGGTCGGCCCGAGCGTCATCAGCCAGGTGACGACGGACGCGAGCAGATAGAAACCGATCGTGGACGAGCGTCGCACGGTCGATCGGACGAAGGGCGACAGCAACAGCACACCGACGAGACACGCCGCGGCGATCAGCGCGGGCTTGCGCGCCGAGGAGGTCGATATTTTCAGGAAGGCCCAATCGATTCGCCACGGCCCGAGCAAGACCACCGACACCACGATCGCGGAATAGATCAGGCCGACGATGATCAGCAGGCGAACGAGCAGGGTGAGGACTCGCGATCGACCGGGGGCCGTCATCCCGCTGAATCGTCCGAGGCTGCGTGCGATGGCAACCGCCCACAGCCCGATGACGCACACACCCGGAAACAGCTCGCCTTCACTGCGGCACATCACGCGGAGCCATCCCCAGAGACTGAGATCCGCAGGAGCACACAGCACCGCGGATACGTCTGCACTGAACCCCTGGATCTCGGCAAGGCTCCGCTCGAAGCCGTGACGGGCGTGGACGACGACGTACTTGTAGAGGATCGGGACGAGTGGCACCGCCCCGACGAACGTCGCGGCCGCAATCCCGACAAACGCACGCCAGTCCCAACGGAGGACGACGAACCAGACGACCCACAGCGCGATGAGCACAGAGAAGAAGACCAGCGCGTAGCCGTTGGCCGCACCCTGGAGCATCCAGGTGGTGCCGTACAAGACCAACCATCGCCGGCGGCGCGTCTCGATGTACGCGTGCAGGCCAAGCAGCGCCAGCGGGGCCCAGAACGCCGCGAGCATCTGCACGTGCGGCAGCTGCGACACGCGATAGGGTGCGAACCCGAAGGCCAAGCCTGCGATGAACGCGCCGGCGACACTGCGAGTCAGTCGGAACACGAGGGCGTACATCGCGAGCGCACTGAGCGGATAGGTGAGCAGCGTGGCGAGGTTGGCGGTGACCAGCGTGTCGCGCGTGAACCAGTAGATGGGCGACGCCACGGCGCTGAGGCCGAGCAGGTGCTCGGAGAAGGCCATCGTGTCGCGGGTGGGATGAAAGATCGGAAACTGCCACCAGGCGTCCGAGAGCGGCCAATGCGTTGCGTTCCACTTGAGGATGGCCGCGGTCAGCAACGGATCGCCAGCATCGTGCGCCACCGTCGATCCCAGGTTGGCGAGCAGGTGTCGGCCGAGCACGACCGTCAACGCCGCATAGATCAGCGCGCAGACACCAGCGGCCAGCCGTGCCGGAATGGCGAAGACCTCATCGTGTCCGGCTTCCCCATCGGGTGAGAGCGGCGATGGGGGCGCGGCGGGGGCGCCCTCCGCGAATGCGTCCGCTTGGGCCATCGAGAGTACGTATGGTACCGTGCCCATGGCTATGATCGATGCAAAACACATCGACCGGCGGCACACGCAGACGCAGGAGCAATATGCCGCCAACGATCTCGAGACGATGCAGGCGGCGCGGCGCTACGGCGCGCACCTGTTCGAGCTGTTTCGCCCTTATATCGGCAAACGCGTACTCGAGGTCGGCTCGGGCATCGGCACGATGAGCCGGCCGCTCGCCGACGCCGCTGACCTGGTGATCGGCATCGAGCCGAACACCAACTGCGCGACGCGCGCCGAAGAGGCGATGCGCGGCCACTCACGGTTCTCGCTGCGCGTGTGCCACCTCGAAGAATGCGATCGCGCCGAGCTGCACAGCCATCGCTTCGACACCGTCGTCTGCGTCAACGTGCTCGAGCACATCGAAGACGATGCCGAGGCGCTGCGGACATTCAAGGATGTGCTCGTCCAAGGCGGACGCGCGCTGATCTTCGTGCCCGCGGTCCAGGCGGCATACGGTCCGCTCGATGCGGAGCTCGGCCACCATCGGCGCTACTCGAAGCCATCGTTGGCGAGAGCATTCGGTGAAGCGGGGCTGTCGCTCGAGGCCCTTCGCTACAGCAATCCGATCGGTCTCCTCGGCTGGATGTACAACTCGCACGTCCGCAAGTCGAGGATGCACAGCATCACGCAGGTGAAAATCTTCGACGCGCTCGTCGCGCCCTGGGCGCTTCCGATCGAGCAGGTGCTCACCCCGCCGATTGGATTGTCATTGATAGCGGTCGGCCGCAAGCCTTAGCTCGCTGCAAGCAACAGAGCTTATAGAGCAACGGTTCACACTGAGTAACAGAGCAACAGAGATCGGACAGAGCCACGCGCTGTGAACCGTGTCTCGTGCGGGTGGGCTCATGGATCGAGCGATACGCAAGATCACAAGCACGACACCGGACTCTCTGGCGCGTGTGATTTTGCGTATTGCTCGATCCGTCTCCCCCGTTTCCTTACAGGGAAAGTTGCTCCCGCAGGCGCCCGAAGTCGATATCCCTCGGTAACCGCCAGCGCGTGAACGCGGGGAGGCGTTGCAACGGCAGCGCGAGGTGCTGCTGTGTATGCGCGACGTCTCCGCGCTGCGCGTAAACGGCAGCGACGTAGTACCGCGTGGCGGGATCGTCGGCGCCGGCAGCAATGCGGCGGTCGTGGGCGGCGACGGCGAGGTCGCCGAATCTGACCGCCTCGTCAGGCTCGCCTCGTGCGGCGTGCAGGGCGCTCAGTTTCTGCTGCAGCTCGATCAGCGTCCGCTCGCGAAGGGCGTGGTCGCTGGTCGACACGAATGCGAGCTCCCGCCGGTACTCGACGAGCGCGGCGTCGTAATCTCGCCGCAGGTAATGGACGTAGCCGAGGCGTGCGTGCGCACCGACGATCAGCAGCCCTTCTGTACCGGACATCGCGCGTTCCTGGAGCTCGATCGCCTCGCGCGCCGCCGTCTCGGCTTCATCCAGGTGTCCGCTCAACGCCTCGAGAAACGACAACTGCAGATGCGAGTAGCCCGCCTCGGGATTGAGCTCGATCGACCGGCGCAGCTCCGCGATCGCCTCGGGCACCTGCGCACGCCACATCCAGGAGGCGCGCGCCAGCGTCTGGTGCACGTCGGCGTCGTCGGGATCGAGCGCCTCCGCCTTCTTGAGCGCGTCGATCCCCTCGTCCACCTGGCCGGTATAAAGCAGCGAGCTGCCCAGCCAGACGTACGCTCCGACGAGACCGGGCTTCAGCGTAATCGCGCGTCGGAGGTGATCGATGGCCTTGTAGTGCAGATCGGAGAAGCCGAGGAACTGGCCCTTCAGGTTGTAGGCGCCGCCAAGTGCAGACCACGCCACGCCATAGCCGGGGTCGAGCGCGACTGCCCGTTCGAACAGCGCGATCGCGCGGTCGATCGCCTCTCGCCCGGCGGACCGCAGATTCAGCACTCCACGCGAGTAGGCCTCGAACGCCTCCACCGATTTCGTGTCGTCGTGTTCGATCGCCGCCGCCTCCTCGGGCCCGAGCTTGGCGTCGATGCTGCGGCTCAAGTCGAACACGATGCGATCCTGGAGCTCGAAGATCTCGTCGACTCGGCCGTCAATCTTCACGGTCCGCAGTAGTGACCCGGTCCACACCTCGGTCAGCTGCGCGGTGATGCGCAGGCGGTCGCCGAGCCGCTGATAGGCGCCCGACACGACCCACCAGGCGCTGAGCCGCTTGCCGATCTCGATCGTCAGTCGATCGTCTCGCGTGTCGACGCCGGCGTCGAACGTCTTGAGCAGCTCGAACACCTGTGCGCGCCCGATCACGTCGAGGTTACGGACGTTCCTGAGATCGGCCGTCAGCGTTTCGGCGATGCCGGTTCCGATCCAGTCGTCGGCCGGCTCGCGGGTCACGTTGGTGAACGTCAGCACGGCAAGGCTGCGCTGCCCGGACTCGGCCAGCGGCACATAGACCCCGCTCGTGCTCACGCCCGCCTCGAGCTTTCGCGAGATCCGCCGCAGCTCGTCGTACAGCTCCCGCGCCGACTGATAGCGCCTGGACGGAATCTTCTGCAGCGCCCGACGAACGACCAGATCCAATTCCGACGAAATCTCACCGGAGCGATTCAACGATTCAGGCTCGTAATTGAGGATCCGGTCGAACACCTCCGGCAGCGTTCGACCGCGGAACGGCAGCTGCCCGGCGAGCATCTCGTAGAGCACCACGCCGAGCGCGAACAAGTCGGCACGGTAGTCGACCTCACCGCCGCGGAGTTGCTCCGGTGCCATGTAGGCCATCGTGCCGAGCAACATGCCAGGGGCCGTGACCTGCAACTCGGCGGTCGCTCGCAGCGCCGCTTCGCTCGAACCGGGCGCGTCGATCTTGGCGAGGCCGAAGTCGAGCACTTTGACCAGACCGCGCCGCGTCTGAACGATGTTCGCGCTCTTGATGTCGCGATGAATGACGTTGTGGCCGTGGGCTTCTTCGAGCGCGCTCGCCACTTGTGCGGCGATGTCGACGGCCTCGGCCGCCGTCAGCGGCCCGCGCGCGATCCGCTCGGCGATGAGCTCGCCCTCGACGTACTCCATCGCGATGAACATCAGGTCGCCTTGCTCGACGAGGTCGTAGGTCACCGCGATGTTCGGCGACTGCAGCAGCGACGCCGCCCGCGCCTCTCTCATCAAACGCGCGCGACTCTCGCTGTCGAGCTGGCGATCGGGGCGCAGAAACTTCAGCGCCACCTGACGGCCGAGCCGCAGGTCTTCGGCGATGTAGACCTCGCCCATGCCTCCGGCGCCAAGCCGGCGGCCGATTCGATAGTGAAGGATCGTCGTGCCCGTGAGCGAAGACAGCGTGGCCACGCAATCCCATTCTATTGGAGAGACACGCCGCAGCTCTTCGTCCGATCGGACGATGATCAGGGCCGCCTAAAGGCGGCTCCCCGATCAGCAAGGCAGGCCGCCTGAAGGCGCCCCCTACTTGGCATACGCTAGTGCCCGATGAGCTCCACGTCGTCGCCGCGCGGGGACGTCAATCTTGCGCGGCGGATCGGGTTCTGGTCGGCCACCGGACTCGTCATCGGCATCACCATCGGCTCCGGGATCTTTCGCACGCCTGCCGTCGTCGCGTCCCGGGTACCCGACCCGACGATGATGATGCTCGTATGGGTGCTCGGCGGCGTGATCTCGTTGTGCGGCGCGCTCACGGTTGCGGAGCTGGCGGCGACATTTCCGCGCACCGGCGGATGGTACGTGTTCGTGCGCGAGGGATGGGGGCCGATGGCCGGATTTCTGTTCGGCTGGTCGCAGCTGGTGCTGATCCGCGCCTCGGCCATCGGCGCCATTGCCACGGTCTTCAGCGAATACCTGCTGCGCTCGTTCGGCTTCTCGCCACCCGCAGGCAGCAGCATCGTGAACTACGTCGCCGCCGTCTCGATCGTGGTCACCACCATCGTGAACGTGCGAGGAGTGCAGTTGGGTGCGGTCCTCTCGGACGTGTCGTCCATCGCCAAGTTCGGCGGGCTCACCCTGCTGGTGCTGATGTCGTTTGCGCTTGGAAGCTCCGAGGCACACGCCCCGACGAGTGCGCCGGCCGCGACGATCGACTGGAGACTGTTCGGACTCGCGCTCATCTCGGCGCTGTGGGCCTACGATGGCTTCGCCGATGTCGCCATGACCGCCGGTGAGGTGCGCGATCCGATCCGAACGTTGCCACGAGCCATCGTCGTCGGCACGGTAGCCGTCGTGTCGATCTATATCGCCGCGAATGTTGCCTATCTGTACGTGAACGGCACCGACGCCATGGCGAAGTCGACGCTGGTGGCTGCGGACACGATGCAGGCGCTCGTCGGCTCGATCGGCGTCGCCTTCATCTCGGTGGTCGTGATGCTGTCGACGTTCGGCACCTTGACCGGGATCATGCTGACCGCGCCCCGCATCTTCTTCGCGATGGCCGACGATGGGCTGTTCTTCAAGCAGCTGACGTATGTGCACCCGCGCTATCACACACCCGTGGTCGCCATCGTCCTCGCCGGGATCCTCGGCGTGGCGTTCGTGCTGACGCGAAGCTTCGAGCAGCTGGCCGATACGTTCGTGGTGTCGATCTGGCCGTTCTACGGTCTGGCCGTGGCCGGCTTGTATCGCGTACGGCGACGCGTGCCCGAGCACGCGCGGCCGTATCGCATGCCGGGCTATCCGGTGCTTCCCGCCATCTTCGTCGCCGGCGTCGCCTATCTGGTCGGCAGCGCGATCGTCAGCGATCCCGTCTGGACGTCGCTCACGTTCGGCATCGTGCTCGCTGGAATCCCCGTCTATTTCGCGGCATTCGCTCATCGACGACGCATCACGAGATAGTGTGTTGGCGATTTGTGATTCGTGATTAGTGATTAGTGATTCGTTGTTGATTGGTGATCGTTGATTGTTGATTGAAAGACGAGATACGGACTTGTTGCGAAGCGGACTCGAAACGCTCTCAATCACCAGTCGACAATCCATAATCAACAACGAATCACAAATCACTAATCGCAAATCTCAAATAGACTGCCCTCTCCAGGTGCTATGAACACTCCATCGTTTCGAACGAGGCTCCGATCGGGTGAGCGCCTCGTCGCTCCGCTCGTCACGCTCAACTCTCCTGTCGTGGCCGAGCTCCTGTCGGCCGTCGGCTTCGACTGGCTGTTCATCGACGCCGAGCACGCGCCGTTCGAGCCGTTTCACATGCAGGCGCTGCTGCAGGGCGCCGGCGCCACGCCGTGCGTGATCCGCCTGCCGGCCGGCGAGGAGGTCCCAATCAAGCAGGCGCTCGACATCGGCGCGGCGGGCATCATCGCCCCGCAGGTCAATTCCGTGGAACACGCCAGGCGCATCGTGCAGTCGGCGAAGTACGCGCCGCTGGGACAACGTGGTCTCGGCATCGCGCGGGCGCATGGATACGGTCTCAAGGTTCGCGAGTACATGCAGAGCGCCAACGAGGACACCGCGGTCATCGTGCAGGCCGAGCACCGCGACGCGGTCGATCGCATCCGCGAGATCGTTCGCGTCGAGGGCATCGATGGTGTGCTGATTGGACCGTACGATCTGTCGGCGAGCCTGGGCCGTCCCGGGGCGGTCGATCATCCCGACGTCGTCGACGCCATCGACCGCGTCAGAGCGGCGTGCGCTGACGCCCGGCTGCCCATCGGCATCTTCGGCCTGACGCCTGAGGCCGTGCAACCCTATATCGCCAGGGGCTTCACGATGATCGTCGTCGGCGTCGACACCGTGCTCATGGGACAGGCCGCCGGCGCGATGTTGAAGGCCGTACGGGGCGTGTAGAATCCTGACCGAGTCGCGTCGAATACGAGTGCAAGAAGCGAGGAAATCATGTCCACCCACGCACGCATGAACGAGCGCCGTACGTTTCTCTCGCGGTTCGCTGCGGGCGCCGCCGTCGTTGGAGGGCTGCTGCGAGGTGAGCCTGCCAGCGCGCAGGCCCGATCCGAGAAATTTCAGCCGGCGCGCCACACCAAGGACAACTGGCTCGATCAGCTTCCGGGCGGCCACCGGTTCATCATCGATTCGACGAGCGCGCTCGGCTTCGGCGGCGCGCTGCTCTTCGCGAACAACTTCTTCCTCGCCAATCAGAACGGCTACGGCCTCGGCAATGGCGACGCGGCCGTCGTGATCGTCGCCCGGCACCACTCGACGAGCTTCGCGTTCACCGATCCAATGTGGCGCAAGTACGGCGCCGCCATCAGCGAGGCCATCGGCGGATTCGAGGATCCCAAGATCAAGATGCCGCCGTCGTCGAATGTGTACATGTCGGCGACGCACCAAACGCTGCTGCCGAACTACGGCGTCACCATCGACGCGCTCGTCGCGCGCGGCGTGCACTTTGCCGTCTGTGAAATGGCGACGCGCCGGTTTGCCGGGGCGATCGCGACCGCGACGAAGGGAGACACCGAGGCGATCTTCAAGGAGCTCTCGTCCAACCTGATTCGCAACTCGCACCTCGTCACTGCGGGCATCGTCGCCGTCAACCGCGCCCAGGAGCGCGGATACACGTTCGCCACGGCGATGTGACCGGGGCGGGGGCGCCGCTCGCGTTGCACGAGACCGCTCTGCTGGGTGATGATCGGTGGTTGCGGAAGCAGAAATTCGTTTCTCATACCGAAAACGCCGTACAGGGCGGGAGGAAGTCAGGAATGAGCCAGAAGAGCCTCGAGGACGTTTTACACGCGGCGGGCGATCCGGTCAGACTGCTGCGCAATCTGCAGACCGGGCCCAACGCCTATCCTGGGGTGCCTCCTGAATTCACCAATTGGCGAGACGAGACGCAGGCGTGGCAGAAGACCTGCGTGCTGTTCAACCAGTCCTACCACATGGCTGACTTGGCCGTGGAAGGACCCGACGCGCTGAAACTCCTCACTCGACTCGGCGTCAACAGCTTCGCCGGCTTCGTCGTCGACAAAGCCAAGCAATTCGTTCCCTGCAGCTACGATGGCTATGTCATCGGCGACGTCATCCTGTTCGCGCTCGGCGCCAATCAGTTCAACCTGGTCGGCCGCATTCCCGCGCTCAATTGGATCCGGTTTCATGCGGCCACCGGCGGCTACGACGTCAAGGTGGAGCTCGACGAACGCTCGGCGGCACGTCCAGATCCCTTCAACCGCAAGTCGTACCGCTTCCAGCTCCAGGGCCCCAACGCGATGAAGGTGATGGAGAAGGTGCTGGGTGGACCTCCTCCCGAGCTGAAGTTCTTCAACATGGGGCGCGTCACCATCGCCGGGAAGTCGGTGCGCGTACTGAGGCACGGCATGGCGGGACAGCCCGGCTTCGAAATGTTCGGACCGTACGCGGAAGGCGAAGCCGTGCGGGAGGCGATCTTCAAGGCCGGCGAGGAATTCGGCCTGCGACTGGTGGGCGGCCGCGCGTACTCGGCCAACACGCTCGAATCAGGGTGGATCCCCTCGCCGCTACCCGCGGTCTACACCGGCGCGGAGATGAAGCCGTATCGACAGTGGCTCCCCGCCGATTGCTACGAGTCGACAGCGTCGATCGGCGGCAGCTTCAATTCTCCCAACATCGAAGACTACTACCTGACGCCGTGGGACCTGGGCTACGGCCCGCACGTGAAGTTCGACCACGATTTCATCGGGCGCGAGGCGCTCGAGAAGCTGGCGAAGGGTCCGCATCGAAAGAAGGTCACGCTCGCGCTCGAGACCGACGACGTGATGCGGGCCATCGGCAGCCAGTACCAGAAGAATCATCGAGCGAAGTTCATCGAGTTCCCCTCGGCCGTCTATTCCATGCACCCGTACGACAAGGTGACGAAGAACGGCAAGACGATTGGCATCTCGACGTGGGTGGGCTACAGCGCGAACGAAGGGCGGATGCTGACGCTGGCCATCCTCGACGCCGAACACGCGGTGATCGGCAGCGAAGTGACCTTCGTGTGGGGGGAGGAAAACGGCGGGACGGCCAAGCTGGCGGTCGAGCGCCATGAACAGATGGAGATGCGTGCCATCGTCAGTCCCGTTCCGTACAGCGAAGTGGCGCGCTCGGAGTACGCCGCAGGAGGCTGGCGCACCACGACACGCTAGCGGCTCAGAGCTGACGCTTCTCGAACGATCGTACTGCGACGACGAGCATCACCAGCGTGAACCCGCCGGCCCACCAGACCATCAGCGGCGTCGGCACCGAAGCAGACGTGAACACCACCGCGCCGAGGTCTCGGACGAACGCCGGCTGCAGATTGTAAGACGCCAGCCGCCAGAGTGAATCGGCGGGGCTGATCAGACTGACGACGACGCCCAGGGTGCGGGCGGATTGGATGCCGCCCAGGGCACCGATTTGCTCGACCCAGCCGCCCACGAACGCGATCCCGTAGAAGCCGAGCGAGGCGATCCCGTTCGTGACCGTGCTGAACCGCGTGCCGCCGGCGATGGACACCGTCATCAGCAGCGTGACCTCCAGCAGCATCAGCGAGATCGCCCCAACGACGCTCGGCGGCACGAACCCTGTTATCGATCGGCTCACCAGCAGCACACCCCCGCTGAGCGTCATCAGATACATCGCGACGACGATCCAGTGTCCCAGCCACTTGCCGAGCACGACGTCGGCGCGCCGGACCGGCTTCGACGCCAGCGTCTGCATGACACCGGAATCGATCTCGCCAGAGACCGCATCGACCGGAAGCAGGACCGCGAACAACACCGAGAGGAAGTTGGCCGCATACAGCCCGGCCAACGTGAACATCACGAGCAGCCCCTGCCGTTCGACGAAGGAGATCTGGCGACGCAGCAGCTCGCGCCACGCCAGGAATACGCCGGTCGCGAACACGACGAGAAATGCGACGCCGCAGAGGATCGCGGCAAACAGAATGCGCTTGCGTCGCGCTTCGAACAACGTGAGACGTGCGAACGTGAAAATGGCCATCATCGCGCTACCCGGGGCGCTGGTCGTCGCCCATGATGTCGAGGAACCACTCCTCGAGCGTGCGGCGACGGCCGTGCAGCGCGTAGACGTTGAGGTGGCGCGCCACGAGCCAGCGCGCGATCGCCGGCACCGCATCCTCGCTCGCCGCGCGCAGTCGGACGACGTCGGCACTCACCTGCGTGACATCGGTGCCGAATTGCGCCAGGCCAGTCAGCGTGGCCGCGTCGAGCGGCGCCACGCGCAGCTCGACGTCGACACACTGCGACTCCTCCCTCAATGCCATCGCGTGCACGACACGGCCCTGCTTCACGAACGCCACTCGATCGCACGTTGCCTCCACTTCGCCGAGCAGGTGCGAGTTGAGGAACACGGTCGTCCCGCGATCGCGCAGCTCGGCGATCATGTCGCGCACGAGCAGGCGGCCGAGCGGATCGAGCCCTGACGTCGGCTCGTCGAGGAACACGAGCTCCGGGTCGTTGATCAGCGCCTGCGCCAGTCCGATGCGTTGCAGCATGCCCTTGCTGTAGCCGCGCAGCCGCCGATCGGCCGCCTCGATCAAATCCACCCGCGCGAGCAGCGTATCGATGCGCGCTTCGAGCGGCAGGCCGGCCAACCGATGGAGCCGGCCATGAAACCGCAGGAGCTCACGTCCGGTCAGCGAATCGTGAAAGCGGAAGTGCTCCGGCAGAAATCCGATTCTCGCCCGAGTGGCGCGATCGCCCAGCGGCTTGCCGAGGACAAGGCCACGGCCGCCGGTGGGCGTGACCAGCGCCAGCAGCATCTTGATCGACGTCGTCTTGCCGGCGCCGTTGGGTCCGAGGAAACCAAAGATCTCCCCTCGACCGACCGAGAGCGAGAGGTCTTCGACCGCGAGCGTCCGCCCGAACATCTTGTGCAGCCCGTCGGTTTCGATGACGTAGGGGCCGCCGTCAACGTAGGGGCCGCCTTCAGGCGGCCCGACTCGCTCGCTCACCGGACGGAGTTTGCCATGAGCAGCAGATCTTCAGCGCGCTGGGTGCTTTCGAGAGCGAACACCCGACCTTCGGCGGCCCACAACAGCGCATTGACCCGGGTCCGCGGCTCCGCCGTGGGACTCGGCACCCAGCGCTCGAGGGCGATGCCGCCATGACCACTGATATCGACCTGCTTGAACGCGCTGATCGTCGGCGGTACCGGCAACAGCAGCGTCGTCTGCCAGGTGATCGCCTGCGCGAAGCGGTTGGCGTCAACGGGCGAGAGTCCGAGGATGCGCAGACCGATCTCGCCGAGCGACGCGAGATCGACGCTCGACGGCATCGAGATCTGCGGCGTGCGCGCTTGATAGAAACGCGTGACGCGTGGCCCTTGCTCGTACTTCACTGTCACGATCGGCGGCACGCGGACGGTCGAAACCTGACCGTCGAAACCCGACGGGATGCTCAGGTCGGTGATCCCGAGGGTATCCATGACCTGCTGCAAGCGGTCCGCATCGGCCGTGATCTGGGCGACGTACTCACCCGTCACGGTGATCTCCTTGATGGTCATCTCGCGCGGAACATCGCGCGGCAGCTCGACCTCCATGCGCGCGAGCGAACCGGCCTGCTCCGGTGAAGGCACGACCGTCGGTGCGCCGGGATCCTGCACCACCTGAATGCGGTCGCCGATGAGATGCGGCGGATCGAGCCGGCGATCCTTCAGCATCGCCAGGCGCGATTCATCCACCGGCACGGCGACGATGTTGACGACACGAAAGAGCGCCAGAAACGACTGGGCCGAGGCGCGCACCGCCGGCACAGTGAAGAGGCCGGCGACGAGCGCAACCAGTGCCGCGGCTGCGGCCAGGCGAGCGACCGCCATGCCGGTCGGCCACGATCGATGCGCGTCGGTGACGTGAGACTCGTGGCGCCGCAGCTCCGCTCGCAATCGCGCGGCGAACTCCGGCGACGGGTCACGCCGAAGGCTGAACAGCTGTTCGTCCCTCATAAGACCTTCCTAGCCCTCACCACCGCGCCCTCAGTGTCTGAACGGCGCGATAGAGAATCGTGCCGACGTTCGATTCACTCAACCCGCTGGCCCGTGCAATGGCGCGGTTTGTCAAGCCGGCGCCGTACTTGAGCGCGATCAACTCGCGATCGCGACTGGTGAGCTGCTCGAGCAGCTCCGACAGCCGCTCGGCATCGGACGCCCGCGTCGCTTGGTCCTCGGGCGTGCCAGCCGCGGCGACCGTGACGGCTTCGTCGAGCGGCACCCACGGCCGCCGCGCCCGCAGATGATCCGTGCCGACGTTGCGCGCGATGCTCATGATCCACGTGTTGAACGACGCGACGTCGCGGCGATAGCGATGGCGCGCACGCCACGCCTTTTCAAACGTGCGCGCGGTCAGATCCTCGATGTCGGCGGTGTTTCCGAACCGGTATCGGAAGAAGTTGTAGACGCGCGGCAGCTGCTCGGCATACACCGCCTCCCAATCCGGCTCGGCCGCCGAAATCCATTGCGCCAACCGCTCTGGCATCGTCTGATCGACGGCCATCTGTCTGCTATATACGTCGGCCCGAAACGGCTGTCACGTGTCGAGCAACGAGGTTGTTCGAGCGATCGTTTGTGGCCGAACTCTTTCCCGTACACTGACGTCTACTGCCGCATGACGGGCCTCCTTGATGATCTGCGTCAAATCAGTCGTTTTCTGAGAGCCAATTCGGGGCTGGTGGCGATCAGCGTCCTATCGCTCGGCCTCGGGCTCGGCGTCAACCTGACGCTGTTCACGGCTATTCAGGGCGTGTTTTTCTACGAGCCGACCGTTGCCGCGGCGTCGCGAGTGGTGTCGGTGCAGCCCGGCAACAGCAACCAGTGGTCGTATCTGAACTACCGGGACTTACGCGACAGCGCGATCTTCGAGTCGGTCGCGGGATATCGGCGCGTCCCGCTCACGCTGCGCATCGGGAACACCGTTGAACCGCTGAGCGGCATCGCCGTGACGGCGAACTTCTTCGACTTTCTCGGCGTGCCGATGGCGGCCGGGCGGGCGTTCGCCGAAGCCGAAGCGATGCCGGAACGCGAGCCGCGCGCCGCGGTACTCAGTGACGCGTTCTGGAGCCGCCGGTTCGGACGCGATCCCGCTGTGATCGGACGGGACGTCACGATCAACGGTGACTCGTTCGTCATCTCTGGCGTCCTGCCGGTGGTTCGTCCCGTCACGATGCTTCAGGACCCCGACGTCTATGTGGCGATCAGCCGTCTGGTGCTCCCGACCGTGAACGATCGGAACAACGGGAATGCCCTCGCCGTGTTGGGACGGCTCCGTGCTGGAGTGGCGCGGGCGCAAGCCCTGACGGCCGTCAATGCACTCGACGTGCGCCTCGAACAGGAATACCTGGCAGTCAACGAGGGGATCGGACGCCCGGGCAAAGTGCTTCCGCTGCGAGGCGGCGAGCTGGCGGGCTCGCCCGAGCAGCTCATCGTGCCGGCCGTACTGCTCGCGCTATTCGGTCTGGTGCTCCTGAGCGCGTGCGCGAACGTCGCCGGGTTGCTCCTCGCGCGCGCTGCGACGCGGCAGCGCGAGATCGCCGTCCGCGTGTCGCTAGGCGCGCGCCGTGCACATATCGCACGGTTGCTGCTTGCCGAAAGCTTCAGCCTTGCGGTGCTCGGCACGCTCGCCGGCGCGCTCTTCTCGGGGTGGCTCTTTCGCCTCCTCAACACGATCTCGATCCCTGACGCCGGGCGCATCACGCTCGGGCTCGGGCCTTCGCCTTCACTTGGTGTCTATGCCGTTGCGCTGCTCGGCGCTACTGGATTGCTGTGTGGAATCGCGCCGGCGCTGCGAGCGACCAGGCGCAACATCACCGCGATCATGTACGGCGGTGACAGTCTGACGTCGACGGGACGGCTGCGTCTGCGCCATGCGTTCGTGGTCGGTCAGGTTACGGCGTGCCTGATCCTGCTGATGCTGTCGTCGTTGATGCTCCGGAGCCTGATGCACGTCTCGACGATGGATCCGGGATTCGACGTGGAGCGCGGACTGGTGGCGAGCGTGAGCATCGATCCGCTTCGATCCGCGGCGGACGGTGGTCTCTCGCTCGCAGAGCGACTGGTGGAGCGCGTGCAAACGATGGGCGGTGTCGAGTCGGTCAGCTTCGCCAACATGCTACCGCTTGGTACGGACAGGAGCGCGAGCCGTCTGCAGATCATCGGCACGCCACGGGATCAGTTTGGACCACGCGCGTACATCAACAGCGTCTCGCCCCGGTATTTCGCAACGCTCGGCATCCCGTTCACTGCCGGGCGCGACTTCTCTGCCACGGAGCGACAAGGGAGTCCTCCGGTCGCCATCGTCACCGAGTCGTTTCAGCGCGCGTACTTTCAAGGCGGATCGGCCATCGGGAGACAGGTTCGCCGCGTCGAGACCGAACCCTACTTCGAGATCGTCGGAGTCGTGCGCGACCACATGCTTGGTTCGTATGGCGATGCGAGCACGCCGATCTTCTATACGTCGTACCTGCAACAGCCTCGCGTGTCGACGCAGGTCCGCCCGATCGTGATGAACGTCCGGACGAGCAGACCCTCGGCCGCGTTGGTCGCCGAAGTGAGAACTGCGATCAGCGGCGTCGATCCCACGGTGATCGCCGACGTTCGAACGTTCCGCGACGCCACCAGCTCAGACCCAGCCATGCGGCGCTTCGGCGGCGGACTCCTCACTGCTGCCGGCGCGCTCGGCCTGCTGCTCGCGATGATCGGCTTGTACGGAACGATGGCCTTCGTCGTCGCCACGCGCACGCCCGAGATCGGCGTGCGCATGGCGCTGGG
>Ga0111539_10003769_pt1 | contig 19951 bp, 12 predicted proteins | sample RhiMethybrSRZTD1_FD_79667 | JGI IMG/M metagenome (GOLD analysis project Ga0111539, IMG submission 79667) | Populus rhizosphere microbial communities from Tennessee, USA - Rhizosphere MetaG P. TD hybrid SRZTD1 (version 2) (version 2) | ecosystem: Host-associated > Plants > Roots > Rhizosphere >... | reverse complement strand
GTATCCGGAGTTCGCGTTCGCCCACTTTCAAATGGCGATGGTCCACGTGGCGCGCGGTCATCTCGCGGAGGCGGAAACCATTCTCCGCCAGGGGGCTGCCGTCCAGGACCGTCAGATCAGTCGCGGCGGCCGCTATCCAGCGCTGGGGCTGCACTGGTTGCTCGGCCTCGTGCGGCTCGCGGACGAGGACGTGGAAGAGGCGATCGCGGAATTCGATCGCGAGGAGCACCTCTCGGAGCCGCACCGTCTCTACGGTCGCGAATTCGCCATGCACGCCCGATTCTGCCGGGCGCTCGCGCTCCTCCGTGCTCAGCGAAGTGCTGACGCAATTCATCATCTGAACCTGGCGCTCGAGCTGTACCCTGAGGACGCCTCCACGCACGTAGCCCTCTCGATCGCCCATCGAGCCGCTGGCTCGTCGTCGAACGCGGCCTCGGCCCTTTCTCGCGCGAACGAGGCACTGAAGGCGTTGGAGCGCGGCCGGCCGAACGACGCAGCGGTCGCGCGAGCCCAGCTGCTCGCGGCTGAGGGTGACCAGGCAGCCGCGGCGGCCATCCTCCAGCAGCTTCTCGACCAGGCCCCGCCCGGATTCACGGCCTGGGTGCTGCCGGTCGATCCGCTTCTTCGACAACTTGTTGGTTCTACAGCCTTTACGGCTGTCCTGACGCGTCTGGCCGACCGCGCCCGATAACCTCTTCAGCATTACTCAGGGTTTCTCAACGCCAGCTCAGGACTCCCGTCGCGGCGGTGCATATCGTGTGGTCATGCCGGAAAGCACTTATCGCCAGACGCTGAAACAGCGTGGACTCCCGTCGTTCCTGTGGACGCAGTTCCTCGGCGCCCTCAACGACAACGTGTTCAAGATCGTCGTCTCGATGCTGGCGGTGCGGGTGGCTACCGGCGGAAGCGGCGGCCGCGAACTGTCGATCGTCGGCGCCGTGTTCATCCTGCCGTTCCTTCTCTTCTCCGGCTACGCCGGGCAGCTGGCCGACGTCTACAGCAAGCGGACCGTGCTGGTCGCCACGAAGTTCCTCGAGATCGTCGCGATGACCCTCGGCTTGACCGCGTTCCTCCTCGGGCATCTCGAGATCACTTACGGCGTGTTGTTCCTCATGGGGCTCCACTCGACATTCTTCAGTCCCGCGAAGTACGGCATCCTCCCAGAGATTCTTCCCGACCGCGAGCTGTCGCGCGCCAACGGCATCCTCGAAATGAGCACGTTCGTCGCGATCGTCGTCGGCACGGCCGGCGGGGGATTCCTGTTCGACGCCTGGAAGGATCAGCTCTGGCTGGTCGGTGTCATCGTCATTGCGCTGGCCGTCCTCGGCTTCGTCACCAGTTTTGGCATTCCACGCGTGGCAGCGTCGGCGCCGGGGACGCGCGTGACCCTCAATCCGTGGAGCGAGATCTGGCTCGGCATCAAACGCCTGTACTCCGATCGGGTGCTGTGGCCGACGGTCGTCGGACTCTCGTACTTCTGGTTCCTCGGCGCGCTGCTGCAGCTCGTGATGATTCTGTTCGGCAAGAACGTCATGGGCCTGAGCGAAACCTGGGTGGGCATCGTCACGACCTTTGCGGCGATCGGCATCGGCGTCGGGAGCATGGCCGCCGGCCGACTCTCGGGAGACAAAGTCGAACTGGGTCTCGCGCCGATTGGCGCCATCGGCATGGGCGTGTTCTCGATCCTGCTGGCCTACTCCGGCCATTCGTTCTGGTTGGTCGCTGCCAACCTGACGCTCATCGGATTCTTCGGCGGTTTATTTGCGGTCCCGCTCAACGCGCTTCTCCAGCAGCGAAGCGGCGCGCAGGAAAAGGGCCGCCTGATGGCGACCAACAACTTCCTGAACATGGTCGGCATTCTGCTTGCCTCCGCGACGCTCGGCTTGCTGGACTCCGTACTTGGATGGTCGCCGGATCGCATCGTCCTCGCGTTCGGCGTCGTGACGCTGCTGTCGAGCATCTACGTGCTCGCGATGGTCCCGGAGTTCCTGATCCGCTTCAGCCTCTGGCTGTTGACGCACACGGTGTATCGCATCCGCATTGTCGGCCAGGAGCACGTGCCGGTTCGCGGCCCCGCGCTTCTCGTCTGCAACCACCTGTCGCATGTGGACGGCGCGCTAGTGGGCGCCTGCGTGCAGCGGTTCATCCGGTTCCTGGTGTACCGGCCCTTCTACGAGCACTGGACCTTGCACTGGCTGATGAAGCGGATGAATGCGATTCCGATCGCAGCCGGACGCGACGCCGTGCTGGCGCTCGACCTGGCTCGAAAGGAGCTGCAGAACGGTCACGTCGTCTGCATTTTCGCGGAGGGCGCGATCAGCCGGACGGGCAACCTACTGCCGTTCAAGCGAGGCTTCGAACGCATCGTCGAAGGGCTCGACGTCCCCGTGATCCCGGTGTACCTCGATCGCGTCTGGGGCAGCATCTTCAGCTTCAAAGGCGGCCGCTTCCTGTGGAAGCTGCCAGTCAGCGTTCCGTATCCCGTCACGGTTGCTTTCGGAACACCGCTTTCGTCGAGCACGACCGCACCGGAAGCGCGCCTTGCCCTGATGACCCTTGGCGCTGACCTCGCGAGACAGCGTCGGCCTTCCCAAGAGGTGCTGGGACGCCAGTTCGTTCGCACCGCCAAGCAGCGATGGCGGTCGTTCTGCATGGCCGATGCGACGCGGCCGCCTGTCAGCTTCGGCCGGGCGTTGGTGGCGAGCCTGCTGCTCTCGAAATGGATCCGTCGCAACGCATCTGAGAAATACCTCGCGCTTCTGCTGCCCTCGTCGGTAGGCGGAGCGCTCGCCAACATTGCGGCAACGTTCGCCGGGAAGATCGTGGTCAACCTCAACTTCACCGCTGGTCCTGAGGCGATGGCGGCGGCGCTCGAGCGCTGCCAGATCAAGACGATCCTGACGTCGCGGGTATTCATCGCGAAGGCGGGCATCGACGAAACCGATCGGATGGTGTTCCTGGAAGACGTGATGAAACAGTTTGGCAAGCTGGCGCAGCTTCGCATGCTGGTCGTCGCGTTCCTGCTGCCGGCGCGGATCCTCAACCGGCTGTTCGTCCAGCACGCCGACGCTGATGCAATCGCGACCGTCGTGTTTTCGAGCGGAAGCACCGGGATTCCCAAGGGCGTCATGCTGAGCCATCGCAATATTCTGGCGAACGTCGAGGCCGTGCATCAGGTGTTCGACGTCAATCAGAACGACGTGATGCTTGGTGTGCTGCCGTTCTTTCACTCGTTTGGGTTCACCGGCACGCTGTGGTTCCCGCTGGTCAGCGGGTTTGCCGTGGTGTATCACCCCAACCCGACCGACGCGAAGACCATCGGCGAACTGGCGGGCCGCTACAAGGCGACGATGCTGATCAGCACCCCGACGTTCTGCGGCGCCTATGTGCGCAAGTGTCAGCCGGAGCAGTTTGCGCACCTTCGTTATGCGATGGTCGGCGCCGAGAAGCTGCGGGAGCCGGTCGCGGCCGCATTCAAGGAGAAGTTCGGACTGACCCTGCTCGAGGGTTACGGTTGCACGGAAATGGCGCCGATCGTCTCGGTGAACCGTCCCGACGTGAACAGTGGGGGCGAACACCAACGCGGCACCAGGATGGGAACAGTCGGCCACCCGCTCCCAGGCGTGGTGGCGAAGATTGTCGATGTCGCGACTGGCGAGGGTCCGCTCTTCGAGCAGGAAGGGTTGCTCCTCGTCAACGGTCCGAACCGGATGATCGGCTACCTCGACGAACCCGAGAAGACCGCCGAGGCGACGCGCGACGGCTGGTACGTGACCGGCGACATCGCGTCGATCGATGAGCACGGCTTCATCCGCATCACCGATCGGCTGTCGAGGTTCAGCAAGATCGGCGGCGAGATGGTGCCGCACATGAAGATCGAAGAGCGCATCAACGCGATGCTCGGGGAACCGCACGTGTCCGCGGTGACCTCCGTGCCAGACGATGTGAGGGGGGAGCGGATTGTGGCGCTGTTCACCGATCCGCAGATCCCGTCGCACGTGCTTTGGGAGCGGTTGTGCCAGACTGAATTGCCACGACTGTGGCTCCCCAAACGTGAGGACCTGCATTTCGTCGAGTCGATTCCGACGCTTGGCAGCGGCAAAGTCGACCTGCGGATGGTCCGTCAGATTGCCACGGAGTGTGTGTGATGCTCTACATTCTCCTCACGCTTGGCGTGTTGTTCGTAGGCTTTCAGATCTGGCGGCGGACCGAGCAGCACGATCAGGAGATCCGTGAGCTGCGCGACCGCGTCAAGAGGCTCGAGCGGCGGCCAGTGCCGACTTCGGCGGGCGAGACCACTGAAAGCAAACCGGTGGCCCAACCGCCGGTTCCCGTTGCCACACCGCGTCTGACGACGCCGGACGTGACAGTGCCAGCGACGACAGCAGCGGCCGCGAGTACGTCGCGGCCCGTGACACCGCCTGCGGTCCGGTTGGAGCCGCCACGGCCTACGCAGCCGCCACTCGCGGCGATTTCTCCGATCATTCACGAGCCGGCGCCGGCGGCCGCAATGAACGCGGAGTCGATCGAAACCGCCATCGGCTCTCGCTGGCTGTTGTACGTCGGAGTCATCGCCGTAATCGTCGGGGTCAGCTACTTCGAGAAGCTCGCCATCGACAATCAATGGGTCGGTGAAGGCGCCCGCGTGCTTCAGGGCGGGGCAGCGGGGCTGCTGCTGATGTACGCCGGCCTGCGGTTCATCCGCTCCGGGTTCCCGGTCTACGGGCAGATGATCGCTGGCGGCGGCATCGCCGTGCAGTACGTGTCGATCTACGCCGCGTTCAACTTCTACCATCTCATCGAACGCTATCCGGCGTTCGCCTTGCTTTGCGCCGTGACCGGGTTGGCGGCGACGTTTGCCGATCGCCAGCGATCGCAGGGGCTCGCGCTCATGGCGGTCGGCGGCGGGTTCGCGACCCCCTTTCTGCTGCCCAGTACCGTTGATGCGCAGCTCGCGCTGTTCGGATACGACGCGATCCTGATTGCCGGGACGATGTATCTGGCGCGCCGCCGCGAGTGGCCGATCCTCAACCTGGTGAGCTATGGGCTCACGGTGATCACCGTGTTTGGTTGGGCCGCCCGGTTCTATGCGCCGTCGAAGTATCTGATCACCGAGGTCTTTCTCACGCTCTTCTGCACGATGTACCTCTACATCCTGCGAGAGAGCCGGAAGCCGAAGCGAGACGCGGCGAATCTCTCGGACCTGCTCTGGACCGCGCCAGTCCTGTACTACCTCGCTTCGGTCGCGATTCTGGCCAGCCACCCTGCCAGCATGCTGGTGTATCTCCTTGCGCTTGCGCTTGCGGGTGCCTTCGCCAGCGCCAGGAGCACCGGGCATGGGAACGCGATCGTTCGCTTGGTGTTCCTGATCGCAGCCACCGGGCCGCTCTTGCGGTGGTCGGATCGCTACGCCGGAGACACCTGGCTCGCGCCGGGCCTGGCCACCATCGCCGCCGTCTACCTTATTCAGCTGGTCGCTCACCTGGAGGCCACGCGGCAAGCCGATCGGCGCCTGATGCCGTTGGACCTCATGGTGCTTCACGGGATGGGCCTGGGCGCCTTCCTCGCCGCCTACACGCTGATTGACGCGGTGAACGTCGATGCGGTGGCGCCGGCGGCGGCGATCTTTGCCCTGTGGCAGGGAGGCGTCGCCTTCAAGATCGCGCCGCGTGATCGTGAACACGCGCTGCATTTTGTGGCGCTGGGATTCACGCTCCTCATGGTGGCGATCGGCCTCCAGTTCCAGGGCGCGTGGGTCACGATGGGCTGGGCCGCGGAGGGCGCCGCGATCGTGTGGCTTGGCCTCCGCGAGCGACGCGATTGGCTGCGTGCCGGCGGGCTCGTGCTGCTCGCGGTGTCGGCCCTCCGGCTGTTCGACCTGCAGTTCGCGCCTCGCTCGCTCGACCAGATGGTGCTGTTGAATCAGCCGGTCGCCTGCAGCCTCTTCGTCATCGGCCTGATCTACGGCCTCGCGTGGCTCCACCATCGCCGGAACGACGACGGCCGGTACTCGATGGAGATTGGCGCCGCTCTTGTTGCCGCGCAACTCCTGACCTTGTCGCTCGCGACGTCGGAGATCGATGCCTACTGGGAAATGAATGCGGAGAGCACATGGCTGGTCGCGCGCGATGGACCGCGATCGATGGTCTGGGCGGCGGCCGGAGTGGCGATCGCGTGGCTCGGGCTGGTCCGAGGCCAGCGATGGATGCGCGTGATCGGCGGCGTGCTGGTGACGATCGCGATCGGACTGATGATCTGGCTTCTGCTCGCCGCGGCGCCGTTCACCTATGTCGTGATCGCGAACAGCCGCGCCATGGCGGGGATCGTCGTGATCGCCCTGCTGTACGGCCTGGCGCGTCTTTATGCGAAGCACGGGCAGCCAGGAGCGGTGACGGATCAGGTGTACGCGCTCCTCGTGCTTGCGGCCAATGCCCTGATGCTCCTGTTGCTGACCAGCGAGGCGAGCGCCTACTGGCGCGTCCACGACGCGATGACCGCGAGAGGATTTGAGGTGCGCGAGGACCAGTTCGCGCGAGAGATGACCCTGTCGATCACGTGGGCGCTGTACGCGACGGCGCTGATCGTCGCCGGCATCAGGAAACGGTACGCCCCCATCCGGTACCTGGCGATGGTCATCTTCGCCGTGACGATCGGCAAGGTCTTCGCGTTCGATCTGCCGCAGCTCGGCGAGATCTATCGTGTGCTTAGCATCATTGGTCTTGGCGTGATGCTGCTCGTGTCATCGTATCTGTATCACCGGTTCCGAAGCCGGTTGTCGCAGGAACCGTAGACTCGCGCGCGGGATTCCTGACGGCAGGACTGAAGTCCTGCACTACGAGTACTTGGGTTCCGGAACCCTCGAACCTCGAACCTCGAACCTCGAACCTCGAACCTCGAACTCGAACTCGAACCTCGAACTATGAACGAGAACCGAGAACCGAGAACCAAGAACTGAGAACCCCAGTCTTCACTCGTATCTGAGCGCCCTCAGCGGATCGACATGCGACGCGCGGTGCGCGGGGATCGCGGCCGCGCTTAGGGCGACGAGCACAAGCGCGACAGCTGACCCGACGAGAACCGCCGGATCGTATCCCTTCAACTGGAACAGCAGCGATTGCGCGTAGTAGCCGAGCGCCAGCGCACCGACGCCGCCGATCGCGCAGCCGATGGCGGTCATCTTTGCCACCTGACGCAGCAGCATCATCCGCACGCGCCCGGGCGTGGCGCCGAGCGCCATGCGCACACCGATCTCCCGTGTCCGCTGAATCACGGTATACGCCAGCACGCCGTAGAGGCCGATGGACGCGAGCAGCGTCGCGAGTGACGCGAAGGCCGCCGACAGCGTCGTCATAAAGCGATCGAGAAACACGTTGTCGCGGAACTGGTCGGGGAGTGTCAGCATGTCCTCGACCGGCAGATTCGGGTCGAGCGACGCCATCATCTTCGGAATGCTCGCGAGGAACGCTTCGGAATCGCCGGCCACCCTCGCGTAGAACACGAGCCCCCGCAAATCCTCGACCTGCCGGTACGGTCGGAAGAACAGCGGCGGCACCGGGTCTTTCGCATCGTTGTATTTCGCGTTGCGCGCCAGCCCCACAATCTCGAGATTCGGTGTGCCGTTGCCTGGCGCCATGCGTTTGCCGACGATGCTGGTGGCGGGGCCGTCGAGATGAAAGCGCTTCGCAAACGCCTCGTTCACGACCACGACTCCTGGCGATCCGGCCGCATCAGACGTCGTGAGATCGCGGCCGGCGAGCAGCGGCATGCCCAGCACGCCAAAGTAGTCGGCGCCCACGCTGTTGAAGCTGGCGACGGCAGCTTCGTCAGGCCCCGGGTGAAAGCCTTCCACGCTCACGTTGGTATCCGAGTTGTCGCCGGCGAGCACCCCAATGAAGGCGCTGGTGACCCCCGTCGCGCCTGGCAGCGCCTTCAGTGCGTTCTCGACCCGCTCGAAGAGCTCTCGTGAACGCTGTGGCGTGTAGCCGTTCAAGCCCGGCGAGACGCGAAAGGTGACAATGTGATCGATCGTGAAGCCCAGATCCACCCGCGTGATGTTGAACAGGCTCCTGATGAAGAGCCCGGCGGCGACGAGCAGCATCATCGACAGCGCCACCTGCGTGGTGGCGAGCGTCGTGCGGAAGCGAGCCGCCGAGCGACCACCGGAGGATTGCCCGGCCTGGCTCTTCAAGGTCGCCACCAGATCGGGCCGGGTGCTCTGTAGGGCCGGGAACAGCCCGAAGAGCAGGCCGGTCCCGAGCGCCAGAACCGCGGTGAACGCCAGCACTTGCAGATCGACCTGCGGCTGCGGCATCTCGGCGGCGCCGCTCGGCAGCATCGCCGTGATGAAGTCGAGCGTCCAGCGCGCGACCACCAGCCCAGCCGCGCCTCCGATCGCTGCGAGGAGGCACGATTCCATGAGGAGCTGCCCGATCAGATGCCGCCGCCCGGCACCAATCGACAGCCGGATCGCCATCTCACTGGTCCGCGCGGCGGATCGCGCCAGCAGCAGGTTGGCGATGTTCGCGCAGGCGATGAGCAGCACCAGGCCGGCGACTCCCAGGAGGAGGGTGAGCGGGGTTCTGGCCTCGATGAGCACCTCGCTCTGTCCGCGCGATCCCTCCTCGACGCCGATCGTCTTCGCAAGAAACCGGGCTTTGGTCTGATCGGTCATGCCGCGCTGGAGCGGCACTTCGACCTCCGCGATGATCGAACGATATGGCACGTTGATCGCGGCACGCGCCTGTTCGATCGAGACACCCGGCTTGAGCCGCGCGAACAGGTACACCCAGTACGAGCGGCGCGCGGTCAGGCTGGCGGCAGTGCCTGGCTGCAGCACTCCGCGCATCGTGATCGGCACGAACACGCTCGCGCGCGTGTCGATCGTCGTGCTGCCAAACCCGCGCGGGGCGACACCGACGATGGTCAGCGTCTGGCCGTTGACGACGATCGTTTCGCCAACCGCACGTGGATCCGATCCGAAGCGCGCCTGCCAGTAGGCGTGACCGAGCACCGCGACCGGCGATTCGCCGGCGGCGCTGTCGTCCTGAGGGCCGAGCAGTCGGCCGGCGGCAGGCTGGAGGCCGAGCAGCGGAAAATAGCTGCCCGACACGAACATGCCCGACCCGTTCAACGTCTGCCCCCGCGCGGCCAGGTTCGCGCCAAAGCCGCTGTGGGCCCCAATGCCCGTGAAGACGGTCTGCGCCTTCTCGAGATCACGAAACATCGGGTAGCTGAAGATCGACTCGCCGCCACCGGCGTTGTTGCTCGAGTTCGAGCCCGGCTTGGGGCCCGGCGCCGACAGGTTCACCAGCGTCGACGGGTCGTGAACCGGGAGCGGGCGGAGGAGGACGGTGTTGAACATCGAGAACACGGCCGCGTTGGCCCCAATCCCGAGCGCCAGCGAGAGGACGGCCACGCTCGTGACAAACGGGGTCCTGAACAACGTGCGGAAGGCATATCTGAGGTTTCGCATGACAATCCCTGCGACTAAGACGGCGCCGATGGGTCGGCGGTTGTCGAAGCCATCTGCTAATATCCGCGAACCGTGGCTCGGAAAGATCCGCGCGTCGACGCCTACATCGCGAAGAGCCCCGACTTCGCCCAGCCGATTCTGGTCCATCTGAGGGCCGTCGTGCACGCGGCATGTCCGGACGTCGAAGAGGCGATCAAGTGGGGCTCGCCAGCGTTCATGTACAAAGGGATGCTCTGCGGCGTCAACGCCTTCAAGGCCTACTGCACGTTCGGCTTCTGGAAGTCCACGCTGGTGCTCGACGACAGGGCGAGCCGCGATCCTGCTCTGCAGTTTGGCCGGATCGAGAAGCTGTCGGATCTGCCATCGAAGAAAATTCTGACCGCCTACATTCACAAGGCGATGGCGCTCAACGACGCCGGCATCGCGCTACCGCGCGCGCCCAAGAAACCACCGAAGCCGCTTGTTCTTCCGCCTGCGCTCGTTGCAGCGCTCAAGAAGAACGCCAGGGCGCAAGCGGCATTCGATGCGTTCAGCCCAAGCCACAAGCGCGAATACGCCGAGTGGATCGCGGAGGCCAAGGGTGAGGACACGCGTGAGCGGCGCATCAGGACCGCGATGGCGTGGATGACCGAAGGGAAGCCGCGGAACTGGAAATACCAATAAATTGCAGAATTGCAGAATTGCAGAATTGCAGAATTGCAGAATTGCAGAATTGCAGAATTGCAGGATGTGAGGATTGGGATGACGCTCGACAATGTGTTGCCAGTGGTCGTGCTGCTGGTGATCGGGTTCGCGGCGCAGGCGAGCGGGCAGGATCGGATGCCGGCGATCGCGGCCGACAAGATGACCGAGGCGCAGCGTCAAGCGATCGCCGAGTTCAAGGAGGCGCGCGGCGCCGACATCTCAGGGCCGTTTGTGCCGCTCCTCCGGAGTCCCGAAGTCATGAACCGCGCGCGCGCGATGGGAGACTATCTGCGGTTCCGGAGCGTGTTCCCGCCGCGGCTCAGTGAGTTCGTGATTCTGCTCACCGCCCGCTCCTGGACGCAGCAGTACGAGTGGGACGCGCACTATCAGCTCGCCATCAAGGCCGGCGTGACGGCGGAGACGGGGAAAGCGATCGCCGAGGGCCGCCGCCCGCGGCCGATGACTGAGGAGGAAGAGATCCTCTACGACTTCTGCGACGAGCTCGGCCGCAATCAGAGCGTGAGCGACCCGACCTACGCGAGGATGGTCGCCAAGTTCGGCGAACAGGGCGTCATCGATGCCGCCGGCATCATCGGCTATTACACGATGCTGTCGATGGTGATGAACACGGCGCGAACGCCGCTGCCCGCGGGGGCAACGCCTGCGCTTGCGCCCCTGCCTAAGTGAACGTGTAATTGGACGACGTACACCGCAGGGACCGCAGAACACGCAGAGGATCTTAGTCGAGGGGTGCGGTGATTGTCGGCCGCCTCAGTGAGTGAGAGCGTAAATGTAGTAGTTCACGCCGAGCTTGTAGGCCTCGTTCGACGGATCGACCGCAAACAGACCCTGGCCCAGGAACTCCCAGTACTCCGCCACGTCGTTGTTGTGGTTGGCGATGATCAGCAGCCGCTTCGACGGGTCGTTGTCTTCGAACACGCCGTAGTAGTTCGGCTTGTAGCCGAACATCGGATGCGGGAATTCGATGGTCTTCATCCGGAAGAATGAATCGAAGATCTTGTGGCTCTGGTCGAGTTTCACGAAACGCGCGTCCGGCAGGACGCGGCGCATCTGAAATTCGAAGTTGTCCCACTGCTCCTGCTCGAAGTCGTCGAAGATCGCAAACCCGCCCTTCAAAAGATAAGCGCGGAATGCAGCCGCTTCGGTATCGGTGAGTTCCCAGAAGCCGGGCTCCCACATCATCGCGATGGGGTATCGGAAGAGCTGCGGATCGTCGAGTGTCAGGATGAGGCTGCCCGCGGCGTTGCCATCGATAAACGTGAGCTCTCTGAGCAGGTTGACGAGGTTCTGTTCGGCCCGCGGGAAATCGTGATTCCAGGCGCTGCTCATCCCGCGGCGGCCGCCGCCGAACCCCGAGTCCCAGCGAAGGCGGACGAAGGTGAACCTGCCGTCGTAGGTGCGCGAACTCTCTCCCCAGCTCTCGCCCCCTGATTGCGCTGAGAGGCTCGCAGCCAGCCCCACAACGGCAAGGCCGCGACTCCAACGGCGGAGGGGAAGAAAGCATTGGGTCATTGATTGATCCAACGACCCAGTGACCCACTGACCCGATTCATGATCGATGATGCTACCATCCAGCTCACTTGGAGGAACGCGTCCCATGACGGGAATTTTACGACTGTCGAAACACGTGCTGCTCGCGGCGATCGTCGCCGGCACGGTTGGAACCCTGCTCGCCGCCGGGCAGGCGTCACCAGCCGGACAGACAGCGGCTGCCACCCAAGCGCCAGCCGCGGGACAGACGCCACCCGCTGGGCAGCCGCCTGCCGGCCGGGGCGGACGGGGTGCCGGTGGAGCTGGTGGAGGACGAGGAGCCCAACCGGCGCCGCCCCCCTATGAGTTCCCGCCCGATTTCACGCTCGAGCCGAGGCCCGAGCCGCAACCCGGGACCGCCGATCCGGGTGTGATGTTCACCACCATCATGGACCGCCCCGAGGTGCGCATTCTGCGCGTGGAGATTCAGCCGGGCGCCGTGCGCCGCGTCCATACGCACGAGGATGTGACGTTCCATCTCCTGATGCCGCTCACCGGTCCTCTCCAGGTGACCGCCGGCCCTGCTACAGTCATGGCCAAAGTGGGCCAGGCGTATTTCATGAAGAAAAGCATGCCCCATACCTTTACGAACACCGGGACGACGGCAGTGCTCGTGATGGAAACGTTCGTCAAGCCGGAGCCCAAACCCGGAGCCGGACGGACCTCGCCTCAGGTGGAAACCGCTCTGGCGATGGCGCTCGCGGCGTCACGTGAGGCCTCCCGCTAGAGGGAGAATGGGCATCCAGCCCCTCCGCTCATAGGGGAACTCGGTGCGCAGAAGAGGCGATTTCGTGGTACTCTCCTGCGACGCAAACGAGCGAGCGTCTTTCAAGAGGAGACCGCATGGCAAAGAAGAGTGGAACGAAGCGGAAACCGAATGCGGCCTTCATGAGGCCGGTGACCCCCAGCGACACGCTGGCCGAGGTCGTCGGCTCAAAGCCGATTCCGCGCACCGAAGTCACGAAGAAGCTGTGGGCCTACATCAAGAAGAACGGGCTGCAGGACAAGAAGAACAAGCGCATGATCAACGCTGACGCGAAGCTCAAAGCCGTGTTCGGCGGTAAGGCCTCCGTCAACATGTTCGCCATGACCAAACTGGTGAGCAAGCATCTGAAATAACGACTCCCGGAGGTCCGCCACGCGCGGTTCTTCCAGATTGGGCGACGGTCAACCAGGCCGTCGCCCTTTTTGTTGAGAATCGAGGATAATCCGGTGTCCACGGCCCTAATCCAGGAGATTCCATGAAGTCGCGTCTGCTCCCCGTGCTGCTGCTGCTCTTCGTGTGCAGCGGCTGCGCCGCACTCATTTACGAAGTCGTCTGGTTCCAACTTCTCGAACTCGTCATCGGCGTTTCGGCAGTCTCGATGGGCGTCCTGCTCGGCACTTTCATGGGCGGGATGTGTCTTGGCAGCTTCATCGTGCCCCGGCTCATGTCGCCCGACGCTCACCCGCTCCGCACCTACGCGAAACTCGAGCTCGGCATCGGCGTGTTCGGTCTACTGCTGCTCTACGGAATGCCCCTCGTGGCTGGTGCGTACACGGCATGGGCCGGCAGCGGCGTCGTCGGCATCCTGCTGCGCGGAGTCGCCGCCGCCATCTGTCTGCTGCCCCCGACCCTACTGATGGGCGCCACGCTCCCCGCGATCGCGCGTTGGGTCGAGACCACACCAAGCGGCGTCGCCTGGCTCGGCTTCTTTTACGGCGGCAACATCGCCGGCGCCGTCATCGGCAGCCTCGTCGCGGGCTTCTACCTGCTGCGCGTGACCGACATCGCGACCACCACCTTTGTCGCGGTGGCGCTGAACGTGATCGTGGCGCTGCTGGCGCTGCTGGTTGCCTCGCGGTCTGAATACCAGCCGTCCACATCGGTGCGGTCGCCCTCGTTGATTCGCGTCAGCGGCGGCACGGTGATCTACGTCGTGATCGGCCTGTCTGGTCTGACGGCGCTCGGCTCCGAAGTGGTCTGGACGCGGCTGCTCTCGCTGCTTCTCGGAGCGACGACGTATACGTTCTCGCTGATCCTCGCGGTCTTTCTCACCGGTCTCGGCGTCGGTAGCAGCGTCGGTGCGGCGATGGGGCGCAGCATGAAGAGTCCGCGCATCGCACTGGCCTGGTGCCAGATTCTGCTCTGCGCCGCGATGGGCTGGACCGCCTACATGCTCACCGAGTCGATGCCGTTCTGGCCGATCAACCCATCGATCGCGACCGATGCGTGGTATCAGTTCCAGCTGGATCTCGTCCGCTGCATCTTTGCCGTGCTGCCCGGAGCGATCTTGTGGGGCGCAAGCTTTCCACTCGCCCTCGCCTCGGTCGCGACGGCCGACGACGATCCGGCGCGGCTGGTGGGCGGCGTCTACGCGGCAAATACGCTCGGCGCGATTGCTGGGTCGGTCGGCGCCAGCCTGATCATGGGCTTTGGCCTTGGCAGCCAACACACCATGCAGCTGATGGTTGGTGTGGCGGGCTTGTCCGGACTGATGCTCCTCTGGCACGAAAAAGTCTCGACCATGGTCTTCGCCGGCGGCACGCTAATCGCGGCGCTGATGGCGTTGAGCGTCCATCCGGTCCCGGGGATTTTCGTCGCCTACGGCCGCTACACCGCAACCCAGCTCGGGCAATCGACAGTCATCTACATGGGCGAGGGCTGGAACGCATCGGTGGCGGTGTCGCGCCGCGAGAACGGCGTCCTCAACTATCACAACGCCGGGAAGGTCCAGGCGTCCAGCGAGCCGCAGGACATGCGTCTGCAGCGGATGCTCGGCCATCTCACCACGCTCGTGCCGAAGAAAGCGGATACCGTCCTGGTCATCGGCTGCGGCGCCGGCGTGACGGCCGGTGCCGTGTCGATCGATCCCACGCTCAAGGCGCAGACGATCGCCGAGATCGAGCCGCTGGTCCCGAAAGTCGTCTCCACGTACTTCGCCGAGCACAACTTCAGCGTCGTCACCAACCCGAAGGTGACGGTCCGCATCGACGATGCCCGCCATTACCTATTTACGACCAAACAGAAGTTCGACGCGATTACATCCGACCCGCTGGATCCGTGGGTGAAGGGCGCGGCCATGCTCTACACGCGCGAGTTCTTCGAGCTCGCGAAGTCGCGCCTCAACCCCGGCGGGGTCGTGACGCTGTTCGTCCAGCTTTATGAGAGCAATCTCGAAGCGGTGAAGAGCGAGATCGGCACGTTCTTCCAGGCGTTCCCCAACGGGATGATCTTCGCGAACCTCTACAACGGGCAGGGCTACGATCTCGTGCTGCTCGGCCAGGTGGAACCCACTCACATCAACCTGGATGAGATGCAGGCGAAGCTGGATCGGCCGGAGTTTGCGCCCGTGCGCAACTCGCTGGCGCAGATCGGCATGCACACCGCGATCGACCTGTTTGGAACCTACGCTGGTTCGGCGACCGACTTCGCCCCGTGGACGAAGGACGCGCAGATCAATCGGGACCGGAACCTGCGCCTGCAGTATCTGGCCGGACGTGGTTTGAACCTCTACCAGGCCGACACGATCTACGCGGACATGGCCGTATACGGTCAGCCGCCGAAGGATACGTTCAGCGGCTCGCCCGAGAAGATGGAGCAGTTGCTGGCTAAAATCAGACAGGAGCAGGGGCGGTAGGTCATCTACGATCTACGATTTGGGGATCTACGATCTGGATGAATCGTAGGCCCGGGCTTCAGCTCGGGCGCGTGACGATGGGGTGATGGGGTGATGCACTGAAGGGCAGGTTAACGCTCGTTGCCCTGATCTTGTCTGCGCTCGTTGCTGGTCCGCGGGCGGTGGATGTCCCTTCGGCTGCGTCCAAGGCATTCGACATCGCCACTGAAGCCTGGGACCGGGGCGACTACATCGCGGCACTCACGGAGTACATCCGGCTTGTAAACGGGCCCGATAGTTCGGCGCTTTTCGAGAAGATCGCGCTTCAAACCGGTGAGCTCTATCAGTCGGCCGAGCTCACGACGGACGGGCGCAACCCGAAGTTCAGCCCGGACGGCCGCTTCATCTCATTCGAAACCGGTCTTGAAGTGTCTCGCCGCACGCGAGTGCTTCGGAACGATGGCTCTCAGACGCTGGTCGCCGACCTTCCTGGCGTGTCCGCGACGTTCTCGCCGGCCGCTCCAACGGTTGCCTACTTCAAGATCACGGATCACCCCGAGATTCACGCTGCCGCTCAGGCAGTCGAAGCGGCGGCTCTCACCGCTTCGAATCGCGGAATGCTCGTCCAGATGCTGGCGTGGCAAGTGCTTCGTCACTCGTCCATTTCCATTTTCGATTTGAATACCCGGGCCGAGCGGGATCTCCCGACGCCCGGACTGCTCAAGGCGGGTCTCGCGTACAGCGGTGATGGGCGCACGCTGTACTTCCTGGGCCGGCTCGAGACGCAGGAGGATCGGAACGATCTGTACGCGATTCCTGCACTTGCGACAGGAGGGACGCCCTCGACCGTGGGCGATGCGCCGAGGTTCAAGGGCGCACCGATCGTCGATCAGGGTGGCCGCGTCCTGCTGCACCTCGTGGCCGCACAGGATTCGCTGAGACGGCCGCCGGCGGCACCTGCACCGCAAGGCCTTGTGCCTGCACCCACACCGGCTCCGGCCAATGCCGGGGCTCAGAATCAGGCTCCGCCATCCTTCGGCATTGTCGACCTCGCCAGCGGCAAGACGACCATCGTGGAGGGGTCGGCTCCGACGCTGTCTGCGGACGGCAAGTCACTGGCGTTCATCGCGCGCAGCGGTGCGGAGAACGCATTGATGGTTGGTGATCCGCTTGGCCCGGCGACGGCCGTGAAGAAGACGACCGGCCGCCTGGATGCACCGGTGCTGTTCGCCGACGGATCGCGAATCGCCTATCAGGCAACGCTCCGCGACGACTGGGAGCTGTTTGTCGCGAATCACGATGGCAGCGGGGAAGTGCGGCTCACACGCGACGTTCAGCACGATCTGCTGCCCCAGTTCGTCGCCGGCGATCGGCTGCTGGAAGTGATTGGAGAACCGAGGCATCGCCGATCGTTCCTGCTGGACACCAAGACCGGGACGCAGACGCGCCTGTTCCACAACAACTCGGTTCGAACGATCGCGCCTGAGTACCAGTGGGTCGTGTCGCGCGACCGCACGAAGATCCTCATTGGCGCGGAACGCGACGGCAACACCGTTTCGCCCGAACGAGGCGTCTACATCGTCGACCTTGGCCGGACGATCACCAAAGCGGCGCTGGTACAGCGGTTGGAGGCGAACCTGGAGGGGGAGCGTGCCCTGAAGACAGCGCAGACGAAGGCCTTCACCCCGATTGCAGCGGCCGTCCGCAGTGCCGTTGCCAAGGTTTCGGTCAGCCGGATCTACGGGTATGAGAAGGCGCTCTTCGATTTCGATTCGAAACACATCTCACGACCAGGCAACAAGCTCGCGTCCGAGTATCTCTTCAACACCTATCGCTCGTTCGGCTACGAACCGGAATATCAGTGGTTCGAACCGCGCAATGCAGCCGGTGGCCGGACCGCGAACGTCACCGCGACGCTCCGCGGCACGATGAACCCCGAGCTCGTCTACGTGGTCAGCAGTCACTACGACTCCGTCGTGGCTGGCCCTGGCGCGGACGATGACACGTCTGGGACGGCGGCGCTGCTCGAAGCAGCTCGCACGTTGGCTGGGTCTCCGCAGCCGGCGACGATCATCTTCGCGTCGTTCACCGGAGAAGAAGCAGGACTCCTGGGCAGCCAGGAGTTCGTGCGGCGCGCGGTCGCGAGCAAGCTCCAGGTCGTGGGGGCGCTCAACAACGACATGATCGGCTGGACCAACGACTCGCACCTCGATAACACCATCCGCTATTCGAATCCGGGCATCCGGGACATCCAGCATGGGGCGGCGATGCTGTTCACGCGCCTCATCACCTACGACGCGCTCTATTACAAGGGCACCGATGCGATGTCCTACTACGACGCCTACGGCGACATCGTCGGCGGCATCGGGTCGTATCCGGTCCTCAGCAGCCCGCACTACCACCAGTCGCACGATCTGCTCGAGTTCGAGAATCACGAACTCATTGCCGAGACGACCAAAACGACGGTGGCGACGCTGATGCGGCTGGCGTCGAGCCCGTCGCGGATCAGGAATCTGAAGGTCACGAGCTACAGCGCCGGCACCGCAATGCTGTCGTGGGATGCGAGTCCGGAGAAGGGGATTCGGTCGTATGTCGTCTCCGCGACCGTGCCGGAGGGAGCGCCGCCGCTTCCGCCCGCCAACCGCGGCGTGACCGTCGCTGTTCCCCGCGCCGCGCTGAGGGGCCTTCCAGCGGGAACGGTCGTGTCGGTCAAGGCTGTGAACGCTCGTGGTCTCGACAGCTGGGACGCGGCGACGGTCACGATCCGCTGACGCACTCGAACATCCCTGGACGTACTCGCGTCGTACCCGTGGCTGTCCTACTCGTAGCGCAGGACTTCAGTCCTGCCGTGGTACGCATCGCATGAAGGTACTGGCCCGCGTCGCTCTCTGCTGCCTCGCAGTCGCTGTCTGCCGCGCCCAGGTTGAAGTGCCCGGTGCATCGGACCAGCACGGTGGCTTCGGCCTTCAGGATCAACGCGGCGGTCGACTCCTGTTGATGCCGAATCTGTTGCGGCCCGAGAGCCTGAAGACGGCTCTGTGCAGTGGTGGGCGCCGTGTACCGATTCAGTTCGAGCGTCGGCAGGTGGCTCGCGAGAGCGGCAACGGACGACAGACATCAGCACATTTCGATGAGTTTGCGGGGAACGTCTTCACGGTCGTGGCAGGCACGGTCGATCCCGACGCGACCTGCTTTCTCGCGAGCGAGACGTCGCTCGCAGGAAGCGCGGTGTGGAGCAGCGTCGCGCCTGTCGGATCCGGTGCGTGTGTCGGGCGCAATCGGTTCGCCCAAATTCGAAGTCGACCAGTGACTCATTGCTGGCCGCTGGCACACATGGGGACAGATAAGGAGGCCGCCCTCCTCGAGTTCGAGCGTCGTGGGACTGATGCCCTTGCAAGCCTCGTTGTCGTGGATGGCAATCGGACGATGTTTGCTGATTACACGGCGGAGTTTCGGCGGGAGGGTGACGATCTCTGGCGTGTAGATGACGGCGGCGTGCTATCGCCCCAAGGCATTGAAATCGTGTGTGTGCTTCAACGGCGAAATTGGTACGCGCTTGCGACTGCTTGGGCTGGCGCGGAGGGCCGACTGCTGCAGCTGTGGATCTCCGACGGAAACGAGCGGTTCACCAAGGTCCTCAATGACTATTGGTACCAGGCTCCGATTTGACGCAAGGATTCGATCATGAGCAGACGAGTACGCTACCAAGTCGCGGTGAGCCTGGACGGCTTCATCGCTGGACCCCAGGGCGAATACGACTGGATCGTGATGGATCCGGCCATCGACTTTGCCGCGCTGTTCAAGGAGTTTGATACCGCCGTCATGGGGCGGAAGACGTATGAGGTGCTCACGGCACAGGGCGGACACGGCGCGATGCCGGGTCTCGAGGTGATCGTCTTCTCACGGACCATTCCTGCGGGGACACACCGGGGCGTCCGCATCCTCAACGACGATCCGCACGAAATCGTGGCGGCGCTGAAAGCAAAGCCGGGTCGGGACATCTGGCTCTACGGTGGCGGCGCCCTCTTTCGGTCGCTGCTCGACGCAGGCCTCGTGGACACGGTGGAGGTCGCCGTCGTTCCGGTGCTTCTTGGAAGCGGGGTCCCGCTGCTGCCGCCTGGCGTTTCGACCAAGCTCGTGCTGGCGGATCAGAAGACACTCCCAGCCAGTGGCATCGTGGCACTCTCGTACTCGATACCAGGTGGCGTTGGCCCAGCTCCTCGTATTGGTTACGTCAAAGCCGCGAAGGACCGCTCGAAAAAGCCGGTGCGGTCTCTCAAGAAGAAGGCGTCAAAGAAAGGCTCGCGCGCTCGAGGGCGCCGCTAGATCTCGGTGCCCGACGTCATCACCGCTTCTCCGCATCTTCCAGTCGCGCGCCGCGAAGGATGTTGCCCACGGCGTAGTTCGCCTCGTGGCAGGCGTACTCGTAGATCCGATAGTCCTCGTCCTTGGAGAGCGGCATGGACACGGTCCAGGGCTTCGTGTAGACGTTCGGATCATCGATGGTCACGGTGTAGCTGATCGTCTCGGCATCCACCCTCCGAAAGCGTTCGACGACGTGCAGCGCTTCGCTTTGGGGGATGCCACGGATTCGAGCTTGTGACGAGCCGGTTGCGATAGAGCCTTTGTCGTTGTAGTTCGTCGT
>Ga0111539_10003768_pt1 | contig 19955 bp, 18 predicted proteins | sample RhiMethybrSRZTD1_FD_79667 | JGI IMG/M metagenome (GOLD analysis project Ga0111539, IMG submission 79667) | Populus rhizosphere microbial communities from Tennessee, USA - Rhizosphere MetaG P. TD hybrid SRZTD1 (version 2) (version 2) | ecosystem: Host-associated > Plants > Roots > Rhizosphere >... | reverse complement strand
GGCGACCTGAACGGCGACGGCTTCACCGACATCGTCCACGTCTCGTCGGGCTACCACTCGCCGAACGCGATCCCGCTCATCCCCGCCCACGCCCGCTGGGGCACGCCGATCGACAGCACCGCCTTCATCCTGCCGACCTTCTTCCCCATCGGTCCCATCGAGTGGGAGTGGACCCACGCGCCGGTCGAGGAGGGCTTCCTCGGCGTGGAGACGAACAGCGCCGACAACGGCAATCACTGGATCAAGGTGAGCGTGCTCGGGACCACCGGCATCACCACCGGCGGCGCGGTCAACCGCGACGGCATCGGCGCGGTGGTCAAGGCGACCCCGAAGAACAGCAGCAAGACCTCGATGGCCCCGGTGCTGGGCGGCTCGAGCTACGCCTCGCAGCACTCGCTGGTGCAGAGCTTCGGGCTTGGCGGCGCGGCGGCCGCGACCGTCGAGGTGCTGTGGCCGGGCGGCGTCAAGAACCGCCTGTACGGGGTGACGCCCGGCGAGCACGTCCTCCTGCCCGAGGTGCCGTGCAACTTCGCAGGCAGCTGGAGCAGTCGCGGGGCGTTCCGCACCTGCGTCGATGGCGCCCTCGGCCAGCTGGTCGCCGGCGGAACCATCACCGATGCATTCGCGACGCGACTCAGGAAGAGCGCCCTCAAGGCGTACGACGAGGCTCACTGATGACTCAAACGAGACAGGGACGTGCCATGACGCAGACCAGTGTGTTCTCTCTATCTCTCCTGCTCGCCGGCGTGGTCGCTGGCTGCCAGGGCGAGGAGACCGGCTCGACCAGGCGCATCGCCTCGGTCGATGCCTCGGCCTTCTCCTCCAACTTCGCGCGCCAGTGGATGACCAACCTGGAGAACTCGATCAAGGGCGACGGCATCTCGCCGCCGGTTGCCGCGCGGATCTACGCCTACGGCGGGATCGCCATGTACGAGGCGGTCGTCCACGGGATGCCCGGCCACCGATCGCTCGCCGGGCAGCTCAACGGTCTCGACGAGCTGCCGACGCCCGATCCCGACCTCGAGTATGACTGGCCGACCGTGCTGGCGGAGACCATGCACCAGATGATGCTGGCCAGCGTGCCGCCCTTCCCGGGCGCGGTGCAGCGCGGCCCGTACGTCTTCCCCAACCGGATCTTCTTCGAGTACACGACCACCTCGCAGTCGCCGCTCACCACCCTGGGGCCGACCCAGATCGGCTTCCGCCGGGTCGCCGGGGTCTCGGAGCAGGTCATGGCCAACTCGATCGCCTACGCCGACCAGCTGGCGGCCGCCCTGGTCGCCTGGACCGAACAGGACGGCTACTACGCGGTGCGCTACAAGGGCTGGGTCGCGCCGGTCGGCCCCGACAAGTGGGTCCCGACCGGCTTCGCCGACGCCGACCGGGTCGCCATACCGCTCGAGCCGTTCTTCGGCGAGGTTCGCACGCTGGCGATGACCAGCGGCGACGAGTGCTCGCCGGCCAACCTCGGCCTGACGCCGCCGCCCTTCTCCACCGACCCCGCCTCGGCCTTCTACGCCCAGGCGCTCGCGACCTACAACACCAGCCTCGGGCTGACCGACGAGCAGCGCATCATCGCGCGCTACTGGGCCGACGGGCCGGTCGACACCGGGACGCCGGCCGGCCACTGGGTGGCGATCACGAGCATGCTGCTCAGGGACGCCAACCTGGCTGACGCCGCGCGCGCCTACGCCTTCGTCTCGATGGGTTTCCTCGACTCGTTCATCGCGGTCTGGGAAAGCAAGTTCCAGTACAACCTGCTCCGCCCGACAACTTACATTCGCCGTCACATCGACGGCGACTGGCTGTCGCTCCTGCCCACGCCGCAGTTCCCCACCTACGTGTCGGGTCACTCGGGCCAGTCGGGCGCGTCGGCCCGCCTGCTCGCCGAGATCTTCGGCACCGGGCCCTTCACCGACACCACCAAGGTCCGCCGCGGCTTCGCGCCCCGCACCTTCCCGAACTTCGACGCAGCCGCCGAGGAGGCCGCGCTGTCGCGCGAATATGGCGGCATCCACTTCCCGATGGACGACAACGACGGCCTCGTGGTCGGCCGCTGCGTCGCCGACAAGATCATCGATCGGGTCCACCTGGAGGAATAGAAGCGGTCCGACCAGTGACGGGGACGCTCCCGATGGGGTAAGAGGCCCCACATAGGCACCGTCCATCCAGTTGAAGCGTCGTGAGAATCCGACAGAGGATTTCTTATACAATGGCAAGGCCGTACCAGGTCCCGCGGGCGGGACTTGCGGCCTTCCCCCATGCCCTTGCGAAACGAAACGCTCCGGCAAATCGACGCCAGTCCGGGCGATGCGCCGACCTCCATCAACATCCTCGTCGTCGCCTCGCAGGCGGAACCGCGCCGACAGCTGGTCGCCGCGCTCCGGCAACGGGGATACGCGGCGACGATCGTGAGCTCGGCGGCCGACGCCGCCGAGCACGTGGCCCACGACGATCTGCACCTCGTCATCCTCGCCCTGCCGCTGGCCGATGCTGACGCGCGCGAAGCGGTCGAGCGCGTGAACGCAGGGGCGGCCGGCGTCCCGCTGGTCATCGCCGGCACTGACGGAGTGGTCGCCGGGGCCGGCGCCGCCTTCGAGCTGGGCGCAGCGGAGTACCTGAGCCTGCCGCTCGCCGACCGCTCCGACTTCCTCGCCGCCATCGGTGTCCTGCTCGGCGCCCGGCGAGGCGACGAGCACCTGCGCTACCTGCACGGCAAGGACGCCCCGTCAGGCTGGGACAGCGTGGTCGGCGATTCGCGCGCGATCCGTCGAGTGGTCGACCTCTTCCGGCAACTTTCGACGCGCACCATGATCGGTTCGACGCCGACCATCCTGGTGACCGGCGAGACCGGGACCGGCAAGGGGTTCCTGGTCAAGACGTTCCACTACACCGGCGTCCGCCGCAACCATCCGTTCGTCGAGGTCAACTGCGCCGCCATCCCGCCCTCGCTGATCGAGAGCGAGCTGTTCGGCCACGAGCGCGGCAGCTTCACCGACGCCAGGACAGCGCGCAGCGGCCTGTTCGAGACCGCCGACCGCGGCACCCTGTTCCTCGACGAGATCGCCAGCGTGCCGCTCGATCTCCAGGCCAAGCTCCTGACCGCGATCGAGGAGAAGAAGGTGCGCCGCATCGGCGGCCGGCGGTCCACCCAGGTCGACGTCCAGATCATCGCCGCCACCCATGACGACCTGGCGCGGCGGGTCAAGGAAGGGACGTTCCGCGGGGACCTGTTCCACCGCCTGAACGTCGTCGCGGTCACCATGCCGCCGCTCCGCGAGCGCGCCGATGACATCGTCCACCTGGCCGACACATTCCTCCACGCGCTGTGCCGCGAGTACGGCCAGGAGGTGCGCGCGCTGAGCGCCGAGGCGAGAGACTGGATCCGGGCCTATCCCTGGCCGGGCAACGTGCGCGAGCTGCGCAACCAGCTCGAGCGCATCGTCCTGCTCGAAAACGACGTGGTCGTTCGCCCCGAGCATTTCCGCTCGGACGACGCCGCTCGGCTCAGCGTGGTCGAGGCGCCGCGCGGCCGAAAGGTGCGCATCACGCTGCCGCCCGACGGGATGCCGCTCGAGCTGCTCGAGCGGGAGATCCTCCACGAGGCGCTGTCGCGCTGCGGCTGGAACGTATCGCGAGCGGCGCGCTTCCTCTCCATCAGCCGCCAGACGCTCATGTACCGGATGAGGAAGCACGGGATCGGTGCCGATGCCTGCGGTTGAGGAGCGCGGGCAGGGCGATTGCGCGCCCGCCGCTCGGCCGGTTAGAGTCTCGACCACGAATCTTCTTGCGAAGATCCCGGAGAGCGGCAACCGATGGTAACCGAAGACGAATCCGGCATGGACGAGCAGGATGGCGATCTGTACAGCAGCGTCGCCGACATCCTCCTGGTCCTCTCGGCGGTGAGCGTCGGCGACTATCGCAGCTCGCTGGCCAGCAATCTCTCGGACACCGGCCCGTTCTCGGCGCTCAACCGCGGGATCAATCAGATGGTCACCGCGCTGGCCGAGACCCAGTCGCAGTCCGAAACCTACCAGCGCGAGCTCGAGGAGAAGATCGCGACCATCGAGCGCCAGCGGATCGCCATCCGCGAGCTCGCCACGCCCATCATCGAGGTGTGGGAGGGCGTCTTGTGCCTCCCGGTGGTCGGCGTGCTCGACACATCGCGCAGCGTCGAGATGACCGAGTCGCTGATGCGCGGCATCCTGGACAGCAAGGCCCGCTGCGTCATCATCGACATCACCGGCATCGAGGTGATGGACACGCGCACCGCCGATCACTTCATCCGCATGGCCAAGGCGCTGCGCCACCTGGGCACCTTCTGCTACTTGACCGGGATCCGCCCGGTCATCGCCCAGACCATCGTCGACATGGGAATCGACATGAGCGACATCGCGACGCGCCGCAACCTGCGCGACGCACTGCAGGAGTATGTCGCCCGCAGCCGGACCCGCGTCCGGCGCCAGCCGGCGGGCGGCGGGCTCGTGCCGTCGAACGGCCGCCAGGTTCGGTGACGGTGACGGCGAACAAGCGCGTCCACCGGGGCAAGCGGCGATGAGCGTCACCTACAACCGGGTGCTCGTCGTGCTGGAGAAGTACGTCTCGCGGGTGACCGCGCGCGCCACCCTCGACCTGGCCCTGCACCAGTCCGGCATCCGGCGGGAGAACCTCGGTGACCACCACCTGTCGCGCGTCCTCAAGCACGTGCTCGGCGACGTCAACCCGTTCGTCCGGCCCGCCGACCAGGCGGCGCTGCGCCGCGAGCTGTCCGGAGTCGAGGCGGCGCCGCAATACGTCCCACCGGATCTGGTGAACGTCGAGCAGGAGCGGGACATCAGCACGGCGCGCAACGTGGCGCGCCTCATGTGCGAGCGGATGGGGGCTCCGAGCCTGTCGATCCAGAAGGTCGCCACCATCGTCAGCGAGCTGGCGCGCAACATCGTGAGCTACACCCCCGGCGGGCTGGTCGAGCTCATCCCGAGCAGCACGCCGCGGCCGCGCATCGTCATCCGCGCGGTCGACAAGGGCGGCGGGATCAGCCGCATCGATGACATCCTGGGCGGCCGCTACCGGAGCCGCACCGGGCTCGGCAAGGGCATCATCGGCTCCAAGCGGCTGGCCGATCGCTTCGACATCCAGACCGGCACGACCGGCACGCGGATCGAGGCCGAGGTGTTCCTGTGAAGATCTCGGTCGAGTCGCTGTCGCTGCCCTGCTCCGGTCAGAGAGTGAACGGCGACGCGGTCGTGGTGCGGGAGCTCTCCGACGGCCTCCTGGTGGCCGTGGTGGACGCGCTCGGCCACGGTCCGACCGCCGCGGAGATCGCCGGGCAGGCGGTGGAGAACCTGTCCGGCGCCGCCATCTCCGACGGAGTCCTCGGGCTGATGCACGATCTCAACGACGCGCTCCACGGCACCCGGGGCGCGGCGGCGATGGTCGTCCTCCTGCGCGGCGGCGAGATCGAGGGCTGCGGGGTGGGCAACGTGGAGATGCGCAGCCTGGGCAGCGCGGTGCCGGTCGTCCAGTCGCCCGGCATCCTCGGGGTCAGGGTGCGCCGCTACAACGTCTTCCGCGCCGGGCTGACCGGCGGCGCCCGGCTGCTCATCTTCTCCGACGGAATCTCCGCCGGCATCGCGCTGGGCGAGCTCCGCGACCTCTCCGCCACCGAGGCCTGTCGGACGGTCGTCCAGCGCTACCGGCGCGCCCACGACGACGCCACCATCCTCGTGGCCGACGTAAAGGATTGAGCCATGTCCAGCGACCTGCACCGGGTACCCATCATCAAGATCTGGGACATCCTCCTGGTTCCGCTCCAGGGGGAGATCACCGACGACGTGGCCGCCCGTCTCAAGGGGGACGTCCTCGACCGCATCTACGCGGAGGGAGCCACCGGGCTCGTCGTCGACGTCACCGCCCTGTGGATCATGGACAGCCATCTCTGCTCGGTGATCTCGCGACTGGCCGCCGCCTCGTCCCTCATGGGAGCGCGTACCTTCCTGTGCGGGATGAACCCGGACATCGCGCTCACCATCCACTCGATGGGGCTCGACCTCGAGTCGGTGCAGGCCACCCTGTCGCTCGAGGAGGCGCTCGAGCTGCTCGGCGTCCAGCCGCCGCCCCTGCCCGATTGGGCGGACGACGGCATCGGAAGCGTGAGGTAATCATGGGAGAGTCGAAGCGCGAGGAGATCTACCAGCACATCGGCGACATCCTCGCCTTGCTGTCGGACGTCACCGAAGGCAAGTACCGCTCGCTCGAGACCGACCTCGATGACACCGACCCCATCGGAGCTCTCATCCGCGGCGTCAACGACGCGGTGGCGGCGCTGGCGGCCGGCGAGGAGCGGGCCGGCCAGTACCTGACCGAGCTGGAGGAGAAGCTGGCGGTCATCGAGCGCCAGCAGTCCGCCATCCGCGAGCTGTCGACCCCGGTCATCGAGGTGTGGGACGGGGTCCTCTGCCTGCCCATCGTCGGCATCCTCGACACCGGGCGCAGTCTGGACCTGACCCAGGCGGTCCTCCACGGAGTCGTCGACCGGCGGGCCCGCTGCGTCATCGTCGACGTCACCGGCATCGGGGTGATGGACACCCGCACGGTCGATCAGCTGGTTCGCATGGCCAAGGCGGTCGGGCTGCTGGATGCCCGCTGCTACGTCACCGGGATCAGCCCGCTCATCGCGCAGACACTCGACCAGATGGGCGTGGATCTGTCGAAGGTGGCGACCCGACGCACGCTGCGCGACGCGCTCCAGGAGTACGTGCTCGAGCGCCGGCAGGCGGCGCGACCCGCCCGCGCGACGGCCGCCGTCGCCGCTCAGCCGGCCGAGACGAATCGCGAGAGCGACCCGTAGATGGTACGGCCGCCGCCCGCCATCGTGAAGATCCGGGAGGAGCTCGACGTCTTCGAGGCCCGCTGGTCGGTGCAGCGGATCGCCTCGGCGGTCGGCTTCTCCTCACGCGACGCGGGCGAGCTGGTCCTGGTCACCTCCGAGCTGGCGACCAACATCCTCAAGTTCGCTCCGCCCGGCGCGATCGCGGCCGAGCAGATCGACAGCGAGCAGCACGGCATCGGGATCCGCATCACGGCGAGCGACTCGGGAGCCCCGCTGGAGGATCTCGAGCGCATTCTGGCCTCGAGCAGCCAGGTCGGGGTACCCAGGGAGTGGACCGGCCGCGGCCTGGGCGGCGGGCTGGGGGCGGTGGTCCGCTTCACCGACGCGCTGCGCTGCGTCCCCTCGGCCGGCGGCAAGCAGATGATCGCCGATCGCTACCTGCGCCGGCCACGCCGCTGACCTGGGCGGCCGTGCGGTCAGGCGGCGTCGGGACGCTCGCCGTCGGCGGGCGCCGCCGGGATGGAATAGCGACCGACCAGCGCACGCAGCTGCTCGCAGTTGCGCAGGATGTCCTCGGTGAACGCCACGATGTCCTTGCTGGAGGAGGCCGTGCGGCCGGCGACCTCGGAGATCTCGTCCATCGCGACGGCGACGTGTTCGGTCGCCGACTGCTGCTGCTCGATGATGAGCTCGATCTGCCGTGCCGATCGGGTGGTGTCGTTGGACAGCTTGATGCTCTCCTCGGTGGCCATCACCGATCCTTGCGTCGCGTCGCGGATCGAGTCGGTCAGGTTGCGGATGTCGCGCACCGCCTCCATCACGTTCTCGGCGAGCCGCTGCATCTGCGAGGCAACCAGCGAGAAGCCGCGACCGGCCTCGCCCGCCTTGGTCCCCTCGAGCGCGGCGTTGAGCGCGAGGATCTCGCTCTTGGACGCGATCCCCTTGATGAGCTCCAGGATGGCGGTGATGCGCTCGACCTGGCGCGACAGCTCGCCGATCCGCTCGGCCATGCGCGAGGTGTTGTCCTGGGTGCGCTGGGCATTGTGCGTCACGCCCTGGGCTGCGTGGGCGATCTCGCGAGCGGCGGCGAGCAGGGCCCCGACGGTGCGGTTGGTCTCCTCGACCGCGCTCGACTGTTCGGTCGAGCCCCGCTCCTGCTGCTGCGCGGCGCCGAAGAACTGGCCGGCCGTCGAGTTGAGCCGGATCACCGTCTCGTTCATGTGCACGACCAGCTCTCGCACGCCGGCGACCATCTGGCCGAGCGCCCTGACGATGCGCGCGATCTCGTCGCTGCCGTCGTCGCTGGCGAACGCGCGGGATAGATCACCCGAGGCGATCCGCTCGGCGTCGTGCGCGATCCGCCCCAGCCGCCTGCCGAGCACGGCGCCGTAGGCGAGACCGGCCAGCCCCCCGGTCAGCCCGATGGCGAACAGGACCGCCAGACTGCGCACCGGCTGGTCCGGGTCGGGCGGACGCCCGAGCAGGAACCAGACCTGCACGCCGGTCACGATCAGGATGATCCCGCTGATGACCGCGGCGATGCGGAGCCCGATCCTCACGGGCCACCCGGCAGGCCGATGAGGTCGCGGACCCGGTCCACCACGTGGTCGATGCCGAACGCCTTGGAGATGAAGCCGTCGACCTCGGCCCGCTCGGCGCGGTCCCTGAGCTCTTCCTCGTCGAGCGACGAGACCAGGAGGATGGGGACGTGGATGCCGCGCACCCCGCGCAGCATGGCCGCGAGGTCGTCGCCGAACAGCTCCGGCATGCGCACGTCCACCAGCACCAGGTCGGGACGAGCAGCGGTGAGCCGCTCGACGTCGGCCAGGGTCGGCGCGCACAGCACCTCGAATCCGGCGTCGACCAGGGCGGCGCTCGCCAGGTCGAGGAACAGCTCGCTGTCGTCGATCAGGAGGACCCGCCGGCTCGGCGTGTGGCCGAGGTTCGCCAGCAGGCGGTCGAGCGTGGCGAACAGGTTGCTGACGCGGATCGGCTTGTCGAGGAACACGTCGGCCCCGGCGGCCAGCAGCCGGTCGCGGATGGTCGGGCCGCCGGCGCTGACCGCCACGATCGGGATGCCCGCCACCGGCGGCGCCGAGCGGACCCGAGTCACCAGGTCGCTGCCGGTCATTCCGGGCAGGTAGTGATCGATGACGGCCAGGTGGTAACCGCCCCGCTGCAGCATCTCCCAGCCCTGCTCGGCGTCCTCGGCGAAGTCCAGGTGGAGCTGGCGGTTGTTGCGGAAGTGGCGCCGCGACTCGAACAGGACCACGTCCCGGAGCGTCGGGCTGTCCTCGACCAGGAGGACCCGGTACACCACGCAGCCCGGCACGGCCGATTCCTCGGGCCTGGCCTCGCCCTCGATGATCCGGCGGAACCGGATCTCCTCGTCCTCGGAGGTGAAGAGGAGGACGAGCGTGATGCCGGCCGGCCCGCCCATCGGGGATGGCTCGTGGGTCGACACCACGTGGCCCTCGATGTCGAACGGCTCGAGCAGACCCGGAAAGGAGAGCCGCACGAGCAGCCGATCGCCCGCCCGGATGGGCTCGTCGGTGCGGACCAGCGCGGAGATGGCGCTGACCTCCATGGTGTGAGCGACGATGCTCCGGCCCCGGTAGAAGAGCTCGGCGCGCAGGATCAGCTCGTCTGACGGATCCCCCGCGCGTGACCCGCTGCTCATCCGGTCCTATCTTATCAATCGCCCGCGCCCAGATCAGTCATGCGCCTAGGCAAAACGATGTCGGACTCTCGGAGTTTGTCGTACCGTCGGTGCGTCAGCTGACCAGGTCAGTCACCCTCCCGGCTTGCGGCCCCCCTGGTAGCCCATGCGCAAGAGATAGCGAGCCTGCTTCCGGAACGCGCGCGGATTGACCGGTATGTCCCACCCCATCGCGTCGGCCAGCCGGTCGTAGACCTGAAAAGCGGTGCAGACGTGCACCGCGTCGGTGATCGCCTCGTCGCTGATCCCGTGTCCGCGCAGCACCTCCACGTCGTCCAGCTGCACCGTCTCCGGTGCCAGCGTCACCTTCTCGAGGTAGCCGAGCATGGCCCGCAGCTTCTCGCTCACCGGCGCCGTCTTCCAGTCGTCGAGTACCGCGGCGACCACCTTGTCGTCACCCGCCTCCGACGCGACCGCGCCGTGACAGCGGGTTCAATAGACGCACTGATTGAGCCGGGACGTGAAGGCAGCGAACAGCTCTCGCTCGGCCACGCTCCACTCCGAGGGGCCGCGCATGATCGCGTTGACCCAGGCGCACATCGCGTCGCCGAAGAACTTCGGCCGGTAGAACACCGTGCGGACCACGTCCGGGGGCCGCTGGCGGAGCATCAGCCCGACCACCAGCAAGAGCGCCTTGCGCCCGAGGGTGTGCCCGTGCTCCACCACGGAGAGGCGCATCAGGGCACCGTCTTCGCCGCGCCGGCATCGCCGCGCCGCTCGGCCGCGAGCGGCGCCAGCCCGGCCTCGAGCCGCCTGAGCCCCGCGCCGAGCGCGGCCGCCACGGTGATCTCGAAGAGCTGGTCCTCGCTGTAGCCGGCCTGCTTGAGCGCCTCGACGTCCTCGTCGGTGACCTTGTAGGCGTGGCGCTCGATCGTGTCGACGTAGGCGCGCAGCTCCTCCGGCAGATCGCGGTTGCGGCTGGCCGCCTGGCGCAGCGCCGGGGCGGCCTCGCCGGGCTGCTCGAGGACCCCCTTCACCAGTGCGTCGAGGTGGACGCGATGTCGATCCATCGTGTGACGTTGCGCGGCCGTGCCGGCCCTGTCAACGACCCCGCTCGCCGCTCGCGCTCCGGGACGCCGGCAGCTCAGTCGCTCAGTTCCTTGACGGCGCCGTCGGGCATCACGACGGTGAGCTTGACGCCCTTGCCGCCCTTGCGCAGGCGGTGGTCGAGCTCGCTGGCGGTGCGGATCGGCTCGCCATCGGCCGCGGTGACCACCGAGTTGTCGCGCACGCCCATCTTCTGCAGGGCGCCGGCCGACCGCAGCACCAGTGCCCCGCGGTTGGCCGCCGGCAGCTGCCAGGCCACGCCCGGGAACATGGTCACCACCTTGCTTCCGAGGACGTCGATCTGGTCGCTGTAGGCGATGGTCAGCGACTTGAGCGCCGCCAGGCTGATGTCGAAGCGGACGAACACCAGGAACTCGGTGCCGCTGCTGCCGTTCAGCTTTGCGTACTCCTCCCAGTACCAGGCCGCCTGCTGGGTAGGCGCCGCCGCGCCGCCGGTGGCGACCAGCGCCTCGGCCACACCCTTGCGCGCGGCGCGCACCTTCTCGTAGGCCTTCTTGTACTCGGCGCCCCCGACCTTTCCGCGCATGCCTTCGAGCTCGGACAGCGCGCGCGCCCGGCTGTCGTCGTAGATCGGCCGAACGCTCTGCTGGAACACCGAGGACTCGATCTTGAGGCCGATGGAGTTGGCCATCTCCTCCATCGCGGCGTCGGTGGCCTCGATGCGCCCGTCCTCACGGTTGTCCGTGTACTGCGAGATCCCGACGCAGGACAGCCGGTTGACGTTGTCGGTGCAGAACGCCGACAGCGGGGTGTCGGAGGTGATCCAGACCGGGCGGGCGAAGTTGCGCTGTCCGCCGCCCTGGCTGCCTTCCACCTTGCCGAGCACGTTCTCGATCTTCTTCTGGGTCTCGCGCGCCTCGCGAGTCTGGTACCAGTTGACGCCGATGAGGACGGCGGCCGCGACCAGCGCCAGCACGATGAGGCCGGTGAACATGCCGATCCGCGCGCTGGCGCCGCCCGGCTGCTTGGGCCGCTGCGGCTGGGCCGGCTTGCGGTCGCGCATGTCCTTGACGAACTTGCGCAGCCCGGAGTCGATGTCGACGCGCGGCAGCGTGCGCAGGCGCGACAGCAGGCTCTCGGGCGCCACGCACACCGTCGGCATCTTGCAGTGCGTGCACTTCATCTCCGGCGGCGTCGCGAACTTCAAGATGTCGTAGTGCTGCTCGACGTCGATGACCTGCGACGCGGTGGTCGCGCACTTCGAGCAGGAATACGGCATCGTGAACGAGATGACCTGATCGCCCAGGTCGCCCTGGCGGGTCAGCCGCTCGAGGAGGACCGGCGGGCAGCCCACCAGGAAGACCCGCTCGGCGGCCGACTTCGTCTGCGTGATGAAATTGCGCCACTCGGCGGCGCCGGCGAGATCGATCGTGCCGGTGCCGGACACGTCGACCACGATGGTGCCCTCGAGACCCTCGGCGATCTTGCCGGAGGGGAAGGAGCCGTCCAGGTTGCCGACGAACTTGAGATAGGTGTTGCGGCCCTCGATGTGCTTGTCGATGTGAAGTCGGCGGTCGCCGCCGGTCACCGAGTAGCGCAGCTTCGAGCTGAGGAACTCGGCGATCGCGGGCGAGAGCTCGAAGGGCCTTTGCTGGGCCAGGTAGGCGAAGAACGAGGCGGGTTCTTCGTCGAAGTAGCTCGGCCGGCTGCAGGTCTCGCAGAGCTGCTCGGAGGGGCGCAAGCTGCGGATGGACGCGGCGTCGCGGTCCACCTGGAACAGGATCTGCCGATCGACGTCGCAATAGTCGCAGCGGTAGGGGGCGTAAAAGCTGAAGACCAGTCCTTTGGCCCCGAGGAATTGCGACACCATGTTGAGCTGATCGACGACCTTGGGTGTGCACTCGATCGCGATGATGGATTCGACCGACCGCTCGCACGCCTTGACGAAATCCGTCCATTCCCGGATTCCGAACGAGGAGATCTTGCGCACCGCCCCCATGTCGAGGATGAGGGTCGTGGCCTTGATATGGGAGGCCAGGCGCTTGCCGTCGAACGACTCGTCGATGGTCCCCTGGAACCGCAGGCAGGTAATGGAACCCTCGATGAATTTGTCGATCGACAGATTGCCGGAGACCCCGGCTGTGGACTGCTGCTGCGCCGCCGCATCCATGGTTTTCGCTACATCCCCCCGTTATGGATCCAGTGATCTTAACCGTTTTCCTTTCAGGCTGGAAACCTCGCCGAGACCCTGTGCGATCACCGTCAGCGACGTCGTCGCAGAGCGACCGGGATGATGTCTCCTGCACGCATCTGCTGCCTGGAGGAGGAGTGTTGTTCCCCTCATTCCGGAGGCGCCAAGAAAACCTTGGAACCTCGCCGAAATGCAACGTCGTCACACAGACTGACTGGGTAGTCTGGTCAACGCATGCGGCTCGAGTTTGCGCACGCTCGTGCGCAGTCGGCGAGTGAGGCTCAGATCGGGTGGTTTCATGTCGCACACTTGTGTAACCGTCCCCTTGGCACGTTCCTAGCTATCGTCCCCGAGCAGCAAGGAACGCTGGCCAAAAGCATCAGGGGCGCATCGACGCTCGCAGGGCGAGTCTTCGCCGCGAGAGACCGATGCGCGACGGGAAAGTTCTGCCCTGATGACGGCCACGTACTCGCCAATCATAGGAGTCGGCCGTGGCCCGTTTTGCTCGCGAAAATACCCCTGGTGCTCTCACTCACATCGTCTCGCGCTTTGCGCCCGGCTGTGTCGGGTTCCGGCGCGACGACGAGCGCGAGAGTTATCTCTCGCGTGTCGATGCCGCGCTGCTCGACAGCGACTGGCAGCTGCTCGCCTACGCGCTCATGCCGGACCGGATCCACTGGCTGGCAGTCGCGGGCGAGACGCCTCTGTCCCGTTTCATCAAACCGCTGCACGTCGGCTTCGCCTTGTGGCTGAACCGCAACCAGCGGCACGCGGGCCCGGTGTTCGCCGAGCGGCCGCGCACTCTCGAGTCCGAGCTGGCCGATACGCTCGACCTCATCACCTACATCCACAACACGCCGGTCCGCGAGGGACACGCTCCCGAGGCGAGCGAGTCGCGCTGGACCAGCCACCGGGCCTACCTCGGCCTCGACCCGACGCCCGCCTGGCTGCAGGCCGAACGCGGCATGAAGCTCTGCGAGATGTCGCCAGACGCTGATGGACGCCAGCGGTTCACCGAGTACGTGGCGAGTCGGCTCGGCCGCGCCGACCTCATGGTCCGGCCCTCCGGGGCGGTGCGCACCGCCCTCATCGAGCGCGCAATCTATGCGCCGCGCCGCTGGGACGGCCCCATCGCCGAGGTCCTCGACGGCGTCAACAGCGTGAGCGGCATCGAGCCCGAGCGCATCCGCTCGTCCGACCGCTCGCGCGAGGTGGTCGGCGCCCGCCGGGTCGCCATCCTCGCCGGCACCCGCTACCTCGGGCGCACGCTGACCGAGATGGCTCAGGTGGTCGGCATCTCGACCTCGTCGGCCAGCCGGCTGGTGCGCACCGACCCGGACAAGCTCACCCGGGCGGCCGCCGAGGCGGAGCGGGTGGCGGACATGCTGATCGCCCGGGCCAACGGCGGCGAGGCACCGACAGCCAGCGCGGCTCCGGCTCCGATCCGCGCCCTGGCCGACCGCCAGCGCTGAAGAGAGCCGCCCTCCGGCAGCGCCGCTCGCTACCGCTTCAGGTGGTCGAGCGCGCTGTCGGTCTCTGAATCGAGCGTGCTCTGCCGCTTGCCGCCGCCGCCTCCGGTCCCGTTGCCGCTGGAGGCGGCGCGGATCGCCTGGACTCGCTGCGCGACGTCGCGGTAGCCCGGGTCCTTCTTGAGGACCATCTCGTAGTAGTAGAGCGCTTCCTGCGGGTCCTCGAGCTCCTCGTAGGCGTTGCCGATCTCGTAGTAGAGGCCGAACTTCTCGGCCAGCGTGATCGGGTCGACGTAGAGGCCGGCCTTGAACTGGTTGATCGCCTCGGACAGGTTGCCCTGCTCCTTGTGGCACAGGCCGATCATGAGGTGGCACTGCACCTCGCGGCCCGACACGGTGAGCACCTTCTGGAAGGCCTTGATCGCCTCGTCGTGGAGGCCCATCTCCTTGTAGGCCAGCCCGAGGTCGTAGTGGGTGTCGGCGTCGCTGTCCTCGATGGGCTTCTCGAGCAGCACGACCGGACGGGTCGGGCCGGCCGGCGCCACCGGACCGCCGCGCATCGGCGGCGGCACGGTGACGTACTCCTCGTCGTCGGTCACCGGCGCCATCGACAGCGGGTCGCCGAGGTCGTCGATATCGACCGGCATCTCGCCGCCGCGCGCCGCGTCCTCGCCGATCGACATCGCCTCGACGTCGCGCAGCTTGGCCGCCACCAGCGGGTGGTTGGGGAAGCGGGCGAGCAGGCCGTTCAGGATGTCGCGCGCCTCGTCCCACAGCCCCTGCCCGATGAAGAAGTCGGCCTCGTCGAGGTCGTCCTCCAGCGAGGTCGGGGCGCGCTCGCCGCCGCCGCCGCTGTCCGGGTCGAGCTCGAGCGGGGTCTCGATGGTCTCGCCGGTCGCGTGGGTGTGCAGGGTCGGCTCGTTCGGCAAGGCCGAGAGCGGGGTCACCGCCGCGGTCGACACGTAGTCGAAGGCCGGCGGCTCGTCGTCGTCGTCGTACGTGGGCACGGCGGCCGGGGCGGGCGCCGGCCGCCCATCCTGCAGCGCCCGCGGGATGGGCGGGATGGCGAATGGCTTGGGTCCGCCGTAGACCGGCTGCTGCTCCACGTACTGCGGGACCGGCTCGCCGTAGACCGCCTCGTCGTCGAGCACCGGCTCTTCGAAGTCGGCCGGCTGCTGGTATGGCGGCTGGTACGGCGGCTGGTAGTCGGCGGGCGGGTAGTCCGGCTGCGGGTACTCCGGCTGCGGATAGCCGCCGGCTGCGTACTCCGGGTCGGCGTAGCCGGCCTCGCCGTAGGCGCCGTAGCCGCCCGCCTGCGGCTCCTCCAGCCCGCGATCGGCGTCGAACGCGCGCGCATCGGCCGGGTCGAACGGCAGGTCGTCGTCCTCCGGTATCGGTTCCGGAAGGCCGGCGAACCCGGCGTTGCCGAGCTCCCCGCCGGGCGGCGGCGCGTCGAAGTCGAGCTCGTCCGACTCGAGATCGGCGATGGAGACCGCCTCCTCGACCTGATCGAGCTGCACCTCCATGGTCTCCGGCTCGCCGCCGTGACTGGTCGGCCGCTGGTCGACCGGGACCGGCTCGTCCTCGTCGTCGCCGCCCAGCTCGAACTCGAAGCCGTCCGACTCGAAGCGCTCCGGCACGGCGCGCGGGATCGGCGGCGGCGTCACCCGCCCGTACTGGCCGCTGCGATCGTCCACCGTGATCGGACCGGCATCCTGGATCTCCTCGGCGGCATCCAGGTCGAGGTCATCGAAATCGAGCTCGTCCTCGACCTGCGCCGGGCGCGCGCCGCTGCCGGCCGCCCGCCGCATCGCGCCCCCGAGCAGCCCGGAGCCGACCGCCGAGTTGGGCTCGTCGATGATCTCGACCTCCTCGGAGCCGGTCAGATCGAGCCGGTAGCGCTGGGCCACCTCGACCGCGCGCTGGTCGTCGGGGTTGATCCGCACCACCTCGCGCAGGTAGATCTCGGCGCGGTCCGGGTCGGACGGCGCGATCTGTTCGGCCATGCGCAGGAGCTCGACCACTGCCTCGCCGGCGCGTCCCTGCGTGATCAGGATGTCCTTGAGCCGCTCGCGCGCCTCCAGGTTGTACGGGTCGAGGTCGAACACCTTGCGCAGGTGATCGATCGCCTTCTGGTGCAGCCCGTACTTCACGTAGACGTCGGTCTCGGTGAGGATCTTCGCGATCTCGTCGGCGTGCGCCTCGCCGCGCACGCTCGAGTCCGCGCTCTCGAAGCTCTCGTCCTCGAGCGACAGCTCGGCGACCAGGTCCGAGGGCTCCGAGACGTCGAAGTCGTTGGTCGCGAACATGCGCCCCGAGGCGCTGCGCCGGAGGTCCTCGGTGGAGCGGTTGTCGAGCTCCTCGAGCAGACCGCGCGCCTCGTCGTCGAGGTCGTCCAGGTTGACCACCGGCAGCGAGCCGGTCGGGTTGACGACCGCCGCCGGCCGCCCGGCCGTCCGGCGCGGCGCCGGCTCGAGCACCTGCTCGGCGACCGGCGCCTGCGGCACCGACTCGCGGGTCGAGCGCGAGTTGCCGAGGAAGGCCTTCGAATCGGGATCACCCGGCACGAAGCCGAGGATGCGACGGTGGACGTCCTCCGCCTCGCGACGCTTGCCCGCCTCGACCAGGACGCGGGCCATCTCCTTCAGGACCGAGACCGTCTTGCCCTTCTGGTCGAGGGCCTGGAACGCCTGGGCCAGGAGACCCAGGGTGTCGATGTCGCGCGGGTTGGCCTTGAAGCAGGCCTGCAGCTTCTGGAGCGCGCGCCGCGAGTCGCCGCGCCTGAGGTACAGGGTGGCGAGCTCGCGGTTCAGCTCCAGGTTCTCCGGCTTGTGCCAGAGGAGCCGCTCGGCCACCTTGATGAAGTCGTCCTGCCGGCTGTGCTTGCGCAGGTACTCGCAGGCGTGGCCGAACTCCCTGACCGCGTCGTCGACCATGCCCTCCTTGGAGTAGAGCTCGGCCAGCTTGATGCGGGTGGCGACGTTCTCCGGGTCGAGGTCGACCAGCTGCCGGATGGTGGCGAGGGCCTCCTTGGTCTTCCCCTCACGGTGGAAGAAGGCGGCCACCATCTCGAAGTGCTGCATGGCGTCCGACAGGAGGCCCAGCTGCCGGTACAGCTCGGCCAGCTTGAGGTTCACCTCCACCAGGCGCGGGTCGAGCTTGAGGATCTGCTTGTAGACCGCGACGGCCTTCAGGTAGAAGCCCTGCTCGCTGTAGAACTTGGCCACCTTGAGATAGGTCTCGGTGGCCTCCGCCTTGGCGCCTTTCTTGGCGTAGAGATCGCCGATCTTGAGCCAGACCCGGACGTCCTTCGGGTCCTCTCGGACGATCTTCAGGTACTCCTTGATGGCCTTGTCGACCTGGCCTTTGTCGCGGGCCTTGCGGGCCGCGTCCATCAGCTTGTTCTTGTTGATGGCCATCGCCTTAGAGGACTGTAGCCGGATCCCTGCCTACCCACCGGGCACACGACGGCCGCCGCGGGGGGTCGTGTAAGCGAGACCACCTGATAGCTCAAGCTTAGGGGCTGCTCTGGCGTAACGTCAAGGAAAGCCGGTCCCCGATGTCCGCAGAATTACACTTTGACTGAAGTGAGCAGCCTTCCGACAAAGCCGGTGTCGAACACACCCGCTCGGAAATCAGCGTGGTTCACGATTCGCCGGTGGAAGGCGATGTTGGTCTGGATACCTTCGACCACGAACTCGTCGAGGCAGCGGCGGGCGCGCGCGATCGCGCCGGCCCGCGAGTCGTCGTGGACGATGAGCTTGGCCAGGAGCGAATCGTAGTGCGGCGGCACCACGTACCCCTCGTAGATGTGGGTGTCGACCCTCACACCGAGGCCGCCCGGCACGTTCAGCGCGGTGATCTTCCCGGGGCTGGGGGCGAAGGTCTCCGGGTGCTCGGCGTTGATGCGTAGCTCGATCGAATGGCCGCGCGGGCGGCGCGGCTCGGAGAAGGACAGCTTCTCGCCGGCGGCGATGAGCACCTGCTCGCGGACGACGTCGAGGCCGGTGACCATCTCGGTGACCGGGTGCTCGACCTGCAGCCGCGTGTTCATCTCCATGAAGTAGAAGCTGCCGTCCTGGTCGTAGAGGAACTCGAGCGTTCCCAGGCTGCGGTAGCCGATCGCGCGGGTCGCCTTGACCGCGGTGTCGAGCAGCTTCGTGCGGATCGCGTCGGACAGGGCGGCCGACGGCGCCTCCTCGATGATCTTCTGGTGGCGGCGCTGGATCGAGCACTCGCGCTCGCCGAGGTGGGCGGCGTTGCCGTGGTGATCGCCGATCACCTGCACCTCGATGTGGCGCGGCCGCTCGCAGTACCGCTCCATGTACATGTCCGGGTTGCCGAACGCCGCCAGCGCCTCGGAGCTCGCGGTCTTCCAGTCCGAGACCAGGCGCTTGCCGTCGGTGACGATCTTCATGCCGCGACCGCCGCCGCCGGCAGCCGCCTTGAGGATGATCGGGAAGCCGATCCGATCGGCCGCGGCGACCAGGTCCTTCTCCTGCTCGAGGACGCCCGAGCCCGGCAAGATGGGGACGCCCGCCTTCTTCATCGCCTCGCGCGCGCTGATCTTGTCGCCCATCAGGCGCATCAGCGCCGGCTGCGGGCCGATCCAGTGGATGCCGCACTTCTCGCAGACCTCGGCGAACTCGGCGTTCTCGGCCAGGAAGCCATAGCCCGGGTGGACGGCGTCGGCGCTGGTGATCTCGGCCGCGCTGATGATGGCGGGGATGTTGAGGTAGCTCTGGCGCGACGGCGCCGGCCCGATGCAGACCGCCTCGTCGGCGAACTTGACGTGCAGCGCGTCGGCATCGGCCGACGAGTAGATCGCGACGGTGCGGATGTTCATCTCGCGCAGGGCGCGGATGATGCGCAGCGCGATCTCGCCGCGGTTCGCAATGAGCACCTTGTTGAACACGCGGAAGCCCTAGGGCGGAGCGATGCGAAACAGCGGCTGGCCGTACTCGACCGGCTGCGCGTTCTGCACCAGGACCGCGGCGACGACGCCCGAGCTGTCCGCCTCGATCTCGTTCATCAGCTTCATCGCCTCGACGATGCACAGCACCTGGCCCTTCTCGATGCGCTGGCCCTCGACCACGTAGGGATCGGCGTCCGGGCTGGGCGAGCGGTAGAAGGTGCCGACGAACGGCGAGGTGACGACGTGGTGCTCCGGCTCCGCCTTGGCCGGCGGCGGGGCGGTCTGGGCCCGCGCCTGACTGGAGCTGGCGGGCGGCGCGGCGGGCGCCACCGGAAGCGCGGCCGGGACCGACATCGTGGTCGCGGCCGCCATCGCCTCACCCGACCGGTGCCCCTTGCGCAGGGTGAGGGTCAGCTCGGGCGTATCCATCACGAGCTCGGTGAGCGAGTGGGAGTCGACGATCGCGGCCAGCTGGCGGGCGAGCTGGACTGTCGGGTGGTCGTTCGACGCGCCGGCGGCCTTGCTGCCGTTCTTCGCCGGCGACGGCGTCGACTTCGGGGCCCGCTTGCTCATGACGAGCGGTACCCTTCCACATGAGCCAGGGCGGCGTCCAGTCCCAGCTCGTAGCTTCGCGGCCCGAAGCCGCTGATGAGACCGATGCACTTGGCCGCGGTGAGCGAGGTGTGGCGAAACGGCTCGCGCGCGTGGATGTTGGACAGGTGGACCTCGATGGTGGGCACTCCGACCGCTTCGATGGCGTCGCGGATTGCCACGCTGGTGTGCGAGTAGCCACCCGGGTTGATGACGATGGCGTCGAACCG
>Ga0111539_10003767_pt1 | contig 19962 bp, 22 predicted proteins | sample RhiMethybrSRZTD1_FD_79667 | JGI IMG/M metagenome (GOLD analysis project Ga0111539, IMG submission 79667) | Populus rhizosphere microbial communities from Tennessee, USA - Rhizosphere MetaG P. TD hybrid SRZTD1 (version 2) (version 2) | ecosystem: Host-associated > Plants > Roots > Rhizosphere >... | reverse complement strand
TGCGCATCCATGCCGTATCCTGGAAAGGCATCGTTCTCCCAGCTTACTACTTGAAGCACGATGCCTCTCGCCGAAGCAACGGTTCGATTCAATTCGTCTACTACTTCTTGAACGTACCGGCGCTCTTTCGGGACATCCCCCGGTGAACCGAGAAAGATCAATAACTTTTCGACTTGAGCCATAGATGGTCTATTACCTCACGCTTACGGCGAGGCTCCCGGCTTCCCACTGTGGTGGAGCCAGAGCACAACCTTGGAAATTCTTACTGCCATTTCCAAAAAGCATGCGTAAGCAGGGGCAGCCTCAGCCGAATGTTCGGCTGTGTCCAGGATTCAACCCGGAGCCAAATTCGAGCAATGTGGGATTCGTTGAGTGTACCGCTCCAGCCCGCGAGTGTCATTGCTTGAGTCAAAGCCTTGAAACCTGCTGATCCGTAGCTATTCGACTTCGAAACTCTCCGCAACCACGTCCGGGGATAGACGGCGCTGCGGAGCCTATCCTGCAGCAGCATCTGCAATGTCGGTCTGCGAGTGTGCGAGATAAATTGCCCCAACGCACGGCCCTTGATTTGCGAGAGCCTGACCGGCTGAGATTCGCTTTCGGCTCCAGGAGGCCTCGTCTAAAGATGGACCGTTTGAGTCGTTTACGGCAACGTAGAGAGCGCAAGATGCGCGCCAATGCTACTTATCCGAGGCAGGGATGTCAATTCGGCGAAGCAGGGAGAAAACACGACTGTCTTGGGTCCTATCAGATGCGGCAACCATTTCTATCACACGTCGACGCCTGCGTAGATCCTCTGCCCAATCCAGGTGTGGTATAAAGTAGAGCCACAGCGTCGTGATGTGGGGATCTAGAGCATGGAAATCCTAGGAGGTCCACTTTTTGGAGTTGCTGGTGCCGGAGAGTCGCACGGGCCCGGTGTCACCACGATTGTCTTCGGTTGTCCTCCTGGTCTCCGAATTGCCCGTCAGGAGATTCAGCGCTATCTGGATCGCCGCCGGCCTGGGAGCAACAGGCACGGAACACCACGGCATGAGGATGATCAGGTCGTGCTCTTGTCGGGAATCTATTTGGAAGACATCGACCGAGTTGTTTCGGGACCGCAAGTTGCCATTCAGGCAGGCGAAGTGGAGAGTCGGGCCCCAACATATGAAGAGGGCTTCACGACCGGAGAACCCATTGCCGCCCTCGTTTTATCGGCTGCCAAGAAATCCAAAGACTACGAGCAGTTCACTGGCCCTACAGGTGAAGTGAGGCCAGGCCACACTGATCTGGTCAAGTTTTATCAATCGAAAGGCTTCACCGACCCGCGGGGCGGCGGACGTTCGAGCTATCGCTCCACGATTTCGGACGTTGTGGCTGGTTCCATCGCGCGTATCTTCCTGCGCGAGCACTTTCAAACGGTTGTCCTGTCGTCCATCTGCCAAGTCGGTCCTCTTAAAGCGGCCAGGCTGCTCTCCAATCACTTTGAGCAAGTCCGGCTCGACGTCCCAAACCAGAAGGTTCCCCTTGCTGAGCTCCAGGGGATTCAGACAGCGATGGAGGCAGCAGAAATCTATTCGTGGGACAACGAATTTGCGAAACAGGCCGGTGAGCTCATAAAGGAGACTCGCAAGGCAGGCGATTCACTGGGTGCTGCCATCGAGGTCGTAGCGGTCAACGTTCCAGCGCTGGTCGGTGAACCCATTTACGAGAGTCTGAAGCTACGCCTGATGGGGGCCTTGGGTGGGCTGCACGCGGTCCAATCCTGTGAGATGGGTTCCGGACACGAAGTCATTGAGCGCCGGGGAAGCCAGAACAACGATCCGATTCGGAGTACGGGTTACCAGACGAATCACCAGGGCGGCCTTATCGGTGGCGTGACGACTGGGATGCCCTTGGTCTGTCGTGTGGGTTTTAAGCCGACGTCAACCATCACGCTACCGCAGAAATCCGTGAGGAAAAATCTTCAGGAAATCGACTTTGAGCTGAAGTCAGGTCGGCATGATCCGTGTGTGGGTGTTCGGGCTGGGGTCACCTTGGAATCCCGACTGGCCATCGAGCTAATGAATGCTATGCTGATGCATCAGGCACAGTGTGTGGACAGTGAAAACTTCAAGCTGTTTTAGTGGGATGCTTCCCATCTTTTGACCAAAACTGCCATCTGCGCAGTCCACTTCAATAAGCCCGAACCCCATTGGGCAACGGTTCACCCTTTAACCCGGCCGCTAGGTTGGCAGCTGCCATCCGGCCCATGCGTTCGCGGGTTCGCCGCGTGGCGCTTCCCAAATGAGGTGTGACCACGAGATTGTCCAATCCTAGCAGAGGGTGGTCGCGCGGCAGCGGCTCCGGATCGGTGACGTCAAGCGCGGCACCCGCAATCCACCCTTCACTCAGGGCATGAACGAGCGCTTGTTGGTCGACTACAGGGCCCCGAGCAACATTGATAAGCAAAGCGTCAGGTCGCATCAAACGCAGCTGAGCTTCACCGATGAAGCGCGTCGTTTCGGGCGTTAGCGGCACGTTGAGCGTTACGAAGTGCGACTCTGCCAGCAGGTTTTCCAGAGTTGCGTACTCAACGCCGAGTACGGCTTCCGCCTCGAGGTTTCGCCGACGGTTGTGGTAAATCACGCGCATGTCAAAAGCCTTGGCGCGCTTGGCCACCTGTTGCCCGATTCGTCCCATCCCCACTATCCCTAAGGTACTCCCGAAGACCTCCAATCCGAGGAGATGTCCTGGGTCATAGTGGGTGAAGTGTGGACTGTGCGCGTGCTTGTCGCCGGCTACCACGTTTCTGGCTGCCGCCAGCATGAGAGCCATCGTCAAATCTGCGGTTGCGCCATCCACTGCGCCCGGTGTATTGCCGATGGGGATTCCGCGAGTCGCCGCAGCTTTAAGATCGATATGATCCACGCCAACGCCGAAATTGCTGATCACCTTCAGCGCTGGCAACTGGTCGAGTAACGCGCCATCAACGATGGGGTGGGCGTAGGTGTACATACCCTGAATCCGGCTCAACGTTTCTTGATCTCCGTTCTTAAGAAGGGCCCACGGGCACATCTCGCACAGCGGCTCAACCTGTGCTTGCATGAAAGGCAGCAGCGGCACATCGAGCAGAACAAGTGGTTTGGACAAGGCGTTCTCCTCAAATTCCCCCTTCAAAAGGGGGAAGAAGGCTCAGCGACGACGTTGCGGAGCCCGCGGGGGTTGTTCCGATGGATCGGGAAGCCCATTGATGCGGGAAGGCTACCGTCCCTGCGAGCCGCTCCGGGTGCGTACCTTCCTGAAAGGCGGCTCGCGAGGATGCTCGCCTCCCGAAATTGATGTTATTTCCTATGGCTTCATTCCGAGTCGCTGACTGACAAGTTCTCCTACGTAGTACTCCATGAACGCATCGCGCTTTGGCTCCAGACAAACCGCTACCGGCTTCCCCTTTTTGGAATCGACCCGTGTGAAGCCCTTGTCGTCGACCCAAATAGGCAACGTTTCGACTTTTCCGGAAAACCTTCCCGGCGCAGCCGTCTCGGCCACAGCAAGCTGGTCATGCAGCGTCATGCGTGACTGCGGCTTCTCCAGCCAAAGACGATAGAGTACTTCCAATGCGAAGGTCAGGGGAGACGAATACTTTTGTAAACGTTCCCGCTCCGCATCGCTGAGTCTGACGTGAGTGGTGGAATCCAGAGGAACAATCGTCAGCGGCAGGCCTGCACCATAGACCAACTGAGCATCGGCGACTGAAGAGCGCACGTTCCACTCCGCGATGGGCTCATGTTTGTCTGCAGTCCCATAGATGCATCCACTCATCAACACGACGCGCTTCACCCGCTTTCCAAGCTGAGGCTCCTTGCGTAAGGCATCAGCAATGTTCTGAAGCGGTCCCACGGCAACCAAGGTCACTTCACCAGGATTTTTCTTGACAGTCTCCACGATGAAATCCGCAGCCTTCTTCGCTTCTGGTTGCTTGGCGGCAAAGTCCTCGGCCCAGATAAACTGATGGCTATATTCTTTTTGCTCGGTCTGGCGACCAACATGAACCGGAATGTTACCGCGCCCGGTGAGGTGCAACATCTTGCAGGCCATCTTGGCCCGAGCGGGTGTGTTGCCGTGCGCGACCGTAATCCCCAACGGGTCGAAGTTCTTGTGGGCAATGACGAACGCCAACGCCCAGGCGTCATCAATGTCGTCACCGATATCGGTGTCGAGGATCACTTTCATCGGCATTGCCTGAGCGTGGAGTTGGCCCAAGCACAGCAACACCCCAAGAAACGACGAGGGAAGAAAGGTCATTGGTTTGGCAGGCAGGGCACGCGAACGATCTCCAAGAGGGCTTGCCGATAGTAATGAATACAAACGTACTGAGTCCAGTTTATGTTTTGCCCTCAATCATGGGCGAGCCCTCTCCTTCGGAGGGGGCGGCCCCCTACTGTTCCCGATCTTCTGATTTGGGCTTGTGCGTGGATGATCACTATTCTTTCAGTTGGGAGATTGCTTCCTGCAGAGCCCTTTGAACGCTGGCCAGATGTTCGCCGTCATGGTAAGACTGGCGAGGCCAAAAGAAGCCCTTCAACCCATCTTTTTTGCGTCGAGGTACTACGTGGATGTGAAGATGCGGGACGCTTTGACTGACACGGTTGTTGATAGCGACGAATGTCCCTTCTGCCAAAAGTCCCTGTTCGATGGCACGCGCCAGCAACTGTAGGTTCCGAAACAATGGTCCGAGGAACGGTGCTGGCAGGTCACTGAGTGTGGCGAAGTGTTCTTTGGGCACGAGCAGGCAATGTCCTGGAAAAACCGGACGATGGTCGAGAAACGCCAGAGAGATTTGGTCCTCAAACACTGCGGCGCTGGACACCTCACCGCGAATGATACCGCAGAACCGACAATTGGCGGTGGTCGCGTCAGTCATGAACTAAGAAGATAAGGCCGGACGGCCTAGCGCAAGGCGTGCCCGGGCACTCCCATCCTATTACCGATCTTGGTTCAGATCGAGAATCCGATGTCCGGCAACTGAAAGGAGTCTCGCCGTGGCCGCAAGGCTTTCAGTCTTCACCAACAGATAGTCAGTGTCAAACGTTGAAACGGAAAAGACACTGATGCGGGCCTCGGCCAGCGGCTTAAGAAGAGAAGCAAGCACGCCAGTGAGAGCGAAGTCGAGCGGACCTGACACTTTGAGACATTTCCAGCCGCGATTTGAAATGACGTCTGCCGGCAGAAGCGGCTCAGGACAGACGACCGACAGTTCATCGTCCGTTCTGGTGACACTCCACCAACCACCAGAGGAAGCCCAGTCTGGAATCGTTGCCCCCTTGTCCAGCTTCGAAACCGCAAACGTCTCCGCAAGAATGGTCAGCGTGAGTGTTTGAAGCATAAGTCAAGATACGGGCGCTGGCCGATCGGGATGCTTCTCTAGACGCGAGAGATCACGAGGTGCACTACCGGACAATGATGTTCAGGTCAACAACGTTCCAGCTTGTTGGGAAAGCAAGGCATTAATGGTACGCAGAGTGCGATCCACTTCTGTGATGCTGCATTTCAGGACTCCAGCGATCCTCTCAACGGGCCAGCCGCAGTAGTGCTTCCAAACGAACATCTTCTTCTCAGTTTCGGGCAACTGCGACAACGTGTCCAAAATGGAAGCGGTCATTTTCTCGCGGACTTCAGGCTGCATGAGTTTTCGAACGGCAATCATAATTCCCCTTTCGCTAGAGACCCTCATTGGGGCTTGTCATTCGATTCATGCCTATATAGACGAATTGCAGCGACAAAAGTTGCATCATTTCTTTGTAAAGATTGAAAAGAGACCTACGAAAAATCGCAGCATTCGAGAGTGAGGAGAGTCCCACGCCAAGGCTGGCTAATAGGAACGAGTCACCCAGGTCTTGCCATGTGGCACGATGAAGTCGGATCAGGATCTGGATTGAGCCGATCTATAAACGGGCAGGGTCTTGTCGCGGAGGATCTTGACCAGCTCTTCATCAGAGAGGTCCCGGAAGTTCGTGTAAAACGCGCTGACTGCGAAACAACTCTCGTGCGCCTGGTGGAGAACCACCACCTCATCGACCATTGGGCGCAAATGCTCGCAGGTGCTGGCTGGGCTGACGGGAACGGCAACAACCAAGCGTCGCGGACGTTCGCGGGAAACGGATTTGATCGCGGCCATCATCGTGTAGCCTGTGGCAAGCCCATCGTCGATCAGAATAACCTCGCGCCCCTCGAGTTGGGGGCTGGCTTGCTCACCGCGATACAAGCGAAGCCGCCGGCTGATTTCGGCACGAACTGGGCGGACGAGCTCCTCAATGTCCGATTCTGTCAATCCGAGCCTCTCCACGAGCTCCCGATTCATTTCGATGCTCCCGTCCAGCGTCATAGCGCCCAACGCCAGTTCCGGATCTTCAGGTAAAACAATTTTTCGCGGAATAATGACATCGAGTGGCCGTTTCAGTTGGAGAGACATTGCATAGCCTACCTCTATTCCACCACGAGGAATAGCGAGGAGGCAGGCATCTGAGGCACAACTGCCCAGGGCTTCGGCTAGTAGGAGCCCTGCTTGGAAACGATCACTAAACATAATAGCTGTGTTCGATCATCAGACATCGGTCCATCACAACCCAGAGCCCCGCTTCTTCAGCCATCCGCGCTGCCTCCGGGTGAATGATACCTTCCTGCATCCAAATGCCTCGCGCGTTCACTTGAATCGCTTCTTCAACGACGGGGGGAACCGTTTCCGGGCGTCTAAAAATATTCACCAAGTCAATTGTAACCTCTTTTGGCACTTGAAGGAGCGAAGGAAAAGAGGGCTCTCCCAAGACCTCTCGGCAGTTTGGATTTACAGGAACGATCCGGTAGCCGTGATCCTGCATATACGACGCTACTCGATGGCTTGGTCGCGACGGGTTGCTAGACAGACCTACCACGGCGATCGTTTTGGTTTCGCGCAGAAGTTTGGCAAGGTCAAGCGGAGCAGTCATGAAGAACTCAGCAGAGGTTGCATTCCACGAAAGTGGGGATCCAGCATTCTAGCTAGTACGACTGGATTCCCGCCCTGGCTTACTATTGGCCGAGGTGACGTTCCTTCCCGGAGGTGACGCAACAACTGGCGCTGGCCGAAGCGCTTTGAAGCGCTTCACCTCCTCAGGTGCCAGCCGGCGGAAGTCTCCCGGCTTGAGGTGTGGATCACGCAAAAACCCAATCTGGACTCGCTTCAGCTTGACGACGGAATGGCCGATGCGATCGAACATCTTGCGAATCTGATTATTCTTTCCCTCAATCAGCGTGATACTCAGCCAGGGATTCTCGACATCCTTGAGTGTTGAAATCTTGCAGGGTGCAAGGCGTTGGCCGTCGACCGTGATGCCAGAGATGAGCCGCTTCAGCGCGTCAGGTGCGGGCACCCCCTTGACCTTCGCCAGATAGGTCTTCGGACAGTGCTCCCCCGCCGAGGCAATGAGATTTGCGAAATCACCATCATTGGTAAGCAGCAGCAATCCTTCACTCGAATAATCCAGCCGTCCCACTGGAAAGACCCGCAGTGAAACACCTTTGAGCAAATCGGTCACAGTCGGCCTTCCCTGTGGATCCGAGAGCGTGCAGAGGTAGCCCTTCGGTTTGTTCAGCAGCAAATAAATCTTCTCATCCGGAAACTGCAAACGCTTGCCGTCCACTTTGATGTGATCGCGCTCACTGTCTGCTTTGCTTCCCAGTTCTGTAACCGCGGTGCCATTGACTGTGACCCGTCCAGCTGCAATCAATTCCTCAGCTTTGCGCCGGGAGCAGACGCCTGCTTGCGAGATGATCTTCTGCAGGCGTTCCATCATGAGGTTTGTCCCGTTTGACCTTCAGGGTCTTCAGACGACTCAATCGTCATCGAGTCGCCCGTACTTGCGGTCGACCGTTCGGTCGCCGTGCCCCCTTCAATCTTCCTCGTTTCATCATCAGGCGTGGACAGTGGCGAAGAGGCTTGAACCAGATCCAGTGCTTGCTCTGGGGCCCCTACATGCACCGAGCCCTCGACTACCGGGTTAGCTGTTTCTTCCGCTGAAGCAGGCTCCACTGCTGAGTCGGCCAGCGTCGCAAGGAACTCCCCCTCCGGTTCGGCGGCGCTCGTTTCAGCTACCGCATCGGAGGCTGAGCGTGCAAGATCTTCAAACTCCTCCAGGCTCGGCAACTCGTCCAGGTTCTTCAAACCGAAATGGACGAGAAACTCCTTTGTCGTACGATAGAGTATCGGGCGCCCGATCACATTCTTGCGTCCTGATGTCGTAATCAATTTCTTGTCGAGCAGTGTTTTCAACACACTCACGGCGTTAACGCCGCGCACATCCTGGATCTCAGGAACGGTAATCGGTTGTCGATAAGCGATAACCGCGAGAGTCTCCAGCGAAGCCAGTGAAAGCTTCGTCGGCGGTGTGTGGTGCTTCACGTACTTGCGTACCCATTCATGATGTTCCGCCTTGGTCGCCATCTTATATCCGCCGGCCACTTCTTTAATTTCGAGTCCGCAGTCAGCCGACTGATACTGGTCCAGGAGGAGGCGAAGTCCCTCACGAATTCCCTCCTGATGTTCCTTGCCAAGAAGAGTCACAAGTGTCGCTTCCGCAATCGGTTCGTCTGCAACATAGATCAATGCTTCCAGGATCGGTTTAAGTTCGGCAGCAGTCATGGTCACAGGCGCTGATTCTTCCAGATCTTCAAGTTGTAGCTTTGCTTGCGTGCTCATTTATGATTCCTTCTCCATGATTACACTACACGAAAAAGCAAACAGCAGAGACGCTGAGTTGGCATTCAGAAACTGTCATCGGCGTCATTCTTATTTTTGGGGGTTTGGGCTCGTTCAACTTTTCGCCGAGACGGCGGCAATCCCCATCGATTGGTCCATTTGCCGCATTGCAGCCTCGAACCTTTCTTGTCGCCGCGCCAGAATGTCGCCGAAGGTTTGCCTCTGCAGCAACTTGATTGCCTGTAGATGCACCATCTCCAGAATCGCTAAAAATGCGACGATCAGGGATCTGCGGCTGCGATACGATTCGAAGACCTCCGTCAAGTTCACCGTACCCCGCTTCTGTTCGAAGAAGCTGCGCAGTTGCTCCATGACCTGTCCCACCGTCATCTCGTCGCGCTCAATTTCGAGCAGAGCCTTGGCCTTGGCCCGCTCCAGAATCTTTTGAAAGGTCGAGACCAGGTCGAACATTGTCACCTGAATTTCTTCCTCAGAGTCCGATGTGTCCCAGTCACGAACGCCGGCCCGCGTCCACGTTGAGTTTTCCACGAGCTCTTTCTGATACAGCATTTGGGCGGCGTTCTTGAATTTCTCGTGTTCCAGGAGACGGGCCACGAGTTCGGCTCGCGGGTCGCCATCTTCTCCTTCGGGAAGAAGCGGATCCTTCGGCAGCAGCATTCTGGACTTGATGTAAATCAGAGTCGCTGCCATCAACAAAAACTCGCCCGCCACACTGATGTCCAACTCCTCCATCATGCGAACATACGCGAGATATTGTTCAGTGATCTTCGCGATGGGAATGTCGTAGATGTTGATCTCTTGTTTCCGGATCAAATCGAGCAACAAGTCCAGAGGGCCGTCATAAGCCGGCAAGTGAATCTTGTATTGTTCGTCCGTCATGACAGTTGCACTGCGTCGCGAACCTGGTCCATCGTTTGGGCGGCAACAACACTGGCTTTGAAGTTGCCGTCTGCAATAATGTCCTTGATTTCATCCGTGCGGGCTGCGTATTCCTGCCGCCGCTGCAAGAGAGGTGAAAGGTTCTCAATCAACCGTTCGCTCATCCACTTCTTGCAATCGATGCAGCCGATGCCAGCCACACGGCACTCTCTATCGACCGTCTGGACAGTCTCCTCGGGCGAATAGATCTTGTGGTAGGCGAAGACCGGACAGACTTCCGGATTACCTGGATCCGTGCGGCGCTTGCGCGCCGGATCGGTCATCATGGTTTTGATCTTCTTGGTGATTTCTTCAGGTGTATCGGAAAGTGAGATGTCGTTTCCGTAGCTCTTGCTCATCTTACGCCCATCCAACCCCGGAAGCCTAGGAACCGGTGTCAGCAGCGCTTTCGGTTCAGGGAACACGTCGCCGTAGTAGGAGTTAAACCGGCGGCAGATTTCCCGCGTCAACTCGACGTGTGGCACCTGGTCTTCTCCCACAGGGACATAGTTGCCCTTGTACATGAGAATGTCTGCCGACTGCAGAACCGGATAGCCAAGGAATCCATAGTTACCCAAGTCCTTGTCCGTAATATTGTCGCGCTGCTCTTTGTAGGTCGGGACACGCTCCAACCAACCCAGCGGCGTAATCATGGACAGCAGCAGGTGTAGCTCGGCGTGTTGCGGCACGGCCGACTGCACAAACATTACCGACTTCCTGGGATCGAGACCGGCGGCCAGCCAGTCCACCATCATCTCAACCCGGTTCTCCCGGATACGGGAGGTGTCGGCATAATCCGATGTGAGCGCGTGCCAGTCGGCGATGAAGTGGAAACATTCATACTCGTTCTGCAGTTTCACCCAGTTGTTCAGGGCGCCAACCACATGCCCCAGATGCAGTTTGCCGGTGGGACGCATCCCACTCAAGACCCGTTTGCTAGACATTCGTCGATGAATCCTTCCAGGGTATGGATGTCGGTTCGCGCTACATCCGCATCATGTAGTGCACCACGCCGAGAACCGGCAACAAGACTACCCGAAACACTCCCAGCGACATGCAAACCAGCAGAAGCAGAAATCCGTAAGGCCTGATCTGCTCGTAAGCCTGTGCCAATCCGCGGGGCAGGAAGTGCGGCAGAATCCAACTCCCGTCCAGTGGCGGGATGGGCAGCATGTTGAACACGGCTAGAATGACGTTAAGCTGCACACCAATCAAGCACATCTGAAACAATGGCACGACGGCGGAGCCCAGAAAATTGAAGCCGGCAGACTCGTACAACCCAAACAGCTTGTAAAGTATGACGAAACCAACCAGGGCCAGTACGTTGCTGATGGGACCGGCAGCGGAAATCCAAATGTCCGCCATTCGCCGGTCTTTGACATTACGGGGGTTCCAAGTTACCGGTTTTGCCCAGCCGAACATCACCCCGCCTGTAAAGTAACCAATTGCCGGGAAGATCAAGGTGCCGAGTGGATCGATGTGAGGAAGTGGATTCAAAGTGATCCGTCCCAAGAGACGGGCAGTCGAATCTCCGAATCGTTCAGCGGTCCAGGCATGAGCGGCTTCGTGCAAGCTCAGCGAAAATAGAAATACGACCATGTACAAAAAGAAATCTGCAATGTCGGGCAAAGCGTGACCTCTTTGGGATAGTGAGAATCGGTGCCGAAGAGACCCGTGAAGCAAGCGGTGAAGGGGATCTGAAATCAGGGGTACCCAGGCAGTGCAGCAACAGACAGGTCAACTGCTCCAACTCCAACGGCGCGTGGAGAGTAGCATAGAAGGAGGCAAAACTCTAGGTGGGTTGGAGATCAGAATTTAGCCCAATCCAGTCGTAGTTGTAGGGTGCACAAAAGGGACAAGGCGGGAACTCGGTGTCTGGACTCAGGCAGCGACACGCTTGAGAGGCAGGGCACCCTCCCTGGTATTGCTTTGGGTCCTCTTGGGCACGCTGGGGTCCTGAGTGGTTAATTTGATCTAACCTCCCACAGACAACTCACCGAAACTCACTTGGATTTTCTTGCCCAGATCAAACAGGTGCAAACGGGCTTTGTCGTACTCCTCGGAATTGGGGAGGTGCTCCAGCATCAACGGAGGTTTCTGAGGCAGAGCTGCCAACCTGCGAAGATAGGTCGTGTAGTCTATCGAACCGGCGCCCGGTCGCACTTCACGGAAATGGACATTCATCTCGACATCCCACGTCAGGTCCTTCGCGTGACAGCTCACGATCCATTGCCCCAGCTTGTCGAAGCATTCGTTGAGCAAATCGGTATTGCGATAGAACCGCCCCGGAGAATTCACCAGGTTGCAGGGATCCATGTGGACCGCGAACGACGGGCGATCCACCGCCTTGAACATCTTCAGGCAGCTGTCCGCGCTGTCTGGGAGGGTCCACCCCATCATTTCGTAGCTGAACTTCGCGCGCTTGGGCTTGACCGCATCAATGATCTTTCTGGCATTCTCCACGGCCGCATCAAACATTCGTTGCGACAGGTTGTCTGGATGAGGTCCATACCAGACCGTGGGATTGAATGAACCCGCAATGTCGACGCATCCCAAGGCGCCTATTTCATCGGCCAGGGCTAAACCCTCAGTCACCAGTTTGAGATTTGCCGCACGCTTCTCCACATCTGCATCGAGCAGGTTGACCCAGCGACCGACCTCGGCGATCACGAGGTCGCGCTTTGAAAATGCGGCAGCGATTGCACGAACGCGGGCTGAATCGTTCAGATCCACTTTCGGGCAATAACCCGCGCGATAGCCAAGCTTATGATGGGCTGCCGCGAGTTCATCAGGATCTTCTGTCTTGACGAAGATCGGGCCACCGAGTCGGAGGGGGCCAGAGAGGCCGGGGGTTCCTTCCTTCGCGAGGGCGCGACCTTTAAACCATTGCGCCCCAATCAAGGCAGTACCGATCTGTTGCATGAAATGACGACGGTCTAGCATGCTTGGAGTCCTCGATCCACAGGTTCCACTTTGATAGTGAGAACAAGAACTACTCGAGCTCCTTCGGCAAGAAGCGCGTGCGGGGGATAGCCTTACAAGTGCCCGCTCCATGCAGATGGAACGCGCGCTCAGCGCGCGTTTTCGGCGGTAGCTTCACTACCGCGTCCTCTCCGCCAAGACCCCCCCACGCCTTCGGCGCTGTCCCTTTTGTTAAGGGGGAATCGGAGCTTCGATGAAGCTGGTGAGCAAACCTCATCCACCAACATAGCTCGTTTGCTCCATCGCCACGCTGATTTCGACCCGACGCTTCCAGTCTTCCAGTTGCGGTCCGGCGATGCCTTTGGCGCGATCCCGGAGTGCAACCATTTGTTCCGTGGTATATGGCTTGAACTGCTGTGCAATGCGAACGTCGTCCTCAAGCTGGCCGATGGTGGTGCAGCCGATGGCCGTGCAGTGAATCGGCAGGCTCAACACGTACGACAGGCATTCCTTGGCGCTGAAGTTTTGCATGAGCTTGGCGTTGCCGAAGTTCTTCATTCCCTGAATTCCCAAACCGCGCTCCTGCGCCAAGGGCAGAACCTTCTTTTCAAAACTCAGATAACTGGGGTCGGCAATGTGCAAAGGCATCAGAATGGTGTCGTATTTGTCGTAGGCCTTGAGGAAAGCCATATGCACCTCAGGATCCCGATGGCCTGTGAAGCCGATGAAACGACACTTACCCGCCTTCTTGGCGGCTTCAAAGGCCTCGATAGCACCGCCGGGGCCGAAGACTTTTTGGACTTCGTCCAGCTCATTCACAGAATGAATCTGCCAGAGATCTATATAGTCCGTCTTCAGGCGTTTCAGCGAGAGATGCAGTTCCTGCTCGGCTTCTGTGCGTGTCCGCTTCACCGATTTTGTCGTAATGAACACCTGCTTTCGAAACGCTGGTAAGACCTCGCCATACACTTCCTCCGAGCGGCCATCCCAGTAACCGTGGGCGTTGTCGAAGTAGTTGATACCCAAGTCATAGGCTCGCCTCACAATGGCCTTTGCTTCTTCCTTTGAAATCAGCGGAAAGCGGCCTCCTGCCTGGCCGATGATTGTCAGCGCTTCTCCGGTCTTGCCGAAGACGCGAGTCGGAATGTCGCCCGCTTTGAGCTTCGACGCTTGCGCCTGGCTCGCGAAGCTGCTTCGTGCAGATGCCAATCCTGCAAAGATGCTGCCCACAAAGGTTCTTCGCTTCATAACACCTCCTGACAACGTGATGATTTGACTAGAACGCTAGAGCAGTTGGTTGCGGAAATCAAGAGGGAGATACTCTTCCTCTAAGCAAAGGATTTGCCGGCGAGTGCGGACCACACGCTGGTCAAAAAAGATCAAGCCGCGTTCTGCGGTTCATGGTACAAGGTGGCACCGCGTGAGTGCGGACCTGAGGTCACGATGATTGCATTGGAAGAACAGATTCTTTCCCTATTGCAAAAGGCCCCTGAGCAGTTGATGAGCTTCCGGCAGTTGATTCGTGAGCTTGAGTTGGATGACAGCGAGCGGCATGAGATCCGCCAGATTCTCCACGAAATGGTTAAGTCGGGGAACGTGATCAAGCTCAAGGGGAACCGCTTCAGCCTGCCCGAAGAGCGGTCGGTGATCTCCGGAAAGCTCTCCGCTCATCGTGATGGTTACGGCTTCGTCACTCCAGACAAGAAAGCCAGCGGGTTTGCTGGTGACGTCTTCATTCCAGCGCGATTTGTAGGCGATGCGATGCAGGGTGATTCTGTACTGGTGAGCGTCGAAAAGGTGAAGGACGACGGCCGGGCCGAAGGCCGCGTTCTCAAGGTGCTGGAGCGTCGGAATCTTACCATCGTTGGTCAGTTCAAGCGGGGTGAGTTTGAAAACTATGTCGTTCCTTACGACTCGAAGATCCCCCAGGAGATCACGATCCGGGACGGGGATGATCTGGACGCTGCTCACGACTCCATTGTGAACGTGGAGGTCACGCAGTTTCCGCACGGAGCCCGGCGGTTGCGCGGCCGGGTGGTTGAAGTTCTGGGCTTTCGAGGTGACTTTGGAATTGATGTTGAGATCATGATTCGGAAACACCAGATACCTGTCGAGTTTCCTGCGGCTGCTCTGCGGCAGGCCGAGGCCTGTGAAGAAGAGGTGTCGACCGCCGAGTTAGCGGGCCGCATGGACTTTCGTGCGCTGCCGATTGTGACGATTGATGGTGAAACTGCCAAAGATTTCGACGACGCCGTACATGTCGAGAAGGCGGATAACGGGAATTACCTGCTCGGAGTTCATATCGCTGACGTGGCGCATTACGTGACGAAGGACTCAGCCTTAGATCGCGAAGCCCTCCGTCGTGGCACTTCGGTGTACTTTCCGGACCGCGCCGTACCAATGCTGCCGGAACGGCTGTCCAATGGTATTTGCAGCTTGAAGCCCAAAGTGGACCGGCTCACTCTTTCAGCGCTGATGGAGATTGACCCATCTGGAAATGTGCAGCGCTACTCAATCCATGATGGCGTCATCTGCAGCCGCGAACGAATGACCTATACAGCAGTTGGCAAGATTCTGATCGACCACACCGAGGAGGAAAATGCGCGCTATCGTGAACTGGTTTCGCACTTCGAGCTGATGAGGGAACTGGCGATGATTCTGCACGAGCGCCGCCAGGCAAGAGGCTCTATCGACTTCGACCTTCCCGAGCCTGTGATCGCGTTTGACGAAGTGGGAACGATGATCGGGATCTTGAAGTCAGAGCGCAATATTGCGCACCGGATCATCGAAGAGTTCATGCTCACAGCGAACGAAACCGTGGCCCGGCATCTGTTTCAGCGCAGGATTGCGTCCCTTTACCGCATCCATGAGACTCCCGATCCGGTCAAGGTATTCCAGTTCAATGAAATCGCACTAAGCTTCGGCTACAGTCTGGGCCGTGGACTTGCGGAAAGGAGCAACCCGGCGCTTCCGCGTTTGAAGGATCGTTCGCGACGCGGGGGCCGTCCTGAACGTTCTGCGGTCCAGCGCGATCTGGCGTTGCAGGCCATGAACATTAAGGTTTCTCCTAAGGACTACCAGAAGCTGGTTGAGCAGATCACTGGAAAGCCCGAAGAGCGGATTCTGTCCTATCTTATGCTTCGTTCGCTGAAACAAGCGCGTTACTCGCCTCAGAACCAGGGCCACTTCGGCCTAGCCTCGAGCTGTTACACGCATTTCACTTCTCCCATCCGACGTTATCCCGACCTGATGGTTCACCGCATCCTGAAGTTGGCATTGCGGGGCAAGAGTGAGGGGAGCGGTTCAACGCCGCAGGAGAAGACGACCTTGGCGCTGACGTTTTCCTCGGTCGAAGCGGCTGACGATATGGCGGACGCAAAAACACGCAGAGAGCTGCGCCGTGCAAAGAGAAGCGAAGAGAGGCAGATCGGCGAACTCAGCCAGGGCCCTTACTCCCCAGAGGCGCTGGACAGCATCGCGGTACATTCGAGCGAGATGGAACGGCGCTCCGACGAGGCGGAACGTGAACTGATCGACCTCAAGAAACTCGAGTTCATGGCTGACAAGTTGGGAGAGGAGTTTGAAGGCATTGTCATCCATCTCACAAAAGAAGGCATGGTCGTTGAATTGATGGAACTGTTTGTGGAAGGGTTCGTCAGGCTGACTTCGTTGGATGATGATGATTACGAACTGAGAGATCGGCCGCTGGCCCTGGTCGGAAGAGTATCGAAGAACGTATATCGCCTTGGCGACCGGCTAAAGGTCTCCGTCGACCGGATTGATCGCTTTCGCAGGCGCGTAGATTTGTCTGTGGTGGAACGACTTTCTGCACCCAAGCGGGATGAAACGCGTCGGTAGGATCGAGGTCGACCTTCAAGCTGGAAGTTGGCTCGCCTTGGCACGTTTTCGGCTATGGATTCAGAACGGTGTTTGATCAGGTTGTCCCAATAAAGGGTTTTTCGCAGCTTAAGGGGCGGCGGCTGAGGGGGCCGCTCACGGATTCGGCCAGGTCATCCCAACTTGTCTTTCTTGAACTGCTGTGCGATGTGGTCTGCGGTTCGGGCGGCTAAAGCCATAATCGTGAGGGTTGGATTCTTCTCCGTAGCAGATGGAAACACGCTGCCATCGACTACGAACAAATTTGGAATGTCGTGCGACTGGCAGAACGCGTTGACCACTGATTTGGCCGGATCGTTCCCCATACGGCAGCCACCCAACTCATGGTTCGTCCGTGGCTCGGTCCAGTCGTCAAGAATCTCCACGCCGCTGGCTTCGAGGATGCGCCGCGACTCGCTGCGCATGGCGGCAAATAACCTTCGTTCATTCTCTCCGTAGACTACATCGACAAGAGCCTTGGGCAGGCCAAAGCGGTCTTTCCTTGCCGGATCCAGCGTAATGGTGCTTCCTGCTTCGGGCAGCATTTCGCCATACGGGGAGAACTGCAAAAAAGCGGGATAGCGTTCTCGAATGTCTTTCTTTAGCCGGCTTCCGAAGCCTCCCATTTCACGCGCCCACGGAGCCAGCCGGCGATTCTGATAGTTGAACTGGACTCCAAAACTTCTCACGAAATTGCGCTGCCGCTGGTGCATATAGGAAGGGATGTAGGCGTGATCGAGAGCACCTTCTTCATTCACAACGTTTGAGCCGATCAGTTCGCGCACGAATCCGGTGAAGTGTCCTGTGAAATGTGGAATGTAGTGCTTACCCAACTGGCCGCTGGAGTTGCCTAAGCCGTTCGAGTAGTGCTCAGACCGGGACATCAGCAGCAACGCAACGCTCTGGACGCACGCACACGAGACCACCACCGATCTGGCTTGGATACGACCCTCCTCTAGCGTGGTTCGGTTCAGATAGCGTGCGCCGTTGACATGGGTGCGATCTTCAAGCGTCACGTTGCTCACAACCGAGTCACTGAGAATCGTGAGCTTTCCGGTGGACTGAGCGGGAAACATTTGGACATTGGCAGAATCGTATTTGGCCACTACATCGCAGCCGGCCATGCAGTTGCCGCAGTAGTGGCAGGACGGGCGCTCATCGCGGGGCTTGGTGAGCGTGGCCTTGCGTACGTGAATCACCCGGATACCGAGTTTGGCGGCGCCGCGCTGGATGATGCGATCGGAGCAGCGCATCGGCATCGGTGGAAGAAACTGGCCATCGGGTAAGTCTTCGAGATGATCGGTGTTGCCGCAAACACCAACTTCTCTTTCAACTGCGTCGTAATACGGGGCCAAATCAGAGTACTCAATCGGCCAATCGGCGCCGGCGCCTTCGAGGCTGTAGCCCCTGAAGTCACGCGGCCCTTGCCGCCAGGCGACCGCATTCCAAAGTAGAGTCTTGCCGCCAACACCACGGGTGCGCTCATCCTCGAATCCAGCGACTCCGGGAACCATGACGGGCATCTTGCGGGTTCGGAACTCATAGGGCATCGCGTGTGTGTTAAAGGCCCGGTGCGTGTCGATGCGTGGTCCTCCTTCCAGAACAATCACATTCAAGCCCTGGCGCGCCAGGCGCGACGACAGCGTGCCGCCTGCCGCACCTGAACCGACGACGCAGACGTCAAAAACGGTTGTGTTTACATTCATGGGTTGAGAGTTGGAGGGTTCACGAGATCTTCATTCCCGACAAGGCAGGGGCCAATCCAGCTGCGACTGGATTCCGGCTCGCGCTTCGCTTGGCCGGAATGACAGGGAGATAGCATCGGCCCTATTTGTTCCACTTCGCGACCGTTGCAGTGTCCAGATTCAGAGCGGACGCAAGGCGCTGCAGGTAATTTCGTTCGGCGTCTGAATCCACTTCCAGGGCGAGCACAGAAGCTGCATATACCTGCTCGGCCATTTCGAGCGACTTGACTTGGGCTACCAGGGTGCGAAGGTCGAGTGGATTCGACAGCTCGTCTTCGACGAAGCTGAGTTCCTCGGCTCCGAGGCCGCTGGCAGTTACTTTCTCGAGTATGGCATGGCGTTCAACATCATCCACAGCATGATCGGCATTGGCTGCGGCAATCATTGCGCGAATTAACAAAAGAGCCTCTTCGTTTGCAGGTGCTTCAGGCGCGGGATTGGATGGAATGGGAGGCGGTGTCCAATTCACAGCCGGACGAGGGCCAGCACCACCGCCAACTTGTGGCATGGGCGCCACCGGATTCGAAACTCCCGGTAACGGTGGGTTACCTGGCCCCTGAGGATTCTGGTTCTGAGTGAAGTGTTCATATGCGCCAACGGCTAGACCGAGGAGTCCCATGCCGATGGCGGTCTTGTTCTGGCTGATCAAACTACCGGCCATCGATTTCAAGCCGCCACCGTGGCGGCGACTCTTCGACACTCTCCCAGTGAGTCCCTGGCCCAATGCATTGGTCAACAGGCTGCCCAATAGGCGTTCGGCGTTAAACATAAGCCCCCCATTTCTTCGCAGCGATAGCCTGGCACGTTCCGCGCTTCACCCGCACCAAAGGACAGGATTATAGGGAAGGGAATCAAGAACTTCATCTGAAAAGAGTTCATGGATTTCGCTGCTTGACCGCAGCGCACCGTCAACGGATAATCCACGCCGAAGTTTCCAACCGACTCCGTTTCACTCATCTCAACACTTGCTTTGTGCTGTCGGCTTAAAAGTCGGCGGCGAAAGCTGGAGGCGTCATGAACTGTCGCTATTGTGGAGCTCCTCTGAACCCCGAGGTCAAGTTCTGTTCAACCTGCGGCCGTTCGCAGCAGGACGAAACTGTTCCCGGTGCAGCTCCTCCACCACCACCATTGTCGAGTGGAGGTACAGCCCAAACAGGGCGTTGGATTTCGGCAGGCTGGGACCTCATCAAAGGCGACTGGATGCCATTTGTTTTGATGACACTGGTGTTTGCTGTGGTGACGGGTTGCATTCCATTGGTTCTAAACGGGCCTTTGATGGCGGGTTTTCACATCGCTTGCATCCGCAAAATTATGTCCGGAAAGACGGAAGTTGGAGACCTGTTCAAGGCCTTTAACCGCTTTGGTCCCACATTGCTGGCGTGCCTCGTGGTGACAGTGTTCACATTCCTGGGTTCACTGCTGTGCCTGATTCCTGGCTTCGTTGTTGCAGCGATGTACATGTTCACTTACCTGTTCATTGTGGACAAGAAGTTGGATTTTTGGCCCGCCATGCAAGCCAGCCATGAGTTGGTCAAGAAGGACTATTTCGGATTTACTCTCTTCTTTGTGGCATTGATACTGATCAACGTTTGTGGGATTTTGGCGTGTTTCCTGGGTGTGCTAGTCACCCTGCCGCTTACTTTTGCCGCCATCACTGCCGCTTATCGCGATCTGGTGGGATTTGAGAATCAAGAAAACTTTTGAGCCAGTGACTGCAATTGCGACTTTCGATCTGAAACCGCTCGGTGGAAAAAACAAGCCACTGCTGTGGCGAGTTGGCATTTC
>Ga0111539_10003765_pt1 | contig 19966 bp, 24 predicted proteins | sample RhiMethybrSRZTD1_FD_79667 | JGI IMG/M metagenome (GOLD analysis project Ga0111539, IMG submission 79667) | Populus rhizosphere microbial communities from Tennessee, USA - Rhizosphere MetaG P. TD hybrid SRZTD1 (version 2) (version 2) | ecosystem: Host-associated > Plants > Roots > Rhizosphere >... | reverse complement strand
GGCTGAAGGTGCTGAAGATGGTGCCGTAGGTCGGATTGTTGAAGAGCGTGGCCAGGCCGCCCTGGGCCCCGCCCGAGGGGGGAGCCTGCGACAGGCCCGTCCCCGGTGTGGTGAACTGGGCGCCGCGTGCGTTCAGGAAGTTGTTGAACGGCGTGACCGGAGTGTCAGTGTCGGTGTTAGCACCGCCGCCGTCCCAGTTGATCTTGCGGCGGCCGATGGGCTCTCCGGATGGATCGAGGTTGTTGGGGCCAATGCCGTTGTCGGGCTCCCCCAGAGCCGCGGCGTACGCGTCGACGGTGCCCTGAAGCGAGTCGGCCGTGGGCCCGGCCGCCTGAAACACGAGCGGCGCAGCGAAGTCCATCGATTGACCCCCCTGCGCGTGGGCCACCGGCGGAACGGGGGTGAAGGTCATCAGTCCCAGCAGGCCGAGTGCGCCCGCGGTCCGCATGAGCTTCTTCATGGTGACATTCTCCTTGTGTGCCGGGATAAACCGACGAGGTGGTGCGAATGAAATAGTCGTACGGTGAAGGGCCAGTGACCTACGCTGGTCCGACGGTCGAGATCGCGTCACGGCATGTTCCTCCTTTTCTCCTTGTTCAGTTCGGCGGCGGGGTCACGACCGACATGGTCAGTCCGAGGGCGGCGACGCCGACGATGAGGAACCTGGGCGGATGGTTGAACCTCTCTGAGGTCTGCATGCATCTCTCCTCTGGTACTGGGTGCGCCGGTTTCCGCGGCCAAGATTGTCGGGGGCTAGCCGTGGCTCGGGTTTGTCGAGCCCGACCCCCTGAGGCCGAAACCGTGCGCTCGTCGAGGGATTACGCACGGGTGGGAGGAGAGTTTCCGTCAGGCCGACCCAGACCGGCTGGCCGACTTTCTTCCTCTGGAGAGAAACTTTGGTGGCCCCGGTTCGTATCTTGTGGACGATCGCGGAGTGCGGACTGTGGCAGACCTAGGCCGTGATGGCGCGGATGCAGCCATGGAGCGCTACTCCAAGGGTGACGAGGCTGCGTTCGCCGAACTGTACGATGCGATCGCGCCGCGCCTGCTGGGTTTCTTGCGGAAAGCCACGCGGGATCCGTTCACTGCGGAGGACCTGATGCAACAGACGCTGCTGCACATGCACCGAGCCCGTGGATCGTTCATCGCCGGTGCCCCGGTGATGCCCTGGGCCTTTGCCATTGCGCGCCGGCTGCTCTTCGATAACACCCGACGGCGTCGGGTGGAGCGTCGCCTGTTCTCCGACGCTCCGGCGGATGACAATCGGAGGACGTATGAACCGACCGCCCCGGCGGCACTCGCCGACGAACTCCTGCACGTGCGCCGCCTCGAATGGCGCCTACGGCAGCGGCTCGATGACCTCCCCGAGTCCCAGCGGACCGCATATCGGCTTCTCCGCCAGGAAGGCCTGAGTCTCAAGGGAGCCGCGACGGTACTGGGGACGTCGGTGACCGCCGTCAAGCTGAGAGCGCATCGCGCCTACGTGGCGTTGCGCGCCGTGCTTCGCGACGCCGAGGAAGCGTCGTGAGCCCGGGACTCAAGGCCCGGGTATTGGCCGCGGCGGCCGCGGAGCCGTCGCCGACGCGTGCCGCAGTCCGCCGGCGGAACCGGCTCATCAGCCTGGTCGCGGCCGCGAGCGGCATTGGCGCGTTCGTGCTCTTCGCGGCGCTCATCTCGGGGAGTCACTTGTTGCGGTTGGGCGGCGAGGTGATGCCGCAGCAACACGTGGAGCGCCCCGTCTGGCTCGTCGTGACGACCGCCGGCGGAGCCGGGGCTGTCGCCGTGGCGGCGTTGTGGCTGGCACTGTCGAGAGGTCGGTCGATGCTGGGACGATCGCCCCGGCGGCTTCTGTACGGAAGCGTTCTTATACCGGTCAGCCTGTTGGCATGGAAGCTGACCTCCAGCATCGCGTTCGGCGACGCCATGGTGGCGTGGCCCGACCGGCCTGGAGAGAGATGCCTTTCGTTGTCGCTCCTGGTCGCGGCCGGGCCTCTCCTGTCATTCCTCGCCATCCGCCGGACCACGCCGGTGCAGCCCGCGCTCAATGGCGCGGTTCTGGGATTTGCGGCCGGCGCGTGCGCGTGGATTGCCGTGGATCTCTGGTGTCCGGTCGCTTATGTGCCACATGTGCTGCTCGGCCACGTTCTCCCGCTGTTCGTGCTCGCCGTTGCGGGCGCGCTGCTCGGGCAGGCGCTGCTATCGGTCCGGCGTCGCTGACTCGGCGCGAGGCGCGCGAGGGCCTACGCGGGCTCTCGCGGACTTCCGGAATCTGGTAGGTCAGTGGTGACCGCCGGCGTTCCTGGTATCCTGCGCGGCATGTCCTTTCGACGGCCGCTGACGCGATCGACCCGCGATGGCGTCGGCCAGCCGGTCCTCCGCAAGGACGACGCGCGCCTCCTCGTCGGTGACGGCTGCTATAGCGACGACGTCAACCTACCGGGCCAGGCGTACGCGTGTTTCGTGCGCTCGCCCCACGCGCACGCGCGGGTCGGGCGCATCGACATCGCGGCGGCGGGCGCCACACCGGGCGTGATCGCGGTCCTGACCGGCGCGGATGCGGCCGCCGACGGGCTGAAGCCGCTCACCCACAGCCCGATGCCGGGAAATCCTCACGAGGAGATCATTCGCCGCCAGCACGTCGCGTTCCTGGCGCCGCATCCCCCGATCCCCGCCGACCGGGTGCGGTTCGTGGGCGAGGTGGTAGCCATCGTCATCGCCGAGACGCCGGCAGCGGCGCGCGACGGCGCGGAGCGGGTCGTCGTCGAGTGGACGCCCCTGCCGGCCGCGACCGCCAGCCTCGCGGCGGCCGCACCGACCGCCCCACGCCTCTATGACGACACCCCGTCGAACGTCTGCGTGGACGTGCAAGCCGGAGATCCGGCAACCGCGGACACCGCGGTGGCGTCGGCCGCGCACGTGGTGCGCCTGCAGACGTGGATCCAGAGAGTCACCGGCGTGCCGATGGAGCCACGCGCGGCGGTGGGCGAGTGGGATCCGGCCGGCGGCCGCTACACCGTGCATGCCGGCGCCGGCGGCCTGGGGCGGACGCGCACCGGGGTGGCGGGCGCACTCGGCGTGCCCGAGAGCGCTGTGCGAGTGGTCGCGCGCGATGTGGGCGGGAATTTCGGGACGCGCAACAGCTGCTATCCGGAGTTCGCGCTGGTGGCGTGGGCTGCGCGCCGCGTCGGCCGGCCCGTGAAGTGGACGTGCGAGCGGCGGGAGGCGTTCCTGGCCGACTATCAGGGGCGCGACCTCGCCTCGCACGCCGAGCTGGCACTCGATGCCGGCGGCGCGTTCGTGGCCTTCCGCGCGGTCAACACCAGCAACGTCGGCGCCCACGCCGTCTCGTTCCATCCGCTGAACAAGGGCACGGCGATCGCGACCACCGTGTACCACGTGCCGGCCGTGTCGATGCAGGCTCGCGCCGTCGTCACCACCACGTCGCCGACCACGCCGTATCGCAGCGCCGGCCGGCCCGAGGTGATGTTCGTGATGGAGCGCCTGATCGACCTCGCCGCCCGCCGGCACGGGTTCGATCGACTGGAGCTGCGCCGGCGCAACCTGGTCCCGGCCGGCGCGATGCCGTACCGCAATCCCCTCGGCGTGGTCTACGACAGCGGCGACTATCGGGCCGCCTTCGATCGCGCGGTGGAGCTCAGCGACTGGGCCGGCTTCGAGTCGCGCCGGGCGGAGGCGCGGAGACGGAGACGCCATCGCGGCATCGGCATCGCCAACTACCTCGAGCTCAACACCGGCGATCCGCGCGAGCGCGCCCAGATCACGGTGCGTCCCGAAGGGCGGATCGATCTGGTGCTCGGAACGCTGTCGTCCGGGCAGGGGCACGCCACGAGCTTCGCCCAGCTGCTGGTCGAGTGGTTCGGCGTGGCGCTGGCCGACGTGCGGCTGATCACCGGCGATACCGACGTCACCGTCACCGGCGGTGGCGCGCATTCCGCGCGAGCGCTGCGGCTGGCGGCGATCGTCATGGCCAAGGCGTCGGACCAGATCGTCGACAAGGGCCGGCGGATCGCCGCCCGGCTGCTGGAGGCGGCCGAGGCCGATATCGAGTTCTCGGCCCGGAGTTTTCGGGTGAAGGGCACGGACCGCTCGGTCGATCTCTACGCGGTTGCGGCGGCCGGGCCCCTCGAGGGGCTGAGCGACGAGGTGCTGACCCCGCCGTCCTTTCCCTACGGCTGTGCGGTCTGCGAGGTCGAGGTGGACGCCGAGACGGGTGTGGTCGACGTGGTGCGCTACACCACCGTGGACGACTGCGGGCGCGCCGTGAACCCGATGATCCTGCACGGCCAGACACACGGCGGTATCGCTCAGGGCGTCGGGCAGGCGCTGTGGGAATCCTGCGCCTACGATCCGGAGACGGGCCAGCTGCTGTCGGCAACCCTGATGGACTACGCGCTCCCCCGCGCCGACATGCTCCCGTCGTTCACGACCGAGATCAGCGAGGTGCCATCGACCTCGCATCCGCTCGGCCTGCGGGGCGGCGGCGAGGGCGGGACGACGCCGGCGCTCGGGGCCGTGGTCAACGCCATCGTCGATGCGCTGGCCGAGCTCGGCGTCGAGCACATCGAGCTGCCGGCGACTCCCGCGCGGGTCTGGCAGGCGATCCGCGACGCGCGTCGTGACGCCTCGGCGCCGCGTACGACAGGGAGATCCTAGAGAAGGCCCCCGGCACCAGAAGGTCACTGGCACCGGCCTTGCCACGGCTCAGGGCATGCGGGAGGTTTTCCTCCTGATATTGGCGGCGGCCCAGTCGTTCGACGGCACCTACGTGGGCACCCTCGCGTGTCCCGCGCTGCCCGGGCAGACGGCGTTGCGGACGGAATTCTCGCTGACCGTGTCGGGGAGCACGGCGAGCTACGAGCGCGCGATCGTGAGACCAGGCACGGCCGGGGGCGTCTACGAGCGTGGTCGCGGCACCGTCACTCCCGCGGGCGAGGTCGAGCTCCGCGGCGCCTGCGAGGGCAGCTTCTCGTGCACCGCGGAGTATCGCGGCCAGCTCACGGGGATCTCGATTCGTTTGCTCGGCACGCAGCACTGGCGAGTGCGTGACCAGGACGCGCTCAGGGACTGCGAGATCGATCTCGTGCCGCGGCCGAAGTCGTAGGCTAGGCCGGCAGCGCGTCGGCCAGCATCCGCCCGAACACCACCATCTCGGGGCTCGTCTTGCGGTACGTATCGAGCGCGGCCAGCACGTCCTTGAAGTCGGTCGCCGGCGGGATCGGCGGCGTCGGTGGCGACGGCGGCAGCGCCGCGAACACCGCGTCGATCTCGGCGTCGATCGCGGCCAGCAGCCGCTGACACGCCGCGCGTGTCGCTGCATCGTCCAGATGCGGCTTCAGGACCGTGGCCACGTGGGCGAGAAACGCCGGCCACGTCGCCAGCATCCGGTACAGGCCGGGCACGAACGGCTGCCCGCCGACCGTCGTGCCGAGCGTCGCCAGCACGGCCTGCTCGGCCGCCGGTCGCTTCGTCGGGTCGACGAGAGCGGGCAGGGGGCCGAGCACCGGCGGCGGCGTCCAGGGCGCCGCCGCGCTCGCGCTGCCGGCCGGTCGCTCGCCGGTCAGAAGACGGCGGAGCAATCCCGACAGCATGAGATTGACCGGGCTCACCCGAACGAAGCTGGCGGATGTCGCACGGATGGCGGCCTGGCCGGCGTCGTCGACGCCCCACACGTGCAGCGCGTCGCGTGTGATCGGCGCCAGACGGGGGACGCTCAGCGTGTCGGCCGCACGCCAGGCCACGCGCTGAGCGTGGCCACTCGTGAAGGCGGGAGCCAGCACGGCCCATGTCCACTCGAGCCAGCCCGGGCGCGTGGCGAGGTGGCGCTGCAGCGATGAGACGTAGGGCACGGCCCAGAGGCGGCGGATCTCGGCGTAGATCCCGGCGATGGCGCCGGTGGCGTCACGCTCCTGCAGCTCGGCGAGCATTTTCAGCTGTAGATGCGGGGCCTCGAAAGGGCCCCCATGCCCCCCGCGCTTCGCGCCCCGGCGGAGCCGTGGCGCTTCGCGAGTGCCTGTTCGCATCAAACGATCAGATCGCGGTGGAAGTTCTCGATCTCGGCCTTCGAGTAGCCAGCCTCGCCGAGGATCTCGTCGGTGTGCTCGCCGAGCGTGGGCGGCTGGCGCTCGATGCCCGGGCTGCCGTGGGCGAGACGGAAGCCGGCGCCGACCAGCCGCATGGGGCCGTAGCGCGAGTCGATCGTCTGCAGCACGTCGCGGGACTCGAGCTGCGGATGCTCGACGATCTCGTCGATCTTCCAGATGCAGGCGCACGGCACGTCGGCCGCGGTCAGCCGCGTCTCCCAGGTCTTGGGATCGTCGCCGGCCAGCGCCCCCTCGATCACCTCGCGCAGCGCCCCCACGTGTTCGGTCCGAGCCGCCCAGTCCTTGAAGCGCGGGTCCATGAGCGCGTCGGGTCGCCCGATCGTCTTCATGAGGCTCTGGAACTGTTTTTCGGTCAGCACGGCCAGCACGATGTAGCCGCCCTTGGCCCGGAAGCGGTTGGCCGTCGGCTTGCGGCTGACCGAGCCGTTGCCGATCTGCTTCTGCTCGATGCCGGCTACCGTGTATTCCGACACCGGGCCCGGAATGAAGGCCAGCGCGGCGTCGAGCATCGCCACGTCCACGAACTGGCCCCGGCCGGTGTGCGTGCGCTGGTAGATGGCGCTCGACACGGCCAGCGCCGCGGTGATGCCGCCGATCGTGTCGCAGATGGCGAACCCCGCGCGCATCGGGCCGCCGGCGGGCTCGCCGGTGATCGACATGATCCCCGACATGGCCTGCAGCTTGCCGTCGAAGGCCGCGGTCGTCTTCTCCGGGCCGGTGTGGCCGAATCCAGAGACGGCGCAGTAGATGAGTCGCGGATTGATCGCCGACAGCGCCTCGTAGCCGAGCCCGAGCTTGTCCATCACGCCGGGCCGGAAGTTCTCCCACACGACGTCGGCCGTGGCGACCAGCCGCTTGACGATGTCGACCGCCTCCGGCTTCCGGAGATCGAGCGTGATGCTGCGCTTGTTGCCGTTCACCGCCAGGAAGCCCGGCGGCATCTTGCGATCCGCCCACTCCTTGCTGATGAGCTGGCTGCGCGTCTCGTCGCCGTCGCGGGATTCGATCTTCACGACGTCGGCGCCCAGCAGCCCGAGCTGGTAGGTCCCGTACGGCCCGGCCAGGTAACGCGTGAAGTCGAGGATGCGAATGCCGGCGAACGGCTTGCTCACAGGCCTTCCGTCTTGGTCTTGATGACCGCCTTCACCACGTCGAACTCCTTGCGCCGCTCTTCCAGATCTTCGGGAGTGAGCTTGGCGAGGTTGTTGAAGTCGAGCTTCCAGGACGCATCGTCGCTCCAGCGCTGCGGCGACTGCACCGTCGTGCGCGGGCCCGGCGCGGTCTCCAGCACGCGCAGCGCCAGCTCCAGCGTTTGGGCCTGCGACTCCGCGTCGTGCGGCTTGCCGGCCGAGTTGCCGAGCGGGAAGTCGCTGAAGAGAAACCGCGGGACGCCGCAGTGCTCGACGATGTCCTTGGCCGCGCCCATGATGACGGTCGGGATCCCGTTCGCTTCCAGATGGCGACTCACCAGACTCACGGTCTGGTGACACACCGGTCAGCTGGGGACGAGGACGGCCACCTCGGCGCCGTCCTCGCGGCAGCGCTTCAGCAGCTCGGGCGCGTCGGTCTCCGTCGTCACCCGCTGGCTGCGGTTGGTCGGCGCCCCGTGAAACCGCGGAGTGAGGCTTCCGATCCGCCCGGCCTTCACCGCCTGCTGGAGCGCGGCGAGCGGAAGCCACGTGCGCGGGTCGTCGGCCGTGGTGTGCTTGCGGTCGTAGCCCACGTGCGAGATGCGCAGGTCGGGGATCGTCTCGGTCGAGTCGGAGTAGACCTTGTAGAACTTGGCGGCGGCGTTGTATTTCGCCCCCGGCCCCTGGTCACCGACGCCCGGCTGGAAGGGCGCCGCCGTGGTGATCAAGGCCACGCGCGACTGGGCCAGCGGCTTGGCCAGCGGCGTGAAGGGCACGTCGGCGAAGTGCGCCCAGCGATAGGGCGCGAAGCCGATGGCCTGATAGTAGTCACGCGTGCGCTGCATGTAGGGAATCGGCACGTCGTGCTCGGCGGCAACCGTCATCGGTGTCTCCCGTGGGCGCTTGCGTCAGTGTCCCACGAGTCCGGCTGCCGCGTCGAGGCCGTCGGGGCGGCCGTACGAGCGGGGCGACCGGGTCGCCCCGCGCCGAGCGAAGCTACTTCGCGAGCTTGAGGGCCCGCGCGTTGTCGCCGTTGACGTCGCCGGAGGCCACTTGCACGCCGCCCAGGAAGACCGGGTCGTACGCATAGGCGCCGCCCTTCACCGTCGCGGCCTTCGTCGATCGCAGATCACGGGGCGTAGTGCGCTTGCGGTTCTTCGTCACTCGTCCGGTCTTCTTTGCCATGGACCTGTCCTCCCGTGGGTTCTCTTGCGACCGGGCTATTCGCAAAACCCGGTCCAGGCCGGACGGGCCCGTAAGTCCTCGATTCCACGTGCAGAGGCCCCGCGCGTCGAGGGTACCCGAGGGCGGCCCTCGGGCAAATGGCCCGGCGCGCTACCCCAGGAACAGCTCGCAGGTCTCGAGCCAGGCCTGCGTCGTCAGCGCCAGCGACTCCACGTCGATCCGCTCGTCGTTGCCGTGGAAGCGCCCGGACATGGCCTCGTAGGTCAGCGTCCGCGAGAACAGGCCGAAGCCGTAGGCGATCGCGCCGTGCTCGCGGAAGTACGGCGCGTCGGTGAAGCCGACGATCAGGCGCGGCAGCAGCTTGGCGCCCGGGTAGTGGGCGTCGACGACCTTGCCGAGCGTGTCCCACAGCGGCGTCCCGGTGGGCGATACCGAGGCCTGCTTGGAGAAGAGCTTCTCGATCTGGACGTCTTCGAACAGGGGGCCCAGCGCCTTGTCGAGATGGCGGAGCACCTCGTCCTCGTTGTCGCCGGGGATCGTGCGGATGTCGACCTCGATGTCCACCGTGTCGGGGATGACGTTGGTCTTCACACCGGCGCGGCACATGTTGGGCGAGAAGGTCGTGTGCGTGGCCGACCACGCGTACTTGGCCAGCCCGGGCGCCAGGTGGGCGATCGTGTCATCGACGCGGACGGGATCGGCCAGCGCCTCCTTCACGGCAGGATCGACGTCGAGCGTACCGACGAACGTGTTCCACAGCTCGCCCACGTAGGGCGACGGTCGGTAGTCGGCCAGCCGCGTCACCACCTGCGCCGCCTTGACCAGCGCGTTGTCGGCGCCGTAGGGCATCGATCCGTGGCCGGGCGTGCCCTTCACGCGCAGCCGCCGCCACGCCACGCCCTTCTCGCCGACGTGCACGGTCACGTTCAGCTGGCCGTTGTGCTCGCTGACGGTGCCGCCGTTCTCGGTCAGCAGATAGTCGGCGCGCAGCGAGTCCCAGTGCTTCTTGCACACGTGTCCGGCGCCGAGGGCGCCGCCGGCTTCCTCGTCGGCGCAGGCCAGGTAGACCAGCGTGCCGCGCGGCCGCCATCCGCGCTTGGCCAGCGCCTTCAGCACGACGGCTTGGGAGGCGGTGATGTTGAGCATGTCGAGTGCGCCGCGACCCCAGACTTCACCCTTCACCAGGTCACCGCCGAACGGATCGCGCGTCCAGGTGGCCGGGTTCACGGGGACGACGTCCGTGTGGCCCATCAGGCACAAGGTCGGGGCGGCCGGGTCACTGCCCTCGATGCGCGCCACCAGGCTGGTGCGGCCCGGCGCATGCTCGGGCTGGTAGACCTCGACGTCGAGGCCGCTGCCCTGAAGATAGGTCTTCAGCACGTCGCTGGTCCGCACTTCCTGGCCGGAGGCGACGGAGCCGTCGTTCACGCACTGGTTGCGGATGAGCTGCTGCAGGAGCTCGACGGTCTGGCCGGTCAGCGCGTCGCTCATGATTTTGGCGTGTGGCGCGTGAGGAAAGCGCTCACGCGGCGGATCGACTCGGCGAGGTGCGTGGGCCCCCGCCAGTCTTTCTGGATTTCGATGTTGGGCGCGAGGCTGGCGATCTCGTCGCTGGTCGCGGCCGGGTGCGGCTTGTCGGTACCGGGCTGCAGCAGCAGGGGCGTCGGACAACGGCGCACGAACTCACGGCTCACCGAGAACACGAAATCACCGCCGAACATGTTGTGCCCGAATTTCCGGATCACGTCGTCGGTCAGGCTCGGATCGCGGGCCAGCATGGTCTTGGCGAAGCCGCTCACCGCCTGGTCCCACGTGTCACGGTTCTCGTGCAGGCCGATGGGATTCTGGAGCACGGCAGCGGTCACCCGCTCGGGAGCCAGCTCGCAAAGCGTCAGGCAGTACGTGCCGCCGATACAGCCGCCCATGACGTGAAAGCGGCGATGGCCCAGATGGTCCATCAGCGCCAGGTGATCGCCGGCGTAGGTGTGCCAGCCGTGAGTCTCGGTCACGCGGCCGCGCGAGTTGCCGGCGTTGCGTTGGTCCATGCCGATCACCGTGAACTGTCCGGCCAGATCGGCCATGGGATTCATCCAGGGCGGTGGAGCGCCGGGGTTGCTCGGGCTTTGACGCCAGTATTCGAGCTGCGAGCTCAGGCCGCCCGGGGCGAACAGCAGCAGGGGAAAACCCGACCCGTGGACTTCGTAGTGGATCTCGGCGTCTGGACGCTTGAAGACCGGCATCGCTTCCTCCGCGGTGTTGGCGTGCGTTCGGGCGCCCACAATAACACCGCTCGTCGCCGCGCGCCTTCGGTCTCGGCTAAGATCCCGGCATGGCGACCAGACGCCGCGCGGCATCCCGCCGCCGCTCGCCCAACCGGCGCCGCGCGGTGTCCCGACGCACACCGCTCGACCGGCTGCGCGCGATCTGCCTGGCGCTGCCCGAGGCTACCGAGAAGATCGCCTGGGGAGAGCCCACGTGGCGGGTGCGGGGCAAGCTCTTCGCCCAGCTCGACGATCACCACCATGGCGCCGATCACCTCGCGGTCTGGCTGCCTGCTCCCCTCGGCGAGCAAGAGGCGATGATCTTCACGGACCCCGCGCGCTTCTTCCGGCCACCATACGTCGGGCCGCGGGGCTGGGTCGGCGTGCGGATCGACGGCAACGTCGACTGGTCCGTGGTGTCCAGGCTGGTGACCCAGGCGTACGGCCTGGTCGCGCCCCCGCGGCTGCGCGAAGCCCTGGACGCGACGCCGTCGTCAGGCCGGGCGCGGAAGGGCTGAGGCGGCGGTGGTACCGTGGGGGCGATGCGTAGCCCCGTCCGACACCTGCCCCCCGAGATCGGGGGCTGGATGTCCCGCATGCGCTGGCTCCGCTGGCTCGACGGCGCCGCGACCGCGCTCGCGCTGTGGTTGATGCTCGCTCTCGTGCTGGAGGGCGTGCCGCCCATCGCGCTGGCCGTCACCTCGCTGGTCCTGGTCGGTGTCGCCGCCTTCGTGAGCCCGCTGCGACGGCGCTGGCGACCGATCAGCGCGCTCGTGGCGCTCTCGGTGAGCCGGGGTGTCAGGCCGGGTGATCGCGCCTGGCTGGTGTTGCCCGAACGGGCCGAGCCCGTCATCGTCACCGCGCGCCGCCGGCTGCGTGTGGTGGTTGCGCGTCCGGACCAGGGCCCGAGCGAGGGTCTCGAGGTCCGCCGCACGCGTGTGCTCGTCGTCCCCTCAAGGAGAGACTAATGCGAGTGATCGATATGGAGTGCAACGTCCCGAAGCTCGCGCCCGCCGAGCCGAAGGCGCCGGCGGCGAGCCCGGCGGCCGCGCCGGAGGCGACGGAGCGCCCGGCCGGCTACGGCATGGCCAACTACGAGCGCATCTTCCGCTCGCGCAGCGCCGGCGGCGATCCCCGACCGGACACCGAGATGGCCGCGTACGTGAAGCTGCTCGAGCGGGTCGGCATCGAGCGGGCCGTGCCCTTCGGCGCGTCCAACGACGAGGTGGCCGAGCTGCTGGCTGACTACCCCCATCGCTTTCTTGGGTTGGCCCGCATCAGCGGACTGCACGGCATGCGCGGGGTGCGAGAGCTGGAGTTCCGCGTGCGCGAGCAGAAGTTCGCCGCGCTGGGCGTCTCGGCACTGGTGGACGGCATCCCGGCGAGTGACCGTCGCTACTATCCGCTCTACGCCAAGGCGTGCGAGCTGGACATCCCGGTGCGTATCTATTCCTCGATGAACTACGCGACCGATCGACCCTACGACCTCGGACATCCGCGGCACCTCGATCAGGTGGCCATCGACTTCCCCGAGCTGACGCTCATCGGCGGTCTGGGGGGCTGGCCGTGGGTGAACGAGATGGTCGCGCTCGTCCGTCGCCATCCCAGGCTCCACCTGGACACCTCCGCCCACCGCGCCAAGTATCTCGGCCAGCGGGGCTCGGGCTGGGAGATGCTGATGCAGTTCGGCAATACCCTCATCCAGGACAAGGTGCTGGTGGGACTCTCCGCGGGCCTGGTCAGCCAGCCGCACGAGACGCTGATCCAGGAATACATGGCGCTGCCACTCAAGGACGCGGTCAAGGAGAAGTGGCTCTACGGCAACGCGGCCCGGGTGTTCCGCCTCGGGTAGGGCGGGGAGGACGGCGCGCGCTACTTGTCGTTGAAGATGATGGGCAGGCCCGTCTTGTCCCCCAGGACGATCAGCTTGGCGTTGGGGCTCTTGGACAGCTCGTGGGCGACTTCGATGGCCTTCCACTTCAACAGCTCGGCGCTGATGCCCTTGGCGACGATGGACTGGAAATCGGCGATGCCCTGAGCTTCCACGCGCTTGCGTTCCGCTTCCTGACGCTCGCGATCGAGCACGAACCGCATACGCTGGGCCTGCTGCTCGGCCTGCAGCTTCTCCTGGATGGCGGCCGTGAGCAGCGGGGGTAGCTGGACGTTGCGCAGCAGGACCTGCTCCGCCTCGATTCCGCGCGGAGCGAGAGCGGCCTGGATGTGCTTGAACATGTTCTGGGAGACCACCTCGCGCGAGGACGAGTAGAGGAACTTCGCCTCGTACTCCGCGGTGACGTCCCGGATCACCGAGCGAAGCTGGGGATCGATGACCACGCCCTCGAAGCGGCTGCCGATCGTCTTGTAGACGCGCGCGGCGGCCTCCGGACGAAGGCGAAAGAGGAGCGAGACCTCGAGGTTCACGATGAGCCCTTCAGAGGTAGGGACGGCGGCCGCCTCCTTCATCTCGCGCGTCTGCACGCTGAACTTCACGACATGTGTTCCCGGGGCGATCAGGTTGATGCCGGGCGCCAGGATTCGGTCGGAGACCCGGCCGAAGAAGTCCTGCACCCCCACGTGGCCCGCCGGCACGATGGTCGTCGAGGAATAGAGGACGACGAGCGCGACCAGGGCGATCAACCCCACGCGAAAGCCTCCGAACATGGCGAAGAGCGAACGCATTCCTCTGTCCTCCTGATCGGGCGGAAGGGCGAGGCGGTTTGACGGCACCCAACTTCGATCATAGGGGGGCGGCCCGCAGGCGACCAAGAAGCGCCTGCGCCCAGGGTCGTTCGCCGAGCCACGCACGCCCTCGACCCGAGCCTGAGACAAATCGCTGACTTGCCGCACAGTCCCCGCTTGGATGCTCCTTGCCCAGGTCGAGCTAGCCGTCAACGGGTGGTCCGCTCGGCTTCGGGCGTGAGGGCCCGGGGCCGAGCAGGATCATCAGCGCGGCGGCCGCTTGCAGCGCGATGCACGCGCCGAGGGCCACCGCCCAGCACGCTCCGCAAGGCGCGACGTCGGTCCGACCCCGCTCGCGATCGTCACCTGCGATAGAATCTCGCCCGCACACGCAGGCCCGCCGACGCGGCGGGCCGGGAGGTCACGCGATGGACCTGGGGCTGCGCGGCAAGCACGCGATCGTCACCGGAGGAAGCCTCGGCATCGGAAAAGCCATCGCGCTCGAGCTGGCCCGCGAAGGCGTGGACGTCGCCATCGTGGCGCGCACGAAGGACCAGCTGGAGGCCACGGCGCGGGAGCTCTCGGCCGAGACCGGCCGGCGCATCATTCCGCTGGCGGCCGACGTCACGAGCAAGGCGCAGGTCGATGCGATGGTGGCCCAGGCGGCCGCGCAGCTGGGTGGGCTGCACATCCTGGTCAACAGCGGCTCGCCGCCCGGCGGCTCGCCGGGCGCCACGGGTCCCATCGAGTCGATCGTCGACGAGGATCTGCTGCACGACTTCGACGTGAAGTACGTCGGCGCGCTGCGCTGCGCCCGCGCCGCCATCCCGTATCTGAAAGAGCAGCGCTGGGGCCGCATCATCAACATCAGCGGGACCAACGCGCGCAACGCGGGCAACCTCAGTGGCGGCGCACGGAACACGTCACTCGTGCATCTGACCAAGACGCTGGCCGTTCAGGTGGGCCGCTTCGGCATCACGGTCAACTGCGTCCACCCCGGCATCACGCGCACCGAACGCACTCCGCGACTCCTGGCCGCCCGGGCCAAGGAGCTGAGCATCCCCGTCGACGAGGTCGAGGGGCGCGACTTCGCCCCCGACTCGCCGCGGGGCAACGCCATCTGCCGGATGGTCGACGCCGCCGAGATCGCCTACGTCACGGTCTTCCTCGCCTCGGACAAGGCGTGGGCCGTCAGCGGCGAGCTCGTGGTCGCCACCGGCGGCGCGGGCCGCTCCGTGTATTACTAGCCGAGCTTGGCCACTCCGGCGCGGGCGCAGTCTTCGTCTTGTTGCGCAGTGCCGCCGCCGACACCGCAGGCGCCGTCGACCATGCCGTTGCGGATGATGGGAACGGCGCCCTGGCTGGGGATCATGTGTCCGCCCTCGGCGGCGGCGATGCCCTGGATGATCGGGCTTCCCGCACGCTCGGCCAGCTCACCGCTGGGGCGCGCGAAGGCGGCCGAGGCGATCGCCTTGCCCTGAGAGCCGTAGGCGCCAGCCCACAGCGCGCCGTCCATGCGATTGAAGGCGACCAGGCGTCCGCCGGCGTCGCACACCGCGACGCTGATTTTGATGTTCAGCTCCTTGGCCTTGGCCAGTGCCCCTTGCACGATCTGATTGGATTCCGCGAGCGTCAACGCCATGGTGACGGTCTCCTCTCGGTTCTTACTCGGCGGTGGTGCCGCCGTCGATCACGAGCTCGCTGCCGGTCACGTAGGACGATTCGTCGGATGCGAGGTACAGGACACCGTAGGCGACTTCTTCCGGCGTGCCCACGCGGCCCATGGGCAGACGGCGGAGCCGCTGCTCCCAGGCGGGGCCCGTGAGGATGTCCTTGATCATGTCGGTCGCGATCGGGCCGGGATGCACGGAGTTGCACCGGATCTTGTCCCTGGCGTGCTGGACGGCCGTCGATTTCGTGAAGAGCCGGACCGCGCCCTTGGTGGCGGTATAGGCGGCGGTCCCGCCCGGGCTGCCGACGAGCCCAGCCGTGGACGAGATGTTGATGATGGAGCCGCCGCCGGCCTCGCGCATCGCCGGCAGCGCGCACTTCGTGCCGAGGAACACGCCCTTGACGTTGACCGCCATGATGCGATCCCACTCCGCTTCGCTCGTCTCCTCGATCTTGGCCCGGAACAGGATGCCGGCGTTGTTGACCAGCACGTTCAGCTTGCCGTACGCCTGCCGCGTGGTCGCCACCGCGGCCCGCCAGTCCGCCTCGCGGGTCACGTCCAGATGCACGTAGGTCGCCTGGCCGCCCGCAGCGCGGATCTCGGCCTCGAGCTTCTTGCCGTCGTCGTCGAGCACGTCCCCGAACACGACGGACGCCCCCTCGGCAACGAACAGCTTCGCTTCGGTGGCCCCCTGACCGCGCGCCCCGCCGCTGATCAGCGCGACCTTGCCTGCGAGCCTGTTCATACGCGTGCTCCTTCCTCCGAGGATGTAGGCCAGACCGTAGCCGGGGCGCCGGCCGCGGTCAAGCCGTTACCGGACGGCGATGCGAATCGCGAACGGCATCAGCGCACGACGTCGCCCCACACGACGTAGCGCCGGCGCGTCGGCGGCTCTCGGCCTTCGTCGGTCATGCGTCGCGCCTGGGCCGCGACGAGGTCGAGCAGGGGATCGCTGCCCACGTGCCCCAGCCCATGCGTCGTCAACAACGCTTCGATCTGCTCGCGTGAGCGGCCGCCGAGGAACGGCAGCTGATCGCCGATCGCCGCGTATTCCTGACTCGTGCGGGCATTCTCCGACGCCGGGGGCGGCGTGCCGGCGCCGAGGTGACTGTCGACGACGACCAGGCGCCCTCCCGGCCGGAGGACACGGATCCACTCGTCGATGGCCGCCTCCGGGTGGGGCAGCGTCCACAGCACGTGACGACTGATGACGAGATCGAACGTTCCGGGGGAGAAGGGCAGCTGCTCGATGTCGCCCTCCTCGAACCGGATCGTGACGCCGAGCTCGGCTGTCTTGCGTCGAGCCTGGGCGATCATCGCGGGCGCGAAGTCCACCCCGGTGACGCGATGCCCGCGCGCGGTCAGCTCGAAGGCGAGAAAGCCGGTGCCGCAGCCGGCATCCAGCGCGTCGAGCGCGGCGCGGCCGCCCAGGACGAGGTCGAGGATGCGGTCCCAGGCGGCGCGCTCGTCGGGCGTGCGGATGCTGTGGCCGAAGTCCGCGTCGAAGGTCGGCGCCCGCCGGTTCCAGTGCGCCGCGACCTGCTGCTTGACGACGTCCGGTCTAGACCCGCTCGATGATTTCGATCTGGGCGCCATCGGGTGCCTCCAGGAAACAGACGCGCCGCCCGTTCGTGGGCGGCAGCTCCTCGAGGATGCGCACGCCGTTGGCCCGCAGCCGGGCCAGCGTGTTCGTGTAGTCGTCGGTGTCAACCGCGACGTGCTCGATGCCGTAGTGCTGCTCGCGGCTCTGGCTGTCGATGAGGCTGGTGATGTTGAGCGTCAACCCGTGCAGGTCCACCCGGTAGCCGCGACCGCTGACCTCGGCGATCAGCGTCGCGCCCAGGTTGTCCACGTAGAACTGCATCGTGCGCTTGGGATCGCGCGTCTTCAGATGGACGTGATGGACACCAATGGCCACGGTCGTTCTCCTTCCCGCCGGCGAGGCGGATCCTACGCCTTTTCGAGCGTCAGCTGAACGAGGGCATCGGCCCGCGTCCGTCGATCGAGATCGCGGCAGGTCTCGATGATCTCCTCGAACTGCGCCGCCGGGATCGGCAGGCCGGGGACCACGCCGCGAATGCGCCGCGCCTCCTCGTCGAAGTCCCAGATGAACTCGCGCCCGGTGGCCTGCCGCGTGTAGCTCTTGCCGTCTGTCGTGTAGATCGTGATCCGCGGCGCGAACAGCCCCATCCGATGCGAGGGAATGATGATCACGCGCTTCATGAGCTCCAACACCGCGGGCGGGTCCCCGGCGTCGGCCGCGTCGACCCGCGAGCCCTTCAGCAGGGGGAAGCCGCGCGCGACGACGCCGTAGGCCGAGTAGTAGGAGGTGCTGCCCACTCCGGACTCCAGATCTTCGCGGCGGCTCGGGAAGGCCGGGCTCGGGTACTGCGTCTCGAGCCAGTTGACCACCGCCTCCACGCGGTCGACATCACCCGGTCGGATGTCGTGCTCCTCACACAGCCGCGCGGTCACGTCGATGTGAGCGATGTTGTAGCCGGCCGTGGAGTAGATGCGATACAGCGTCTCGAGGAACAGCCACTCGCTGCCGAGCCCGGCCGTGATCCGGTCCAGGCTGGTCCGGGTGTCGCCCACGAAGCTGTAGGTGAGGCGGCCCTGGTTGTTGCCCACGTAGGCGTGATAGAAGCCGGCGTCGCCTTCCAGGACCGTCTCGCCGCCCACGTGTCCTTGCCCGGCCAGCGCCACCGCCAGCAATGCGTTCCGGACCGCCGCCCCCTCGCGCAGCGCGCGCCCGCCGCTGCGCGCGCCCTCGAGATTGCCGCTGGCCAGGCTCGCGCAGAGCGCGATCGTGCTGTTCACCTGATCCTCGGTGAAGCGCAGCATCTTCGCGGCGGCGACCGCGGGACCGAAGATGCCGAACACCGGACCGGCGTGAAACCCGCGCGCCATTGTCGTCGGGATGAAGTCCGCGGCCAGCCGTTCCATGACCTCGTAGCCGGCGACCAGGCCGGTGATGAAATCCCGGCCGGAGGTCCCGGTCGCTTCCGCTGCGACGAACGCGCCCGGAATGATGCTGGTGCCCGGGTGCGTGAGCATCCGGAACGTGTCCCACTTGCCGCCGGCGAAGGCCATCTCCGCCCCGGCGAACGCGGCGCCGCCCCTGGTCACGCGGGCGCCGTTCACCATGACGGTGGCGCCGTGGCGCACCCCGGCCTCGTCCTCGATCACGAGCTTCACGGCCTGCCGACCTTCGGCGGTCCGCGAGCCCAGGAGGATCGAGGCGAGACCGTGAAGCGTGAGGCCGCGCGCGCGATCGACCACGGCGGGCGGGAGGTCTTCGTAACGGAGACCCGCGACCCACCGCGCGAGCTGCCGGCTGAGGGAGGCCACAGAGTTTAGCTCAGCGTCGCGCCCCGGGCGTTCACGTAGACGGAGTAGATCGACTTGCTGCTCGCGATGAAGAGCCGGTTGCGCTTGGCCCCGCCGAAGCACAAGTTGGCCGAGCGCTCGGGCAGGAGGATCCGGCCGATGAGCGTGCCGTCGGGATTGAAGATGGCCACGCCGTCCTGCCCCTCGCCGCCGCCCCAGCCGCACCAGAGATTGCCGTCGGTGTCGACGCGGAAGCCGTCGGGGACGCCGGCTCCGCAGTCGATGAACACGCGCCCGTTCGCCAGGCGGGTGCCGTTGTCCACCACGTCGTACGCGCGGATCTCTCGGGGCATGGCGCCACTGACCACGACGTACAGCTTCTGCTCGTCGGGCGAGAATGCCAGCCCGTTCGGGCGCGGGATGTCGCCTACCACCACCGTGGCCTGACCGGTGCGACCGTCGACGCGATAGACGTTGGTGGGCAGCTCGACCGGCGCCACGTGGCCCTCGTAGTTGCTGAGGATGCCGAAGGGCGGGTCGGTGAACCACACCGAGTCGTCCGAGCGGACGACGACGTCGTTCGGCGAGTTGAGCGGCTTGCCGTCGAAGCGATCCAGGATGACCGTGATGCTGCCGTCGTACTCCGTGCGGGTGACCCGGCGCGCGTCGTGCTCGCAGGTGACCAGGCGGCCCTGGCGATCACGCGTGTTGCCGTTGGCGTAGTTGGACGGCTTGCGGAAGACGGTGACGTCGCCCGTCTCCTCGTCCCAGCGCATGATCCGGTTGTTGGGGATGTCGCTCCAGAGCAGGCAGCGGGCGTCGCCGAACCACACCGGGCCCTCGGCCCATCGATATCCGGTGGTCAACCGCTCGACGCCGGCGTTGCCGATGCGGTACTTCGCGAAGCTGGGATCGACGATCTGGAAGGCGGGATCGGGATAGCGCACGGGCTGGTCCATGGCGGGGGAGTCTATCCCTCCATCCGCGCTTTCACAAACCCGGGGCTTTCACGAAATGGTCGGTCCGGGGTCCCAGTCTCTGGGAGGGTTGGCCATGGCGTCCATTCGCAAGGAGATCCCGCTCGAGGTCAGCGCCGAGCACGTGTGGAGCGTCGTTCGTGACATCGGTGCGCTCCATACCCGGCTCGTGCCGGGCTTTGTCGTCGACACTCGCCTTGAAGCCGATGCCAGGGTGGTCACCTTCGGCAACGGGATGGTCGTGCGTGAGCTGATCGTGGATCTCGACGACGGAGCTCGGCGGCTGGCCTGGTCGGCGCGCGGCGGTCGGCTCAGCCATCACAACGCCTCGGTGCAGGTGTTCGCCGAGGGGGAGGGCCGCTGTCGGCTCGTCTGGATCGCCGACCTGCTGCCCAACGAGGTCGCCGGCGACATCCGGATGATGATCGAGCAGGCGGCCGCCATCATGAAACCCACTCTGGAGGGCCGACGCCCGGGAGGCTGAGCGATGCCACATCCGCTCGTCACGCAGCTTCGCTTCACCCGCAGTGAATGGGTGCGGGGGCTCAAGGCCGTGACGGCCGAGGAGGCGGCGCGCCGCGTCGGGCCGATCAACCCGATCGCATGGATG
>Ga0111539_10003764_pt1 | contig 19971 bp, 16 predicted proteins | sample RhiMethybrSRZTD1_FD_79667 | JGI IMG/M metagenome (GOLD analysis project Ga0111539, IMG submission 79667) | Populus rhizosphere microbial communities from Tennessee, USA - Rhizosphere MetaG P. TD hybrid SRZTD1 (version 2) (version 2) | ecosystem: Host-associated > Plants > Roots > Rhizosphere >... | reverse complement strand
GGTGACATGTAGCCGATGGTGCCGGCGACGGTTTGGCCGACATTCGCCACGGTTTCCGCGTCGGCCGACAGCAGCAGCGCGGCAATGCCGAAGTCGAGCAGCTTGGCCGAGCGATCGCTCGTGACGATCACGTTTTCAGGTTTGATATCGCGATGCAGCACGCCGGCGGCATGCGCGTGGCTCAGGCCCTCGAGCAGGCTGGCGGTAATGGCCACCGTCTCGTCGACGGTCAGCCGCCCATCGGCGAGGCGGCCCCGCAGTGTCGGCCCGGAGACGTACTCCATGGCGATGAAGGTGCCGCCGTCGGCCTCTCCGGATTCGAAGAAGGTGGCGATCGCCGGATGCTGCAACCGCGCACAGGCCTTGGCCTCGGCGCTCAACCGATCACGCAGGTCAGGTGTCGCTGCCCCGGCGAGAAGCTTGACGGCTGCGATGCGACCGAGCGCGATATCGGACGCGCGATAGACAACGCCCATGCCGCCGGCGCCCAGCCGTTTCTCGAGCCGGTAGTGGGAAACCAGCTGACCGGAGCGATCGTCGGCCGGAACGATGGTGCCCGCCCCTCGGTGATCGGTCCAGGTCACGGCGTGCGTGACGATTGGCGACTCAAGGAAACTGCCAGCCTGTCCGTACGCGAGAAGCAGTGCGACTGCGGCGTCGGCGAGGTCCGGGTCCTCGACGCGGACGCCGGCGAGCCGGACGTCCCGATCGGCTGGTGCACATGCCACCAGCGAGTCGAACAAAGAGCGTACTGCCATGAATCGTGCGGCGGGAAGCATCATCGTGGCGACCGGCAGCGGCCGGAGACAGCATACATCGCGACAGAGGGTCCGGTCAGTCGGGTACCTGAGGAAGGTCGGCCAGCGTCTGACAGTCCTTCAACTCCGGGTGGTTCTTCGCGGTCAGGAGGGGCGGAGCGCCGCCGCGTTCCTCGCCGTCAAGCCGCGCCAGCCGCTTGGAGACGAACAGGACTTCGTAGACGGCGGCGGGGAACGGCGCGATGCCTTCCAGGCAGGCGAAGTTGTTGAAGTGCAGGTTGGCCACGAAGAACGATCGCTTCAGCTTCTCGACGACGGCGTTGAACTTGTCGTAATCCTGCATGGTGTCCATGTGCAGCTCGATCGTCAGCTGCTCGATCCGATCGAATAGCGCGTCGTTCGCCTGCAGCAGCGAGTCCCATTCGGCGCCTTCGACATCCATCTTCACGACGAGCTGTTTGCCGGCGTCGCCGTTCTTCGCAATCTGGTCCTCGATGGTGTCGAACAGGCGGCCGTCGATGAGGTTGGGCTCGTGGCCGACGCATTCCTCGTGGAACACGGTCTGACCGCCAGCGCAGGCCGGACGTTGCAGGTTGAAGCAGTCGTATTGGTGAAGCGTCACCGCAAGTCCGCGCGACACGTCGCAACCCCACTGGTCGAAGCCATTGATGCCGTACGAGTATGCCGACTGCACCGACGACAACAGGTTGGCGCACAGCACGTAGCCGCCATCGTGCGGCTCGCCGAACCGCTTGAAGTCGCAGTTGGCCAGCTTGACCGGCTGGAGCGCGTCGTACAGCCGTTGGCGCGCTGTACGATCGTGGTTTTGCGTCCGAGGAACCTTCACGAACTGTTGCCAGGCCATCGCGCCGGCGCCAACGAGCACCAGCACGGCCAGCAGGAGCGGCGGCGCACGTCGCATCGCGGGCCGGTCCAGGAGATCCGGCAGCGCGCGGGGTTCGAACGCCTGCGCGACAGCCCAGAGCCTGGGCGCGAACAGCAGAGCCATCCACAGGGCGTACGTCCGAGCCGAGAGCACCAGGCGGTAATTCGAGTTCCATGGCGAGACGAGGCACACAGCAAACTCGGCAAGGATGATCCCGGCCACCACCCAGTACGGGACGCGAACCCAGCGCGGCATTCGCTCCGGAACCGGCAGCAGACTGGCGGCACCGATGAGCAGCCACGCCGCGATCACCCAGCCGACTGAAGGGGCGCGGTAACGGGTAGAAGAACCGGGCAGCACGACGAGGTAGTGGCTGCCCGTGGTGTTGCCGTGGTGCGTGGCGAGTTCGAGATACGCGAGCGCCCACCCGCCCGGTGGCCCTTCGATGGTCACTGCATGCTCAGCGCCCGGGTTCCAGGCGCCGGTCACCGCGCAGTCGATTCGTCGACCGCCACCTGACGCCACGTTCCGCTCGCAGACGCGCACGCCGTCGACGGCTACCGAGAACGGCGCGTTTCCCGCGCGGTTGTCGATACGGGCGATGAGGGCGATGGGCGTCCGCAGCAGAATCGCCTCACGAAAGTCCGCTGCGGTAATCCGGATGCGGACGGCACCGGCAGCCGGTTCGAGCGGCGCCGCCAGCGCCTTGACGCGCACCCGATCGATGTCGACGAAGATGGTTGTCGCCAGCACGAGCGCGGCGAGCCCACCCACAATCGCAGCGCGAAGCACGCGGAACGGCATCGTCTGCCGCATCTTATCGTGAAGGGCCAGGATTCCGGCGAACGGCACAGCTGCAGCCAGTTCACGCGTCTGGTACGCGGCATGCTGCAGGCGATCGGCATGCGGCTGCCTTTCTTCGTTCTCCGCGCGCCGTGGAACGATACATTGTTTGCATGACGTGGCTTTTCTATGCGTTCATCTCCGCCGTGGCGTCGGCTCTGACCGCGATCCTGGCGAAGCTGGGCGTCGAGGGCGTCCCCTCCACTCTGGCCACAGCCATTCGAACGGTCGTCGTGCTCGTCGCCGTGTGGCTGATGGTGTTTGCATTGCGCGAGCACCGGGCATTGCCGGAGATCGCGAAACGGCCGGCAATGTTTCTGGTGCTCTCGGGTCTGGCGACCGGCGTCGCGTGGTTCGCCTACTTCCGCGCGCTGCAGTTGGGTCCCGCCTCACGCGTCGCGCCGATCGACAAGCTGAGTTTGCCGTTGACGATTGTGCTCGCCGCGGTATTCCTTGGCGAGCCGATCGGCTGGCGAGTCGCGGTCGGTGTCAGTCTCATGACCGTCGGCGCCCTGTTGACGATCACGTAACGACAAGCTGCCCACTGGACATGTTGAGCGCCATGATCCGGCAAATCGCGCCCCAGTTCTTTACGAGCGACCTGCCCGCGACCCTTGCCTATTACAAAGACAAACTTGGCTTCGATTGTCTCGGTACGTGGCAGGATCCGCCGGTCTATGCCATCGTCGCGCGCGACCAACACCGAATCCACTTCCGCTGCGCCGAGCCGCCGGCGCCGAATCCGGACAAGTACGCCGACGAACTGCTCGACGCCTACTTGTTCATCGAGGACGCCGACGCGCTCTACGCCGAGTTCGCCGCCCGCGGTGTCGAGTTCACGCGAGGCCTGGCCAACACGCCGTGGCAGTCTCGCGAATTCGTCGTGAAAGACTGCGACGGCCGCCTGCTCGCCTTCGGCGCGAATTACTCAGAACAGGCCGTCCGTGCCGCCGCCAGGCCCATATAATCACCACTCCCGCTGTTGCTGCGACTCGCACCGCTCCGGTCACTGCCTCGGTTTCCGCAGGACCTTCAGGTACTCCACGACGGTCCAGATCTCATCCCTGGACAGCTTGTCCTTGAAAGCCGGCATATCGTCGACCTGCGTACGCAATTGGATGGCGTGGCCGTTCGACACCTTGTAGAACAGGACGCCTTCCGGATTGATCGACTCGCGGAACTCGTCAGTGAGATCCGCAGCATGATCGGAGTCCGGACCGTTGCCCTTGCCCTCAGGCCCGTGACACCGGGCGCAATTCGCGCCGAAGATCGTCTTGCCCCGCTCCGCTGCGCCGGGAACCGACGCCATAGGACTTCGTTCCTCCAGGGCGGCACGTGGAACGTCCCAGCCCTGATACTGAGCGGCGTTGAGGCTGACCGCCCCGACGATAGCCGTGGCCGCTAACACGACAGCCAGGTAAATATGCTTCATTGTGCTCATTGTGCTCATTCGAAGCGCCGAGTACAGCGAAAGCCTAATCCGCTCTCGATACCAAGGCGGGATCTGTCCCGCTCGCGTCGGATTAAATGGTCACGGCGCGACGAATTTCAACACCTTCCGATCGCCAATCGACGCCCCCCAGATCGTTCCCGCCTTGTCGACGGTGATGCCCTCGGGAAAGCTCGCGCCGCCGTTGGGGCGCGGGTCCGGAATAAAGGCCGTCACGACGCCGTCATGGACGCTGCCGATGTAGATCCCGCGATGGAAGCCAGGGTTGTAGCCGTAGATTCCTGGAACGTTGCGCGATTCGGAGTCGGCCACGTAGAGAACGTCGTTGTGGATTCTCACGCCGCTGGGTCTGCCGAACTGCCGCCACTCCGCGACGAATTCACCTCGCGGAGAAAGGATCTGAATCCGGTTGTTGGTGCGATCGCCGACGAAGATCCGGCCCTTCGAGTCGAGCGCGAGGGAGTGCGGGTTGTCGAACTGCAGCGGTCCCGTCCCGGGCATGCCGAATTGCTCGATGAATTTGCCGTCTTTCGTCATGTGAAGGATGCGGCGGTTGGACGACGTGTTGATGTGGCCGTCCGCGATGTAGAGATCCCCGTTCGGCGCAATCACGAGATCCGAGGGCTCGTTGAACAGATCGGGAGACTTGTTCGTGCCACGGATTCCCGGCTTGCCCAACGCCAGAAGCACCTGGCCTTCCGGTGAGAACTTGAAGATCTGATTACCTTTGACGTTGTCGACGACACCCGCGTCGACGATCCAGATGTTCCCATCAGCGTCGAACTCGATGGCGTGCGGAAAGACGAACATCCCCTTGCCGAAGCTGCGCAGCAATTTCCCCGACGAGTCGAACTGGAGGATGGGATTCACGTCGGAATCCGCGCAGGAGTTGGCCCCGCATCGCTCGAAGACCCAGATGTTCCCCTTCGCATCCACATTGATCGCATTGGTCGACCCCATCGTCCGTCCCGCCGGCATCGTCACGATGTTCTCGACGGTTCGGTAAGGATTGGGCATGTTCGGGCGCGTGAGGTTGTGACCAGCGGTGGGCGGCGTGGGATTCGCGGGCGCGGCCTGGCCCCGCCCCGCCGGGGGCTGCGCGCCAATCGCCGCGACTGCTGCCGCGACGAGACCGGCGATGACTCCCCATTGGCGCACAAGTGCCGTCTTCATGATCCTTCTCCCTCAAAAGCGAAGCAGACGATTGGCCTTCAGCACAAAGGCACGATTCCTCAGTTCGGGATAGCCGGACCCGCGCGTGTCCCGCTCGTCCGTATACACCACGAACAATTCGCTGCCGGGCCGGTATTCCCAGCGGAAGCGAAGGTTCATGCCGAAGAGGCGGTCGTTGGAACTGTACTGGACCAGCGCGCTGGCAAACATCCGCGGTGAGAAAGCGTAATCGGAGCGGGCGCGCAGCAGCACCGTCGTGAACCCACCCAGCGTCCGATCGACGTCGTTGATCTGAATGCTCGGTTCCACCGACCACTGTTTGAGCAGCGACACCCGGGCGCTGGTGTAACCGAACGCGGTAATCGTTCCGTCGTAATACTCGCCGCGCTGCACCGATAGCGTGCCAGACACGCGCCGCTGCAGGCCCAGCTGATAGGCGGCGGTCACGTCTGGAAACGAGTAGCCGCCGCGCGGAATCGCCACGCCGCTCGCCACCACGAGCGGCCGCAGCAGCAGCTCGTAGTTCTGGCCGCCTTCCACTGAGAACGTGTCGCTGTTCTGGCGCTCGATGGCGAACCGGCCGCTCTGTACTCGCGTTTCGAGCTGCCCGGCGCTGTTCTCGATGTATTCGAGGCTCGCCTGATAGATGAACTGCCGCACGCCTTTGAATCTCACGCGCGGTCGCGGGCTGAAGCGAAGCGACGCGAACGAGCGCCGCATGTCGTCGCGGCGGACCAGCCCGGCCTCCGGATTGAAATTGTCTCCGACCTTGAGATAGGAGAGCTGCGCACCGTAGCGGTCACCGTCCCAGGAGGTCCGCGCCAGATAGCTGTCGCGCTCTCGCGTCAGACCGTCGGTGGCCGATCGTGCGTAGTAGCCGCCGAGGTTGAGGTCTTGAAAGAACGAAAACGCAGCGTCGCCGCCATACGCCGTGTTCGACGCGTCGTCGACCAGGGTCGAGTTGGAGCGGTGCGTGATCATCGCGCCGATCGTGCTGCGTCGGAATACATCGCGTTTCGCCCGCAGGACCGTGAAGTTCGTTGCCGGTGCATTCGTCGCCTCGTCCTCGCCGGTCTGGATGTTCATCGCGCCGATGCCGTAGCGGCCTACCTTGCCGGTGAGACGCTCGCCGACGTTGATCGGAATGACCCGGGCGCCGTTCAAACCGATGCGGCGGCTGTAGAAAAGGTAGGGGGTCGGCGCTGGCGTCGTGCCCATCGGTCCGCTGCGGGCGAAGTCGAAAATGCCTCGGCCTTCGAGAAAAAAATCGCGCTTCTCCGGGTAGACGATGCTGTAGCGCGTCAGGTTGACCTGCTGCTCGTCGACCTCCACCTGAGCGAAGTCGGTGTTGACCGTCAGGTCCGCCGTGAGGTTGGCCGTCACGCCGTACTTGACGTCGATGCCGCCGTCGCCATCGAGGTCGTTGAGGAGCGAGGGAATCCGGGCGCGATCGGTCGTCACGCGTGAGATGCCGTACGGCTTCAGCTCGATGTTCCGGCTCGCCGGCGGCAAGTCCAGGCCGACCAGCGTGCCGGCGCGCGACAGCCGGAACATCCCGCCTGGCACCCCGGCCGCCGCGGGCACGAGCGTCAGGTGGGTCCATTCATTGCGGCGGCGAATCACGCGGCGGATGTTGATGCCCCACACCTGCGACGAGCCGGATCGATAGCGGAGCGATTTGAACGGGATGACCATCTCGACGGTCCAGCCGCCTTCGAAGCGGCCGGTGCGGACGTCCCACACCGGGTTCCAATCGACGTTGAGGTTCCCTTCATCGGTCACCGCCTGGTCGGCCCGCGCGCCGAGGGGGTTGGTGTAGAAGAGAAATCCATTCCGCCGATCGTAAAAGGTGTCGAAAATGACCCCGAACATGTCGTTCTGGCGGAGTTGATTGGTATCGCGGCGCAGCTCGTTCGCGATCCACTGCTCGGGCGGTGCGGTGTCCCAGCACCGTCCCGCGACGTACAGGTTCTCGCGGTCGAACATGACCCAGGCCTCGGTCCGTTCGGTGGCCGGCGCGCCTTCCGACGGAACCTGCTGGATGAAGTCGCTGACAGACTGATTGAGCGTGTAGACGGCTTCGTTCAGCTGTCCATCGACGCGCAGCGGCTCGTCGAGGCGGATCGCGCGAACCGTCGCCTGTCCCCGCGCATCACGCGTCACGGTCGCGGGAGCGACCGGCGCCGGCGGTGCACCGTTGGCGATCGACGACTGCGCGAAGGCGCTGGCGGGAACCAGGCCAACGAGGATTGAACATATTACGACCTTCATATCAGAAGACTTGGGATTTTGGATTCACGCTCGCTTCGAGTGCGGACCGTATCACGAAAAGTCACGGCGCACCCAGACAACACTCGAATGTCTTGGGATTGTCTTGATCCGCGCTGGTCGTGTCTGAATCTGCACTAGTATGATGGCCAACATATGAAGTCACGAGGTTCGGCCACGGTGGTCCGGGCGCGACAGCCGCGCATCACGACGCGTCATATCAAGAAACAGGAGACACGCGAACGAATCGTGCAGGCGGCCGCGACCATCGCGCGCCGCGAAGGACTTCAGGCGGCGAGCATCCCGCGCGTGATGCGCGCCGCCGGGTTGACCGTGGGGGGCTTCTACGCCCACTTTGCGTCGAAGTCCGCGCTCGACGTTGAAGTGATTCGGACCGTCGTCGGCGCGATTCCTGGACGGGGACTCGCCGGGCTTCAGCAGTTGAGCGGACTGGCGTGGATCGAGCGGGCGACGACACGGTATCTGACGGCCGCGCACCGCGATAACTCCGACGGGTGTTCGTATCCGGCCATCTTGTCTGGCATTGCCGCGGGATCGGACGAGACCAAAACCGCATTTGCCGCGGCGCTTGAATTGCGCGTCAAAGCGTTTGAGGCGCACATGCCGGCAATTCCCGGGGTCACGTCTCGCGAGCGCTCGCTGGCGCTGATGGCGCTGACGATTGGTGGCCTTCTGCTGGCGCGGGCATCGGGAACAACGGCCATCAGTCGTGAGTTGTTGACCGCGTGTCAGAAGTGGGCCTTACCGGAATTCGACGCACGCGTTCGCACCGCCGTCGGGGAGTAACACGCATTGCAGTAGCGGCCGTGATCGCTTCAAACCTTTCCCCTTTTCGCCTGACCCGGGATCGGTCACAGCAGTCGTATAATCCGGCGACCCCGTGAGTCTGTCGCCCGGCGCCCGTCTCGGCGTCTACGAGGTCACCAGCCTGATCGGCGCTGGTGGCATGGGTGAGGTTTATCACGCCCGCGATACCAAGCTCGGACGCGATGTCGCCCTGAAGCTTCTGCCCGCGCCATTTGCGAACGATCCTGAACGACTCGCCCGATTTCAGCGCGAAGCACACGTTCTGGCCTCGCTCAATCATCCACACATCGCGGCGATTTACGGCCTGGAAGAGACCAACGGTCTCACCGCGTTGGTGCTTGAATTGGTCGACGGGCCGACGCTGGCTGATCGGATCGCGCACGGGGCGATCCCGGTGGATGAGGCACTGCCTATCGCGAAGCAGATTGCGGAAGCTCTGGAAACGGCGCACGAGCACGGGATTGTCCATCGCGACTTGAAGCCGGCGAACATCAAGGTGCGCGAGGACGGCACGGTCAAGGTGCTCGACTTCGGGTTGGCGAAAGGGTTGGAGTCGACTGACGGGAACGACCACCGGGCGTCGTTGGCGAACTCACCGACGATTACTTCGCCAGCCATGATGACTGGCGTCGGGATGATCCTCGGTACAGCCGCCTATATGAGCCCCGAGCAGGCGAAAGGAAAGCCGGCTGACAAGCGCAGTGACATCTGGGCATTCGGCTGCGTACTCTACGAGATGCTGACGGGTGTGCGTGCATTCGACGGTGAGGACATCACTGACGTGCTCGGCGCCGTTGTCCGCCTTGAACCATCCTGGCAGGCGCTCCCGTCCGATGTGTCCCCGGCACTCCGCACGCTCTTGCAGAGTTGCCTTGTGAAGGACCGCCGACATCGCGTGGCCGACATCTCCACCGCCCTGTTCATCCTGGAAAAGGCCGCGAGTCTGGCAGCACCTGCCGTTACCCCGTCGATTACGCCGCCGCCCACCCGGCCGGTGTGGCGCCGAGCGCTGCCGTTGCTAGGCGCGCTTACCGTGGGCATTCTGGTGACGCTACTCGCGCAGCGCATGCCGCCTGTTCCAGCCGCTCCCGCGAGTCGGTTCACGTTAACGATGCCCCAAGGCGCCCCGTTTCGCTCGCCCAACTCCCCTGGCATCGCGGTCTCGCCCGATGGGTCGCGCATCCTGTACCGAAGCACTCCGGGTGGGACTCCCATCAGCACCGAAGGGCAGCTGTACCTGCGTCCGATGGGTCAATTTGACGCGGCCGTCGTCAGAGGGGCGAACGCGGCCGCCAATCCAGTGTTCTCCCGTGACGGCGAGTGGATCGTTTACGAAGATGGACGTGAAGGCGTCCTCAAACGGATTTCGGCCCTCGGCGGCACGCCGACAACGATTTGCAAGCTGGAGGGTGGTCGACTGCGGGGCGCGAGTTGGGGGCCGGACGACGCCATCGTCTTCGCCACGGAACGAAGCAGCGGACTGTTTCGCGTGCCGGCGGGCGGCGGCACGCCGGAGCGGGTCACGTCGGTCGATGCCGGAAACGGGGAGCAGCAGCACTGGTTTCCCGACGTGCTGCCCGATGGGCACGCGGTGCTCTTTACGTCTTGGAGCGGGACGCTGGCACGCGCGGAGGTCTAAGCGGTGTCGCTGCCTGGGGGAGCGGTGACACATCTGGTCGCCGGCACCAGCCCGCACTACTCACCGAGCGGGCATCTTCTATTCGCCACCGCCGACAGTACCCTGAGCGCGGTCGGCTTCGATGCACGTCGGTTGCGGGTCGTCGGAAATCCTCTGCAGATAGTCGAACGCGTGGGAGTAGAACCGAGCGGTGCGGCTCATTACGCCCTCGCCGGCACGGGCGCGCTCACTTATGCGACCGCGAGTTCGGGAAACCTTCGGCGGACGACGCTGGTCTGGGTGGATCGCGCAGGGCACGAGGAAGCCATCAACGTGCCACCGCGAGGGTACGCGTACGCGCGCTTGTCGCCGGACGAGACGCGCATCGCGCTCGACACCCGGGATGAACAGAGCGACATCTGGATTTGGGATCTGGCGCATCAGATCCTCCAGCGTCTGACCAACGATCCCGGCATGAACCGGCTGCCCGTGTGGGCGCCTGACGGCAAGCGCGTGGCGTTCTCGGCGGAGCGCGATGGTGTGGAGAGTGTGTATTGGCAGGCGTTCGACGGATCCGGCGTGACGGAGCGCCTGAGCACCGGCACACAACAACAAACGCCGAGCGCGTTCTCCGCCGATGGCTCACGTTTGACCTTCGTGACGCCCTTAAACCCCCCCTATGATGTGGGCGTCATCACCTTGGGGGCAACCCGTGCGGAGACGATGCTGCTGGACGCGGCAGCGAGTGAAACCAACGCCGAGTTGTCGCCAGACGGCAAGTGGCTCGCGTACGACTCCGACGAATCCGGCCGGCGAGAAATCTGGGTGCGACCATTTCCGAACGTCGAGTCGGCACGGCGTCAGGTCTCGACCGAAGGTGGCACACGCCCGATGTGGTCACGCGACGGACGCGAGTTGTTCTACTACCTGCTGCCGGACACCATCATGGCCGTCTCCGTGAAGCTGGGATCGGACCTTACCTTGGGCTCCCCTACGCCGGTGGTGAAATACCCGGAAGCGCCTGTACTCAGTGGCCGTAATTACGACGTGTCGGCTGATGGGAAGCGGTTTCTGCTGTTCAAGAACGCACCCGTGCCGGACGGTCAGCCGGCAGCCGTAGCCGAGATTCGAGTGATATTGAACTGGACAGAAGAGCTGAAGGCCAAAGTTCCGGTGCAGTAGCTTCCGCTCGGTGCCATCGACGGAAAGAGCGGATGGAGTTCTTCAAGACGAGCGAAGGCCGTCTCCATGGCACACGTATCGCGGGCGCTATCTACGCGATCGCGTTGTTGCCTGGCTGCGTGATCTCGCCTGCACTCGATCCGATGTGCATCATGCGGATCACCTACACGGCAGGATGGTGGATCTCGTTCTGTGACAAGCGGCCCGCCCACGCTGCTGGCGATCTCCTGAGTCTGCGTCGCCTTCTTGGTGTCGTCTTGGTGGTGATTGGATTGATTGGCAGTTTCTATTTCATCGGTCATCGATGAGATGGCGGAAGCCGCCGATCCCTGCCGTGATGAACGGTCACCTTGAACGTATCGCCCACGACCGTAATAGGAATAACACTCGCACTAGCGCTGCTTCGTGCTCTGCCCGCGCCATCGGGGACTTCGTAAGTCCTGGGTGCGAATTGCACGTCAAAGGTAATTCCTATCCGCCACATCGACGGTCGCAGACGTCAGGTCCGGCAAGATGGTGATGCGCGAGTCTGGTTCTACATCCCCGACCGGATCGGTGACCACCGTGTGCAGTGGCTCGTCAGCGTTCGATAACGCGGTCGCTGTCGTGCAACCCCTGAAGACGCACCAAGCCAGGCCTAGCCAAGCCGTTGCGTGGCGGGGTCCTGTCACGTCGCAGAGTCTACATACGCTCATCTCGGGATGGTTACCGAAAGCGGCCTTGAGTCCCGTGCGCGGACCCAGTGGTGGGGCACGCCCGATCACCAAATTCCTGGCACGAGCAGCTTGGTCCTTGCCACATACGCCTTGTATTCGTCGCCAAATGTCTCGAGCATCATCCGTTCCTCCGCACGGATCCGAAACGCGAAGAGAATCCCAAATGCGACGAAGTAGAACGGCCCGACAACCCAGTTTGGAATCACGAGCGCTTGGCCGATGGCGTAAAGGAAGAGTGCTGCGTACATGGGATGACGGATATGGCGGTAGACCCCTTGCGTGATGAGTCGATGATGCTCGCGCAATTCAAGGGTGACCGACCAGTACGTCCCGAGGTCCGCGTGTGACCGCTGGAACCACCACAGGCCCGCCACCAGGCACACGACGCCAGCCCCGAACGGCCACGGACGAAGCGAATACTCGGCGAACGAAAAGACCGGGGACACGACCCACAGCAAAGGCACGAGGAACCCGATCCACGCGAGCGCCAGCAACGCCACTTCGCGGGGACCTTTCCAACTCCGCGCGACCTTGACGCCGCGACTGCGGCGCCCGTGCGGTGCGCGAATCACGACCATGACGACACTGGCGGCGAGAATGACCGCTTTGGCGATCCAAGGGTTCATGATCGATCAGTGCGCATCGAGGCGCCTGCCTCCGCCTGGTCCCATCGGTGGCAATCGTAAAGAGAAGCGTGTCGCCGTCGGGCAGCACCTGTGGCGTCAACTGGTGAATGTGGCCGGATTGTAGCGCGAGCGGCCTCGAGCGCGCGGATATCCTAGAGAGTTGTCGCCCAGATGAGGCGGCAGCGCTATTCAGTCTCGGAGAATATCCGTTCGATCTATTTTTGATCCTGCGTCTTGGTAAGAGCCAACATGAGAAGGAGACATTTCATGGCAGAGCCTGCACCAGGTATCGACTTCGCCAATGTCCCTGCGCCCGACGAAGGCATTCTCGTGACGTTGTTCATCACCGTCCGCAAGGTGGCGAGATCCCGTGATTTCTATTCGCGCGTCCTGGGCGGCACCGTCGTCATCGACGAGAACCCTTGCATCGTCAAACTCTCCAATTCGTGGATCATCATGAATCCTGGCGGACCGCCCACTCCCGACAAGCCAGACATCTCGGTCGTCGACTACCAGCCCGGTCACACGACGTCAATGTTCATGAATTTGCGAGTCGCCAACATCCACGCCTGCTACGAGGAGTAGAAGACGAAGGGGGCGGAGTTCGTGACGCCGCCGATCGATCGGGGAGCGGAAGTCCGGTGCTACATGCGAGACCCGGACGGATATCTCATCGAGGTCGGCCAGTCCACTGGCCTGCTGCATGGTCAGCGCGCCGCAAAGCGCCCGGAGGATCTCCCAGGCTGAGCTGCATGCGGTTTTCGTTGGACGCGACTGTGGGTCATCGAGAGCAAGGTACAGCCAGGACGGCAATGACATGGACGTCGATCTGAGTCTCGCCCGCATCGAGGAAGCGGCTCGCGTCATCGATCCGGTGTTCCTCAACACTCCGCAGTACACCGACGAGCAGCTCGACACCGCGCTTGGCCGCCACGTCGTCGTGAAAGTCGAGACCGCGAATCCGCTTCGCAGCTTCAAAGGGCGTGGTGCGGATTTCCTCATGCGCCAATTCCGCGCTGGCCAGACCGTCGTCTGCTCGTCCACTGGCAATTTCGGGCAGGCGATGGCCTACGCCGGTCGGCGCCGTGGCGTCGCCGTGGACGTGTTCGTCCCGGAGAACGTGAATCCCGTCAAGCTCGCCCGCATGCGGTCGTTCGGCGCGCGCGTCACGGCGGTCGGGGCTGACTCCGCGGCCAGCGAAGCGGCCGCGCGCCAGCGCGCGGCGGCGACGAACGACTGCGTCTACGTCGAGGACGGCAAGGAACTGGCCATTGCCGAGGGAGCCGGAACCATCGGCGTCGAGCTGATCGCGGCGGGCCCGTTCGACACCGTGGTCGTTCCAGTCGGTGATGGCGCCCTGATCACCGGCATCGCGCGCTGGATCAAAGAGCACGCGCCGGCTACCCGCATCGTCGGTGTCTGCGCCCGCGGCGCGCCGTCCATGGCCCTGAGCTGGCAAGCCCGGAAGCCAGTGTCGACTGAGCGTTCTGACACGATCGCTGAGGGGATCGAGGTGCGTGTGCCGGTGCCGGAGTCCGTGGTCCGACTGATCGCACTGGTGGATGACATGGTCCTGGTCGACGACCGTGACTTGCTGCAGGCCATGCAGCTGTCGGTTCAGACCCTCGGCCTTCTGTTGGAGCCGTCAGGAGCCGCAGGGCTTGCGGCCATCCGGGTTCATGATTTGCCAGGAGATCGCCTGGCTACCGTCTTGACCGGCAGCAACGTCCGCCCCGAGCACGTTCGCGGACTCGCGCCCTAGTCATGCTCGAGCCAGATCACACCTGAGCAGTCCCGATCTGCCGTTCGCGCGTCGCGCGCGGCGCACGCCTGTGTACGTTCTCGGGTGTAGGATCCCGGTCTGAGCGTGCCCGCCATGAAGCACACGTGGCTCTTCTCCAGGCGCTTCAGTCTCGTCGAAGTCGGTGCGCTCTGCCTCCTTGTCGCCGCCTTGGTTCGCGTAACCGGCTCGCCGTCCCAGATTTCTGAAGCATCCAACGACATTGGCACCGCACAGCAGCTGGGCGAAAAAGGCGCTGGTCTCTGGCTGCAGCTCCAACAGCGCTATGGGACGCGGAACTCGCGCAATGCCGAGGAATGGGTGGTCCGCGACTACTTTCAGGACAAGCGTGGTGGCGTGTTCCTCGACGTCGGTGCCGCCGACGCCCGCGAATGGAACAACACCTACTTTCTCGACACCGCGTTGGGCTGGAGCGGGCTCGCGATCGACGCTCAGCCGGTGTTCGCACCCCAGTACGCGCAACTGCGGCCTCACACCCGATTCTTCTCGTTCTTCGTGTCCGACGTGTCCGACGCCGTCGAGACCTTCTATGTCCCGACCAATGGGCCGCTCGGTGCGACTGGCAACGGCGACTTCGCCCGACGCGACGAAGGTCCCGTCGAAGTGCGGAGCGTTCCGACGATCACGTTGAACGATCTGCTGGCGCGCGAGGGCATCGCGCAGCTCGACTTTCTTTCGATGGATATCGAACTCGGCGAACCCCGTGCGCTGGCCGGCTTCGACATCGAGAAGTATCGACCCGCGCTCGTCTGCATCGAAGCCCACCCCGAGGTACGACAACAACTGATCGACTACTTCCACCATCACGACTATGTCGTGGTGGGCAAGTACCTCGGCGTCGACGCCCAGAACCTGTACTTCCGCCCCATTTAGACCGTCCCAGCCGACCGCAGCCGACACCCTCAGCGAGCGTCAGCCGCCGCGCGATGCCGGGTACCGCGGTATCGCGGCGATATCTCCTGCACTGCCACAACTTCGAACACGAGGATCACAGCATGGCAGTGCGTGGGGCGCGAGCTTGACGCGAAACCCCAGCCGTTCGAGCTCACGAACGCCACGCTCGACGCGATGAGGGAACTCCGCGGCGCCACCCCACGAGGGACTGACGATCCCTACACAATCTCCCGGTGATAGCCGTGAAGCCTTCACGCCGCCGATTGTATCGGACCGCTACCTGACGGAGCCGATGCAGCGCTGGGCGCTCAAGGATTGTCAGTCGTTCAGGCGGACCATTGTTGGCGTGCCTTGTCACGCCAAGTCATAAGAGCGGCTAGAATCCAAGGTCATGACTGCATCCCAGTGGGTTGGCGTTGTTCTGGTCTCGACCTCCGCCGTTGTCGCTGCACAGGTGCCCCTGACCGAGGAACCGCGGCATCGTGTGATATTCGAGAACGCTCAAATGCGGATCTTCGACGTCAACATCCCCCCAGGTGACACGTCGCTCGATCATCGTCACGACCGGGACATCGTGACGGTGTCGATGACCGGTGGCACGGAGACCCGTACCCAGAACACGGGGCAACCGTGGACGACCCGCGCGCCGCGCCCATTGGGCGATGCGACGGTCGCCGAGTACGCTGGCAAGCCCGGCAGCCACAAGGTGGACAATACCGGCCAGAGCGCCTATCAGCTGTTCGCCGTCGAGAATCTCAAGGAAAGCGGATGGACCACCACGCCAGCCGCCACTGGTCTTGCCACGAAGCTCATGACCGAGGCCCGCTCGTTCCGAATCTACGACGTGCGGCTCGCGCAACAGCCGGCGCAGACGTCCCATACGCATGCGGTGCCGACGGTCGCAGTGCTGATCGCCGGCAAGGTCATGTCCGATGGTCCTGACACCCAGGCCAAGGCGAATGCGCCCGCGGCCGTCGGGTTGAAGCAGCTCGATCAGCCCGGCCAGTGGCTGCTCATTCCTCAAGGCGACACGCATCACGTCGTGCGGCTCGGCACGGCCGACGCTCGCCTCCTCGAGATCGAAATTCGCTGAGCACCACCAGACTATCCACTCCGTGGAATACCCTTTCACTTCACGAAGCGGCGAAAGAAACTATCCTCGTTCCATGCCGGCCGCGTCGGCCGGTTCGCCACGGTCTCGACGAGCGCCACGTAAACCTTGTTGAAGTCTTCCGCCGCCTGACGGTCGAGTGGCTGCGCGAGATCGTCCGACGGCGCGTGGTATCGCTCCGCGCGCCAGCGCTTGACCGTCTCGTGTTCAGGCGAGTCTTTCGTGAATCCCACTTTCAGCGAAATCGACGGCACGCCCGTGCGAATGAAGCTGTACTGATCGCTGCGCACGAACGCGTTCCGCTCGGGCTCCGGGTCCGAGTACACCTCGAGGCCGAACGATCGCGCGGTCTTCCGGAGATCGCCCGCGAGATCGGATTCCTCGAGGCCCTGCACGATGAGGCTGTGCAGCGGGAAGAGCGGAAGGAACATGTCGGTATTGAGATCGGCGACGATCGACGCGGCCTGAACCGTCGGTCTGTTCGCGTAGAAGCGCGAGCCGAGCAGACCTTTCTCTTCAGCGGTGACGGCCAGGAAGATCAGCGAGCGCTTGAATCCCTTCTTTGCCGCCGCGGCCGTCGCCGCTTCGATGAGCGTCGCGACGCCGCTCGCGTTGTCCATCGCGCCATTGTGGATGGCGTCCCCGGCCATCGTTCCGACACCAAGGTGATCCAGATGCGCGGAGATGACGACGTACTCGTCCTTGAGCACCGGATCGGTCCCAGGCAGAACTCCAGCGACGTTGTCGGACGTCACGGATTGCGTGTCGATGGCGACCGTCGCGCGAATCGACGCCGGCACCGCAAATCGCGGCAGCACTTTGCCGGCATTCGAGAGATCGAGCATCTCCTTGAACGTGTGCCCCGTTCCCTCGAAGAACTTCTCGGCGCTCGCCGGGTTGATCGTGACCGCCAGCTGCTGGCCCGCCGTCTCGTCGAGCTGCGGATCGGCGATGGCCATCGACGGGAGAAAGCGCGCGAGCTTCGATCGATCCCACGGGATGTCCTGTCCCTTGGGGTTCTGGATCGAGACGACGCCGATGGCCCCGGCCTGTTTCAGGTACGACCAGCGCGTGTTCTGGTAATGGGCCAGAAGCGGACCTGGAATCGTGGATGGACCGCCGGTCAGCAACAGGACCACCTTGCCCTTGACATCGAGACCGGCGAGGTCGTCGTGCTTCGCCTCCGGCACCTGCAGGCCGTATCCGATGAATGCCATCGGCGCCTCGACATGCGGCGCCGGTTCGATCCGCATGCTGAAGGTGGCTTCGTCACCGAGCACGACCGGCACGACGGTCGATCCGCGAACGATGGCCAGGTCCGACTTCGGCTCGACGATCTTGCGGGACTTGAACGACACCGGCTGGAGGTAGCCGCTGGTGCCTGCAGGCTTCAAACCGGCTTCGGTGAACTGTCGCGCAACGTACTCCGCCGCCTCCCGATGTTCGGGACTGCCGGTCTCCCGGCCTTTCATTCGATCGTCGGCGAGATAGCTGACATGCGCCCACCAGCGCGACGCCGGCTGCGCCTGAGCCCTCAGCAAGACGAATCCGCTCACGATCAGAATGCCGACGGCTAGGACTGAGAATCGTCTCGACATGTGCAGTTACTCCGTCTGACGCTCGCGCTGAGCCGCGCGCCGCGGCGACATCATGGCACAGGACAATCGGCGCGTCGGCTCCATTCGCGGGTCAGACCGCGCGGTTCTGTGATGGCCGTTGAACGGGCGTATTCTCTGCGGATGAGTCACCGACGTCCGCTTGTCGTCGTCGCGCTCACGACCCTCCTCGGGGTAGCGGTCGCCTGTCGGGCCACGCTCGAGGAACCGGCGTCAGGCGCGGCGACCGACCGCGACCTGCTGGACGTCACGGTGTCTCACCTGCATCGCCTATACGCAGAAAAGAAGTACACCGTCACCCAGGTCGTGCAGTGGCACCTCGACCGCATCGATCGCTACAACGGCGTCTACGGCGCGATCGAGACCGTGTTCCGGAGCGAGGCGCTCGCCGAGGCCGCGCCGGACGGCGGCGCCGCACGAGGGCCGCTCTGGGGGGTGCCGATCGTCATCAAGGCGAACACCAGCATCAAGGGGCAGGTCACGACGGCCGGCTGGGAGGGCTTCAGGCGCGCGGGCCACGAACTCGTCGCGCCGCAGGATGCCACGGTGGTTGCGAAGTTCAAGGCCGCCGGCGCCATCATCGTCGGCCACGCCAACATGCCCGACCTGGCCAATAGCGACACCAACCGTAGCACGTCGTTCGGCCGCACCGGCAATGCGTACGACGTCCGCTTCTCGCCGGGCGGCTCATCCGGCGGCACTGTCACCGCAGTGGCCGCGAACATGGCGGTGCTGGGCAACGGCACCGACACCGGCAACTCGATTCGCATGCCGGCCGCCACCAGCGCGCTCGTCGGCGTCTTCCCGACGCGTGGCCTCGTCAGCATCGCCGGCATCGCGCCCCTCGACTGGCTGCTCGATAACACGGGGCCCATCGCGCGCACGGCAACGGACGCCGCGATCGCGCTGACGGTGATGGCCGGCGAGGATCCGCTCGACCCGCGCACGGTCGGCTCGCAGGGCTCCGCGCAGCAGACGCCCTACGAGGCGCATCTCGAGCTCGACGCCCTCAAAGGCAAACGGTTCGGCGTGCCGGCGTTCATCCTCGCAGGGAACGGCATTCCGTTCCATGGCATCCCGACGGGCGTGCCAGAGACGGAGGCCGAGAAGCTTCGCGCGGCCGCGAACCTGCCGCTCCGGCCTGAGACGCGAGAGATGTTCATGAGGGCGGTCGAGGCACTTCGCGCGGCGGGTGCCGAGGTGGTCTTTGACGACAACCTCCTGTCTGCGAGCTTCGCGAAGATGGCGAGCCGCGTGGCCACCTACGCGTACATGCAGGACGGCACGAACCGTTTCCTCGCGGCATTTGGCCCGGCGGAGTACCACTCTGCCGCGGACTATCTGAAAGTCGTGGGGGCACCGCTCTTCGCGTCTTCGATCGGCGCGGAAGACGCCTTCCGGAACCTGGGCGGCGTGCGAATCGATCAACGGTCACTCGACAGCGATCCGGACGCCGAGCGCACCTACTACGCCCCACGGCGCGCGATGCTGACCGCGTATCTCGAGCCTCTCGATCGCCAGAAACTCGATGGCTATGTCTATCCGGCGATTCAGATGCCGCCGCCCGACGAGACCATGCCGCAGGATGGCCGCGTGAGCGAAGGGCCGCATTCGGCCACCAGCTGGGTCAACATGATCGGCGTCCCCGCGATCGTCGTCCCGGCAGGCTTCTACGGAAGTGGTCTGCCGTTCGGCCTGGAGTTCTCGGCGCGCCCGTGGACGGACGGCGATCTGCTGGCCATCGCCTATGCGTGGGAACAGGCCACGCGCCCGCGGAAGCCGCCGACGCTCGTGGCACAAGGCCTGCTCGCCGTCACACCCGCGCGCGAGCTGCGAGCCGGGCCGGCGCCGGGGCGCGACTGACCCACGGCCCGCCGTTAGCCAGGCCGCCGGGTACGACGTGGGCGCTCTTCGCCTCTTGACCTGGCGAACTGCACCTTCTCCAAGAGTCGCTCAGTAAGGGTGCGCCGTTTCGGCGAGAACTGATCGACGCAGGCCCGAAGATAGGGGCGGAGCTGCTGATGAGCATACGGCAAATACCCGGTGTGCCGCATTTCGCTCAAGGTCTGCCGATAGTGATCGAGCAGCGTCGCCGCGAGGATCTGGCCCGTGCGAGTCGCGCCGGCCCGCGCGGAAGCGGAGAACCAGCGCGCGCCATCTGGAACACCTCGCGCAGCTGACACGGCCATTACGGACGACGT
>Ga0111539_10003761_pt1 | contig 19976 bp, 14 predicted proteins | sample RhiMethybrSRZTD1_FD_79667 | JGI IMG/M metagenome (GOLD analysis project Ga0111539, IMG submission 79667) | Populus rhizosphere microbial communities from Tennessee, USA - Rhizosphere MetaG P. TD hybrid SRZTD1 (version 2) (version 2) | ecosystem: Host-associated > Plants > Roots > Rhizosphere >... | reverse complement strand
TGGCTGGATCCAAAGTTCGAACCGCGAAGGGGATACCTTCAGCCGCAAAGTAACGCTCCAATCTCGTGGTATCGCTGGTCTCAATCTGCAGCGGCAACTTCCCGTCACAATACTGCCTAAAACGGGCGGCAGCTTCATCGGGGAATGTCGGGAACTTGATGAAATAGTTCAACACCAAGCTAACCGCGACGACTAACATCAACCCGTACGCAAGAATGGGTCGGTCGCGCTGCCGCCAGTTTCCCGAGCCCTTTGCGGCGGCACTGCCGGTCGGCTCTGCGTTGTGAGACATTCAACCAGGTCTCATTTGGATCGGAACTGCAGGTGGTTGATACCGAATTTCAAATCCGTCGGGGCGTTGCTCTGCACGCGATTCTTCGACGCACGAGCACCACATCACCCAGCTTTTTTTCGGGCCTTTTCGCGTACTAGAAATCGGTTGAAAACGGAAAGGCTCTTCTCTATACTGCGTGGGCTTTCTGCAAAGAAAGCCTGAGTGCCCAGGTAGCTCAGGCGGTAGAGCGCAGCCCTGAAAAGGCTGGCGTCGGCGGTTCAACTCCGTCCCTGGGCACCATCAGCCTTCAGCTTCACTCGGCCGCTCGCCTCTCAAACTCGCTGATCTTCTCCTCATACTGCAAGGTCAATCCAATGTCGTCGAGCCCATTGAGCAGACAATGGCGGCGAAAGCCATCCACTTCAAATCGAAATTTCAATCCGTCCTCCGATTGAATGGTCTGGTCCACGAGATCAACTGTCAGTTCGTAGCCCGGGGTTTGGCGAACACGCTGGAAGATCTGCTCGACTTGCTCCTCCTTAAGTTGTATAGGGAGCATGCCGTTCTTGAAACAGTTGTTGTAGAAGATATCGGCGAACGACGGAGCAATGATGCAGCGGAAACCGTAATCCTCAAGCGACCACGGCGCATGCTCGCGCGACGAACCACATCCAAAATTGGCGCGCGTCACTAGAATCCGGGCGCCACGATAGCGTGGCTGATTCATTTCAAACTCCGGATTGAGCTCACATCCATCCAGAAGCCGCCAGTCGTAGAAAAGGTACTGTCCGAATCCTGTCCGTTCGATCCGCTTCAGGAACTGCTTGGGAATAATCTGGTCCGTATCTACGTTGGGTAGATCCAGCAAAGTCACGATGCCTTTGAGATTGGTAAATGGTTCCATCATTGCTCCTGAGTCAGAAAGGCCAAAAGATGAAGGTCGCGGCTTTCCTTTCGCCTAGTTTGATTGGTACTGCCGCACGTCTACAAAGTGGCCTTCAATGGCCGCTGCCGCTGCCATGATGGGGCTGACCAGATGCGTGCGCCCCCCTTTTCCCTGTCGCCCCTCGAAGTTTCGATTTGAAGTCGAGGCGCAACGTTCACCTGGCTTCAGAATGTCAGGATTCATTCCCAAGCACATCGAACAGCCCGACTCGCGCCAATCGAAACCAGCCTCTTTGAAGATGCGGTCGAGGCCTTCTTCCTCCGCCTTTTTCTTCACGGGCTGCGAGCCTGGCACAACCATGGCATAAACCTTGGACGAAACCTTTCTACCGCGAACGAACTGCGCCGCTACACGCAGGTCCTCGATACGGGAATTGGTGCAGGAACCAATGAAGACACGTTCGACAGCCACATCGGAAATCGGCGTGCCAGCCTTCAGCCCCATGTATTCCAAGGCGCGCTCGGCCGACTTGCGATCGTTCGGGTCATTAAAATCAGCCGGGCTGGGAACGCGAGAATCAACGGCCACAACCTGGCCAGGATTGGTTCCCCAGGTAACTTGCGGCGTGAGCGTAGCCGCGTCGATCCGTAGCGTGCGGTCGAACACCGCTCCCGGTTCGCTGGGAAGATTCTTCCAGCGCCCGACAGCGGCGTCGAAATCTTTGGGCGCATACTTCCGGCCACGCAGATAGGCAAAGGTCTTGTCGTCAGGCGCAATCATTCCAGCGCGGGCACCCCCTTCAATCGACATGTTGCAGACGGTCATGCGTTCTTCCACACTGAGTGCGCGGATCGTACTGCCGGCATATTCCACAACGCTGCCAGTACCGCCACCGGTCCCAATTTGTCCAATGATGGAGAGAATGATGTCCTTGGCTTCAACCCCGTAAGGACGTTGCCCATTCACCTCAATCAAAAAAGTCTTTGGCCGTTCCTGAAGCAAGCACTGCGTGGCCAGAACGTGCTCGACCTCGCTGGTACCAATTCCAAAAGCCAACGCTCCGAAGGCACCATGCGTCGAGGTGTGACTGTCACCGCAGACAAGTGTCACGCCAGGAAGCGTCACGCCGAGCTCCGGTCCGATAACGTGCACGATCCCCTGCTCCGGGCTGTCCAGATCGAACAGCGTCACCCCAAACTCCCGACAGTTCGTCCGCAACGTTTCAATCTGCTGCGCAGAAATAGGATCGGTAATCGGTAACGACCGCAATGTAGTTGGGACATTGTGGTCCATCGTGGCAAAGGTCAACTCGGGTCGCCTGACCTTTCGGCCGGCCAGCCGCAGGCTCTCGAAAGCCTGCGGTGATGTGACTTCGTGTACCAGGTGGCGATCGATATAGATTAGCGAGGGCTTTCCGGGTTCCTCATGTACGACATGAGATTCCCAGATCTTTTCGAACATCGTTTTCGGTTTCATCGTGGATGATCGCTCCCAGCGTCGTGAATTGTGCGTCCCGCTCCCTGCCGGGCAGCACAGCGGAAAGTCCAGCCCGATATTATAGCCAAAACACCCTGCGGGTACGGGGATAATTCAAGCAAAGTCACCATTAACAAAGGAGAAGTTGTGAAAATATTTGGTTCGTATGAACGTGACCCAACTCCAAGGTTCCGTGTCTGAACCAGGCCAACGCAACAACTGCAATCAGGACTCCAGCCCAGCATGATAGCGGACGGCTGAAAATCTTTGCTCTTGCAATAACTTAACAAGGTACGTCCAGCGCTCTGCAGAGACTTCTGGTCAATTCGTTCAACCGACTGCGCAGGTATTGAACGAAATGTTCGACGGGGTCCCGCGCAGCGCAATTGTTTCACAGCTTCACGGAGACAGCGGTTGAGACTAGCGCCGCTGAATCCGAACAACTTCCAGAGCAGCCCAGTCCACTTCGACTAAGCTGGGTCGCGCTTCAATTGCAGCGAGCGAGTCGTCAATCACTTCCAGGATCGGTGAAACATCGATTCCTAGAAAGTCGGACGGAAAAAGCTTCAATCGTTCCTGCGCCTGCTTGAGGTGAATGACCACGCCGCGGTAGACCTTCTTCTGAAGTTGATGGTACGCAGCCGCCAGCTGGATCAACCCCTGGATAAAGAAGCGCCCATCCTCAGGATGATTCATCCAAATTTCCTCCCAAGCCTCGTGGGCTTCCCAGAACTTTCCGGAATTGAACAAGGCAATGCCGTGATCAAGACGCAACTCTTCGTCGCTCGTCAGGTCAAAGGGAACGAGAGCAGCGAGATCGATGCTGGAAAGTGGCTTTTTGGGAATGCGGCGCGACAACGGAGATACCAGGCTTCATTGGGAAGCCACGATTGGCGCGTTTCCGGCCAATCGTGGGCAGTTTGCTTGAAAGCGCTATGCTGGCAGCTTGCTGGCCAGCAGGGCGGTCAGATCAGAAGTGCGGCAAGCGTAGCCCCATTCATTGTCATACCACGCAACCACCTTGACCATGTTCTCGATCACCAAAGTGTCCATGGCGCTGAAAATCGACGAAAAGGTACTTCCCTTCAAGTCCGTGGAAACAAGCGGTTCGTCGGTTACAGACAAAATCCCTTTCATCGCGCCATTCGCGTATTCCAGCATGGCTTCGCGAATCTGCTCTTTGCTTGCCTCTTTGTTCAAATTGGCCGTGAAATCGATGACCGAAACCGTGGGCGTCGGAACTCGAAAAGCCATCCCGCCAAACTTGCCCTTAAGCTCGGGAATCACGAGTCCTACGGCACGAGCGGCACCTGTCTCCGAAGGAACAATGTTCTGCGCCGCCGAACGCGCATCGCGCAGATCCTTCGCGGCCAAGTCCTGCAATCGCTGGGTATTCGTATAGGCATGAACCGTCGTGAGCAGCCCCTTCTGGATGCCGAACTTGTCATTCAAAACCTTCGCCACGGGCGCCAGTCCGTTCGTGGTACAGGAGGCGTTCGAAACGACGTGATGCTTGCTGGTATCGTACTTCTCGGCGTTGACGCCGAGCACTATCGTGATGTCTTCGTTCTTGGCAGGCGCTGAGATGATGACTTTCTTCGCCCCACCTGATTCAATGTGCGCCTTCGCTTTCGTCGCGTCGGTGAACATACCGGTCGATTCAATCACAACGTCAACTCCGAGGTCTTTCCACCGAATCGCACCGGGATCTCTTTCTGCCGTGATCGTAATCTTCTTCCCGTCCACAACCAGATTTCCTTCTTTAACATCCACGGTGCCGTGGAACGGACCGTAGGTGGAGTCGTATTTAAACAGATGCGCATTCGTGGGAGCATCAAACAAATCGTTGATGGCCACCACCTCAATGCTGTCTCCATGCCGTTCCTTGATCGCGCGTAGCACCTGGCGTCCGATACGTCCAAAACCATTAATGCCAATCTTTCGACCCATCCCTCTCCTCCTTAATCCATGTCTGTTCGATTGAGTGCGACTGCGTATAACGTCAAGAAGCCGCCTACCAGCGGCTTCTTAGGAACGGTAACAATACCATGAAGTCGCAGTGAGCTCCGTTGAAAAAACACTCTGCCGTGGAAAACGAGATCGATGTGCAACGATCACAGACCCGCTCTTCATCTCCCCTTAAGCACGGCGCAAGGGGGAGAGTTTCTACCCGTGGCGACGCGACACGGCATGAGTGACCGCGCTCCATCGTGACCTGGACAAAGCCTTTGGTAGCCCGTTAATTTTCACGCTATCATCCGAAAAGTCCCTCTTCGCATTGAGTGTTTTGAGGTGAAAGGAATGAAAGCAGCCGCCGTGGTACTGCTGGGAATTCTGGCGTCGGGTCAGATGGCGGCCGCGCAGCAGGTCCTTCAACTCGACGGAGAAGAGATTCACATTCAACGCGACCGCTACGGAGTTCCGCACATCTTTGCGAATAGCGAACGCGCCCTGTTTTTCGGCAATGGCTACGCCATCGCCCAAGACCGGTTGTGGCAAATGGAGCGATACCGGCGCGACGGACGCGGGGAGATGGCCGAAATCGATCCTAAAGCTCTGGCACGCGACCGGGACGTGCGGAAACTCGGATACACCGAGGTGGAAAGGCAACAGCGCTTTGACCAGCTAACCACAAGACACCAACTGCAAATCAAGGCCTACATTGATGGCGTCAATGCCTGGATGGCTGAAGCCGCGGCATCGGGAAAACTTCCGGAAGCCTACGCGCAAAACCGGATCAAACCTGCACCCTTTTGGGTTACCGATTCGGTTGCGATCAGCGACCTGATGTCTCAGCGGTTTGGATCGGGTGGGGGCGCTGAGCTGCGAAATCAGCGCTATCTGAACAAGCTCAAAAGCAAGTTCGGCGACGAGACCGGCCGGCAAATCTTTGACGACCTGATCTGGAAGAACGATCCCGCTTCACCCACAACGATCATCGAAAGCGTAAGCCGGCGGCCTTCGCGCCGTCCCTCTGCAGAAGCAAAGGCACAGCTCGTGCCGGGATTCGCGTTCTCTGAAACATCCTTGGCGCGCGCAGCGTCCACGGCGGATCTCGCCGAGATTCGCGCGTATGCTGAACACAACGCCTTGTTCAGTCGCTGGGGTAGTTACGCTTGGGTTGTGGCTCCCAGCCGCTCAGCTTCCGGCAACCCGGTCCTCGTGGGCGGGCCGCAGATGGGATTCTCCACGCCGCAGATTGCGCACGAAGTTCATCTTAGCGGCGCCGGATTGAACATCATCGGCATGGGCTTTGCGGGAATTCCCGGTGTGTTGATTGGTCACAATGACAATCTAGCCTGGACTACCACGTCTGGTCTTACCGACATGGAGGACGTGTTTGTCGAAAAGCTCAATCCCGCGAACCGTTATCAGTACTGGTTCCAGGGTCGCTGGCACGACATGGAGCGTCGTACTGAAACCATCCAGGTCCGGGACGGCAAGCACGAAATTCTTGAAGTCTGCCGCACTGTGCACGGCCCTGTTCTGGAATGGGACGACAAAGAGCCGGTTGCTTACAGCCTGAAGCGCGCCTTCCGTGGTAAGGAGCTCGAGACGCTGCGAGGCATCACCGGCTTCTGGACGGCTCGTAACCTGAACGGCTTTGCCGCCAGCGCCAAGCTGATTTGGCTGACGCACAATTTCTTTGTGGCGACCCTTCAAGGCGACATTGGCTATTGGCATTGTGGCCGGCCGCCGCTCCGCGCCGATGGCGTCGATCCAAGGCTGCCGACTCCCGGCACCGGAGAGCACGAGTGGAAAGGCGTTCTAGCTGTCGAGCAGATTCCGCAGTGGATCAATCCACGACAAGGGTTTCTCTGCAACTGGAACAACAAGCCAGTGAGCTACTGGAACAACGGTGAAGCTCCGGTCTGGGGTGCGATCTTCCGCGTCCATCGCATTACTGAACTCCTCGAAGCGCGCCCGAAGTTCACCTTCGAGCAGCTCCGCGACATCACCATTGACATCGGACTGAATGACCCCAATGCGAATTACCTGAAACCGCACCTACTCAAAGCGATTTCCAGTGCAGGCACGACCAACGAACAGTGGAAGCGAGTTGCTGAGCTTCTCGCGGCCTGGGACAATCATGCGGTGGACGGTAGCGTCGCCAAGACCCTATTTGATGAGTGGCTCCAAGCTTTGCGCGAAGCCATTTTAGCCGACGAATTGCGAGACATCGACAAGGACCTCTTCAACAACATCACCCAGCCCAGTTTGATTCTGCACGTTCTTGAGGGTAAAAACGCCAGCGTTCCGGTGCGCACTGACTTCCTCAACGGGAAATCGGTCACACAGGTCCAACTGGAAGCCTTACAGACGGCGCTGCAGAATCTCACCGCCAAGCGCGGCCCCGTGCCAGCTCTTTGGGGATACAACCAGCCCACCATTAACTTCCGACCGTTACCTCCGATTCCGTCCAGCAGTCGTGGCACCTATATCCAAGTTGTAGAACTATCAAAACCCATCATCCGAGGCGTCAGCATCCTGCCGCCGGGCCAAAGCGAAGACTCCAAATCTCCCCACTTTGGCGACCAGCGCGAAATGGCAGGTTACTGGAACTTCAAACCGATGGTATACACCAAGGAACTGCTGGACCTGGAAGCGAAGCAAGAAAAATAACATTAGGAGTCGCACTCCGGTGACAGAGCGATCGCCGTCCGTGAGTCGACTGCTACTCCCAAACGGCTTGCCTTATCACTGACGTTTGCCGGTGGCGACATTGGCCGCTGGAAAGAGCCTGTCCAGTATCCAGTGGGTCGGCCAATATATACAGATGACGAGCACGCTGGCGGTGACTGCGAGGTGCAACCACGCCGGGCCTAGGCTCCGATGCAAGAAAGGATCGCGCCAGGCAAAGTTGAGGTTCGCTTCCAGTGGCAGGCAACGCGACAGTCCAAGAACGACGACGGCAAACGCTGTTTGCAATGGCAACGCACGCCGGTCGTATTTCACTCTCGCCAGTGCCCAGACCAGCAATATCGGCCAAACAACATGAAACAGAGACAGCAAACGCACGCCGAGCGGAAAACGAACATCCCACATGTATTCGGTTCCACCGATGAAATGTCTCTCCGTGAATAACCGCCAGGCCAAATCCACGTCCCAGAATAGCGCCGGGAGAATAGACGACACGGCTTGCGTCGAAATGAGCAAACGGCTTCCCTGCCAGAGCCCCACACACGTTAGGATCACAGCAAGGTCGCAAAGGTGCAGAAAGTTGGCCCAGCCCCAAACCCGCGCGTAAGAAGCCCCCCACACTAGCAGCCACGCCATCGCAACCCATCGTATTCGGGGAAAAGCAATCGAGCTACTTTCAGCTAACGGGACGTTTGTCATCCATTTTTGCGACAGGATTTGGCTCAACGCAGATCAGCGGTCTGCGATCATAGGCCAACCGTAAAGCAAAGGCATCGACAAAGTCCCTTATTCAAAAGTGGACGACGATCTCTGGTGCATCTGCAACGGGAGAAGGAGGATGGGATTGCGAACGTCTCGTCCGCATGCCGGCTCGCCTCTGGGCGCACCGAGGCGGGCGGGACGCCCGCGCTCCCAGTTCGTTGCTCCAAGAGCGCCTCTCTCATTCAAATTGGCTTCGAGTACGACTGCGTATTTACCAAACGCAGCGCTTGGTCACGACGCTTGGGCCTCAACGCCAAACGGGAAGACCGTCTGTTGCGGCATAGATGCCGGTGGTGGCATGAAGGTTTCCGGTGGATGGGAAGCCATCTGGTGTCTTAGGCGAATCGCATCCATCTGCTTTCGAACCCTGGCGCCGTAAGCTTCGGGCAGATAAGCGGAGGAGCCAAACAGTTTTCGATAGGAGCCAAGCAAGCTTGGGAATTTCTCCTCGATGAACGGCAGAAACACTTTCTTCGCGGACGGCATCAGGAACAACGGGCGGGCCCCCAGATAGCCCGCTCCTGCAGCTTTGGCCTGTTTCGCAATTTCGTTCAGTCCTTCTCCATCGTCCGTCAACAAAGGGATCACTGGCATGATGAACACTCCGACCGGGATTCCCTGCTCCGCTAAAGTGGCTACGGCTGCAAGACGTCGTTTTGGCGTAGGAGCTTTTGGTTCGAGCAACCGTGCCAGCCGGGACTTGGCCGTCGTGATCGAAATGTTGACGTGCACGCTACCCTGCTTCTGAATCTGTTTCAACAGATCTATATCGCGAACCACGAGGTCTGACTTGGTCGTAATCGAAAGGGCAATTCCGGGCCGCATCGCCAGAACTTCCAGCAGGCTTCGAGTGGTGAAGAACCGACGCTCAGCAGGCTGATACGGATCGGTCGCGGTGCCGATCGCGACTGGTCGGTTGCGAAGTTTCGCTGTGGTCAGCTCGCCGTCCAACACACGTGATGCATCCTTCTTGCTGTAGATCTTGCGCTCAAACTCCTCGCCGTCTTCCATCCCCATATACTCATGCGTGTAACGGGCGTAGCAGTACTTACACGCGAGTTCACACCCACGATACGGATTGATGGTCCAATAGAACGGCATCCGGGTATTCGAGCAACGATTGAGAATAGACTTCGCTTCCAACTCAAAATAATCGACTTGCTTCTTCTCAAGAAGCCGTGGGCTTTCCGATGCCAAACGGGCAATACCTATCAGCGAGGATTCCTGACAAGAGTTCATTTTGATTCCCTCCTGCGACCAATATTCGCCTTTTGTTCGCCTTTGTCAATTGAAATCTGACTTTGGACGCACGCTGGAGTAACGTTCGTCGACAACAGGAAAAGTTTTTTGGGCTGGGTGCAGCAGGGATAACGAACTAAGGCAATTCGCGCACGCGGATGTTCCTAAACTCAACGGGCGATCCTTCCGACTCCAGGCAAATGTAGCCCTCACTTGGGATGGCATCAGAACCACCCGAAACCTCTTCTCCATTCACCCACAACCGCACTTCTCCGTTGATCGCGCGTACGTAGTAATGGTTCCACTCGCCAAATCCTTTGCTTAAGCGCTTCCGTGGGAAGCTGCGCGATCCGTTTGGTGAGAGAGGAGGAAACGGCTTCAGCTTCGAGCGGCCGACCGCAAAGATATCGCCGTCAGTAGTAAACCAGTCGGCCTTCTTGCCACCGGATTTCTCGGCGTACAACTCTCGATACCCGTGGTCGAGCGCCTGTACCTCAATACCTGTCTTCGGAAGATCGTCAGGCTTCAAATCCTTCATGCCGTCGTCGGTGGCCCAGATAAAAATGCCCGAATTTCCAGCCGACTTCTTGTGCTGCCATTCCGCAACCAGTTCGAAGTTCTTAAACATCTTCTTGCTGCGGATCACGCCGATTGGCTTGCCCGTGCAGTACGCGTGCCCCTCCTCCCATCTCCAGGTGTCGGGACCGCAGTTCACATCAGTGAAATCGTCTCCACTCAAGGACCTCCACCCAGGACCTTCCCCATCGATGAAGGCTCGAGGAGCAGGCACCGACTCATCGGTCAACGCCAGACTGGTAGCGAAGGCCACGACGCTGACGCAGCCCACGAAGGTAACCAACCGTAGTGATTTCACAGTGCTGCCTCCTCAATAATCAATCTGAAAAATCCTCAAAACCCGACAGGTTCACACTAAGTCTCCAGCTTCCAGCCAGACCGGTACTTGCGACGCAGAAACGCATCAGCCTCAGGGACATTCTTGCAGCGCATGGCGATTGGATCCCACTCCAGCTTCTTTCCCACGCGGTATGCCACGTTGCCAAGGTGATTCGCTTCCGTGAGCCAGCCGGAATACTCGAAATTACAAGTTGTCGGCTCTCCTGTCTTGCACGCGTTCACCCACTCCGCATGGTGTCCAATCGAGTTGGGAATCGACTGGGCCGGACGCTGGAACCCTTCAAACTGTTTTTCGGGCAGGAGCAAATGCTTGCCGTAATCGGACAGCAGCATTCCTTTGTCTCCGACAAACAACACTCCAGACTTCCACTGCGGGATACCACCGTTTTCCCAAATTGGAGGCTTATTCATGCCCTGGTACCAAGTAAGCGTAACCGCGGAGGCGGTGTCACGGGGACCATACTCATAGGTCGCTTGCATGGACGCCGGCGCGATTTCTGGGTGTGGTGGAGGACCAGACGATCTAATCGTGAGGGGCGCCTTCAGGTCGAGCGCCCAGAATGGAAGGTCGTTCCAGTGACTGCCCAAGTCTGACATCGTGCCGTTGCCAAAGTCCCACCATCTATACCACTTGGGTCCTGGCACGTACACCTCATTGAAAGGTCGCTTGGGTGCGGGTCCCAGCCACAGATCCCAATCGAGCTCTTTCGGGACAGGATGGACTTCCTTTGGCCGGTCTTGCACGAACACGATATCCTCGTGCTTCTTCGCATCCTCCTCGCTTTGCAGGCCCCAGGCACGCGCGACCCAAACGTGCACCTCGCTGACGGCCCCGATGGCTTGCGCCCTGATAAGTTCAACGACGCGACGATAGTTATCCCCTGCGTGGATTTGAATACCCATCTGGGTCGTCACCTTAGCCTTGGCAGCAGCCTCCCGGATCAAACGCGCTTCCCACACGTTGTGCGTCAGGGGCTTTTCGCAATAGACGTGCTTCCCTTCTTTCAGAGCCGCCATCGTTGCCATCGCATGCGTGTGCTCGCAGGTACTGACCACCACGGCGTCAAACTCACGCGCATGGTCGTACACGCGTCGGAAATCCGAGAACTTGCGAGCGTTTGGATACTTCGTCGCTGCTTTGTCGACCGCATTTTGCGAAACATCGCACAGCGCCACGATGTTTTCCCCGCCCACTCCAGCCAGATTGGAGGCCCCTCGCCCACCAACACCAATGCAGGCGATGTTCAGCTTGTCGTTCAAGTTTCGCCCGCGCAAGAACGCGGGAGCACCGCACAACACAGTTCCTGCGGCAATCCCAGATTGCAGGAACTGACGGCGGGTTGGTGAGGAGGAAATGATACGCCGGATGTTCTGTCGCATGTCAAAGCTCCTGAGAGACTCTATCTATTACAAAGCGGGATCATACCGCGAATCGTATTCTAAGCCGAAACCGATGGCATCGCCTGCTCATTTCAGGTATTGGGTCAAGTTGGAGGTTTTCGCGAGTCTAGCAGGAACACTGGATGCCCGCTTTCGCGGGCATGACGGCTTTGATGGATTCGCGAGTGTCGTCATTCCAGCATAAGCGGGAATCCAGGAAGCATCATCTGACGTACAACGCTCTTGTTCTTCAGAGACTCACATGGACCCAGAACCTCATTTCAAGAGTTGCCCCCGGACCCGAAATGACCCCCGTGTCTGTTCACGGAACCGAATCTCGTGCAACGTGCGACGCATGCATCGGAACCTGGGGTCGTCAACGCTACCTGCGCATCCTGCGATGCGATATGCTTTCCGCTGTTTGCAATCACGTCCAAGAGGAATCATATGAACGGCGCAGAAAGTCTGGTACACACGCTTGTCAATGAAGGCGTCAACGTGTGCTTTACAAATCCTGGCACTTCGGAGATCCACTTCGTATCTGCGCTGGACCGTATCCCAGGCATGCGCTGCGTGCTCGGACTGTTCGAAGGCGTCGTGACCGGCGCTGCGGATGGCTACTACCGCATTGCCGGCAAGCCCGCCTCCACGCTGCTGCACCTGGGGCCAGGACTGGGCAATGGTCTCGCCAACCTGCATAACGCTAAGAAGGCGAACTCGGGCATCGTCAACATCGTCGGTGACCATGCCACGTACCACATCAAGCACGACGCGCCGCTCACCTCCGACATCGAAGGCGTAGCGCGTCCCATGTCGGATTGGGTGCGCAAGGCCAAAACGTCCCTATCGGTCTCTGCCGATGCGGCAGCGGCGATTGGTGTTGCGCGCGAAGCTCCGGGAAAGATTGCCACTTTGATCCTCCCGGCCGACACCGCGTGGGGTGAAGCCGAGCAGGTCGTGTGCGCGCCCACTTCTGCATCGCGCCAGCCGGTATCGGCGGACGCAGTGACCGTCGCTGCTAAGGCGCTCGCTCGCGGCGGGCCATTCGCTTGTTTGTTGCTCGGCAATGTAGGCGTGCGTGGCCACGCGCTTGAGTTGGCTGGACGCATTGCCGCCAAGACTGGCTGCGTTATCTCAAGCGAATTCAACGCGTCGCGTTTAGAACGCGGCGCAGGTCGCGTGCAACTCATGCGGGTTCCCTATGTGGTCGAGCACGCCACCAGTATGTTCGAGAAGACTACGCAGTTGGTATTGGCGGGGGCTAAGTCCCCTGTGGCCTTTTTCGCCTACCCCAACAAGCCTAGCCAATTCGCGCCCTCATCTTGCCATGTGACGCAGTTGGCTGCGATCGAACAGGATATCGAAGCGGCGCTCGAAGCTGTCGCCAGTGAACTCGGTGCGCTCAACACACCGCCGGCACGCGTTGCTGAATTGGCTCGCCCTGCCTTGCCCGGTGGTCCGATCACGCTGGAAGGCGTAGGAGCTGTGCTCGGCGCGCTGCTGCCCGAAAACGCAATCGTCGTCGATGAATCCGTCTCATCCGGTCGCGGATTCGGGAGTGCCACAGCCGGTGCACCACCCCATGATTGGCTGAGCGTCATGGGTGGGTCGATTGGGTTTGGCTTACCTTGCGCCACAGGTGCGGCCGTCGCCGCACCAGCTCGCAAGGTGATCTTGCTCGAAGGCGATGGCAGTGCCATGTATACCGTCCAAGCGCTATGGACCATGGTGCGCGAACAACTGGACGTGACGATACTGGTGTTTGCTAATCGCAGGTATCGAATCCTGCTTGGTGAACTGGCAGACCTCGACTTGGGCGAGCCTGGCAAGAATGCCTACGACATGCTCACCATCGGACGACCCGATCTCGATTGGGTATCGATAGCCAAAGGTCAGGGCGTGGAGGCTGGTCGCGCCACCACACTTGAAGGGCTTGCGAAGGAATTCAAACGCGGCATTGCGAGCAGCGGGCCGTACTTGATCGAAGTGGTGATCTAGAGACACCCCTGACGCGATCCACCGGGGTGACACTCTTGCGCCCGAATGACGGAATCCTCTTCTGAAAATCCCCTCCGTCGGAGGGGTGGCTGCCGGAGGCAGCCGGGGTGGGTAGGTTTGCCCTCCCAAAACTCCCCTGAAGTCCCCCCTTGTCCAAGGGGCGACGCTGTTTTCATCGCACGTGGTGCCGCAACGCGGCATGAAAAACTCCTCTGTGTAACTGAGGCGAGGTGAGGAGCACCCTAAGGCAGCGGCTCCGGTACCGCAGCGCCGTCGGCACGGGAGTCGGAGGCACCGTAGTTTACCTTCGTGCGTGAGTCATGCAGTACCGCCTGGCCGCGGCCCATCAACATTGAGTGCTCTTTGCGCAGATCGAGTTGATGGCCTTTGGCAGAAAGTTCCTGAAGGACTCGTGGAGAAATTCGGGTTTCGACGAGGACTGCACAACCGGTGCGGGTCCGCGAAGTAAAGCGCGGAGCTTCCAATGCTTCTTGAAGGTTCATTCCGAAATCGATGAAGTTCGACGCGAACTGCGCATGAGCCAACGGCTGGTTGGCGCCACCCATAATGCCGAAGCCGATGTGAATGTCACCCTTCTCCATAAAGGCGGGAATGATGGTGTGAAAGGGCCGTTTCCGCCCCGCCAGGAAATTAGGGTGCTTGGGGTCGAGGCTAAACCCACTTCCACGGTTGTGAAGCAAGAACCCCATGTTATCCACGAGCACACGCGAGCCCCAAGCGCCGGCAATGCTCTGGATCCAAGAAGCGATGTTCCCTTCCCGATCGACCACTGTCAAATAGGTCGTGTCACCTGAGGTCGGCTCGCCAGGCTTCACGTCGCAGTTAGCTTTGTCGGGATCAATGAGCAGAGCGCGCCTGGCTGCATAGGGCTTGGAAAGAAGCTCCTTCAGCGGAACGGGCACAAAGCGGGTGTCGGCAACGTAACGGTACAGGTCGGCATAGGCCAGTTTCATGGCTTCGATCTTGCGATGCAAATCCTCGGTTGAATTCTGACCTTGCGACGATGGTGGGAAGTTCTCAAGGATATTTAGAATTTGCAACGCCGCCATTCCCTGGCCATTAGGCGGCAATTGAAAGACCTTCCAGCCACGGTAATCAACCGACACCGGCTCGACCCATTCCGACGAGAACTCGGCCAGATCAGCCGCCGTCATGGTGCCGCCCAGACGATCGGAGGTGGAGAGAATCGCTTTGGCGATGTCGCCTCGATAGAAAGTATCGCGACCTTGCTCAGCGAGCAGCTTCATAGCACGCGCCATTTCATGATTGACGAAGATATCGCCAACTGCCGGTGGCTTGCCGTGCGGGAGAAAGAAAGGCACGGTCTCATAGTTGCGCCAGGCCGCCTGAATCAGTTCCGGCACTGGATACCCTTCTGCGGCATAGTGCGTAGCGGCAGCGAAGAGATCCCGCCACGGCAACCGACCAAACTTCGCGTGCATTTTTGACCAGCCGTCCACACAACCCGGCACGCTGACACTGTGAATCCCGTCGCGAGGCATCGCCTTCAGCCCGTTCCCGCTGAGATACTCCGGCGTCAGCGCTTTCGGCGCCCAGCCGCTGGAGTTTAGTCCCGTGAGCTTGCCAGTCTTGGCTTCCCAATAGAGAACGAACAGATCCCCACCGATGCCGCACATCATCGGCTCGGTAACTGCCAGGACGGCATTGGCGGCAATGGCCGCGTCGACAGCCGAGCCGCCGCGCGCGAGAATCTGGGCACCTGCCTGGGAAGCCAGCGTATGACTGGTCGCGACGATGCCCTGGCGAGTGATGACCATGGAGCGTGCTGTAGAACGGTCCTGGCTCCAGCACAGCGGCAATCCCGCACACAAGCTCAAGCAGAGCGCCACGCCGATCCATAAAGATCGAGGTGCAGCATTACGAGTCTCGAAAACGATCAGGCGCGTATGCGGCCGATTCATATCTGCCTCCCGTGAGGGAATATGCTATTACTTTCTTACTGCTGATTGCAGTGTGTCTTTGCGAACCGCTCACCCTCGCCGCGTCTCCCGCCGTGCCTCCTGAGGAATCTGCCGGGACAACCCCCGCGCCTTCGGCGCGCCTCCCTTTGTTAAGGAGGACTGCTCGCCCGCGACTTTTACGTCTTCTCCTGACTTTGAGGAGCTGTGATTCTTGCACATCTACGACTGTTCATCTGGGGCTGTCTCAGTGTAGTATTCAGACACCTATTCCGGTTCGACAGATCTTGGCGAGGAGGAAACTCATGAGAAAAGCCGCCTATGACAGCCTACTGAATCGTCGCGAATTTATCCAAAAATCGGCCGTCGCCGCCGGAGCCGCTGTTCTTGGGGGTCGCCTGGGTGCGCTACACGCTGCTCCTTCGCCGGGTTCGGCCACAGATTGGGTGCAGCTTGGCAGAAAAGCGGGGTTGAAGATACCCCGCCTGGGCATAGGCACGGGCTCAGTAGGCGGAAGCATCCAGCGCAATCTCGGGCAGGATGGATTCACTCGTCTGATTCGCTACGCTTACGATCAGGGCGTGCGCTACATCGACACGGCGGATAACTATAAAACCCACGAGATGATTCGTGAGGCGATCAAGGGCCTTCCCAGGGAAAAGGTCTTCATCCAGTCCAAGATGCCAATTCGCCCGGAGATCGTTTCGAATCCGCTGGCAGCTCTCGAAAGGTATCGCAAGGAACTGGGAGTGGAGTACATTGACAACCTTTTGATTCACTGTGCAACCAAGGGTACCTGGGTTGAGGATCTCAAGCCGATGATGGATGCTTTCGATGAAGCCCAAGCGAAGGGCTGGATCAGGGCCAAAGGGGTGTCTTGCCACGGCCTCGCCCCGCTTCGAGCCGCAACCTCAAACCGGTGGATTGAGGTGCAGCTCGCGCGAATCAATCCGCAAGGCCGTTATGTGGATGGCGACAGTCCCCAAGTCATGGCGCCTGAGGGAAACGTTTCCGAGGCCATGAAAGAGGTTCATGCGATGCACCAGAGTGGCCGTGGCATCATCGCCATGAAGCTGGTTGGCAACGGCGATTTTACCAACGTGGAGGATCGGGAGAAAGCCGTCCAGTATGCCGTGAACTGTGGCTGCGTCGATGCCATGGTCATCGGCTTCAAGAGTCCTGCTGAAGTCGACGAAGCCGTCGAGCGGCTCAATCGCGCGCTGAAAACCAAAGCGGCGAAGGTTGCGGCGTAAGATATCACGAGCATCGTTGAATCAGCTTTTCGATTCCACCAATCCCTCAAACCCCCAGTGGTCCCCCTTGTGCAAGGGGACGGTATCCAGACCGGTCGCTCGACTATCCGCAGCAAGCGGAGCGCCTCGGGGCCTGTCTCCTCAGACCAGGGACAATTCTTATGGAGGACAATTCATTAGTACTGCGTTGCAACTGAAAGCCGAGGACCAGCCCGACGACTAGGACGAACTGTAAAACCAGCCCAGCTGCATCACAGCGGCCAATATTTGGGGATAACGAGCATGCAGATGATGAAAATGAGCACCGTGAGAATCGCTCCAGTCTTCATGAAGTCAAGAAATTGATACTTTCCTGGTCCGTAGACCAGGATACAGGAGGGCTCAAATGGCGTGATCAGCGACACCGACGCCGCAATGCAGGTCATCATCGCAAACGTGCGAGGATTCGTTCCCAGCTCGTGCGCCGCGCTAATCGCTGTAGGCAATACCAGCAATGCTGCCGCTGCGTTCGACAGTGGCTGGGTCAGCAACACGGTGATCCAGAAAAACGCCGCCAACACCGTCAAGCTCCCAAAACCACCCAGCAAGTGAACAATGCTTTCCGCCAGGAACTCAGCGGCGCCGCTGGTTTCCATGGCGAGTCCCATGGAATACATACCCGCGATCAAAAACAATACCCGCCATTCGATGTTCTCGTAGGCTTGCTGCGTCGACAAGCAGCCGGTCATCACCATAAGCACGGCACCCATGAGAAATGTGATGGAGATCGGCAAGAGGCCGGTTCCACCCAAGCCGATGGCTCCAAAGAAAATCAAGATCGACCAGGTCGCTTTGCTCCGTCGGTAGTTGGTCACTGCCGCCTCACCAAGTACTATCAAGTCCGGGGTTGAGCGCAGTTCGGCAATCTTCTCGGTCTCACCCTGCACGAGCAGCGTGTCGCCAACCATCAGGCGGATGCGCCCCAACTTATCCACGAGTGACTCCCCCTGGCGGTAGATCGCAAGAACATTGAAACCAAACCGTTGTCGAAAGCTGGCTTCGACCATCGTGTGGCCGACTAGGTCCGAGGTTGGCGATATCATCAGCTCGATCATCTTCACTTCATTCGAAACAAACTCCTGCCGGTCGCCCTCGAGACGGATCTCGGCGCCGGTTTGCTCTTTCAGATGCAGAATGTTTTCGAGCTTGCCTTCCAGCAGCAGCAGGTCGTTGACCTGGAATCGCTCTTCTTGCTGCGGAAACAACAGGTGCCGACCTTCCCGCATGATGGCGAGAATATTGACGTCAAACCGGTCCTGCAAATCGCCTTGGCGCAACGTCTGCCCAACGAGCGCCGACGACGGCGCGATCGTGATCTCGGTAAGATATTCCTTCAGGTGATAATCCTTCACCAAGTCCTCGCCGACCCGGTCTGGAATCAGCTTCCTGCCTACGAGCATCATATAGAGAATCCCCGTCACGGCAATGGACAACCCGATAGGGGCGAACTCAAACAGTTCGAAGGGGGGAAGGTTGTAGTGAGGGAGCTGGCCGCTGACGGCCACATTCGTGGACGTCCCAATCAGCGTGCAGGTGCCGCCGAGAATGGATCCGAAGGCCACGGGCAACAAAAACTGCGAAGGACTCCAATGCCTGCGTCGTGCCACGGCCATGACGATCGGCACGAAAATCGCCGTGGCAGCAACGTTGTTAATGAAAGCCGAGACCGTCGTGACCGCAATCAGGTTCAGCAAGAAAAAGCGTAAGCGGCTATCGCCGGAAATGGAACCGATGAAAATACCCAGACGGTTGGCAACCCCGGTCTGGATGATGCCGCCGCTCATCACCAGACAAGCGCCGATCATCACCAGCGCGCCATGGCCAAAACTGCTCATAGCTTGATCGGGAGTAATAATTCCCGTCAGCACCAGCGCGAGCATCAACAGGATCGCAACAACATCAACCGACCAGTACTCGAGCGAGAGCAGGACGATTGCGACGACGAGCAGTATTAGGACCAGAGCAATTTGCACGGATAAATTAGGTGTCAGGTGTCGGGTGTTAGGAACGCCTGAAACCCGGCACCTGACACCTACTTCCCAGGATGCCAGTAGATTTTGATGTTGTGTGTCGCCCGCCCGGAAGCCACAACGTCTGGAAGTCCATCTTGGTTCAAATCAGCAATCACCAGGTCTTCGGTCGCCATGCCGCCGTCGTCGACTGCCGTCTTGCGGCCACTGCCCCACGCTTCATCTTGCGGATCATACATCGCGACGCCGGGACGCAGACCAGCCTCACTTGCTTCCCTCCAACCGGCCACGAGTTCGTCGTCCCCATCTCCATCAAAATCGGCGCAACCCAGCGCGTGACCCTGCTTGACTTTTGCGTCCAGAACCCGGCGGGTCCACAAGGTTCCAGGTTCTGAAGGCTGCACATACACAACGATCTGATGGCCGTGCCATGGCTCCACTGTGGCGAGATAACGCTTGCCACTCTTGAATCGCCCAATCTTAATCTCTCCTGCTCCTGGAGGCGTTTCCGGGTCATCGTTCCCTTCACCAATCAGCGTGCGCTTCCAAATTCCGCCCTCACTACGATCCAGGAGAAATATCCCTTCAAGGCTGGCCGTAATGATTTCCTCCGCTGGATCTTCATCGAAGTTTACGACTGCAAAATTGTGCAGCGCATGAAACGACTCGTCGACGACCACGGACTTCCACTCTTCCTTGGCCGGATCCTTCGGAACTGAAAAAGCGAGCAACCGCACACCTTTGCCCTCTTCCCACTTGGGCGGTTTGGTGTCGCGGCCTTGCAACGGCGCCACAATCAATTCCTTCTTCCCATCTCCATCAATGTCGCCCCAACGGATGCGATGCAGCGTAGGTTCGGCGGCGATGGGAAACATCTCCCAGCGTTTGGTCGGATCCTCTGGCTGGCGCAGCCACTGCAGGGTGCCTCCCGTCTGGGTGTTCGTCGGCATCCACTCCGCGCCCAGCGCCAAGTCAAGCCTTCCGTCGCCATCAATATCGTGCGCCGCCACACAGACGTTGTCCTTCTTGGTAAGGCCATCCAGGATGACGTGCTTCTTCCAGGTGGGGTTTTCAAACCAAACAGCTTGTGTGGGGTTGATGGCAACAATGTCGGTCTTCCCGTCGCGGTTAATGTCTGCCAACGTGACGGCATAACCAATGCCGAAGTTAGGATCGACCACCTGCTCTACCAGCCGAGGCACC
>Ga0111539_10003759_pt1 | contig 19981 bp, 22 predicted proteins | sample RhiMethybrSRZTD1_FD_79667 | JGI IMG/M metagenome (GOLD analysis project Ga0111539, IMG submission 79667) | Populus rhizosphere microbial communities from Tennessee, USA - Rhizosphere MetaG P. TD hybrid SRZTD1 (version 2) (version 2) | ecosystem: Host-associated > Plants > Roots > Rhizosphere >... | reverse complement strand
GCCTTCATCATCACCGCGGTGATCATGATTTTCGTCATCCCGGCGTTCAAGCAGGTGTTCACCAACTTCGGCGCCGACCTGCCCGCCCCGACGCTGTTCGTGATGAGCATCTCCGACGCCTTCGTCGCCTACTGGTACATCATCTTCCCGGTGATCGGCGGCAGCATCTACGGCTTCCTCGAATCCTGGAAACGCTCGCTGGCGGTGCAGATCTTCATGGACAAGCTGATGCTCAAGCTGCCGGTGTTCGGCGACCTGGTGAGGAAGTCCACGATCGCCCGCTGGACGCGCACGCTGTCGACGATGTTCGCGGCCGGCGTGCCGCTGGTCGAGGCGCTCGACTCGGTCGGCGGCGCCGCGGGCAACTACGTCTACTCCTTCGCCACCAAGCAGATCCAGGCCGAGGTGTCGGGCGGCACGGCGCTGACGGTGGCGATGCAGAACGCGAACGTCTTCCCGAGCATGGTGCTGCAGATGTGCTCGATCGGCGAGGAGACCGGCGCCCTCGACTCGATGCTCGGCAAGGTGGCCGACTTCTTCGAGGCCGAGGTCGACGATGCCGTCGAGGCGCTCTCGTCGCTGATGGAGCCGATCATCATGGTGGTCCTCGGCACACTGATCGGCGGCATGGTGATCGCCATGTACCTGCCGATCTTCAAGATGGGCCAGGCGGTCTAGCACGCGATGGGCGCGCTCGGCTGGCTCGCACAGCCGGGCATTCTTCCCTGGGTCGTCCTGCTGTTCGGGCTGTGCATCGGCTCGTTCCTCAACGTCGTCATCCACCGGCTGCCGAAGATGCTCGAGCGCGAGTGGCGCGCGGAGTGCGCCTCGCTCGCCGGCCAGGAAGTCCCCGCCGCCGAGCCCTACAACCTGTTCGTGCCGCGCTCGCGCTGCCCCTCGTGCGGGCACAAGATCAGCGCGCTCGAGAACGTGCCGCTCGTCAGCTGGGCAGTGCTGCGCGGCAAGTGCTCGGCCTGCAAGGCGCCGATCAGCGCCAAGTACCCGCTCGTCGAGCTGCTGGCGGGAATCGCCGCCGCCTATTCGGCATGGCGTTTTGGCCCCACGCTCGCGACGCTCGGCGCGGCGCTCTTCGTCTGGTTCACCATCGCCCTCGCCTTCATCGACCAGGAAACCGGCCTGCTGCCCGATGACCTGACGCTGCCGCTCGTCTGGATCGGCCTGCTGGTCAACCTGTGGGGCGCCTTCGTGCCGATCGAGGCCGCGGTGATCGGCGCGGTCGCGGGATACCTGTCGCTGTGGCTCGTCTACTGGGGTTTCAAGCTCGCCACCGGCAAGGAAGGCATGGGCTTCGGCGACTTCAAGATGTACGCCGCGGTCGGCGCGTTCCTCGGCTGGAAGATGCTGCCGCTGGTGATCCTGGTCTCGGCCTTCGTCGGCCTGTTTTTCGGCGCGTTGCAGATGTTCGCCGCGCGCGGCCGCTACGAGGGCGGCTTCCGCTTCCATTTCGGCCCCTACATCGCCATCGCCGGCGTGATCGCCCTCTTCTGGGGCGACGGCATCATGCGCTGGTACATGTACCGCGTGGGATGAAGAAGCTGGTCGTCGGCCTCACGGGCGGAATCGGCAGCGGCAAGAGCGCCGTCGCCGACGAGTTCGCGAAGCTCGGCGCCGCCATCGTCGACACCGACGTCATCGCCCACGGGCTCACGCAGAAGGGCGGTGCCGCGATCCCGGAAGTCGAAAAGATCTTCGGCAAGGCCTTCATCCAGGACGGCGCGATGGACCGCAGGAAAATGCGCGACCACGTCTTCTCCCGCCCGGAAGAGAAGAAGAAGCTCGAGAGCCTGCTGCATCCCCTGATTCGCCAGGAGTCCGGCCGCCGCATCGCGGCAGCCACGGCGCCGTACGTGGTGCACGTCGTGCCGCTCCTGATCGAGTCGCCCGACTATCGCAGCCGGGTCGACCGCGTGCTGGTGGTCGACGCCCCCGAGGAGACCCGCGTCGCGCGCGTGCAGGCGCGCAGCGGACTCACCCCCGATGAGGTGCGCGCCATCATGCGCACGCAGGCGCCAAGCGCCGAGCGGCTCGCCGCCGCGGACGACGTGATCGACAACCGTGGCGACCGTGACGCATTGCGCAATCAAGTGGCCGCCCTGCATCAAAAATACCTACAATTCCCTCGTCCGTGATCACCTACGAATATCCCCTGAACGAGCGAATCCGGACGCTCTTGCGGCTGGAGGATCTGTTCGAGCGCTCGCGCCACTTCATCGCCCGCAGCGATCAGCAGGACCACCACATGGCGCTGCTCACGCTGTTCGAGATCCTCGAGGTCGCGAGCCGCGCCGACCTGAAGTCCGACCTGCTGCAGGAGCTCGAGCGGCAGAAGCAGGTGCTGCTCGCCTTCAAGAACAACCCGGATATCCAGGAGGACGCGCTGAACGGCGTGCTGCGCGACATCGAGCAGGCGGCGGCGGCGCTGTTCTCGATGACCGGCAAGATCGGCCAGTACCTGCGCGAGAACGACTGGCTGATGTCGATCAAGCAGCGCACCGGCATCCCCGGCGGCGCGTGCGAGTTCGACCTGCCGTCCTACCACTACTGGCTGCACCGCCCGGCGGAGGACCGCACCGGACAGCTCGCGGCGTGGACCGGCCCGCTGCATCCGCTGCGCGACGGCTCGGCGATCATCCTGCGCATCCTGCGCGAGTCGGGACGGCCGCAGGCCCTGACCGCGCCGCAGGGCATGTATCAGCAGATGCTGGGCGGCAAGAGCGCGCAGATGCTGCGCCTGCGCATCGATGCGACCACGCCCTGCGTGCCGGAAATCAGCGCCAACAAGTACGTGCTCAACATCCGCTTCATGGCGCAGAACGGCGACACCGCCACTGTGGAAACGCGGCCGCGCACCGCCGACTGGAACGTCGGCTTCGAGCTCACCTTCTGTAACTTGTGAGAACGGTGACTTGCCCGCGCTGCGGCAAGCAGGCGGCGTTTTCCCCGACGAACAAATGGCGGCCGTTCTGCAGCGAGCGCTGCAGGCTGATCGACCTCGGCAAGTGGGCCGCGGAGGACTACCGCGTCCCGGTGCAAGACAAGCCGGACGACGAGCCTAAAGAGGAGAAGCCGTAATCCGCAGCGGGCCGGCAGGCAGGCCGAGCTCGCGCAGATCCAGGACCTGGACCCCGCGCGGCAGGACGATCGTCCTGTCCCCCAGGGTCAACATCACGCCCTCGCGGCTGTTGCTCCTGACTTCCAGCCGGTCGCCCTGCAGACTGAGCTGCACGCGCTTGGCGACGACCGCACCGATCACGAGTTGTGCTCCACCGGCATAGGCAGCGCCTGCCGGAACGGCCAGTGCAAGCATGGTGACAGCAAGGCGGGCAAGCATTACTCCGCGAGTCTAGCAAACAGCTAGCAAACGGCAAGGTCGAGGACCGCCTCCTCCTGCCATTGCATCGCCATGGCCGAAATGTTGTCGCAATCGTTGCCGCCGTAGCTCTCGGCGAGCGCCATGGCGCGGGGCAGCGCGCGCGCCGGGTTCACGCCGATGAACTCCGTGAGCAGCCGGCGCGGCGTAAGCGGCCCCCACAGCCCGTCGGAGCAAAGCAGCACGATGTCGCCCCGGGCGAGCCTCGCGCTCGCCGGCGCCTCCGGCCGCGGCAGGCCCTGCCCGCCGAGGCAGCGCAGCAGCTTGTTGCGCTCCGGGTGCGTCGCGACCGCTTCCTCGCGGATGCGGCCGGCGTCGACCAGCTCCTGGATCGTGCTGTGATCGCGAGTGCGCGCCACGACGCGGCCCTCGCGGATCAGGTACAGGCGCGAATCGCCGATGAAAGACCAGAAGAGGTAGCCCGACTGCGCCACGCAGGCGACCAGCGTGGTGCGCGGCGACTCGCCCAGGCCCGCCTTGATTCCCTTGCGCACGATCTCGAGGTGCGCGTCCATGACGGCGCGTGCGAGGAATGCCTCCGGGTCGGCGAGGCGCGGCCTTGCCTGCGCGCGGAACGCAGCGGTGACGCTGTCGATCGCCGCCTGCGCGGCCAGCTCGCCGCCTTCGTAGCCGCCCATGCCATCGGCCACCGCCATCAGCAACGCTTCCGCGGTGCGGTCCGTGCCGATCCGGTCCTGGTTGTAGGGCCGGCCGCCTTTGCGGGTCTCGTGCGCGAGCGCGAACCTCATGGCGCGGCGAGCTCCCTTTGCAACGCCAGCACGCTTTGCGGGCGCAGCTTCGGGTCGAGCCGCAGGCACCAGTCGACGATGGCGAGCAGCTTGTTGGAATAGCGGCCGGCCCAGCGGCGTCGCGCCGGAATGAGACGGTCGTCGCGCACGCGCTCAACGGCAGGCAGCGGCGCTGCGCCGGCGAGGCAGGCGTAGAGGCTCGCGCCTACCGAATAGATGTCGCTCCAGGGACCGGGACTGTGATGCTCGGGCGAGGCGAACCCGGAGGTATAGGTGGAGGGCAGGCGCGCGCTGTCCGGCGACAGCGCCTCTCGCGCCGCGCCGAAATCGATCAGCAGCGGCGCGTCGTCATGGCGGATGTAGATGTTGCCGGGCTTGATGTCGAGGTGCAGCAGCCGCCTCGAGTGCACCTCGCGCAGGCCGGTCAGCAGGCTGGCGAACACCGCACGCAACCAGCCCTCGGCAAGGCTCTTGCGCTTCTCGATGTGCTCCTGGAGCGTGCAGCCGACTTCGTAGCGCATCGCGAGATACGCAGTGTCGTGAGCGCGGAAGAAATTCAGCACCCGCACCACGTTGGGATGGTCGAGCGGCGCGAGCGTCCTGCCCTCTTCGAAGAAGCACTGCAGGCCGCGGTTCCATGCCGCGATGTCCTGTCCCGGCGCGAGCGGCCGGTATTCCTTCAGCGCCACGGGCGTCGCGCTTTCGTCGTGCGCGAGATAGACGGTCGAAAAACCGCCCTGTGCGAGCACGCCCAGGATCCGGTAGTTCTCGACCTGAAACCCGACCGGCCGCGTCATGGCGATACCGTCATCTGCACGCTGTCGCTGTACGCGCCGGCGTTCACGTTCTGCAGCGCCGGAATGCGGCCGAAGACCGTGAACGTGACGTTGACGCTGGCGCCGTTGCCGATGTTGCCCGTGTTGATCAGCACGGTGTCGACACCCGAGGTCTGGCCCCAGACCTGGCTGCGTCCGGCGTCGCGGTAGAGGTTGTAGTTCATGCGATTCGCGCCTGAGCTCATCTGGCGCGTCGCGATCGTTCCCGAGGCCGCGCTCGGACCGAGCTGCAGGACGACGTCGGCATTGTTCGTGCCGAGGATGCGGGTGCAGCGAACCACGATCGAGCTGGCGCTGTCGGTCGGCACCGCGGACGCGTCGTTGTACGGACCGAAGCTCATGCCCGGCGTGCTGGAGAAGCTGCAGGTAATCAGCGCATGCGCCAGCGAGGGCATCAGCAGAAGCAAGGCGAAGGCGAGCCTAATCACAGGCGGTCACCTCCGGCAGGACGGTCAGCGTATCCATAGACTTCGGCACGCGCAGCGAAAAGCGGCAGTCGCGCCCCTCGGAATGCAGAACAGCGTCGTAGCTGCCGGGCGCGAGATCTTCGATGTAGTAGCGGCCGCCACGCCCGGTGATGAATTGCTCCTCGCGGCCTTCCCGACTGAGACTGAAGCGCGTGTTCTCGGCAGGGCCGTTGCGCAGGCTGATGACGCCTTCCACGGCGCGCACGCGCCGCACGTCGAAGTTGAGCAGCGATCCGCTGCGGTAGGGCGGCGCCACGACGCGACGCAGCTCGCCGATCGAGTACTCGAGCGGCACGTCCTTCTCGTCGATCGTGATCTGCGTCTCGTAGAACGAGCCGACGCGCGGCACCACCAGGCGTCCGTCGCGATCGGTGCGACCGACCTCCTGGTTGTTGCTGTACACGCGCACGCCTTCCAGCGGCGCGGCGAGCCGCACGGCGACGAAGCTGTCGTCGATCTGGCGCGTGGCGTGCCACTCTCCGCCCGCGTAGGCCATGGCGCCGGCGACGGCGACTTCACCGCGATCGGCGCGGCTACCGGCCTGGCGCGCCGTGCCGGTGTCGATGACGTAGCTCGCGTGGCGCGTGTTGTACTGGACGTAGGCGCTGGCGGTACTGGCGTCGCCCGAGGCGGTGCCGTCATAGCCGACCCGGTAGCCGAGGCCCTCACCCGGCGGAACCGCGGCCGAGAGCTGCGCGCCGTAGCTTTCCTTGCGGCCGGTCTGGCCACGCGCATTGAGGTTGAGGGTCGTCTTGCGGTCGAGGGTGATGAGCAGCCCGACGAAGAGCTGCGTGTCCTGCCGCAATTCGCGCGTCCGGGAGACCGTGGCGTAGAGCGTCGCCCCGGTGCCGAGGCTGTTGCTGTAGCCGAGGCTCGCAGTCGTGCTCGTGGGCAAACCGAGGGATTCGCGGCGCTGGGCGACGCTGTACTCGAGGAACAGCGAGCCCCATTGAGATCCGGCCAGCGACGCGCCAGCGCCATACTCGGCGCGCACGTCCCTTGGCGAGATGAGGTCCTGCGTCCGGGCGTAGCCGTCGCTGTACTGCCGCGCGTTGAGATGGGTGCCGACCCGTCCGCCCTCGTACACATGCCCGAGCGAAACCGCCGAGCCGCTTCGGCCTGCCTGGCTGCTCGCGGCCACGCTGGCGGAGAACGCGCCGAAGCGATTGTCGCGATACAGCGCGGTCGGTCCGAAGTTCCAGAGCCCCCGCGCGGCCTCGCCGCGAAAGCCCAGCGTGACGCGGTCGCTCAAGCCATAGCGATGGAACGCCGACACCACGCCCTCGCCGTAGTCGGCGTTGCTGACGCCGATGTTCCGATGCAGTGCGCCGAGGCTGTAGCTGTACTCGTGCAGGCCCGCGCGCAGCGCCTCGTCGGCGTAGTAGTAGGGAAAAGCGACCACCTGCTCGCGGCCGAGCGCGTCGCGCACCACGACCTGTACGTCGCCGACGAATTGCGGCAGGTTCTTCACCTCGTACGGGCCCGGCGCCACCTGCTCGCGGAACACCGGCACGCCGCCGAGGCGCACCTCGACCTGCGAGGGCGTGCTCGCCGTGCCGGCGTAGCCCGCGAGAGGTTGGCGGATGAAGTACGGGGTCATCTGGTACAGCTTGGAAAAGCTGAGCCCGCCGACGGCAAGGGTCGAGCCGAGCTCGCCGGTCGCCGCGGTGTGATCGCCGAGGATCAGGCGCTGCTGGTCGTCACGCCGGTCGTAGACCAGCTGGGTCGCATAGCGCACGCCGCGCGTCGTGCCGCCGCCAGTCACCAGCGCCGACTCGTTGCGCAGCAGGGCGTCGCCGGCGCGCACCGCGACCTCGTTGGCAAGGCCCGCGCGAGCCGGCTCGGCGCCGGTCTGGTCGGAGGCGCTCAGGCGGTAGTTGACGAACGCCGCCTGCTCGCGCGGCTGGAACGCCTTCTCGACGCGGCGCGGCACGAGATCGAAGGTGCGCCCCTGCAGCCGTGGCGTAGGGAAGGTCATTTCCAGCGAAAGCCGCACTTCGTCGAAGACGAAGCTCACGGCGCCGAGGGAGCGCAGGGAAACGACCTCTGCGCCGTCGATGCGCGCGCGGCGGCCGCTACCGCCGCTGTCGGCGAGGCCGAGCGCGGCAAGGTCGGCCGGGCTGGCGTAGTAGTCGCCGGCCTGGTCGCGATGCAGCGTGAATTCGCCGCGCGACTGGCCATTGACGCTCACGCTGACGATCAGCGCCTCGTATTCGGCCCGCATCGAAGTGAGGTCCAGCGCCAGCTGCAGCGGCAAGCGCTCCTCGGCGAACGCGGGGCCGCTCAATGCCAGCGCCAGCACGCAGACCTTAGGGAGCGCACATGCCCGGCTCGACATCAAGCCCCCCCTCGAGCGACAGCTCTTCGGCCTTCACCGTGACGTCGAGTCGGTGAAGACCGCGGCAGGCCTCGGCTGGAATTTCGATGGTATGGACGCGGCTCGCCCCGGCAAGCAGGTACCAGCCGGGCGCTTCGGCAGAGAAGCCGGCGGGCGAGCGAACCGCGACGGAGGCGATGCGGAAGTGGCGGTTGCCGCTGTTGCGCACGGCGACACGCAGCTTGCCGTCGCGCAGCGTCAGCGCCTCGATCGCGCCGCTCTGCTTCGCGGCGGTGGCGGCGGGCAGGAAAACCGGCAGCGCGAAACGGATGGTGAAGCTCACGCCCGAAGCCGCGGGGCGCGCGCCTTCCCCGGCGTCGGGCAGCTCGTCGAGGTACAGGCGATAGCTGCGCTCGGTCGCACCGGCGGGCGTCTTCAGCCCGACGCGCACCAGGCGCTTCTCGCCCGGCGGCACGCTCATCATGCGCGGGAAATAGACCAGCTCATCGCTGTCCTGGTGGACGTCGGCGCCCGCGGCGTCCTGCGTCCATTGCATGAGGCGCAATTGCATGCGCAGTGGCCGAACGTCGTCGTTGCTGACGGTGACAGCCGCCGAGCGCGCGCCGCGCTCGAAGTCGAGGCGGATGGGCGAAACGCTGAATTCGGCCGCGCGGCAGGCGAGCGGCGCGAGGAGGAAAAGGACTAGGGCAAGGGCCTTGGACATGCCTGCATGATCGGCGGCGAGGCTTCGCCGATTGGCAGGCTCTGCAAGGTCGATGTCATGCACTGCAAAATCAGCTCGTGCGGCGCGCCGCGCCGGTCCCGAATCCAGAGCGAGGCGATGATCGGCCGCGAGCGGTCGAGGCGGCCGGCGGTGCGCAGGCAATCGCGCACGGTCCAGTCGGCGCGGCCGCGCGAAGGCCGGTAGCCGACGTAGACCATGTTCATGACGTAGGGTCCGCTTGCGCTGAGCGTCAGCTCCGCGTCGGGGTATTCGCCAGCGCCGCGCGCGCAATAGAGCGACACCCTCTCTTCCGCCGGGCCGGGCGGCACGGGAGAGGAGACCGGGGAGGAAACCGGACCGAGCGCGAGCAGCAGCGCGACAATCCGCGGAAGCCAGCGAACCATGACTGCCAATCTAGAGACTGGGCGCGCTCAAATCCGCAGGAGTTGCAAGAACCTTGTCAGGCACTGCAAGGTGCGTGGAGGACTACTCGGGTAGCGTGAAGCGGAAAGTCGCGCCCTTGCCGGGCATGGATTCGGCGCGAATCGAGCCGCCGTGGCGCTGCACGATGCGCTCGACGATGGCCAGGCCGATGCCGCTGCCGGTGAAGCCGGCGGAGGACGGCAGGCGCTGGAAGGCGGCGAACAGCCGCTCGGCGTGCTGCATGTCGAAGCCGACGCCGTTGTCGCGCACGCTGTATTCGACCATGCCGTCCCTGCGCCGGCCGCCGATCTCGACGCGCGGCGCCGCGCTGCGGCCCGAGTACTTGATCGCGTTGCCGATGAGGTTGACCCAGACCTGGCGCAGCAGGACGGCGTCGCCGGGCACGCTCGGCAGCTCGCCGACCTGCACCTCCGCCTTGAGCGGCCCGTTCGCCGCCAGGTCGTGCAGCACCGAATCGACCACCTGCCGGGCGTCGACGGCCGACTTTTGCAGCGCGCTGCGCCCGGCACGCGACAGCTCGAGCAGCGATTCGATCATCTGCTCCATGCGGGCGCTGTTGTTCTCGATCTCCTCGACGAAGTCGCGCGCCGTCGGCGAGAGGTCGCCCGCGACCTCCTCGCGCAGCAGCTCGGCGAAGCCGCCGATGGCGTTGAGCGGCTGGCGCAGGTCGTGCGAGATGGAATAGCTGTAGCTTTCCAGCTCGCGGTTCGCTTCCTCGAGCTGCGAGGTACGCTCCTGCACGGTCTGCTCCAGGAACGTGTTGGTGCGGAACACCAGCTCCTCGGCACGCGAGCGCTCGATCTCGGCCGCGGCGCGCGCGCCGAAGATCTCGATCATCGACGCCCAGAACTGGCCGTTCTCGATCGGCTGGCGATTTGCCACCGCCAGAACGCCGATCGCGGAACCGTCGGCGCCGTAGAGCGGCGTGCCGACGTAGGCCTCGACGCCGGCGCGCTTCATCTCGGCGTTGTCCGGGAACTGCTCGCGCACCCAGCGCGGGAACAATACCGTCCGCTTCTCGCTCAGCGCCATCGCGCTCATCGAGCCTTCCACCACGTAATCGGGCTGCTCGACGATCGCTCCGTCAGCGAGAAGCGCCAGGGTGCGCATGTGGGTGCCGCCGCTCACCAGCTCGCCGATGAAGGCGAAGTCGGCGCCGAGCTCGCGCGCCAGGTGGCCGGCGAGCGAGCGGAAAAAAGCGCCGCCGACTTCGGCGGAGACGCCGCGCGCAATGTTCATCAGCAGCGCCTCGTTGCGCTTGCGCTCGGTGATGTCGTGGCCGACGCCGCGGTAGCCGCGGAACCCGCCGTCCTCGTCGAAGATCGGATAACCCGAGACGCTGACCCAGCGCATCGTGCCGTCGTTGCTCATGCGCTGGAACTCGAGGTCGCGGAAGCTCTGATGCGCTTCGAGCTGCGCGCGATGCGCGGCCCATTGCTCGGCGCTCAGGCTCTCCGGGTGCGCTTCCCAGCGCGTCAGGCCGATGTAGCGCGGGGGGCGGTTGCCTTCCGCGCGCGCCGCCTCGCCGTCGTTCCAGACGAAGCGGAAATGCTCGTCCTGCTCCCAGTACCAGTCGGCGGAGAGCTCGGTCAGCGCGCGGAAGCGGGCCTCGCTCTCGCGCAGCCTGCTCTGCGCCTGCTTCTGCTCGGAGACGTCGCGCCACGTCCAGATGGCGCACCGCTCGCCGTCGATCTCGACGCGCGCGGCGGACAGCAGCACGTCGATCTCGCGGCCGTCCGCGCGGCGAAAGCGGGTTTCGAAGTTGGACGCGTTGCCCGCGGCCTCGAGCTGCCCGACGACTGCGACGCGGTCGTCATCGCGCACCCAGAAACGCAATTCGATCACCGAGCGGCCGATCGCCTGGTCGCTGCGATAGCCGGAGTAGCGCTCGCACGCCGGATTCTGGGCGAGGATCAGCCCGTCGCGGAGGCGGGTGACGACCACGGCTTCCGGATTGGTCGCGAACATCGCCGTGTACTTGCTCTCCGCCTGCTGCCGCTCGCGCTCCGTGCGGCGCTGCTCGGTCACGTCGAGGGCGGAAAGGATGAGATGCGGCTCGCCCTCCAGATTCACCATGGCCGCCGTTACCAGGACCTCGGCGGGCCGGCCGTCACGCCGCACGATGCGGACGTGGCGGCTGACGCGCTCGCCGGCGAGAGCGCGCGAACGGATCTCGTCGACGACCTCGCTCTCGGGAACGTCCGCCAGGTCGGTGGTCGGGAAACCCACCGCCTCTTCGCGCCGCAGACCGAAGATGTTCAGCGCAGCGTCGTTGATCTCGAGCACCTTGCGCTCGCTCGGCAAGGTCACGATCAGGCCGACCGGAGTCGTCTCGAACAGCGCCTGGAACTTGCGCTCCAGCTGATGGGCGCGCCGCGCGGTGGCGCGCTCGACCGTGATGTCGCGCCAGGACCAGAGAATGCACTTCTCGCCTTCGTGCTCGATACGGACCGCGGAGATGAGCGCGTCCAGCTCGCTGCCGTCGGCTCGCACCAGGCGCGCTTCCACGTTGGAGACGGCGCCTTCCGCCTCGACGCGCACGATGATCGCGTCGCGATGCTCCGGGCTGAGGAACAGGCTGGCCGCGCTCCGCGCCGGCTGGCCGGCGACCTGCTTGCGCGAATAGCCGCTGACGCGCTCCCAGGCGGCGTTCGCCTCGAGGCGCACGCCGTCGCGTATGCGGTACAGGCTGATCGCCTCCGGGCTGTACTCGAACAGCGCCGCGAACTTGCTCTCCAGCTGGCGCGTGCGGCGCTCGAGCACCTTCACCGCGCTGACGTCGTGCATCAGGCTGATCACCAGCTTCTCGCCATCGTGCTCGATCAGCGTCGCCGACATCCTGCCCGAGACCAGGCTGCCATCGCGCGTGCGCAGCAGCACCGGCCGGTTCTGCAGCGAGCCCTGCTCCTGCAGGTCGGCGAGGAAACGTTCGCGCTCGCCGGGGATGCCCCAGATCTTCAGCTCGTCGACCGAGCGGCCGACGATCTCCGCCGACTTATAGCCGGTGACGCGCTCGAACGCGGGGTTGGCGGCGATCAGCCGCCCGTCGATGCGCACGATCACCATGTAGTCGGGCGAGGCGTCGAACACGCGCGCGAGCTGCTTCTCGGCGCGCTCGCGCGCGGACTCCTGGCGCTTGCGCTCGGTAATGTCCTTCACCACGCCGCTCATGCGCACCGCGCGCCCGTCCGGCCCGTAGTCGGCGCGGCCGTAGGTCTCCAGCCAGCGGATGCTGCCGTCGGGCCAGATCACGCGCTCCGTGGTGCGATATTCGGGCTGCTTGCCTTTCAGCGTGTCGTGCAGCACCCCGCGCGAGCTGGCGACGTCGTCGGGATGCAGCAGCTTGAGATAGTCCTGGAAGCGGCCGGAGAAGCCGCGCGGCAGCAGCCCGAGCAGGCGCGCGGTATCGCCGTACCACTGTACGCGGTCGGCGGGAATGTCCCAGATCCAGGTGACGATGCCGAGCGTCTCCTGGGCGAGGCGAAATTGCTCCTCGGCCTCCCGCGATCGCTGGCTGCGCCGGTGCGGATGTGCGGTACCGCGCTTCGGACGGGAAACGGACTTCCTTGTCGTGCGCTTGCTTTTCGCGGCCAACCTGCCTCCCCTAGGCTGCCGCGGGTATGGTGCCACGAAAGTACGCGATCAAGCCGACGCGTGTGGCGTCGAGCGCGTCGCGCGCCTGCTCCAGGCGAAGCTCCATTCCGGTGCAGATCCCGGCGCGCGCCGAGCGCTCGATCTCCTGGCATGCGCCGGCGAGCAGGATTGCGCCGACCGTGCCGCTCGAGCCCTTCAGGCGATGCGCCTCGCTGGCGAGCGACGCGGTATCGCCGTTGCGGGCGTGGCGGCGCATGCGCTCGATGCAGCCGCACGCATCGCTGGCGAAGCGCTCCAGCACGCCGCGCAGGAAGCCGGGGCCGGAGTCGGACGTGGCCTCGGCGAGATCGCGGATCACGTTGAAGTCGAGCAGCTCGCCGCTGCGAGGCAGGGGCGCCATGACCTAGTGCCCGGTGTGCCGGACCAGCTCGACGTGGAAGGCCACGCCGACCGACGGCCGGTTGGCGACGCACAGCGTGCCGCCGAGGCGCTCGAGGATCGCGCGCGCCACGCCCAACCCGAGGTCGGTGCCCGACAGCGCATCCGGGCCCTCGTCCTCGATGAGCAGCGTCACCCGCTCCTCGCGCTCGCCGACCTGGCAGCTCACCGCGGAGCCCTGCGGCGCGCGGTCGATCGCGCTCGCCACGAGATGCGAGATCGCCTGCCGCAGCCGGGCTGCATCGGCGCTCACCCAGACTGGCGCGGCGGCCGTGCTCTCCAACCGCACGCCGCGCGCCTCGGCAAGCAGCAAGTGCTCCTCGACGAGCGAAGCGACCAGCGCCGCAATGTCGACCGGCGCGCGCTGAATGCGCGAGAAACCGAGATCGATGCGCTCCATGTCGAGCCATTCCTCCACGACGCGCGCCAGGCGCTCGGCGTTCTGCAGCGCCAGGCCGAGGAAGGCTTCCGCCGCCTGTCCTTCGTGGCGGCGGCCGCCGTCGCGCAGCAGCTCCAGCGCGGCAATGATCGAAGCGAGCGGCGTGCGCACTTCGTGATTGGCGGCGGCCATCAGCTCGTGGCGAACGCTGTCCAGCTTGCGCCGCTCGTTGACCTCCTCGACGATATCGAGGCAGCCGTCGACCGTCGCCTGCGCCAGCGCCTGCGCTTCGTGCAGCTGCAGCTCGGCTTCCTTGCGCGGCGAGATGTCGCGCGCGGTGCCGGCGAAGCGCGTCACCGCCTGCGAGCGCGGGTCGCGCATCGCCTTGCCGACGCTGCGCATCCAGCGGTAGCCGCCGTCGGCGTGGCGCATGCGGAACTCGCGATCCACCGTCCCGCCCGCCTGGATGGCGTCGGAGAACGCCTCGAGCGTGGCTTCGCGGTCGTCGGGATGCACTTCGGCGAAGAAGTAGAAGCCCGCCGGCACCCGCTCGTCGCCGTAGCCGAGCAGCGCCGCGAATTCGCGCGAGTAGTAGACATTGCCGCTGGCAAGGTCCCAATCCCAGATTCCCGAGCGCGTGGTCGACAACGCGAGGTCGAGCCGCACCTCAGCGGTGGAGAGCGCCGCCTGCATCTTGCGCGCGGCGGAGTTGTCGGTAGTGCAGGCGAAGTAGCCGACGCTGCGGCCCGTCGCGTCGCGATCCGCGACCGCGTGGACCTGGACGAAGCGCTGCGCACCGCCCTTGTCGCGCAGCACGTACTCGCGCGGCACGGCGACGCCGCGCTCGACGTCGGCGACGTGCGCCAAGGCGTATTTCAGCGTGCCCGGATCGACCAGCTCGGCGAGCAGCCGGCCGAGGATCTCGCGCGGGGCATGGCCGAGCAGCTCGTAGCAGTGGCGGTTGGCGAAGCGCACGCGCAGCTCGCTGTCGAGGTAGACCAGCATCGCCGGGGCGTTCTCCGCGACGCGGTGGGCAATTTCAGCCTGAACCATGATCAGTCTTTCGTCTCCTGCAGCACGCGCGCCACGGTTTCGACCAGCTGGCGCGGGCGGAACGGCTTCTGCAGCACTTCCTGGGCGTCGAGCGCGCGCAGCTCGGCGAGCACCCGCGGATCGACCACGGCGGTGAGAAATATTGCCGGTACGCCGCGCAGGCCTTCGATCCCGCGCATGGCGCGCAGCACTTCGATGCCGCTCATGCCCGGAAGGTCGAGATCGAGCAGCACGAGGCGCGGCGGGTGCTGCCTGGCGAGCTCGAGCGCCTGCGGGCCGTTCGCGGCGGTGCGCACCTCGTAGCCGCCGAGATGCTCGAGCGCAGCGCGCACGAGGTTTTGCAGACTGACGTCGTCCTCGACATGCAGAATCGGTGTTTTCATTCGCTAGAATGTGCTGCAAAGGGGGTTGATCGGGAATGAGGCCGCGCATCGCCGTACTCGAAGACGATCCGTCCCAGGCCAAGCTGGTCCAGCACTGGATCACCTCGCAAGGCTTCATCTGCCGCCACTTCGACCGCGGCGGCGAGATCCTCAAGGCGGTGCTGCGCGACACCTACGATCTGGTGGTGCTCGACTGGCGCGTTCCCGACCTCAGCGGCGAGGAAGTCTGCCGCGCCATCCGCAAGTCGGTGCGCGAGCCGCTGCCGATCCTGTTCACCACCGGGCGCGACCGCGAGGAGGACATCGTCCAGGCGCTGAAAAGCGGCGCCGACGACTACCTCACCAAGCCTCTGCGGCGCATGGAGTTCCTCGCCCGCGTCGAAGCGCTGCTGCGACGCTCGCGCGGCCACGGCCGCGAAAGCAACGCGCCGATCGAGGCCGGCGAGTTCCGCATCGACCCGGACGGCCGCACCCTGCACAAGGGCGAGACCGTTATCGAGCTGACGCAGAAAGAATTCGAGATGGCCGCGCTGCTGTTCCGCAACATCGGCCGGTTGCTTTCCCGCTCCTATCTGCTCGACACCGTCTGGGGCATCAGCGCCGACGTCAGCACCCGCACCGTGGATACGCACGCCAGCCAGCTTCGCAACAAGCTGCGGCTCTATCCGGAGGAAGGCTGGCGCCTGAGCGCGGTGTACCAGCATGGTTATCGCCTGGAGAAGGTCGCGTTGCAGCGGCCGGCTCCGGCATCGCCGGAGCCCGCGCCGCCGGAAGCGACTACGGCGCGACGACGACCGAAACGCTCTTAGTGTAGACGCCGGCGGAGACGTTGGCGTAGTCGACGCCGAGGATGTCGCCGGAGACGTTCATGCTGATCGCCGTCGAACCCACGCCAAAGCCCGAGCCGGCGGTCGCCGGAACGGCCCAGGAGAGCGAAACGGGGATGCTGTCGGTGCCGTTGGTGATGTTCACCGACGCCGGCGAAGTCGCGTCCAGGTCGAACGAGAACGAGGTCGCCGCCTGGCCCTTGGTGCACTTGTAAGTGAGGGCGGTGGTCTGCGTCTGGTTCGCCACGGCCGACGGATCAAGCGTGCCGAAGTTCATGTTGAACGTGCCGGTGGTGAACTTGCAGGTGCCGGACACGGTGGCCGACACGGCGAGCGTCGCGGTGTCGCCCGCAACCGCAGGAGCGGCGAACGTGGCGGCGAGCAGCGCGCAGAGGATGGTCTTCTTCATGGTCTTCCCTTTCGTTTCCTTCTTTGAATGTCGGATTGACACGCGAGCATGATCGCGCCGCGCACCCGGTCAACGGTCAGGCAATGTCATCCATTCGCAAGGGAGAGTTCGACCAGGCGCCGCGCGATCGCGTCGAGCGGCAGGACTTCATGCACGCCGCCGCGCGCGATGGCCTGCTTCGGCATGCCGAACACGACGCAGCTCGCCTCGTCCTGCGCGAGGTTGCGCGCGCCGCGCTGGCGCAGCTCGAGCATCGCGTCGGCGCCGTCCGCGCCCATCCCCGAGAGCATCAGGCCGATCGCGCGCTCGCCGGCGGCCTCGGCCACCGAGCGAAACAGCGCCTCGACCGAAGGACGATGGCGGTTGACCGGCGGCTCGGCCGAGAGGCGCGTCAGCAGCCCGCCGCCCTTGCGTGCAAGCATGAGGTGCATCCCGCCGGGCGCGATATACGCGTGTCCGCCGTGCAGCGGCTCGCCGTCCTCGCCTTCCTTGACGCGCATCTCGCAGTTGGCATCGAGCCGCTGCGCGAAACTGCGGGTAAAGCCCGCCGGCATGTGCTGCGCGATGACGATCGGCGGCATGTTCGACGGCAGCGGCGCCAGCACCGCGCGCAGCGCTTCGACGCCGCCGGTCGAGGCGCCGATGGCGATGACCCGGTCGAAGGCGAGCGGCGTCGCGGGACGGGCGAGGCGGCGCGGCTGCGGCGCCGACGCCGACGCCGTGACGCGCCGCGTAACGCGCGCCGCTGCGGCGGCGCGCAGCTTCTCCACCACCTGCTCGGCGTAGGCGTCGAGGCTCGCGCCGGCGCCGAGCTCGGGCTTGGTCATGAAATCGACCGCGCCCAGCTCGAGCGCGCGCAGCGTCGTCTCCGCGCCGCGCGCGGTCAGCGAGGAGACCATCACCACCGGCAGCGGCCGCCAGTGCATCAGCTTGGCGAGGAACGCCAGGCCGTCCATGCGCGGCATCTCGACATCGAGGGTGATGACGTCGGGTTGCACGCTGCGCAGCCGCTCGATCGCCACCACCGGGTCGCTCGCCACCGCGGCGACCTTCATGTCGGGCTGCGACTCGATGATGCGGCTCATGATGCCGCGCATCACCGCCGAGTCGTCGACCACCAGGACCTTGATCGGCTCCGCCGTGGAATTCACCGCGGCGCTCCGAAGATCTCCACCTCGCCGGCATGGCCGCGCTCGAGGCGCGCCAGGTAGTCGCGCTCGCGCCGCTCGAGGGTGTCGTTGCGCAGCACTTCGAGGCGCTTCACCATCACCTTGCCGCTGGCGGGAAAGAAATACACCTTGCGCGGGCAGACGTCGTAGAGGTCCTGCGCCGCCACCGGGATGCGCTCCTCGGCGAGGAACTCGAGCACGAAGGCGCCGTTCTGCGTGCCGATGTTGAGCGCGTCCATGCCTTGCAGCACGCTCGCGCCGCCGAACACCTTGGCCTGCAGCCGGCCGCGGTCGGCGCCGAGCTTGAGCAGGCGGTTGATCAGCACTTCCATGGCGTACACGCCGAGGGTGGCCGAGGCCGGCGCGGCGTCGGACGCACGCGACACGCCGGGCAGCATGAAGTGGTTCATGCCGCCGATGCGGCGCAGCGGGTCCCAGAGGCAGGCCGAGACGCACGAGCCGAGCACCGTGACGATGACGATGTCGTCGGCCGCGGCGTGATACTGGCCGGGAAGGATCTTGGCGGCTTCGACCTGGAACTGCTTGTCGAAGTAGCGCGCCACGGGTTCATCCATCGGGCTCATCCATCCCGCCGCTCGTAGGCCGTCTTGCGGACGAAGCGGAACGCGGGATGGCTCGCGGCACAACTCTCGGAATGACCGAGGAACAGCAGCCCGCCGGGCGCGAGCACCCTGGCGATGCGTCCCAGCACGCGCTGCTGGGTATCGCGATCAAAGTAGATCATCACGTTGCGGCAGAACACGGCGTCGAAGCGCTCACCCGCCGGCCACTCGTCGCCGAGCAGGTTGCGGGATTCGAAGCGCACCATGGCGCGCAGCTCGGGGCGCACCAGCGCCAGCTCGGCATTGGCGCCCGTGCCCTTGAGGAAATGCCGCGCCAGGCGATCCATGCCGGCGTCCTGCAGCGCCTGCAGCCGGTAGACGCCGCGGCGCCCGGTTTCGAGCGCGTCGGTGTCGATGTCGGTCGCGAGGATGTCGCCGCCGCGGCCCGCCTCGCGCAGCGCGATCGCCGCCGACCAGGGCTCTTCGCCGGTCGAGCAGGCGCTGCTCCAGACGCGCAGCTTTGCGCCGGGTCGGGCCTTGGCGAGCGCGACCAGCATGTCGAAGTGATGGGGCTCGCGGAACAGGGAGGTCAGGTTGGTGGTGAGCGCATTGACGAAGCGCTCCCGCTCCTCCGACTGCGGGGCTTCGACCCAGTCGAGATAGTCGCGGAAGCTGTTCACCCCGGTGGCGCGCAGGCGCCGCGACAAGCGGTTGTAGACCATGTTCTGCTTGCGCTCGTGCAGCGAGATGCCGGCATAGGCGGCGATCAGCCCGCGCACGCGCGTGAAATCCTGCGCCGAGAAGGCGAACTCTTGGTTCACGACTGGAGGAACTGGCCGATCAGCGCCGCGTGGCGATGGTCGCACTCCTCGCGGGTGATGGCGCGCTTGCGGACCGCGGCTGCCAGTGCGCTCCACTCGTCTACGGCTTGCGCGCCGTCGGCAGCGCGTACGCGCCCCTTCAGCTGCCGCGTGACCCACTTCGAGAGGCGGCGGCGCGCGCCGGCGAGGCCGGTGTCCCCGGCAAGCCAGTCGGCCGCGACCTTGCGGTGCAGGTGAAGGAGCTGAACGAGCTCGTGGACGCGATGGTTCATGGACTCTGCTTCCCGAATGATTTGCGTGCATGCATGGTGCGTCTGCAGGCTCGCGCAAACGTCAGCAACTGTTGGCTGGCCGCAAGGCAGTGCAATCCGCCCTCGGGGCGGCGAGGCGCTACTCCGCGCCGAGATGCGGCCGGCCGAGCGCGCGGAAGCAGGCCTGCAGCTGCGACTGGATCGCGAGCTTTCCCGCGGACAGGCTGTGGCGCAGCCCGTCGACCGCCTCGCGGAAGCCGCCCGGCGACGACAAGCGCTCCGCGGCGGCCAGGTACTGACGGATCAGCAAGGCGTGCAATGCGTCGCTTTCCCTCGTGCTGATGGAGCGCTTGCGGGTCATGCGGGCAAGCAGACGCCATCCGGATTTCATGAAACCGGAACACTGCGGCGGCAGCCGGCGCTCAAGCTGCTGCGCGAGCCACAGAGCGATGCGCGCGCGCGACGCGGCGAGACTGGTGTCGCCGGCCAGGAAGCGCTCCGACACCTCGCGATGCAGCTGCAGCAGCTGCACCACCTCGAGCAGGCGCCGCAGCTCGGCCGGACTCATGACAGCTGGAACACGCCGACTGCGGAGGCGAGGGCTTTGGACTGCTCCTCGAGGCTGCCGGCGGCGGCCGAGGCTTCCTCGACCATGGCAGCGTTCTGCTGGGTGACCTTCTCCAGCTGCGTCATGGTCTCGCTCACCTGCCCGATCCCCTGCGCCTGCTCCTGGCTGGTGGCGGTGATCTCGGCAATCAGGCCAGTGACCTTCTTCACCGAGCCGACGATCTCCTCGATCGTTGCTCCCGCGCTGTCGACCTGGGCCGAGCCCGCATCGACCTTGGCCACGGAGTCCGTGATCAGGCCCTTGATCTCCTTGGCGGCGGCGGCGCTTCTCTGCGCCAGGCTCCTCACTTCCGAAGCCACCACCGCGAAGCCCCTGCCCTGTTCGCCGGCGCGCGCCGCTTCCACCGCGGCGTTGAGCGCCAGGATGTTGGTCTGGAAGGCGATGCCGTCGATCACGCCGATGATGTCGGCGAACTTTCGTGAGGACTCAGCGATCCCGTCCATCGTGGTCACGACCGCCTGCATGGCCTGGCCACCTCGCGAAGCAATCTCCGAGGCCTGCGCCGCGAGCTCGTTGGCTTGCTTCGCATTCTGGGCGT
>Ga0111539_10003756_pt1 | contig 19991 bp, 10 predicted proteins | sample RhiMethybrSRZTD1_FD_79667 | JGI IMG/M metagenome (GOLD analysis project Ga0111539, IMG submission 79667) | Populus rhizosphere microbial communities from Tennessee, USA - Rhizosphere MetaG P. TD hybrid SRZTD1 (version 2) (version 2) | ecosystem: Host-associated > Plants > Roots > Rhizosphere >... | reverse complement strand
CGGATCGACGACGCTCGTGCTGTCGGGGAAGAGCATTGCATCGGCGTACGGTCCGAGCGGATGCTCGACGAACCACACGTGGAGCATTTCGGCGCTTCGCGAGACGCGTTCCCCCTGCTGGCATCGGCCCCGGGCGTCCGGGCGGCTCATGGGCAGGATGCCGCGCTCGGCGCAGTAGCCGCGGCCGTTCCAGGGATGAAAGTGCCACGGCGTCAGGCTGCCGCCCGGCTGCGGGCCACGCTCCTCCAGCGTCCGTGTGAAGAACATGAAGCCGACCAGCAGCTTGCCGCGTGGCGTGTCGCGGTACATCAGGAACTCGGGACGATCGGGGTCGAGAATCTTGTCGTCGAACACGAACTCGCGTTGCTGATAGTGCTCGCGATCGCCCCACATCAGCTCGAAGCCGTCGGCTTTCGCTTTCTCGAAATCGAGCCAGCCATGCCGTCGCGCCGACTCCCAGCTGCGCGCCACGAAGTCGTCCGCCCACTGACGCTGCTCGCTGGACGGCGGCTCCATCTGGCTCATGTCCATCGTGTGGTGGTGCGCGCCGCGGTACGCGGCAATCCCCCACCACGTCCCGACGATCGCCGCCGACACGACGGCGATGAGCGCCGTCGCTGCAAAAGGATTCGGGATGAACTCGCGGAGCCAGCGCCTCGGTCCGTGCCAGAGAAGAGCGATGCCCGAGAGCGCGAAGAAGACGTCGAAGAGGTAGATCAGCCGAACTCGGGCTTCGCCGTCGATCGATCCGTCCGGCGCCAACAGCGCCCCGAGCAGGACGGGATTCGCCAGGATGCCCATCAGCAGGAGAGCCAGTCCGGCGCGTCGCTGCGACATCGTCAGCTTGCCCTCTCGGCCCCGTCAACGTGCCCCTCGCACGTCACCCGGTAGACGGTGATCGTCGGACCGACCTGACGCCAGATCACCGGTCGCACCTCGTACACGACCTGGAACCTGGGATCGCTCTTGATGTCGTGATAGAAGCGGGCGCTCTTCGGATGCCGCTGGCGAGCGGCGTCGGTCGCATAGCGTTTCTCGTTGAACGAGCTGACGACGATGTATGAGAAACACGAGCGGACGTAGGTGTCGAGGTCGTCCACTTCGAGGCCGTACATCGTGGAGTGCAGCTCGTAGGTCGGACCATCGATTCGGTCGGCGGCTTCGCGGTACAGCGACAGCATCTCGGCCGACAGCACGAGCTCGCTCTTCTCGAGACTGGCCAGCCGCCGTGCGACGGTGGTCCGGTCGGGGTTGAGAGGCACGCCCTGAACGAATCGGAAGCGCATGCCGTCCATCAGAATCTTCGAGCCCGCCGGGACGTGGGTTTCGATCCACTGTTTCGCGATGACGCGGGTGTCCGGCTTCGCGAGCATCACGTCCTCGCGGACGGCGTAGAACAGGGGCACCGAACAGGCGGCGGTGACGCCGGCCGCGTACAGCGACCGCCGCCCCAGCGACAGCGCGGCCAGGCCGCGGCTGCTCAGGAGCCAGACGGCCGGAATTACAGGCAACAGATACGATTCAGAGAGGCCCCGGTGCGAAGCCGACACGACCAGGACGTAGATCGCCGTCGTGCCGGAGAGGAGGATCGTCCACCGTTCCCGCTTCCAGACGCCGATCAGCAGACCGGCGGCTGCCGCAATGGTGATCAGCAGATCGCCGGGCTTGAGCCAGAGCTGAAGAAACGCGGTCCAGTCGTGTTGCTGAAGGATCGTCACCGAATCGATGGCGCCGCGTAGATCCCCGCCCGTTGCCGTCGCCGCCGCGGGCGCCGCGAAATTCCGCAGGAGCATTCCCGCGCCGGTGAGCAGATCGGGCGACATGAACGCGATGCTCAGTAGCGCCGTGCCTCCGAGGATCGCCGCGTCGCGCACACGCCCATCGGCTCGATCGGACAGGAAGAGTCGCGCGAACACGAGCATGGCCAGCCCGACGGCGGCGCTATAGGCGAGCGCTACGGCCGCTCCGGACAAGAGTCCCGCAATCACGAGCAGGCGCCGCTTTCCGGATGCCTCGTAGGAAAGATACGCGGCGACGCCCGTCCACAGCGCGCACGCCATCGGGACGTGAACGTTGATGACGTGCGACGCGGACGCGTGGAAGTAGGAGACGGCGGCAATGGTGGCGGCACCCAGACCGATGCGTACGTCGAACATGCGCCTGCCGACGTGGAATACCGCGAGAGCGGTCAGTGCACCCAGCGCCGCGACGGTGACGCGCCCCACGAGATAGAACGCGGTCGGATCCGTCAGATACCGCAACGCGAATTCGCGTGGGCCGTGGACCTGGCCGATCAGCCACCAACCGGCGAACAGGAGGCTGTATTCGACGAACAGGAGATAGTCCAGGCCGCCCTTGCCGACCGTATGCCACATCCTGACCAGCGGTCCGCCCTGGCCCGCGCCCACCTTGAGCGCCTGAACGATTTGATGGGGCTCGTCGGCGGTCAGGTCGTAGGGCAGGCCGAACGTGACGCCCCACACGCGCAGCAGCAGCGCCAATCCGATGACGGATGCGAGAAGCAGGCGCGAGGCGCGCGTCATTTCAGGTAGCCGAGCGATCGGAGACGCCGCACGGTGTCTTCGTCGGCCTTCGTCGCACCCGCCTCGATCCGCAGCCGCTTCCGGAGACTCGCGGCAGAGGCGGCGTGGGCGTCGAGCAGCCGCTGTGCCTGCTCGAGGCGCTCGGGCGCCGTCGCCGCGACGGAATGCTGCTCGAGAGGGTCGGCCGACAGATCGTAGAGTTCGCTTTTGCCGTCGACCGTCGACACGATGTATTTGAATCGGTCGAAATAGATGGCCTCGTGGCGATCGAACATGATTTGCGCGCCCGAGACGATCGGCGATGCCTCACTGGCGCGATCCTCGTGTTCGATCGCCGGCAGGAGGCTCGGCACGGAGACGTTCGCCGCGTCATAGCGGATTCCGCTCGCGTCGAGAATCGTCGGCGCCACGCTGGCCGTGGACACGGCGCCGACCCTGCGGCCCCGGTGTGTCGAGCCGGGCAGCTTGAAGATCAGCGGGACCCGCAGCAGCTCGTCGTAGACCGAGTGCCCGTGCCCGAGACGTCCGTGTTCCCAGAACTCCTCGCCGTGGTCGCTCGTGAATACGATCAGCGCGTCGTCGTAGAGGCGCAGCGCCTTGAGCGTGGAGAGGATGCGTCCGATGCTCGCATCGGTGTAGCGGACTTCTCCGTCGTACAGCGACCGGACGGCCTCGCGATCCCGCACGGACGGGACGAACAAGCCCTGAGTGGTCGTTTTCTGGCCTTCGAAGGCCTGACCGATCGTCGGCGACGGCTCGGCGGTCCAGTATTCGCGCGGCGGTGCGTACGGGGCGTGCGGATCGAAGTAGTGAACCCACAGAAAGAAGTTCGAGTCAGCGTTCGACGCGAGCCACGCCTGGACCAGCCGCGTCTGGTCGTCGTTGGTCGGCCACGACTCGGGTGGAAACCATGACGGCGCGACCGTCTGGAGCGTGCGCATCCCGAGCGAGTCGCCGAAACCGGGCTGATACAACGTGGCGTACTCGTCGAAACCCTGCGACAACCCGTTCATCGGGGTCAGCAGATCGTTGTGCACGAAAGCCGCGGTGTGATAGCCGCGACCGCTCAGATACTCCGCGAGCGTGATGATGTTCTGCGGCAGCGTGGATGTGAAGCCGTTGGTTTGATGGGCGGCTGGCTCCAGGCCGCTCAGGATCGACGCCAGGGACGGCAGCGTCCAGGGCGCCGGCGATCGAGCATGCTCGAACACCATCCCGTCCTGGGCGAGCTGGTCGAAGGCCGTCGTGCGCGGGGCCTGCGGGCGATAGGACGACAGCGCATCGGCACGCAAGGTGTCGACCGTGATGAGGATGATGCGCTGTGGCGCACGCGCCGGGCCGCGGCCTCGGGCATGCACGGTGTCGGCCCTGCGGGCCCCGATCGCGGCCACAACGGGACCGGTGGCCAGGAGCAGCGCCAACGTGGCGAGCACCCAGGTCGTGGACCATCGCGCCCGCGTCGTGCGTACCGAAGCCATCGTGGCGCCGGCGGCGATGACAAGCGCCGCTATAGCGAGCGCCGACGGCACCGAGAAAAAGCGGTCGATGAAATAGACCTGCACCCATTCGTACAGGAGCAGCTCCAACAGGACGATTGGAAGGCCGACGACGATCGGGCGATGCCAGTCGCGTCCGCCATCTCTTCGCCGAATCGCGACGTCGATGGAGTATGCGCCGGCGCCCATGATGACGGACTGCGCCAGGACCATCCCGGCCCTGAACACCGTCTGTGGCTTCAGCGGCATCGTGTGAAGACCGATCAGCACGGTCAAGGTGGATGCGGTCCCGAGGGCGACGGCGAGGGCAGGTGGCAGCGATTCCGCGCGGAGGTGCGCCCGTGCGCCGACCGCTCGCAGCACGACCCACAGGGCGCCGTAGATCGGGAGCAGCACGGCGGCGGTGGCGAGAATGGACGGTGGCACCGCGGCCAGCGTCTCGAAGCCGTGCGGCTTGTTCAGGAGCGCCACACACACGTCGATGATGCCCATCGACAAGGCGAGCGTCAGGCCGATGGCCAGCACGCCATCCCGCGCAGCGCGAGGGCGCTCAGCGATCGCCAAGAGTTGTGGTCAGGGTCAAGGGGCCGGGTGGTCGCCGGTCGCGTCGATCACAGACGATCGTAGAGAAACTTCGGCACGTAGAACTTCCGCTTGTTCATGAAGACACCGAGAATCCTGGCGTGAGCTCGTGTCAGGAGCGCCTTCGCCGCCTGGGCCTCTTCACGGAGCGTGCGGCCGCCTTCGACGATGAGGATGACGGCGTCACATGCAGCGGCCGTGACAGCGGTGTCCTCGCATTCATGGATCGCAGGGCAGTCGATGAGGACGAAGTCGTATTCGCTGGTCCGGCTGAAGAGTCGTTCGCGAAGGACCGACGGCAGGAGCAGCGGACCGGCGCAGGCGCCCTGGGCATCGCCGCCGCTGCTCAGCACGAACAGGGTTGGCACGCTGGTCGACTGCACGACGGTCCGCACGTCGACGTCGGCGCCGACCACGTCCAGCAGGCCGCGTGTGCGGTTGACTCTGGCAATGGTGTGGAGCGCCGGCCACCGCGTGTTGGCGTCGACCATCAGGACCTTGGCGTGGTGCTGCGCAAGGTAGCGCCCCACGTTGGCCACGCAGGTGGTCGTTCCTTCGCCGCGGCCCGAGGCGACGAACGCTACCGTCCGCGGCTTCGCCGGATGGAGATCCAGGGTCTGGGCGAGGCTCGCCAGGTGGTTCACCGCATTCGACGGCACCCGCACCTGCGGTTCCAGTTCCAGCACCGAACGGCGTCCCGCCGCGCGGTCGTAGGGGATGTCCGGTGCGACGTCGATCACCAGGCCTTGATTCTGTCCGCCGACGTTCGCCGCGCGCCGAAAGGCCGCATCGAGACGACTCATAAGGCGTTCCTCGATTCGATACTGGAAGTATCGCGTGATTCCGCAGGTTTTTTCATCTCGCGCTCAGGCTGACGCCGGTCCGGCCGGAGCCCGCCCAGCAGGCGCCCGGCGCGCATGACACGCCTTGAAACCGGCGCCAGCGGATAGGCGTGCCATCGTCCGCTGTGATAGTTCACGTTCCCACAGAAGTTCATGAAGAGCAGCGACTCCCGCCAGAGGCCAGAATAATCCTGTCCAAAGACAATTCGATTCAACTCGGTCGGATCGGCGCCCTGCCGGTTGGACGTCTTGTTCACGTTCACCGTGGCGAGATAGCCGCATTCCTCGACGGCGATGCGCTGCAGGCGCGGCGTGTAATCGCCGCACGGCCAGCAGAGGAAGTCGACCGGCTTGTTCAACCGGCCGGCGAGAATCCGCCTGCTGCCCGCCATTTCGTCCTTGACCCGCGAAACGTAGTCCGAGTCGGTTTCGTAGTGACCCTTCAGGCCCGCCCGCGCTCGATAGTCCGAGGCCACCGTTTTCAACTCCTCGCGCCACCGCGGTCGCGCAAAGAAGGCAGTGCCGCCGGCGTCGGCCACGTGCGCGACAGCACGACGTGTGAGCTCCGGATCGTCAAAGTAACGCGGCCGCAGCAGGGTCGAGGCAAATTCGTAGACCGGAGCGCCCCAGGGAACGGAGGCGCGAAAATCTCTGGTCAGCCAGCTGTACTTCGATCGGGGCCGCTCGTTCCAGTCCAGCCAGAAGTATGAATCGGCCGGGTGGTGGAAATCGACGATCCGGTCGCCGGAGAAATACCAGGCGTGCGTTTGCGTGTGCGCCTGAATGTCGATGATGCCGCTGGACTGCATCGCTTCGAGCTCGGGCCACGACAAGTGCCCCCACCAGGCCAGATCGCGCTCCTGAATCCGGCCCTCCCACACGTCGTCGAGAGTCGGCCGGCATTCCGCCGACGGGTCGACGAAGTCGGTGGCGACGAAGATCGTCGCCTTCATGCCGTATTTCTTCAGGAGCGGGAACGCATGGACCCAGTTGTCCAGGTAACCATCGTCGAAGGTCAACACAATCGGCCGCGGCGGCAGCGGCGTGCCGGCGGCGAGAAACCGCTGGACGTCGTAGAGCGTGACGGCGTGGAAGCCTTTGCGCCGCAGATACCGCAGCTGTCGCTCGAAGATCGGGAGCGGCAGCGACAGATAGCCCACCGTGTGGTCGTGTTCGTTCGCGATGCTGTGGTACGCGACGATCGGGACTTGTCCGGGGGACGACATGTCAGTGCACGGTGACCTTGGGCGTGATGCCGCCCAGGTCGGCGCCCATCGCCTCGCGATACACCGTCAGCAGCCGCTTCAGGTGAGCCTTGGCGCTGTACTCGTTCTCGGCCTTGATCCTGGCCGCCTTGCCCATTCGGACGGCCGTTGCCTTCGCGTCGAACAGATAGGCGATCTTCTCGCGCAGGTCGGCCGCGGAAAACGGCGTGAACAGAAGTCCGGTTTCGCCGTCGTCGATCATTTCGGGGATGCCGCCGATGTTCGCGCCGATGACCGGCGTGCCGCACGCGAAGCTCTCGATGCAGGATCGCGGGCAGTTCTCGTACCACTCCGACGGGATCACGGAGAACCTGGCGCCCCGCATCAGGTCCACGAGCTCGGTGCCCCACTTCGGTCCGAGCACCTCGATGTTCGTCAACCGATCGGCGGCCACGATGCGCTCGAGCTCCGCGCGAAGCGGTCCCTCGCCGGCGATCAGCAGCCGCCCTTTGGTGAAGCCGCGAAACGCGTCGATCAGCGTGGGGATCCCCTTTTCGTCGGATAGACGACCGACGTAAACGCAGTAGTCCTCGCCGCCGTAGCGCGGCGTGTAGCGCTCGACGTGCGTGAAGCTGGGAATCCAGACCAGCTTGGACGCCGGGAGCCCGGCGTCGATCATCTTCTGCAGATAGAAGCGGCTGGGCACGATGAAGCGGTCGACGTTGTTCTCGTACAGACCGCTGCGGCGGTGCGCGAAGAGCTCGACGGCGCACAGTGCGCTGGCCGCGAGCGACCCCTGCACGCAGCGGTGCAGCACGGCGTGGTGATAGCCGCCGGACACGCAGCGTTCGCAAATCGCACCGTCGGTCCGCATCTTGTAGTTCGGGCAGGCGAGCTTCAGGTCGTGAAGCGTCATCACCACCGGAATCCGGCGCTCGGCCAGGAACGGCAGGATGGCGGGCGACAGCTGGTGATAGATGTTGTGCAGGTGCGCCAGGTCGGGGCGGTGCGCGTCGACCAGCGCCTCCAGCTTCGAGGCGGCGTGGCGGGAATACAGCATCCGCGCCGCCATTCGGATCTTGGTTGCCAGCGGCTGCGGCGCGTGATAGTCGACCTCGTCGACGAAGAAGTCGGCGTACGCGCTCTGGAGGTTGCGTGCGTGCTTCATCGCGAACGGAATGACGTCGTAGCCGCAGGCCGGCAGCTCTTCGATCAATTCGAAAAGATAGGTTTCGACGCCACCCTTCGGGTACCAGAACTTGTTGCCCAAGAGCAGGCGCATGTTCGTCATGGCACGGCCGGCGAGGCGGCGGTGGCGGCCGTTGCCCTGCAGCAGTCGGCGTAGATCGCTTCCAGGCGATCGACGACCGTGTCCCAGGAATAGTGCGAGCGCACGCGGGCCTTGCCCGCGGCGCCGCAGGCGTGCACGAAGTCCGGGTGGTCCAGCAGATATTGCAGCTTCTGCTGGAGGTCGGACACGTCACGGCTTCGGAAGGTCATGCCGCACTCACCGAGCGCCTCCCGGTTGGGCTCGATGTCGCTGGCCAGGACGCACCGTCCGAAGCTGAGACCCTGCAGGAGTGCGTGAGACAGCCCTTCGACCTCTGAGGGCAGCACGTAGGCGTAGGCGTTGCTGAACAGCTCCTCGAGCAGGTCGCCCGTCGCGGCTCCCGTGAAGACGATGTTGGGGTTGTCCGGCCGGCGCAGCGTGGCGCAGTAGGCGTCTTCGCCGGGCGCGCAGGGGCCCGCGATCACCAGCCGTTTGGCCGGCGCCAGTCGTTCGTAGGCGTCGATGAGATAGTGGCACCCTTTTTCCGGAACCAGACGCGAGAGAAAGAGGATGTAGTTCTCTTTGTCGAGTCCCCACTTCCGGATCTCGCGTGGCTCGCGGGTTTCGTATTCCTTGACACCGGTCGGAAGGTAGTCCACCGGCCTCCGATACTTGGTCTCCAGATAGCGCTTCAAGGTCGTCGAGATGGCGATCGTCCGGTGCGGAAAGTAGATCGCGGAGTATTCAGCGGCCTGGAGGCAGCGGCTCGCGAACGACGACCACTTGGCCCGCTGCCAGTCGAGGCCGTGGACCTGCGTGATCGTCTTCATCCCTCGCAGGCGCGGCAGCAGGGAGAACACTGACGGCCCCAGCGCGTGGTAGTGCACGACGTCCACGTCGGCGAACAGGACGTCGAAGGTGGCCAGCAAGGTGTGCGACAAAGCATCGAGGTGTTTGGTGTTCAGGGACGGCAGATGCCGGATGCGAACACCCCGGTGCAGGTCGCGCACCTTGACGTAGGGGCGCACGTAGACCGTCACCTGGTGTCCCCGCTCCACGAGCCGCCAGCCGACTTCCTCGGTGAAGTTTTCGATGCCGGCGGGGTATGGGATGCCTTTGAGTCCGAGCATCCCTATCCGCAGGGGAGCAGTCGTCGTGGGCACGCGTGGGTGGCTCGGGACCATCAGCGTGACAGGCTACCGCCCTCTCACTTACAGGAAAGTGACTGACGTGCCCGTGAGGCTGATGGATTCGTCTCCCCGACAGACGCACTCCGTTGCGAAAACGTGATCGCCGCGGCGTTCGCGCTACTGGGACGACGACTGCGCTGAGCAAGAGGTGTTCCTACGTTTGTTGATCGCCGCGCGTTGTTCGTTGATGCGACAGCGGTGAGCGACCAGAGGTAGTTGTTCGCACGACGTGTCTCTCGAACGGCCGATGTGCGCCGTCGGCGATCGGTTGGTCGCGTGCGGCGCGACCACTCCGCAGACCACACGCGAAGTTTGCTGCTGTTCCGTCTTACCCGACTTTTTTCTTCTTGAGGTCAGCCTTTTCTCATGCGGGACGCCGACCGCCTGTGACGTCGGAGTGACGTGCCCGATGTCCTCCGCGGCCATGAAATTGCACGACGGCTCGCGTCCCGAACGGGTTTGGTGTCTTTCGGAACACGGCATGACCCTATCTGCGACTCGACGCGCGGCTCAAAACTCAGACGGTGTGAAGACGCGCATCGCCTGGGTGACGTTCGATTTTCCACCGCGTCAGAGCAGCGGTATGTTCCGCGCGATCAAGTTCTACAAGTACCTCGATAAAAGCAGGTTCGAGGTCGACTTCATCACCCATGGCGCCGCGGGCCGCTTCGCGCGAGCGGTGTTGGACGACAGTCTTCTTCGCGAGGTCGATCCGGCACCGTCGATCCACCGCGTGCCGACGATCATCCCGCACGACCTGTTGCCGGCGGTCCGAGCGCGCGTGCGTCGCCGCCGTGCGCCCATGCCGACCGAGACCAGGAAGGCTGCGGGCGATGAGCCTCAGTCGGCACCGCGTCCCCATCGGAGCGTACCGCGCACGCTCTATCGCTGGTTCGCGCTGTCGGTGTACTTCCCGGACCACTTGTTCCTCTGGGGCTGGTTCGCCGCGTTCAGGCTGCTCTGGCTGCACGCCAGACGACATTACGATCTTGTCTACACCACGTCGTTCCCGGAGAGCGCACACCTCGCGGGGCTGATGCTCCGCGCGTTCGGCGTGCGATGGGTCGTCGACTATCGCTACGGCGGTCCGCTCTGGATCAAGGAGGTCGTCGGTTTTCGGAAGCCCTCGCTGCGGGAGCGTATCGATCACCGCTATCAGCGGTTCGTGCTTCGCCGAGCCGACCAGGTGATCACCCAGAGCGAGCGCATTCGCGCCGATTTCTGCAGCGTCTTTGCGCTGGACCCGGCGCGGGTGCTCGTCATCTCGAGCGGGTTCGACGAGGCCGACTTCGACGCGACGGCGGTTCCCGACGCGCCGTTTCCCAAGCGCGCCCACGAGGTGCATCTCCTGCATGTGGGGACACTCGAAGGGGTTGCGGACCGCGAGCGGCTCGAGATTCTCACCGCGCTCAACGCGCTCGGCGAGCAGTTACGCCAGAGAGGCCGCACGCTCGTCCTGCATGCGGTCGGCAGCCCCTTGTTCGGCGAGGCCGAGCGGCTGAAGGCCCCGCACGTCGCCTATCGCGCGCACGGCGTCATCGTGCATCGACAGATTCCTGCCTATCTGCTGGCTGCCGATTGCTGCCTGTTGTCGACCTGGACCACCAGCAACGGCGGCGTGAAGGGATTTATTCCCAGCAAGTTGTGGGAATACCTACGGTCCGGCCGGCCGATCGTGGCGACCGGTCCGAAGGACGAAGTGTGGACCATCGTCGAGGATGCCGGCGTCGGCCTGCAGCTCGAATTGGACGGCGGGCGCCGCGACCTTGCCGTCGCTCTGGCCGACGACCTGCTGGATCGGTTGCGAACCCGGAAGCCGCTCGCCGCCAGCGTGCAGCGGTATAGCTGGCAATCGCGCGCGCAGTCGCTCGAGGACCTGTTTGTCCGGACGGTCGACGGGCCCCGAACGGCCCCCTGTTGAGGAGAAGCCTTCTTTGACCGAACGACATTTCATCCTCATCGTCCAGCGCTCGTCGTATCCGCAGATGGGCGCCCTGTATCTCACGAACGCGCTGCTGCCGCACGGCATCACCACGCACGTGATTCCCAGCGACGCGACGACCGACGAGCTCGACGCGCTGATTTCGCGGTACGACCCGGTGGCGGTCGGCTGCTCGGTCATGACCGCGCCCGAGATCGTCGATTTCATGCGGCATTCCGTTCACGTGCAGGTCACCTACAACGCCGGCGTCAAGCGGATTCCGGTGATCTGGGGCGGCATGCATCCGACGATCGTGTGGCAGCAGACGATCAAGGAGCCGTACATCGACGTGGTCGTGTCCGGCGAGGCGGAGATTACGCTGCCGCGGATTCTGAACCGGATCATCGACCGCAACGAGCTGCCCCTCGAGCGGCCGGTCCGCGTGGAGACACCGCCGCAGCTTGACGACTACCGGCCGCAATGGGAATCCCTCGACCTGCAGAAATACGTCTTTCCCGAGTCGCATTCGGTCCATTCGCAGGTCGACTTCAAGAAACAGAACATCTTCTACTACCTGCTGACCAGCCGCGGCTGCACCTACAAATGCAACTTCTGCTGGGAGGTCGCGCGGACGGCCGCCCTGAAAGACGAAATGGCGCGCGATGGCGTGGCCGTCGATCTCACCTGGCGGGCCCACAGCGAAGCGTGGGTCGACGAGCAGCTCACGTATCTGGAGCGGCGGCTGGCCGAAAACGGCGCCGTGATGGACGGCGTCGGCTTGTGGGACGACATGATTTTCGGCAGGGAGAAAGAAGCGCACATTCAGCGCGCCAAACGCATCTTCAGCGGCATGCGCGAGCGCAACTACGGCTATCTGCTGGAAGCCCGTGCCAGCCAGTTGATGGGCAAGAGCCAGCGGTGGAACGACGCCGGGGTCATGCGCGAGGCGGATCTCTACCAGTTCCTCAAAGACACCGGCTGCATGCAGGTGTTCGTCGGGACGGAGTCGGCCAATCAGCAGACGCTGAACTTGATCCAGAAAGGCACCAAGGCGATCGACTACGGCCGTCTCGTCGAAATCTCGCGCGACATCGGCCTGCCGCTCCGCTTCTCGCTGATTGTCGGGTTCCCCGACGAATCGGATCGATCGGTGAACGAGACGCTGGATCTGATCGAGCGGCTGCAGGGCGAACCGTTCGTGTCCGTCAGCGGCCCGAAGATGTTCACGCCGTATCCGGGAACGCCTCAGTACGACGCCGCTGTCAGGGCCGGGCTGAAGGTGCCGACCGACACCCTCGGCTGGGCGCAGATGACGCGCTACGCCGACTACCGCGCGCTCTATCCGTGGCTGGAAAAGAACTACACACCGAGCACCCTGGCACGAATCGACTCGGCGTGGGAGCACGTGCCGGAGGAGAAGAAAACGCGGCCGAAGGAAGACGTCATTCTCGACTTCGTCCGGCAGCACTGACGACCGATGGCTTCGATTGAGCAGGTCCTGCGAGCGGTGTATGACCGGGTGCCTGGCGACATGCAGCCGGCGCTCCGGCGTTCGTACCGGTGGGCTCGCATCAGGGCCGACGCCGTGCGCGCCGGCGCCGGCATCAGTCCCTGCGACCGCGTGTTGTTCCAGGACTTCGAGGTCGCCCACCTCGAGCCGCAGGAAATCCTCGGTCCCGCGCCGCACGAACTGCTGATCGAGACCCACTTCAGCGCCATCAGCCCGGGCACCGAAACGTCGATCCTGTGCGGTTCGCCCGGCACGCCGCGGCGTTTTCCGTATGCGCCGGGCTACTCGGGCGCAGGTGTGGTCGCGCAAGTCGGCCGGTCGGTCAAAGGGTTCGAGCCTGGCGATCGGGTGGCGGGCGGCCTGCATCACGCGAGCCGCGATTCGGTCCCGGCTCATGTCCTGGTCAAGGTGCCGCCGGAGGTGTCCCTGCAGCACGCCAGCTTCATCATGCTCGGCGTGATTGCCCAGCAAGGCATTCGCAAGGCGGCGATTCAGCCGGGCGAGCGCGTCGCGATCGTCGGGCAGGGACTCATCGGCCAGCTGTCACGGCGTCTGGCGGCGGTGACCGGTCCGTCGCGGATCACCGCGGTCGGCGCGGGCCGCGCCCGCGAAGCGCTGGCGGTGTCGGATGGCGACGGCTTCGTCGTGGCGTCGGATCGGCGGGCGCTCGACGGCATCGAGGCCGACGTCGTGATCGAGGCGGCCGGCACGGCCGACTCGATCGCCACCGCGTTCCAGTGCGCCGCCCGAGGCGCGCGCGTGGTCATCGTCGGCAGCGGACGGACGCTGGACCGGAGCGCGAACTGGGTCGGCGCGCTGCAGGACAAGGACCTCAGGGTGATCGGGGCGCACCTGACGGCGTTGGCCGATCGCGAGGCCAGCGTCACGCGCTGGAGCTATCAGCAGGAAGCCACGCTGTTTCTCGAGCTCATTCGACGAGGCCGGCTGCGCATGGACGATCTCGTGACCTGGCGAGTCGAGCCGCACGACTGCAATGCCGTGTACGAGCACCTGGCGTCAGGACATTCGAAACACCTCGGCATCGTGTTTCAGTGGCGTCCGGACGAGGCCGTCCGGCCGCCGGTTGCGGTGCCGGTGGAGAGCCGCCGCGGCGCCGTCACGAAGGCCAAGACGCTCGTCGATCCCATCCGGCTCGGCATCGTCGGACTGGGAAGCATCGGCGTGCAGCACGCCCGCGAAGCGGCGCGGGCCTCGCGCATCGACGTCGTCGCGGTGTTCGACACGAACCAGAAAGTGTCGCGCGATCTCGGGGCGTCGCTGGCGGCGACGTCCTATCCGTCCTACGAGGCGTTGCTCGACCGTCCGGACATCGACGCGGTGCTGTTGTCGGTGCCCAACTATCTGCATCGAGACCTCGCCCTGCAGGCGGCCGCTCGCGGCAAACACGTCCTGCTCGAGAAGCCGCTGGCGATCACGATGCAGGAAGCCAGCGACATCGTCAGCGGTTGCCAGCGTCACGGCGTCGCGTTGAGTGTCAATTTCAGCTTCCGGCATCTGGCGCGCGTCCGCCTGGCGAAGCGGCTGATCGACGACGGGGCGCTCGGCGACATCACCGGGATTCAGTCGCTCGTCTATTCGTTTCGCGAGCGTGGGTACTGGCATGGCGCGCGCAGTGCGTCCGCCGACGACTGGCGGACATCGAAACAGAAAGCCGGCGCCGGGTTCTTCTTCATGAACCTGTGCCACGTCATCGACTACCTCTACTACATGACCGGTCTCCGGGCGAGCCGCGTCTATTGCGAACACGGCACGCTCGGATCGCCAACGGAAGTCGACGACAGCGTCAGCATCAGCTGTCGGTTCGACAACGGCAGCATCGGTTCGATCGCCGGCAGCTGCATTCGCCGCGGATCGAACCAGGCCGAGGATCGCGTCTGGAGATCGCACGGCACGCTGACCATCGACGACCAGGCCATCCGCGTCCACTCGACGCGGGTCGTCGACGGCAGACGCCCCGGCAAGACCCACAAGATTTCAATCGCGCCCAAGGCGGGCTGGATTGAAGAGTGGCTGAATGAGTTCGCGGGCGCGGTGCGCGAAGGGCGCCCGCCGGCGATTACGGGCCGCGACGGCTGGGAGAACCTGGCGTTCATCACCACCGCGCTGCGTTCCATGGAGGAGCGACGATCGCTCGACGTCCCGGGCTACCCCGCGGACCTCGCATAGCGTGATCGTCGACACTGCAGATGCGCGTACGCGCTGAAGCCTATTCGAACCACGCGGCGCCGCCGACCGGATTTGCGCCGTTCGTCGTCGGCCGCCTCGTCGACGCACGCGACGGCGGGCTCTGGTCGAAGGGCGATCGTGTGCTGGTCAGCGTCTCCGACCCGAAGGCCGAGGAGGTCGAAGCGTCGTCGTCCGCGTGCGTACGCGTGCCGGACGGGCTCGATCCTGCCGACGCTCTGCTGATTCCGTCGACGGCGCAGGCGCTCCGAGTCTGGCGCCTGCTTCGTCTTGAAATCGGCGAGGCCGCGGTCTACACGGACGGCATCCGGCTGGCCGGCTTCGTCGGCTTCGTCGCGATCTGGCACGGCGGTCTGCCGGTGATCCGCCTGACGACCGGCGGGCCGATTCCTGACGTCGAAACCGTCAGCATTGCGGACGCTGCGTCCGCCGTGGAGCGCGTACGGTCGCTGACCGCGAATGCGCCCGGGCTGGCCGCCGTCGATCTCTCCGGCAGCGGTGACGTGATTGCGATGCTGCTGGAAGCGCTGCCGCGATGGGGCAGACTGATGCTCGCGGCGCCCTGTCCCGAGCCGTTCACCACGGCGTTCTACACGGACATCCATCGCAAGGGCGTCGTCGTCTGCTCCGCCGGCGATCTGGATTCCATCTTTGCCGAACCGTTGCAGTGGCAGGCCGACATCCGTAACGCCTGCCGCCTGCTGTTGGATGCGAAGCGTGCCGCGATTCTCAGGGACTGTTTGGGACGGGAGCCCGATGCCTGCCGCCAACGATCCTGAGGTTCGAGGCAAAGCGCAACCGGTGCCCGACAGACGCCGTGTCGAGCAGAGTCTGCTGACGCACCCGGCGATCGCCGATTGCGCGGTGCTCGAGCGAACGCGCCTCGACGGTCAGGTGGAGCAGCTGGCCTACATCGTGCCGGCATCGACGGTCGCTGTCGACGAACTGCTCGCGCACCTCGAGCGCACCGGTGCTCCACGTCCCGCGCAGTTCGTGTCAGTCTCGTCGATTCCACTGACGCGCGAGGGTCGCGTCGATGCGCTGTGCCTGTCGCGTCTGCCCATTGTCGATGCGCAGCTCATCGACGCGTGGGAGACGGCCGCCAGGTCCATCAACGGGATCGAGCACGCCGCCGTTCTCGTCGACGGCGGTGCGAGACGCCTGCTTCCACTGCATCTGTCGGACGTGCTGCCCGAGTGGACGCTGCAGTCGTCCTCGCCGCTGCGAGCCGACGATGCGACGCCACCGATCGCGCGAACTCATGATGTCGCGGATTCCGAAAGGCCCGCGATCGTCGATGGCGATCCCCTGATAGCGGACGATCGGCTGAATTCCCTAGGGGCGGCGCTGGACAGGGCGGCGGCGACGTCGCCAAACGGGATCACGTATCTGGAGGCCGACGGCTCGTCGCACTTCGAGTCGTACACGACGCTGCTGGCCAGAGCCCGGCGCATCCTTGGCGGCCTGCAAGCGGCTGGCGTGGCGCCGTCCGATCGAGTCGTTCTGCAGCTCGAACGCCATCAGGACTTCATCGAAACGTTCTGGGCCTGCGTGCTGGGCGGCTTTATCCCCGTGCCGCTGGCGGTGCCGTCCGGCTACGACCGATTGAGTCCGCCGCTGCAGACGCTCCAGAGCGCATGGCGCGTTCTCGGAACGCCTCATATCGTGTCCGTCCGGAGCGCGGTCGCCGAGATCGTCGCAGCCGCCAGGCGTTTCGAACTGGACGGCGCGCGCGTGCACGCGGTCGAAGATCTGTATGGCGAATCGACCGGTCACCGCCGACAGAGCGAACCCGACGATCTGGCGCTGTTGATGTTGACGTCGGGCAGCACCGGCACGCCCAAAGCGGTGATGCTGACGCACCGCAACGTGTTGAGCCGCAGCGCCGGTTCGCGGCAGCTCAATGGCTTTTCCGATCGAGACGTGACGCTGAACTGGATGCCGCTCGATCACGTGGCGGGCCTCATCTACTTTCACCTCAGGGACGTGTGCCTCGGCTGCCGGCAAGTTCACGTGCCGACGGCGAGCATCCTGCAGCATCCGCTCAAGTGGATCGACTATCTCGACGAGTACCGGGCGACCGTCACGTTCGCGCCGAACTTCGCGTTTGCGCTGGTCAACGATCGCGCGCACGAGCTCTCGGATCGATCGTGGGATCTGTCGTGCGTTCGATTCGTGCTGAACGGCGCCGAAGCGATCGTCGCCAGGACCGCCAGGCGATTCCTCACGCTGCTTGGACCGTTTGGTCTGAGCGCCGGTGCGATGCATCCCGCCTGGGGAATGTCCGAGACGTCGTCTGGCGTGATCTACGGCGACCGCTTTTCTCTCGAGAGCAGTTCGGACGAGGACCGGTTCGTCGAAGTGGGCCGGCCGATTCCCGGCCTTTCAATCCGGATCGTCGACGCCGACGATCGTGTGGTGGGCGAGCGCGCCGTCGGCTGCCTGCAGGTGCGAGGCCCGGTCGTGACGCAGGGCTATTTCGGGAGCCCCGATCTGACGCGCGAGTCGTTCGCCGGCGACGGCTGGTTCAAGACCGGGGACCTCGGAATCATTCGTGACGGGCGACTGACGATCACGGGACGCGAAAAAGACGTCGTCATCATCAACAGCGTCAACTACTACTGCCACGCGATTGAATCGGTCGTCGAGGACATCGACGGCGTGGAGACGTCGTTGACGGCGGCGTGCGCGGTCAGGCCGCCTGGCACGAATACCGATCGCCTCGCGATCTTCTTTCACGCCTCCGATCCGCAGCTGGTTCCGGATCTCCTGGCGCGGGTTCGCTCGGAAGTCGTGGCCAGGATCGGCATCGCCCCGGACTATCTGGTGCCGGTCGATGCCGCGGCGATTCCGAAGACGTCCCTCGGCAAGATCCAGCGATCGGAATTGGGTCGCCGTCTGCTCGAGGGCGAGTTCGACGGGATCCTGAAGCAGGTCGACCGGCTCGCGGCGAACGCCAACACCATTCCCGACTGGTTCTTCCGGAAGGCGTGGCGGCGCAAGCAGGCGGTGCTGGATCAATCGCTGTTGCGCGAAGGATCGGTGGCCATCGTCTTCATGGACACGGTGGGGCTCGGTGCGGAGGTTCGGAAACGCCTCGAGGCGCGCGGCGTTCGCTGTATCGGCGTTCACGCCGCCGACAGGTTCGCCGCAGACCAGGACGACTATCGCATCGATCCGCGCATCGAATCCGACTACGACCGGCTGATGGGCGCGCTATCGGCTGCGGGCGCCGTGCCGAACCACATCGTCCATCTCTGGGGTTACGGGCCTTATGCCGGCGAAGTGGTTGGGGAAGCCATTGAAGCCGCGCAATTCACCGGAGCGCTGAGCGCACTGTGGTTGGCGAGAGCGCTCTCGCGCTCTCGTCAGGCTGCGCAGACCTGGATGACGTTTGTCGGAAGCCATTCGCAGTCGGTGTATCCGCACGAGAAAGTGGCCTACGAAAGAAGTCCTGTGCAGGGCCTGCTCAAATCGATGGCCCAGGAACTCCCGTGGCTTCGGTGCCGTCACGTGGACGTGCCTGCGAACGAGTCCTGCGGCGATTCGCCCGTCGTCGACGAACTGGTCGGCGAACTGATGACACCGCAGCTCGATCGAGAGGTGGCCTATCGCGATGGTCAGCGCTTCGTGGCGGGCCTCGAGCATGTCGCGTTCCAACCCCAGGCGGAAGGCACGCTGCCCTTCGAGCAGGGCGGAACCTACCTGCTGACTGGCGGTATCGGTGGAATCGGCGAGCAGGTGGCCTCCATGCTCGTCGATCGCTTCGACGCCAACCTGCTCCTCGTCGGGAGAGGCGTGCTCGACGAGCGGGGCGAAGCGATCCTCGACAGGCTCCGTCAGCGCGGTCGTTCGATCGCGTACGCGTCCGTCGATGTCTGCGACGAGAGCCGGCTGACTGCGGTGGTCAACGAATACACGGCCCGCGCCGGGCGGTCGATTGACGGTGTCGTTCATCTCGCAGGGATCTACTACGAAAGCGTCGCGGTCGACGACGCGGCCGATCGATTCCTGGCGATGCTGCGGCCCAAGTCGATCGGCACATCCGTCCTGCATCGGCTGCTGGCGGCGCAGGGCGGCGGCTTCCTGATCGCCTCCTCGTCGATCGCCGGCTTTTTCGGCGGCGCCAGCATCGGCGCCTACGCCGCCGCGAACAGCTTTCAGGAGGCCTTCGCCGCGCACGCGCGCGACGAGGCGTCCGTCACCCACTACTGCTTCAGCTGGAGTAACTGGAACGACGTGGGCCAGAGCCGTCAGTACCAGCTGAAAGATGCGCCTCGCGTCCGAGGCTACCAGACGATCGCCTCCAGCCAGGGGCTGCAGTCGCTGCTCATCGGGCTGAGGTTCGGCGAACGCCACCTTCTCGTCGGTCTCGACGCCCGGCATCGCCATATACGACGGAGCCTCGTCGACGAGCCGGACCTCCTGGACAAACCAGTTGTGTATTACACCGCGTCGAACGGGTGTCGGCCCGAATCGTCGTTGCGCGCGGTGGAGATTCGCGATCGTTTCGGAGCCTCCTCGAGCGCCGAGGCGGTGCGCATCCTTCGGATGCCGCTCACCGACACCGGAGCGATTGACAAGGAGCAGCTGGCGCGCGTCGGCCGGGGCCGAGACGCCGACTCGGCGTCCGTTACGCCGCAAACGGACATGGAGCGGCGCCTGGCCGAGAGCTGGAAACAGGTGCTCGGCGTTCCGCTCGTCAGTCGAGACGACAACTTTTTCGAGCTCGGCGGCGATTCGCTGCTGGCGGCGCGACTCGTCGCTCACCTGCGTGACGCAGGGCTCGGGGAGATCTCGCTGCGCTCGCTCTTTGATACGCCGACGCTGTGCGATCTTGCCAGGTTGTTGGAAGAGGCGGCGCCGGCGGCGCTCTCCGCGGCCGATCAGCGCATGTGCGTCGCCGAGACCCGTCCGCTCGCCCCCGGCCAGCGCGCGTTGTGGATCCTCCACCAGATGGCGCCCTCGAGCGGTGCCTACAACATCGCGTTCACCGCGCGGGCGACCGCGCCAATCGACGTGCCGGCGCTTCGGCGCGCGTTTCAGGGACTCGTCGATCGGCACGAGTCGCTGCGCACGATCTTCGCGGACGATCGAGGCGATCCCGTGCAGCGCGTCCAGGCGGCCGTGCAGGTCCCGTTCGACGTCGAGGACGCGTCGGGGTGGCGGCAGGAGCGTCTGTGCGATCAGATCGCCCAGGAGATCAAACGGCCGTTCGACCTGGCGG
>Ga0111539_10003754_pt1 | contig 19994 bp, 14 predicted proteins | sample RhiMethybrSRZTD1_FD_79667 | JGI IMG/M metagenome (GOLD analysis project Ga0111539, IMG submission 79667) | Populus rhizosphere microbial communities from Tennessee, USA - Rhizosphere MetaG P. TD hybrid SRZTD1 (version 2) (version 2) | ecosystem: Host-associated > Plants > Roots > Rhizosphere >... | reverse complement strand
GCAAGTAGAACTACTGCGGAGAGTACTGGGGCGGCAGACAGTACTTCCACGTGTTCCAGCGATCGTCGTCCGTCATCGCTCCGAGCAGGAATCCTCCGTAGTGCAGAGCGCGACTGCGCATCTCGGGGTCGGCGGTGAGAGCGGCCAGGTGATGCAGGCCACCCGCGAGGAAGGTGTGCACGCCGATCAGCGGCCCTGCCCCCCAGTGGATGCCGATCGGTGTTGCATCCCAGTAGTTGGCAGGGATCGGGACGCCGTTGTAGCTCACGGGCACGTAGTAGCGGAGGCCCTGCGCCACCAGACCGAACTGCTCGGTCTGCACGTCGGTCAGCCAGGAGTACTCGACCGTGTCGACGACGTCGCTGGCGATCTGCAGCAGCAGTGGCTCGTCGAAACTCAGGTATGCACCGAGATACCCATACAGCACCGCCCCGTGCTGCCACGGCATGAAGAACTCGTGGTCGAACGGATACAGCGTTCCCGGGTAGTTGCTGGAGAACGACATGGCGCGGCTCGGATGCGTCTTGTGGCGCTGCACGTCGACGATCTCGTTCACGCGGCGCATTGCATACTGCTTGACCGAGGCATCCCGGGTCGCCTGGTAGACCTGGGCGAAGCCCTGCATGCACCAGCCCTCGGCGCGCGCCGACTGCACGAAGGCAGTGTAGTAGAGCCTGAGCCGCAACAGCCCCTCGAGGCTCTGACCGAGCTGACGCAGCTCTTCCTTCGCCCAGGCGTCGCCGCTGATCGTCCAGTAGTCGAACAACAGGTCGCAGCTCCAGTGTTCGGGGTCGAAGCCCTCCCAGCCATGCGCGGGTGACTGGCCGGCGGCGAGCGTGCGATACTGCGGCCACGGATCCGCGTCGCGCAGACGGCGCCGGCCCAACGACTCGCCCGCGACCGACAAGAGCGGTGTGCCGGTCCAGATCTGGATGTTCTGCTCGGCTCCGACCTGCAGCTGCCAGAGGTGGTATGGCCGCATTGCCTGCGCCCATGCCATCTGTTCGAGCTTGCGCAGCAAGAGATGGTGCTGGCCTTGGATCGCGTGCGCGAGCTCCCCGGTCAGCGGGCCGTTGCGCGGACTGCCCGTGGTGGCCGTGGCCTGGACGTCGCCGTGACTGCCCCACGTGCCGAACGTGTCCCTGCCGGCCCAGCCGTAGTACTCCACGCCGGCCCGTTCGTGGCTGTCCGCAGGTCCCGCGATTGGTCCACCGAGCAGGCCCGCGGCGGCGGTCGCTTGCCAGGCACTGTGCGAGGCCAGCGCATGCATCGGCTCCTGCACGATCGCGGTGGCAGTGTCCCGCCAACTCGCGACTTCGCCGCTGCTGGCGCCCGGGGGCTGAAAGCGCAACAGGAACCGGTAACGGCGCGTCTGCGCATCCGCGATGAAGGTGTCCTGCATCACGGAGAAGGCCGTGAACCCGTCGGGCAGCAGTTCGGCCGCTCCGATCGACTCCTCGGCAGCCCGATACGCGATGACGTCGGTGGCACCGCGGCACAGGAACTTCGCGAGTTGCACGTCGACCGTGCCGAGCGCATGCAGGTTCGGATCCCCGTTCCCCGGCGCGTCGGCGCCCAGGTAGTCGTTGCCGAGGATCCAGTCGACGACCACGAACGGCATGTCGCGATACTCGGTCACGTAGAACGTCGACGTGAGGTAGTCGCGACCGATGCCGGGTTGGGCCACCGGCGTGTGGTAGGTGCGCCACCGCTTCGTCTGCGCGAGCGGCGTCGTCTGCACGACGGTACCGGCGCCAGCGGCGAAGCCCCGATACGGCACGTGGAACGTGTCGCGGACTTCGGCCCCGAGCTCGAGGGTTGCCGCCACCTGGCTCACCCACGAGTTGCGCGTGAACTCACCCGTGAGGGCCGTCTCCTCGGCCACGACGTAGGTCCTGGCCTCGCCACCCGCCAGCGTGTCCGTGAACTGCGCCTGCGCCACCTTCACGGTGCCATCGGCCCAGCGCTGCAGTGGCAACCAGGCCGTCTTGTGACCGCTGACCGCGAGGTTGAGCAGGTTCGTGCAGGCGCCCTGCGGGAACGGCACCGAAGCGAGGATCGTCTCCGTGCGAGCGCGGGTGGCCTCGTTCCTGACCGAGAAATCCAGCACGAGGCCGACCGTGTTGCGCCCGCCCGGCGCGGGCGCCTCCTCGCCTTGGCCCGGGTCCAAACCCGGGTCGACCGGATTGCCGGTTCCCGCCCCGGACAAGTCACAGCCTGCCGCGACCATGAGCAGGAGCGCACCGAACCAGCAGTGACGAAGCAGTCGCGGGTTCTCGTTGCAGACGGGCATTCGATGTCAACTGCACCTGCGCGTCTTCCCAATGCCGCGGCCTGCCATCGCCGCGAAGTGGCGGAACTGGCAGACACACCCCTTTGAGCGCGCTCCGGGCTCGGTCCCTCTTCCGCGAGCAGTGTATCACGCCGCTCTGCGTGCGCGGTGCCTGCCATGGCTCGCGCTGGCGGTTGTCCAGATTCGCGACGCGTGGTTCCTGTGCGACGACGCGTTCATCTGCTTCCGCTACGCGCGCAACCTGATCGAAGGCCACGGCCTGGTGTGGAACCGCGGCGAACGCGTCGAGGGTTGCACGCAGCTCGCTTGGGTGCTGGAGATCGCGGTGCTGTGGTGGCCCTGACCGATCAAACGAAGCGGTCGTCGAGCTCGCGCAGCGCGAGCGGCTTGCCGAGAATCTCGTTGAGCACGAGCGCCTTCGGGATGTTGTCGAGGGAGAACCGCTGCGACATGCGGCGCGAGCGCGCCGGTCCGCCCACGCGACCACCGAGACTGCCGATCGCGCTGGCCGGTTCGTGCTTGCCGACGAGACCACTCTGCGGGGATTGACGGCTCGCGATGCGCTCGCCGACGTGCGGGTCGACGTGCAGGGTGATCCGGCGCTCCTGCGTGGTCGGCATCACCGGCGTCGGAGGGCGCTCGGCGGTGACGACCTCGCGCCGCCGGATCTCCTCACCTCTTGGCCTCGAACTCGGAAACCGGGCACTCGGTTGCACTGGGAGCGGCGACGGCTCGACTCGTCGCTCGGCTGGCCGTTCCGCTGGCCGTTCCGCTGGCCGCTCCGGCTCTTCTTCGGGGTCGAGCCCGAGGATGCGCCGCATTTCCCGAGCGACTTCCTCTGGCGAACGCGTTCCTGGCCCGGCGGGCTGCGACTGCCGCGTCTGCGGCTGTGACGGCGCGCTCCGGGCGCGCTCTTTCTGGCCGGCGCTCTCGGCGCGTTCGCGCGCCTTCTTGGCGGCCTTGCCGATGTTGCCGATCATCCCCGCGATCCACGCGACGAGGATCAACAGCACGATCGGGTTCGCGAGCAGGAAGTCGATCAGCCGCTGCATTGGTTTGTCCTGGGATTGCTCCGGGGCCTCACTCCTGACCCGGCATCTTCTTCTTCTGGCTCTCGCTCGATTGGTGCTGTTCTTCGCCCAACGCGATCTGGGTGCGCATGCGCGTGTCGGACTCGATGTTGCGGATGCGCTGGTAGTCGAGAATGCCGAGGTGGCCCGAACGGAACGCGTCGGCCATGGCCTGCGGCACTTCGGCTTCGGCGAGCACGAGCTTGGCCCGGTTCGCCGCGATCTCGGAGATGTTCTCCTGCTCGGCGGCGACGGCCATCGCGCGGCGGCTCTCGGCGGCAGCCTGGGCGACGCGTTTGTCGGCCTCGGCCTGATCGGCTTGCAGGCGCGCGCCGATGTTGTCGCCGATGTCGACGTCGGCGATGTCGATCGAGAGGATCTCGAACGCCGTGCCGGCGTCGAGGCCCTTGGCGAGCACACCCTTGCTGATGCGGTCCGGGTTCTCGAGCACGTCCTTGTGCGAATCGGCCGACCCGATCGTCGAGACGATGCCCTCGCCGACTCTGGCGATGATCGTCTCCTCGGTGGCGCCACCGACGAGGCGCTTGATGTTCGTGCGCACCGTGACGCGCGCCTTGGCCAGCACCTGGATGCCGTTCTTGGCCATCGCCGCGACCTTGCCGACGGGCGGACAGTCGATGACCTTCGGCGTGACCGACGTCTGCACGGCGTCGAGCACGTCGCGGCCCGCGAGATCGATCGCGGCCGCCTGCCGGAAGTCGAGGCCGAGGTTGGCGCGGTCGGCGGCGATCAGCGCGTTCACGACGCGCGGCACGTGGCCGCCGGCGAGATAGAGCGCCTCGAGATCCTTGACGCTGAGCGGCAGGCCCGCCTGCGTCGACGCGATCGCGCCGCGCACGATGACGGTCGGGTTGATCTTGCGCAGCGACATGCCGACCAGCTGGAACAGGCCGATCCTCGTGCCCGAGAAGTAGGCCTGGATCCACAGGTTGATGAACTTCAGCAGGACCAGGACCAGGACGATCAGCAGGACGATCAGTCCGATCAGGATGTAGGTCGTGATGTCCGTGGACGAAGCCCAGCTCAGCATTGCGTTTCTCTTGGGTGATTGCGGTGTGGTTCAGCTGCGGCCCACGACGACGCGGTTCTGCGTGACTTCGAGGACCTTGATGGAGCAATCGGCGTCGATCATCTCGCCGCGCGTGACGACGTCGATCTTGTGGCCGTCGATGCGTGCGAAGCCGGCCGGACGCAGCGGCGACAGCGTGACGCCGGTCTTGTGCAGCAGGTGCACGAGGTTCGGATCCCCGGCGGAGCCCGGCGAAGCCTGCGCCGCGAGGATCACTTGCTGGCCGAAACGCGTCTTCGGCAGCAGCTTGAACGCGAGTGCGAGCACGATCGGAGCGGCGATCGTTTCGGCGACGAGCATCGTCATGCCGAACGACGTCGACTCCTGGAACGCGAAGAAGACCGCCGTGATCAGCGACAGGCCCGAGCAGACGGCGATGATGCCCATCGAGACGAAGAACACCTCGGCGACGAGCAACGCGAGTCCGACGATCGCGAGCAGCAGCACGACGCCGACGCTGCCGCGTTCGCTCGCGCGCGGCGGCTCGCCAGCGACGGCCACGACGACGCGGCTGCCTTGCACGTAGAGCACCTTGAGCTGCGTGCCGGGCTCGACGAACTCGCCTTCCGTGACGACGTCGATGCGCTCGCCGTCGATCTCCATGATGCCCGCGGGGCGCAATACCGTCGCAGCGACGCCGGTGCGTCCGACGAGCTTGGTCAGGAGCGCGTCGTCGAGACCGAACCCGCTCTCCGTACCGCCGGCAGTCTGCGGACTGCGCTCGGGTGGCGGCAGGAACAGCCGGTTGGCCCACGGGATGTTCGGCAGCAGCCGCCACGTGAGCCAGCCGAGCGCGAACACCATCAGCACGAGCATTGTGAGGTTGCGCAGGTTCGCGAGCAGCAGTTCCTCCTCGAGCTCGTTGCTCGGCAGCACGAACGACTGCCGGCTCAAGACGAGCGACAGCAGGAGGCACAAGAAGCCCACGCCGCCGAAGATCACGGTGCCGGGCAGCAGGAAGATCTCGACCGCGATCGCCGCGAGACCGAGGAAGAACACGAGGATCTCCGTGATCTCGGCGAGCCCGACGAGATAGCTGTAGAACATCGCGAGGCCGAGGAAGGCCACGCCGAGCACGCCGGGCAGGCCGAACCCAGGTGTCTTGACCTCGAACAGGATCAGCACGAAGCCCGCGACGAGCAGGAACGGCTGCAGCAGCTCGAGCCAGCCGACCATGTGTTCGGCCCAGTTCGGCTGCAACTCGCCGATCGTGTTGCGGTCGATCGCGAGCACCTCGGCCAGCTGGTCGAGGCTCTGCAGCGTGCCGCTCGACAGACCGTGCTCTTCGGCTTTCGCCGCGTCGAGCACGAGCGGGCGCGTCAGCGAGTTCTCGCCGCTGATCCTGGCGCCGGTGCCTTGCAGCGCGGCGAGCTCGGTCGAGTCGAGGATGCGCACGCGTTCGATGCCGCCCTCGCGCACCATCGCTTCGATCAGCTGGATGCGCGGATCCACCATCGCGAGGGCCAGCTTCTTGGCGTCGGGACGCAGCTTGTTCTTGCGCGCTTCGAGCCGGGCGTTCGCGGCCTGCGTCACCGCATGCAGGCGCGAGGCCATCGCCTCGTCCGGCGAGTTGCTCCATTGCTCCAGCCCTTTGGGCCCCGGATCGGTCACTTCGCCCCACGCGGCCCCGGGCATGCAATAGGTCCGGTCGCAGCACAGCGCGACGTAGGCGGCGCTTGCCGTCACGCGGCCACGCAACAAAGCGATCTTGCCGACCTGCGTCTGCTGGATGCGATCGAGCAGGCTCTGCACGTCGCTGTAGTCTTCGCCGGTGCTGCCCGACCAGTCGAGTCGGAACACGACCCAGCTCACGCCGTTCGACTCGGCCTCGCGCAACGTGCGGTGGCATCGCGCGAGCTCCTGCGTGCCGAGCTTGCCCTGCAGCGTGACGACGAGCACGGTGGGCTTCACTGCGGCAGGCGGCGTGCCTTGCCCCGTGTCGACGCGGCTCACCGGCTCGCTGCACGCACAGAGCAGCGCGAGCAGCGACCAGATCCAGAACCCGCGGCACGTCGTCATCACCACAAGGTAATGGTTTAGCAGAGCCGGGCCCCGGTTGGCACGCCCCGTTTGCGTGCTCCGGTGGTTCGACCGGTCGATGCGGCACGCTGCCCGGTGTGCCAGTGCTTCACTTGCCGCCACCGGCGGTGCGGCGGGGCAGCGCGTCGAGGTTCAGCAGAGCCATCGCCGTGCCGTAGGCGCGGCCCAGCTCGTGGCTGTCGACGAAGCATGCGTCGAACTCGGGCAGGTCGAGCACGAGCTCGCGCTGTGCTGCTGCCAGACGCGCGCGCACCTTCTCGTCCTCGATGCGCATCGTCGCTTCGACGCGTCCGAGCATGTCGAACCAGAAGAAGAACCCCCCATACCCGTTCTGGTCGGCGTGGTCGTCGTACTTGCGCACGGCGGCCAGCAGGCCGTGGAGCCGGTGGCCGGTCGACACGGATGCCTCCAGGCGCTGCTGGTCGGAAGCGCCGAACAGGAACAGCGCCAGCTCGCACAGCGGCATGCGTCCTGCGGCGCCCTCGAGCGTCGCGCGGGGCTTGCCCTGCTGCGTCTGGTTGTAGCTGAAGGCGCCCTGCTCGGTGCGGTTCATCGCGAGCGCGCGCAGACCGCGATCGACCTGCTCCTGCGCGACTTCGGCCCCGGCCGCGCGGGCCGCGAACAGGGCCTGCAGCGCCGTCGCCGTCGCGAACGGATTGCCATACTCGTGGAACCAGACGCCGGTCTCGGGCTGCAGCGCCATGAGCGCCGCCGCGGCGTTCTGCACGAACGGCTGCAACGCGCCCTTGTCTGTCGAGCGGGCGGCCTGCCACGCGGCGAGGAAGCGCACCGTGTAGGCGCGCGCCCACACGATCTCGTCGCGGTCGGACAGCGCGAGCCAGGCGTCGCTGCGCACGTTCGCCATGATGCGCTGCAGCATCGCCTCGAGGCGGTCCTGCTGGGGTTTTGGCAACGCGAGCTCACCGCGCTGCACGCGCAACTGGGCCGCGAGCAGCGCTTCGCCGACGAGGCACGTCACGGCCGCATACACGTTGGGCAGGCCGTCGGTCCCGCCGAAGTCGTAGATGCTGTCGCGCACGACGCCGTCGCCGTCGTCCATCGCGAGCAGGAACGCGACCGAGCGTTGCCACAGCTCGGTCTCGGTGTAGACGCCCGGCGCGCGCGTGCCGTCTTTCGGATCCGCGGCGAGCACCGCCGGCGGCAGCGGCAGGTAGTCTTCGAAGCCGTGGCTGAACGGTCCATGCCCCTCGACCTCGAGCGCGGCCTTCCACGCCAGCGGCTGCTCGGGCAACAGCTTCGTCAGGGTCCCCCATCGTTCGACCGCTTCGCGGCGGCGGTTGGCTCGGCACATCGCGGCGCCGGCGAGCCAGTGCGCTTCGGCGGCCACGCCGTCGGCGGGAGCCTTGCCGATCACGGCGTCGGCGAGCTCGATCGCGCGCGCACGGTCGCCGTCGCGGTAGGCCTGCCAGGCCTCGCGCAACGCGGGTGAGCCAGGGAAGCCATCGGCCGGTTCCTTGACGCGGCGGCGCAACGGCGCCTCGAACCACTCGGGATGCAGCGTCGTGATCTGGTCGACACGCAGCTGGACCTGGCCGTCGCCGTCGAGCAGCAGGTATCCCGGCTCGATGAACTGCTGGCGCACGAGACCATACTTGGTCTGCAGCTCGCCGCGCGCGACTTCGGCCACGGGCACGAAGTGCGCGGCGAGCAGCGCGATCGTCGAGGGCCACGAGAACGGCCCGCCGCGCAGGTAGCGGTCGATCTCGGGCTTGCGGTCCATCGGCGAGCGCGCGACCGACGGCACGTACCAGAACACGAGCTTGCCGTTCGCCTTCGCCTCGGCCAGCGCTGTCGCGACGTCTGTGCGCCACGGCACCGCACTGCCGGCCCGCGCCGCGAGCTCGCCGGGCGGGGTGCGGATCTTCCTGGTCGAGTTCTGGGCCGGCAACGCAACGGCTGCGAGCAGGGCGGGAACGACGCACGAGGCGAAGGCGCGCATGCCGGGAAGCGTGCCCCGCGCGCGCGAGCCAGTCAAAGCATGCGGACCCACCGAGACCATACGCGATGCTTCGCAGGCCGGCTCCGGCTGCGTATACACGTCACCATGTTCTCGCGCTCCCTGCTGTTCCTCCTGGCCGTCTGTCTGTTGCCCGACGAAGGGCAGTGGTTGCCCACCCAGATCCGCGAGATGGACTGGGCCGCACTGCAGAAGCGCGGCATGCAGCTCGGCAAGGACGAGTTCTGGCATCCCGAGAAGGGCGGCGTGCTGTCCGCGACGGTCCAGATCAACGGCTGCACCGCGTCGTTCGTGTCGGCGGATGGCTTGCTCGTCACGAACCACCACTGCGGCTTCGGCGCCGTCAGCGAGCTCAGCACGCCCGAGAAGAACTACCTGCGCGACGGCTTCGCGGCCGCCGACCGCGGCGCCGAGCTGCCTGCGCCCGGCATGATCGCTTCGGTCTTGAAGCGCATCGAGGACGTGACGACCGTCGTGCACGAGGCCCAGCAGAAGGCGAAGGACGACCTCGAACGCTGGAGCCTGACCCAGCAGACGATCGCGCGTCTCGTCGCCGCCGGCGAGAAGAAGGAGGCCAACACGAAGTGCTCGGTCGCGAGCTTCCTCGAGGGCAAGGAGTATCACCTCTACTACCGCACGCAGATCCGCGACGTGCGGCTCGTCTACGCGCCGCCGCGCGCGATCGGCGAGTTCGGCGGCGAAGTCGACAACTGGGAGTGGCCGCGCCACACGGGGGACTTCTCGTTCTTCCGCGCCTACGTCGCCAAGGACGGCCAGGTGCGCGACTACGACAAGGACAACGTGCCGTATCGGCCCGCGCACTTCCTCGCGGTGTCGCAGACACCCGTGAAGGAGGGAGACCTCGCGATCATCATGGGCTACCCGGGCCAGACGCAGCGTTACAAGACGAGCCGCGGCGTCGCGACGCGGCAGGGCTACGTCTACCCGCGCCGCGAGCACGTGCTCACGCGCGCGATCGCCGTGCTCGAGGCCGCCGCCAAGACGAGTGAGAAGAAGGCGCTCGAGGTCGCCGAGGCGATCAAGTCGCTCGCGAACGTGCAGAAGAACGCCGCCGGCATGATCTTCGGCCTGGCCCAGAACGCGACCGCCGAACGAAAACAGCGCGAGGAGGCGCAGTTCCGCGAGTGGGTCAAGGATCACGGCGACAAGAACTGGCAAAGCGTGCTCGACGACCTGATCGCGATGGACGAAGCCGAAGCCCAGACGATCGAGCGCGACACGATGATGGGTTTCCTCGGCACGCTCGGCGACGAGATGCCGCTGCTCATCACGCTGGTCCAGGCCTGCGGTGCGAGCGCCACGTTGGCCGAGGGCAGACTGCCGCTGCCCATGCAGAAACGGCTCGCCGACAAGGAGCTGACCAAGGACTTCGACCTGATCGAGCGGCCGATGCTCGAGGTGCTGCTCGCCGAATTCGCGGCCATGTCCAGCGCGCAGCGCCTGGCCGGCACGCAGTTCCTCGGCGACGGCTCGGGTGACGGTGCGCTCGACAAGGCCGCCGTGACGCGGTTGTTCGGCGAGACGAAGATGCTCGATGCGGGCGCGCGCAGCGCCGTGTTCGCCGCGGGCAAGGACGCCGTGACACAGAGCGACGATCCGATGCTCGCGCTCGCGCGTGGGCTCGCCGCGGAGCGCGCTGCTGCAGTCCTGCGGCAGCAGCAACGCGCGGGCAAGATGCTCGACGTCGGCCGCCGCTGGATCGCGGCCCAGGAGGCGTTTCGCGGCAAGGCGTTCTATCCCGACGCCAACAGCACGCTGCGCGTCTCGATCGCCGAAGTCGCGGGCTACGTGTCGCGCGACGGCACCGTGCGTACGCCGCACACGACGGTCGCGGGCCTGCTCGAGAAGGAGACCGGCAAGGAGCCGTTCGCGAATCCGAAGGCCGTGCTCGAGGCTGCCAGGAACCGCAAGCAGAGCCGCTGGTTCGACAAAGCTCTCGGCGACGTACCGGTCTGCTTCCTGACCAACGGCGACACGACGGGTGGCAACTCCGGTTCCCCCGTGATCAACGGCAAGGGCCAGTTGATCGGACTGAACTTCGACCGCGTGTTCGAAGGAGTCGCCGGCGACTTCGGCTGGAGCGCCGACCGGTCGCGCAACGTCGTGTGCGACATCCGCTACGTGCTCTGGATCGTCGAGTCGGTCTTCCCGAGCCCGAAGTTGCTCGCCGAGCTGGGCGCGTGAAAACGGGCGCCGGCCCCCGAGCCGGCGCGCACGCGCTACGCGGACCGTCTACTTCCGCGGCGGAGTCGTGGTCGTCGTGGTCGACGACGTGCTGTTCGCCGAGCCGGGCTGGCGCGTGGGCGTGGTGCTCGTGCCGGTCGCGGGCGGCGTGGTCGTCGTCTCATCCGCGGGGGGCACGGTCGTCGTGCCGGGCGCGGGTGTCGTTCCGGGCTTGGTCGCAGGCTTCGTTCCAGGTGCCGCGGGCTTGGTCGCCGTCCCCGTTCCGGTTGCAGCGGGTTTGGTCGTGGTGCCCGTGCCGGGTGCCGCGGGCTTCGTCGTCGTAGGCGTGGCCGGAGCGGGCGCGTCCGTGCCAGGCTCGGTGGTCGTGATCGGCGCTTCAGCCGTGCCGGTCGCCGCGCTCGTGTTCGGCGTGTTGGTCTGGCTGCTCTGCGTGTTGCCCGGTTGGCTCTTCGGCGCCGGCTCCTGCTTGCCGGGCTGCGTCTCGCCCTGGGGTGCCGCAGGCGTCAGGTTGTGCTCCTGCTGGTACTGCTGCGCGAAGAACGTGTCGCCCGAGTACTCGCTCCACCACTGCCGCCACCGCAGCACGGACAACCGCATCTCGTTCTGGTTCTGGTTCAGGTGGTCGTAGCCGAAGTCGTGCCCCGTCGCCGACTTCAAGGCTTCGTGGGACATGTAGCGCACTTCCTTGCGCTCGTTGTCGAGGCCCTCGATGAGGGTCGGCGTCCAGGCGAGGTCACCCATCAGCAGCAGCGTGCGCGCGCACTCCATGCGAACCGTGAGATCCTCGTCCTTCGCGGCCCTCTGCAGGTCCGGGATCGTGCGCCGATCGCGCAAGCGGCCGAGCACCCAGGCGCACGAGCTGCGCACCTTCGGGTTCTCGCTCTTCAGGCCCTTGAGCATCGCCGGGATCGTTTGCTCGCCGGTCTGCGCGAACCAGAGCAGATTCTCGAGCAGCTCGTCGCGGTGCTGGAACGGAATCTGATCCACGCGCCGAGTGATCTCCTCGGTCATCAGGTCATTGGATTTCTGGTAGCTGGTGCCTGACGTGGTAGTTGAACAACCAGTGAACAGAAGCAGCAGTGTGGCTCCGAAGGCCGCGGTCCTCATGGGTATCCTCGTCGAGTTCGGGGGTGCAGAAGGCTGATTCGCCTCGTGCCTGGAGCATCGGCACCTTCGCATCGGCGGCTTGAGCGGAATCCGTCGGCGCGAACACACGGGCCGACAAACCGCACGGCACAAGGCTTTCCGGGCAACGCAGCCTTGCCATCGTGGCTTCGACCCCCGTAGATTCTTGTGGTGCTCGACCGAAGGGCGGTTGGGCCACTCTCACGTGGCAACTCAACGGAGCTACCCATGAACAAGGCAGATCTCGTCGAAGAAGTGCAGAAGCAGCTCGGCACCGAGTGCTCGAAGGCGCACGCAGAAAGGGCGGTCAACGCGCTGATCCAGTCGATCCAGCGTGGCCTCAAGAAGGACAAGGAAGTCCAGATCGTCGGTTTCGGCACGTTCGCGGTGAAGAACCGCAAGGCGCGCATGGGCCGAAACCCGCAGACCAATCAGCCGATGCAGATCAAGGCATCGCGCACCGTCGGCTTCCGAGCTGGCGTCACCCTGAAGGAGAGCGTTTGAGCGTTGAGCGGCTCGCCCAAGAGGCGACCCGCTCAGATGTCCCCGAGACGCCGCAACGCGGGGAAACAACAAGGGCGAAACACGCCGCCAGCCCCGCGGCGGCGTCAGGGTGAGGCAGCGCCACCCTGAGCGCGGACGGTTCCCTAGTCGATCCAGCCGCCGCCGAGCACGCGATCCCCATCGTAGAAGACTGCGGCTTGCCCCGGCGTGATCGCCGCAACGGGCTCCGCGAACTCGATGCGCGCCGTCGTGCAGTCGCTCACCACGGTCGCAGGCGCCGCCAGATGCCGCGCGCGCACCTTGACCTGTGCTGCGACGGCCTGGCCCGGTCGCTCGACGAGCCAGTGCACGGCCGAGACGTGCAACACGCGCCGATCGAGACCTTCGCGCGCGACCAGCGTCACGTTGCCGCTGCCGGCGTCGATCGCGGCGACGTAGTGCGGCGCCCCGAGTGCCGGCAGACCGCGGCGCTGCCCGACCGTGAATCCGTCGATGCCGTCGTGGTGACCGAGCTCGCGGCCTGTCGCGTCGACGAAGAGGCCGGGCCGTCCGCCCCCACCGCGCGCGCGCACGACGTCGCGGTAGTCGCCGCTCGTCACGAAGCAGATCTCCATCGACTCGGGCTTCTCGGCTACGGGCAGTCCCGCTGTCTTGGCGGCGGCGCGCACTTCGGCCTTGGTCATGTCGCCGAGCGGAAACATCGTTCGCTGCAGGGCCGCGCGGTCGATGCCGAACAGGTAGTAGGTCTGGTCCTTCTGCGTGTCGCGCGCGGTGCGCAGCTCGCCGGCGACGACGCGCGCGTAGTGCCCCGTCGCCACCGCCTCTGCACCGACATCGTCAGCGAGCCGGAAAAGTTGTCCAAACTTCAGGTGCTGATTGCACAGCACACAGGGGTTCGGTGTGCGCCCTCTGCGGTACTCGGCCGCGAAGTGATCCATCAGCGCACCGAACTCCTCGGCGTAGTCCACCGCGTAGAACGGCATGCCCAGACGATCTGCCACCACCGCGGCGTCGCGCGCGTCGCTGGCCGAACAACACGACTTCTCCTGTGCCGACTTGCCGGCCTGTCCGTTGCGCATGAACACGCCGACCACGTCGTGGCCCTGCTGCTGCAACAGCAGCGCTGCCACGCTGCTGTCGACACCACCGGACATTGCTGCAAGCACGCGCATCGACGGCACAGGATGCCCGGCCGCGCCTGCAACACAACCGACACCCGCATCGCACTGCGCACTTTTCTCCGGGGGGCGTGGCGACGTTCGCGCGCCAGAATCCGCCCTCGGAGTGGGGCTTCCGGACTGGCCGTCCCTATACTCTTCGGCCCTTCTGGCCCGCTTGGTCCCCGTTTCCGATGGCGCATTCCTCGACCTTCTTCGTTCCGTATCTGTTCGCGAGCCTGCCGCAGGAGCCGAAATCGGCGTCGGACACGCCGGCCGGCGTGCCTACCGGCGGCAGTACGGCCGCTCCGGGAGTCCCGAACCCGGCCCCAGCGCCTGGCCCCGGCGGCGGCGGCGACATGTTCTTCCTCTACATGGGGCTCATCGTGCTCGCGCTGTACTTCATGATGCTGCGGCCCGAGCAGAAGCGGAAGAAGGCGCTGCAGTCGATGTTGTCGGCGATCAAGCAGGGCGATCGCGTCGTCACGGTCGGGGGCATGCACGGCACGGTGATGAACCTCTCCGAGAAGACCGTCACGCTGCGCGTGGACACGGTGAAGATGGTCATGGATCGGGTCGCCATCGCGCGGGTGGAACGCGATGAAACCCAAGGCGCAGAAGCGTCGAAGACGTGACGATGCGCCACCTACGCCGCGCTCGGGCGCGAGCGGAGAAGCCACCGCGGCGAGAGCGCTGGCCGCAGCCGGCTACCGCGTCGAGGGCCGCAACGTGCGCACCAGGCACGGCGAGATCGACCTGCTCGTGCGCAAGCGCCGCGTGTGGATCGCCGTCGAGGTCAAGACGCGCACCTTCCACCCGGCGCCCGAACGCTGCGTCGAACCGGCACAACTCGATCGGCTCGAGCGCGCGCTGCGGTCGCTGGCACCGGCGCTGCGGCCGCGCCCGCGGGAGCTCCGGATCGACGTCGTCAGCGTGCAGCTGTCCCGGAACGGGCCCGAAGTGCTGCATTTCCCGTCGTTCCGGCTACTTGCTGCTGCCGATGTCGCGCGCTCGCAACGGGTACTGGTGCGAGCGCGTTCCTCGACTTCAGGATCGGGGTGCAGTGTTCCGACCCCTCTCCGACTGATGCCGACTCTCGCCGGACAAATCGTCCCGCGGCGCAAGCTGCTGCTGATGCTCTGCGAGACAGCGATCCTCACGCTGGTCACGCTCGTCGGCACGAGCGTGCCTCTGGGCACCAGCAGCTTCAAGCTCTTCGAGCTCTCGTGGGACCTCGGACGCGGCCTGCTGACCTGCATCACGATCGCGGTCATCTGCCAGGCGTCGATGAGCTACAACGACCTCTACGACTGGAAGACGGCGCAGAACCGCGCGCAGCTCGGCAACCGTCTCGTGCATTCGTGCGGCTACTCGCTCGTGATGCTCGGCTTCCTGTCGCTGACGGTGAAGCAGCTGTTCTTCCTGCCGGGTCTCGCGGACATCGGCAAGGAGACCTGGAAGCTGATCCTGCTGGTCGGCCTCGGCTTCTTCTTCGTGTACGTGTTCCGGCAGGCGTTCCACTGGTTCTTCTACAAGTGGCGCGTCGGCGAGCGCATCGTCGTGCTCGGTTCGTCGGTGGAGGCCCTGACTCTCGCACGCATGGTGGGTGACAGCCCGATGTCGGGCTTCGAGCTGCTCGGCATGGTCGAAGAGCCGGACCAGCCGCCACTCGTTCGCGCGCCGGGCGACCCGCCCGTGCTCGGCACGCTCGACGGGCTGCGCACGCTGTGCCGCGAACAGGGCATCGCGCGCGTCGTCGTCGCGCTGCAGGAACGGCGCGGCCGGCTGCCCGTGGACCGTCTGCTCGACTGCCGCATGGACGGCGTGCTGATCGAAGAACGCGAGTCGATGTACGAGCGTCTCACGGGCAAGCTCGCGGTCGAATCCATGCGGCCGAGCTACCTGATCTACGGCCGCGGCTTCGTGAAGGACCCGCTGATCATGGTGTGCAAGCGCGTGATCGAGATCTTCGCCTCGCTGGTCGGTCTCGTGCTGTCGTTCCCGATCTGCCTGCTCGCGGCCGTGCTCATCAAACTCACGAGCAAGGGACCGATCTTCTTCCGCCAGGAGCGCACGGGCCAGGACGGCGCCACGTTCCGGTTGATCAAGTTCCGCACGATGCGGCACGACGCCGAGAAGGACTCCGGTCCCGTGTGGGCGCAGGCGAACGACACCCGCATCACGCCGATCGGCCGCCTGCTGCGCCTGTCGCGCATCGACGAGATCCCGCAGTTCCTGAACATCCTGCGCGGCGACATGTCGTTCGTCGGTCCGCGGCCCGAGCGCCCCCACTTCGTGCAGCAACTGCAGCGCGAGATCCCGTTCTACCCGCTGCGGCACACGGTCAAGCCGGGGCTCACGGGTTGGGCCCAGGTGCGCCACCCGTACAGCGCGTCGATCGAGGATGCGCAGGAGAAGCTGCGCTACGACCTCTACTACATCAAGAACATGGGCCTCCTGTTCGACTTCAACATCATCGTGCGCACGATCGCGGTGATCCTGAGTGGCAAGGGCGCGCGTTGAGTCGGTAGAGAACGGGAGGCTCTGTCGGTACGGTCTCGGGATGCCGAAGATCCTGGTTGCGGACGATCTCGCCGAAGAAGGCCTCGCCCTGTTGCGCGAAGCAGGAGAAGTCACGGTCAAGAAGGGCATGGACGAGGCCGCGCTGCGACAGACGCTGCCGCCCTACCACGCGCTCGTCGTGCGCTCGGCCACGAAGGTCACGCAGAAGAGTCTCGAGCTGGCCGAGAACCTCGCGCTGATCGGCCGCGCCGGGATCGGCGTCGACAACATCGACGTCGCGGCGGCCACCGCGCGCGGCATCGTCGTGATGAACACGCCCGAAGCGGGCGCCGTCACGACCGGTGAGCACGCGATCGCGCTGCTGTTGAGCCTCTGTCGCTGCATCCCGGCGGCCGACGCCTCGGTGCGCGCCGGGAACTGGGAGAAGTCGAAGTTCACGGGCGTCGAGCTGCTCGGCAAGCAGCTCGGCATCGTCGGGCTCGGCCGCATCGGCAAGGTCGTCGCCGAGCGCGCGCGCGGACTCGGCATGACGATCGCCGCCTACGACCCGTTCGTGACGCAACAGAACGCGCCCGATGGCGTGCGCATGATGGACCTCGACGAGCTGCTCGGCGGTTCGGACTTCCTGACCGTGCACGTGCCGCTCGCCGACGACACGCGTCACATGCTCTCGCGGCAGCGCCTGTTCGCGACCAAAACCGGGGCCCGGCTCGTGTGCGCCGCGCGCGGCGGCATCGTCGACGAGCAGGCACTGTGCGAGGCGCTCGAGAAAGGACAATTGGCCGGAGCGGCGCTGGACGTCTTCGAACAGGAGCCGCTGCCCGCCGACAGCCCGCTGCGGCGCGCGCCGAATCTCGTGTTGACGCCGCACCTCGGCGCGAGCACGCACGAAGCCAAGCGCAACGTGTCGATCGAGATGGCGCGCCAGGTCGCGCTCGCCGTGCAGAAAGGCGTGGTCCTGAACGGCGTCAACGTGCCGCGCCTGACTCCTGCCGACGCGGCCCAGGTCGGCCCCTACCTCGATCTCGTGCGCAGCCTCGCGGGCTTCCTCGTGCAGACGTTCCCGGGGCCGCTGCAGTCGCTGCGCCTGTCGGTGCAGGGCGGGATCCCGGCCTCGGCCCATCGCACGCTCACGGTCGCGATGATCTGCGGGGCGCTGCGGCCGACGGCGACCGGCACCGTGACGCCGGTCAACGCCGAGCACATCGCGCGCGAACGCAACCTGCGCGTGCATTGCGACGCGTCGTCGCTGAAGCGCGACTTCATGTTCCTGGTCCGCGTCGAGGCGGTGCTCGGCGAGCAGCGCCACTTCGCCTCGGGCACGGTGCTCGGCCAGCGGCACGGGCGGCTCGTCGAGCTCGACGACTTCGTGCTCGACGCGATTCCCGAGGGGCCGATGCTCGTGACGTTCCACAAGGATCGGCCCGGCGTAGTCGGGCGGCTCGGCACGATGCTCGGCGATGCGGGCATCAACATCACGCGCATGCAGATCGGCACCGCGACCGAGAAGAAGCAGGGACCCGGCCTCGCGCTCGGCATCCTGAACCTCGACCGCGCGCCGACCCCCGAGCAGATGAAGGCCGTGCGCGCGATCGACGCGATCGAACGCGCCTGCCTCGTGCTCTGAGTCCCGGGCAGCTTGCCCGCCCCACTGGCGGCCCTTGACATGTTCGCTTAAGTTACTAAGCTTGGCGTCCTAGGCGATTGCCCAGCACCCGAGGACCCGATGCCCACTGCCCCGGAACCGACCGAACGCGAGTTGCAGATCCTCAAGGTGCTCTGGGAGCGCGACGAAGCGACCGTGCGCGAGGTCTACGAGGCGCTGCGCGACGACGTGCCGATCGTGCAGAACACGGTGCAGGCGTTCCTGCGGCTCATGGAGGAGAAGGGCCTCGTGAGCCATCGCACCGAGGGCCGCACGTTCGTCTACCGTCCGACCAGCTCGGGAGCGCGCACCAAGAAGGACCTGCTGTCGGGTCTGCTCGCGACCGTGTTCGACGGCGCGCTCGACGAACTCGTGGCCAGCGCGCTCGCGGCGAAGAAGCCGAGCGTCGCAGAGCTCGCACGCCTGCGCGAACTGCTCGAGCAGGCCCAGCGCCAGCGAGGTGGGCCATGACGTCGCTCGACGCGGTCGTGTCGTGGCTCGTGCAGTACGGCCCCACGTTGCTGCTCGGCGCGACCGTGGTGCTGCTCGCAGGCAGCGTCGCGCTGCTCGCGAGCCGTTCGCTCGAGCAACGGCGCCGCCTCGGCGTGTTGACGGCGCTCGGCACGTCGCTCTACCTCGTGCTCGGCGCCGTGCCGCTGCCGCGTCTGGGCTGGTCCGAGTCCGGCGCGAACGAGAGCCCACTCGTCGACACGGTGCGAGCGTCGCTGCCGCCGTGCGTCGATCCGGAGCTTCGCGCGGCCGCGCTCGAGCGTGCGCTGGCTGAGCTGCACGTCGATGCCGCGCCGCCATCGCCGTCGCCGTCGACGCCCCCGTCAGCTGCGGCCGAGCCAAATGTGGCCGAGCCGGCTCCGGCCGAACCAGCTGACGCCCAGCCCGCTGCGGCCCAACCCGCTGTGTCCGATCCTGCGTTCTCCTGGTCGGCGCTGCTCGCGAGCACCTGGCTGCTCGGTGCCTTGTTCTTCCTGGTGCGCCATCTCGTCGGAACCGCGCGGCTGCGCCGTTTGCTCGCGGCCTGCGCCGAAGCGGCTCCGACTGCCGTGCCGGGTTTCACGATCCCGCGCGGAACGCGCCTCCTGCTCTCGCCGCACCGCGTGCGCCCGTTCTGCACGGGCATCGTGCGTCCGGTCATCGTGTTGCCCAACGAGCTGATGCAACCCGACCGCCTGGCCGAGGCCAGGGCCGTGCTGGCCCACGAGGCCTCCCACTTGCGCGCCGGCGATGGCCGCGTCGCCGCGCTGCTGGCCTGGCTCGCGATCCCGTTGTTCTGCCATCCGCTCTATTGGTGGCTGTGCCGCGAGGTGCGCTTCTGCAACGAGCTGCTGGCGGACGACGATGCAGCCGGTCCGGATCGCAACTCGTACGCGCGCGCCCTGCTCGATCTCGCCGAACACGACCAGCCGGCGCTGGCCGCGTCCGGCACCGTCGCCGTCTTCCACCGCCCGTCCGAGTTCTACCGGAGGATCCAGATGCTGCTGCAACGCCGTGGTTCGTTGTCATCCCGCACGTCGCGTCTCTGCCGCGCGACTTCTGCGCTCGCGGCGCTGTGCTTCGTCGGCACCGTGGCGGGTGTGCTGGGTACGCCTGCTGTGGCGCAGGAGCCCGGCGACCGGGCGCGCCAGGAGGCCGAACTGCGCGAGACCATCGCCGCGCTGCGCGCCGAGATCCGGGATCTGCGTTCCCTGCTGCAGACGAAGCAGGAGCCAGGCGCATCGGGCGTGCAACCGCCGGACTCTACGTCGGACAAGTTTGGGCGCGATGCAAAGGCGCGACCGCCGTACCAGGATTGGATGCGCCTGGGGCGCGACGGGAAGCCCGGCGGCGGAGGGGAACGCGAGGTAGAGTGGCGCTCGTGGGAATCGGCCAACCGCCTGCTGCGCGACGCGCAGGACGCGCAACCCAAGGACCCGGAGTCGGTCAACCGGCTGTTTCGGGCGATGCGCGGCAGCCGCCCTGAGCTGGGTGGCAACCGCTTCTACGACGTCGAGAAGGGCGACACCCTGGAACGCATCGCGCTGCGCCAACTCGGCAACGAGTCGCTGCAAGACGAAGTCCGACGACTCAATCCTGGCGTCGACTGGGACGAACTGAAGGTCGGCGAGAGACTCCTGCTGCCGAACTTCAATTCCGACATCGCCGCGGCGCGGCGGTGGCTCGGCCAGCACCAGGACCAGCCCGCTGACAACTCGCAACCGCTGTTCGGCAGTGTCCCGACGCTGGACAGGCTGTTCGGCGACGAAGCACGCTCCAAGAATTGGGCGCAGCGGCCGGGCACGCCGGGCGACGGGCCTTCGCCGGCGAACGCGACCGGAGACCTGGCCACGCGCTACCTGGACCTGCAGGCCG
>Ga0111539_10003752_pt1 | contig 20000 bp, 14 predicted proteins | sample RhiMethybrSRZTD1_FD_79667 | JGI IMG/M metagenome (GOLD analysis project Ga0111539, IMG submission 79667) | Populus rhizosphere microbial communities from Tennessee, USA - Rhizosphere MetaG P. TD hybrid SRZTD1 (version 2) (version 2) | ecosystem: Host-associated > Plants > Roots > Rhizosphere >... | reverse complement strand
CGACGATGCCGAGTACATGCGTCAAACGCTTTTCGATCCCGGCAATCTTGCCCAGCCCTATCACTCGATCAATACGGATGTGAACAAGCGGATTCGTTACATCGACCCTGCGGATTGAGGAATTAGGATTCGCCTTCAATTTCCTGGCCAGCCGCCGCCGCCGCGTTGCCTTCACGTCCCTGTCGGCCGCGCTTCCCTGCCAAACCAATCCTTCTTTGGAACCACGGGTTCCTTCGGTTGTGACTCGAAAGCCGGAACCATGATTTGAATCTCGCGTTCGCTAAAAGCATCCTGAATGTTTGCGTGCAGCTCCGACAACACGGCAAGTCGTGTCTCCGGACGGTCCAGGTATGCATTGATCGTGTACTCCACACAGAAGGCCGATAGTGTCGCTTGTCGTACGTACGGTGCCGGAGTTTTCCTCAGGCCTGTCGTATGTTGGGCCGCCTCGACCAGCGCCGCGTGAACCTCGCGCCACGGCGCGTTGTAGCCGATGCCCACTTTGGCGAAGACCACCACGCCGTTCGCGCCGGCAAGTCGAGAGTAATTATGGGTGGGACTCGACACCAGCACCGAGTTTGGTATCGTGATCTCTTCATTCCGCGGCGTGCAGATCTTGGCCGAAAGTGCTCCGACTTCCGCCACCGTGCCTTCGAAGTCTCCCACGCGGACGTATTCACCTTCCTTGATTGCGCGCGAAAAAACTACGACAAGGCCGCTCATGGCCTGACTGATGATGCTGGATGAGCCCAGGGTGATCATCAGGCCGAACAGCACACTGACGCCTTTGACCGCGTCGCTGTCCGAGCCTGGGATGAATGGAAAGGCCATCGCAATACCAAAGACCCAGACGAGTACGACAGCGATGCGTCCCATCGCCTCAGCAGTGTCGGCATGAATCCCTCTGACATTCAGCCGCCGTTGTTCGATGGTTTCAAATACTGTCTTCACCAGGCGAGCAAACAACTTCGTCACGAACAGAATCAGGATTGCGAGAAGCAACGCGGGGATGCCGTTCAGAATCCCCATACCTACCGTGGCGATGGCATTGCCGATGAAGCCGGCCAGCCCAGTGCCCCACGGCTGTGTAAGAGGAAACTGCGAGAACGCATAGGTCAACCAGAGATATACAATTGTCGCTACAGCCGCCACTCGTCCAATTCCGACCAGCAACTGCAGTGATCGGATAATGGGTTGGAGAAGGTTCGTCCCGGTCACTAGAGGTCGGGCCGCAACGCGCTCCCGGGCCCGGTTGCACAGCCATCGGAGCGCAACGACACGAGCCCGTCCGAGAAGCCATATCGCCAGGCCAGCGATGGCTGCTGCAATCAGGGTGTGCATCGCGCCTCGCGCAACGACCGAGACCCGACGTTGGTCCGACCATGCGCGAACCGCCTCGCCCAGTTTCCCTGCAGCCGCAGTCGCCACTGTTTCAGACGTCATTTCCTGGCCCGGGATGTCCGGTTGAACGTCGCCGGGGAGAACATAGAAAATAGCCTTCGAGTGCATCGTCACGGTGGGTATGCCGTCCGCTATCGCAACGCTGGTCTCGCCTGCTCCCTTGTCGCGCAGCAAGTCCTGCAATCTTTGGTTGGCATTCTGAACGCGATCTCGAGGAGTGAAAAGCCCCCGCATCGCATGAAGCGTGATGATTTCACGGTTTTGGAAGAAAAGTGTTGCGGGCTCCGGACTCTTCTCCTGAGAGTTCTGCGCAGCAATAGGCACTGCGACGACGAGTACAGCGACTAAGAGGAGGCCGGGAGCGATCTTCATTGGCGGGCGACTCCTACTCGTATTTGTTTGTTGGTCGTGATAAGTGGATGGGAACTGGGACACGGAGCGTCGCATTTAACAGTGGAGAAACCGGCGTAACTCCGATGTCTCATGTCGAACGCCCCGTATCCCATTTCCCATCCGCTTCTTCTCTCGATGATTCACGTCAGTGTCCAACGGTTCGACCAATCCTTTCCTGCTCCTGTCTGTCTGCTGCCAGCGCGCGCGAGTCCTCCGAAAACTGAACGCTTTGCCGGGCAACCGAAACAATCTCCTTCCGGTCTGCCTTTGCCTGCAAAAGCCCTTCCGCCTGCTTCAAACTGCTTGCCGCCCTCATGTAGATTTCGGGCGCGTACTTTTCCGCTCCTCGAGAGCGGGCAATTTCTATGGCGTTTCGCGCTTCATACATTTCCAGTGGGACTTCCTTAAGAAGGTCGGGAGAGAGAGCCAGAGGACTGCCATGTTGCTCGTACTCGCTGCGTTTCATGAGCCTGTATGTGTCGACCGCGACAACGGTGCCTTTAGTGTCCCGGCGCGGCACGTTCTTCAGTACGACCAGTTCGCTGGGCAGTCGCACCGAATGGTACGGCTCAGCCGTCACAATCAAGGAGAAGGTTTGCAGTGGCGACGTCACCTTGAGTTCGCCGTCGCCATTCTCGTTAACCATGATTTCTCCGAGATTGTTCGTGCGCCCATCCGGTGTTATCGCCCAAAGAACATAGGTCAGAAACTCCGCACTGATTTCTCCAGGCTGGGCAAGGTTGCGCATCTTGGCGTTGATGAGCGTAACGCCTTCCCTGGCTTCGACCTTTGCCTCCCCGTCTGCTTCCGGCCGGCCCGTCGTGCTTCGGAGTTCGACCTTGGTCGAACCGCCGTTGACGACATAGCCAATGGCTGGGGCAGGACTGCTGACTGCCGATATCGCAGGGAGAGTCAACTGCGCGATGAGGTTCCCGGTGTTACACAGAAGAACCAGAGGAAACGCGAGCTTGAATTTAGTTCTCATTACTTCTCCTGCCGCAGTCCGGTCTGTGGGATTCCGAGATGTAGAAGATAGTCACTCCAGGCTTCAGTACGACATCCGGAAGAATGAGTATTTGGGATACCTTGGTCTATGTAGAGAGGTCAGGTGCTCACTTTTGACTGTTGGACTTGTTAGGTTGATTGTTCTGATGCCCCACCTTCTCCCGGAGAAGGTCCGCGCCCTGCAACTCTCCGCTTGTCTTCATCGCGGATGCGTTATCCTTTCCGAATCGACAAAACCTGGAGGAGGAATCATGCAAAGCAAGGCTTCTGCTGTGTGGCAGGGTGGATTGAAGGACGGCAAAGGGGAAGTTTCCGTAGCGAGCGGTGTCTTGACGAATGCGCCATACACCTTTGCAACACGGTTTGAAGGCAAGAAGGGAACGAACCCCGAAGAGATGATCGCGGCCGCGCACTCCGCCTGTTTCGCTATGGCTCTCTCTGCGCAACTTGGAGAAGCCGGAATCACCCCAAAGCGCATCGATGCGTCGGCCACCGTCACTCTGGAAAAGACCGACGGCGGTTTTGCAGTAACGTCGAGTGCTCTGACCGTGACCGTTCAAGCGCCCGGAGCGGATCGTGCGAAAGTCGAGACGGCCGCCAACAATGCAAAGGCAGGCTGTCCGATTTCGAAGCTTCTCAACGCGAAGATCACGCTGGAAGCGAATTACCAGCTTTAGCCACGGAATTACACGGATTACGCGGGTCAGATCCGTGTAATCCGTGTCGTTAGAATGGGTATTGCCGTTTGCCCTGCTGGATCGTCACCCACTTCAGTTCGGTCATTTCTTCCATGGACCACTGTCCGCCTTCGCGGCTGAACCCCGAATCCTTGACGCCGCCGAACGGGATGTGCGGCTCGTCATGAATTGTCGAACTGTTGATGTGGACCATGCCCGCATCCAGGCCGAGCGCGAACTTCATCGCGAGTTGCAGATCGTTGGTCAACACGGCCGACGAAAGACCGTAATGCGTGTCATTAGCGAGTTTGAGCGCATGATCCGCGTCATTGGCTTTGATAACGCTGGCTATGGGGCCGAATAGCTCGTCGGTGAAAACTTCCATTCCGGGAACCACGTCCGCCAGAACGGTCGCCTCAAAGTAGTGTCCTTTGGATCCTCCGCCAGTCAGCACACGCGCACCCGCCGCGACGGACGACTTGATACGTTTGTCGATAAATTCGCACTGTGACGACCGAATGAGCGGCCCAATCAATGTGTGTGGATCGCGCGGGTCTCCCATCTGAAACGTTTTCACTTTTGCGACGAACTTCTCGAGGAATGCTTGATAGATCGGTTGCTCGACAATGATGCGCGAGCCTGCCATGCAGATTTGTCCCTGGTGAATGAACAGTCCGAAGCAGGCTGTGTTCACGGCGTAGTCCACGTCGGCATCTTTCAGGACAACCAGCGGACTCTTTCCACCCATTTCGAGCGTGATCTTCTTCGCATATTTTGCGCATTGAACAGCCAATTGACGGCCGACTGCAGTCGATCCCGTAAATGAAATCAACTTGACGCGCGGATCTTTAACCATCGCTTCGCCAAGCGTCGGTCCATCGCCGGGAACCACGTTCAAAACGCCTGCAGGCAATCCCGCTTCATGGAATACCTCGGCAATCTTGAGGCCAAGCAACGACACTTCCTCCGAGGGTTTCAGAACGAACGTGTTTCCGGCGGCGAGAGCCATGACGATCTTTTTTGTGCTGAGAATGAGCGGAAAATTGAATGGCGAGATTCCGCCAATAACCCCCAGTGGACGCCGGATAGCAAATGACAACAGGCCGGGGACGTCTGAGGGAATGACATGTCCGAAAATACGGCGTGCTTCGCCCGAGGCGGCGCGAATCATGTTTACGGTGAAGGAGACTTCGAACTGCGCTTTGCCGAACGTAGACCCCGCCTCATCGATGAGAACATCCACGATTTCGCCACGCTTCGCTTCAAGGATGTCGGCGGCGCGGATCAGAACAATCTCGCGCTCCGCAGGCGACGTCTTGCTCCAGCCTTCCCTTGCGGCCTCCGCAGCGTCGATGGCCTGCGTCATTTCCCTGGGAGTGGACATGAAAACTTTAGCGACGGGTTTCCCGTTCGCTGGATTGATCACCATTGTGGCGTCTTTTTCGTCGAGTGTGATTGAACGCCCATTAATGAAAGGCATACCTACCTCCTCGCATCACCATTGCCTGTATGTAATGTTGAATGCTGTACCCAGAATCTACTCTTTTTCAATTCCGTAAGTCTTCATTTTCCGATAGAGGTAGCTGCGCTCCAGACCCAGCACACGTGCTGCTCGGGAAATGTTCCAATTCACTTCCTTGAGCTTGGAAAGAATGAATTCCTTTTCGAATTGTGCGCGGCCTTCGTGGAGTGTAGATGCTGAGGGTGACGATGATGCTGTGGGCAGGGAAAGATCGCTCTCCTGGATGATGGGATGCGGAGCCATGATGACGAGCCGCTCAATTTCATTACGAAGTTCGCGGACATTGCCGGGCCACGAATAATCCATCATCATATCCAGCGCATTGTCTCCGAATTCCTTTGGTGCATTGCCGTGTTCGGCGGCAAACATTCTTATGAAGTAGCGCGATAGAACCGGAATGTCTTCCCGGCGTTCCCGCAGAGGCGGGACTAGGAAGGGAATCACGTTCAGTCGATAGAACAGATCCTCGCGAAAGCGTCCGGCTGCAATCTCATTCGGAAGATTCTTGTTCGTCGCCGCCAGAACCCGCACATCCACGCGCACAGACGAAGGAGCCCCGATCGGCTGGAAAGACTGCTCTTCAACGGCGCGCAGGACCTTGGCCTGGGTCTTCAGCGACATGTCCCCGATCTCATCAAGGAATAACGTGCCTCCGTCGGCCAGTTCGAATTTGCCCTTCTTTGTGTCGGTGGCGCCGGTAAACGAGCCCTTCGTGTGTCCGAACAATTCGCTTTCGATCAGTTCTTCAGGTATCGCTGCACAATTCACTTCAATGAAAGGCGAAGTGGTGCGCTTGCTGAGGAAGTGAATATTTCGAGCAACGAGCTCTTTCCCCGCACCACTCTCTCCATAGATCAACACGCGGCTGTTGGTTGGGGCCACCAGCGCTATCTGTTTCCGCAGCGCCTTGATCGGAATACTGTCGCCGACAATGTTGAAGCGCTCCTCGAATTGATGCTGGAGCGTTCCATAGGCCTGCTCGAGCTTGCTGTGAGACAACGCGTTGCGAGCGATCAGCAACGTGTGCTCCAGGGAAAGCGGCTTCTCGATGAAGTCCCACGCTCCAAGCTTCGTAGCCGTTACGGCTGTGGCGATCGTGGCGTGTCCTGAAATCATGATGACCCGAGTCGACGGCGAAATCTCCCGGATTTGACGCAAGGTCTCAATGCCGTCGATTCCGGGGAGCCAGATGTCGAGAAGCACCAGGTCGTAGGGCGTTTCAACAATCTTCTTAAGGCACTCCTCCCCGCTCGTCACCGAATCGGTGGGGAAACCTTCGTCCTCGAAGACGCCTTTCAGCGACTGCCGGATGCGGGGCTCGTCGTCGACAATGAGGATTCTTGACATACAGGTAGTTCGATCACGAAACGAGTGCCGCGTGGAATGTTGGGTTCTACTCCGATGTAACCGCCATGGTCTGCGACGATCCGGCTTGAGATGGACAGGCCGAGGCCTGTCCCGTCCTTTCGGGTTGAAAAATATGGAGTGAAGAGCCGCTCGCGGTCTTCATCCTGAATGCCTGCGCCTGTATCTTCCATGCTCAGTCGCGCCATCGTGCCACTGCGTGCGAGCTCGCAATGAATGCGAAGAGCGCGTTCGGGTTGGCCTGCCAGGGCGCCCAGTGCATTATCGATGAGATTGATCAGGACGCGTCTCATTTGCATCGAGTCCATCAGAATCGGTGGAAGATCGCTGGGAACCTCGACCGACAACGCCACGCCTTCCATCCGGCCTTCATAGAGAGCTAGCGTGCGATCGATCAGTTCTCTCATGGATTGAGGAACTCTCGACACTGTCGGCAGGCGCGCGAAACGCACAAACTCATCGACGAGATGTTTCAGGCTGGAAACTTCGTCGACGATGGCGCCGACGCACTCCTGAATCACGGTCGCAACTCGGGGCGGAGCCTCGGGCACTCGCGCAAGATTCCGCGCGATGCGCTCGGCGGAAAGCTGGATGGGCGTGAGCGGATTTCGTATCTCGTGGGCCAGACGACGCGCCACATCACGCCATGCGCTCGCTCGTTGTGCGCGGACAACCTCCGTAAGGTCCTCAACAACGAGAACGAATCCCCCGGCGGCAAGGCGGCTCGCCGTCACGGCATTGTTGGCAGGGCGGCCGGGAGTTTGAAACGAGATTTCGCGAGAGATACCGGCTTCGGTGGCTTCATTCAGGAGCGTTTCGATTTCCTTCCAATCGTCACCCTTGAAAAGATCTTCCAGACGGGTTGCCGCACCTACGGAAAACATCGTGCGCGCTGCACGGTTGAGTGTGTGAATCCTGTAGTCGGGATCAAGGGAGATCACCCCGGTGGGAATGCTTTCGAGAATGATTTCCATGTAACGACGTCGCGTCTCCAGTTCCGCTGTGGTCCCCTGAAGACGAAGAGCCATGTCGTTGAAGAGTCCCACGAGCATGCCGAGTTCGTCTGCGGCCTCTATCTCCACACGATAATCGAGATTGCCCGCGGATATTTCCCTGGTCGCCTCGGCCAGAGCTTCGATCGGTTTGGTGATCCTCTTGGCCAGAAACAGGCCCAGCCAGACAGCGGCGAAGAGCACCAACACCGTCATCAGTAGGAGGATCATCCCGTAGGTGCTCCTGAAAACCAGCCACTTGGACTTCAGCTGGTCATAGGCGACCTTCTCCTTTGTGACTTCCGAGCTCAGTTCTGCAATGTCCTGACGGACAGGAAAGACTGCCACGAGGACCCGTGGATCCCCCGAGAGCCGCCGAGCGCCAACCCAATTCCCGTCGAGGCTGAATAAGGCGAGGCGGTTCGTGCCGAGGGCCTCCAGCGCCGCGCGGGTCAGCGCCGGTTGGTTTGTTAATTCACTGGCAGGTGCCGCTTCGATCGTGCCGTTTGGCTGGACAAGAAACAGGGCTCTCAGTTGAAGGGTCGACTGCGTTCGGCCCAGATCGCTCGGCAGGTCCATCGCCAGATTTTCGAGGATTGCCCGCGCATTCTCCTGTTGCCATTGCTGAGCCGTTGCGTTGATCTGCAGGCTGGTGCTGACAATCTTGTCCACCGGCCCACTGAACCACTTGTCGATGCTTCGGTTCACGAGTCCATAGGCATAGGCAAATACGGAAGCCGCAGGCAAGAGAGTCAGGACGCCCAACATCAGCAAAAGGCTTGTCTTAAAGCGTGACCCTGGCTTCCCCTGTTTACGCTCGATCAGGACCTTGACCACGGTCCGCAGCAGGATGAACGTGAAAACGAGTAGGATCACGAAGATCAGGGTGGACAAAGCGTAGAGCAGAAGGATCTCTTCAGGCTGCGACGCGGGGATGAAGGCCTCCTTGAACGCCTGCTGGGCAAACAGAATGCCGGCCAGGACCACGAGGACCGCCCCGGCGACGTAAAGCTTCGTATTCGTAGGCTGTTGCGTGTGGCGCTTCATAGGCTGTTTCGGCCCCTAATAGTAACTTTTTTCTTCGCCCGTGGGTGTCCCGGTACTAAAAATGTCTTCACTATGAGGAGAGCTCGCTATGCCGAATTTTATCTTTAAAGGACGGACCCGACAGGGTGAGGCGGTATCGGGTGAACGTGTCGCCGAGAATCGTGGCGCACTCGCGCTTGCCCTGCGCCGAGAGCAGATATTGCTCGTCGATGCGGAAGAAAGGAAAGGCGGCGGCTTGAAAAAGCTGGAGTTTGGCGGCAATCCAACGCCAAAGGACCTCGCCGTTTTCACACGACAGTTTTCCGTTATGATCGACGCCGGCGTCCCCCTGGTTCAGTGCCTGGAAGTGCTCGGTGGGCAGCAGGACAAGAAGAAGTTTCAGGCTGCGATCCAGAACGTCCAGAAGGAAGTGGAATCCGGATCGAACCTTTCCAACGCGATGAAGACGCATTCCAATATTTTCGATAACCTTTATACGAACATGGTGGCCGCCGGCGAAGCGGGAGGTATTCTCGACACCATTTTCCAGCGACTCTCGGCATACATCGAAAAAGCCGTGAAGTTGAGACGCGCCGTACAGAGCGCTCTGGTCTACCCGGCAGCTGTCATTCTGATCGCAGCCGGCGTTATCACGCTAATCCTCTGGAAGGTTGTGCCGCAGTTTACCATTCTCTTCGAAAGCATGAACGTCGATCTGCCGTTGCCCACGCGTATCGTCATCGGCGCCAGTAAGTTCGTCGGCAGCTTCGGCATTTTCATCGGAATTGGTCTTGGAATCCTGGGTTTTGTGCTCACGTCCTACTATCGAACGCCCAAGGGACGCTTCGCTGTCGACAGAATGCTTCTGAGGGCGCCCATTATCGGGCCCCTGTTGCGTAAGATTGCTGTGGCGCGTTTCACGCGAACCATGGCGACGCTGATCGCGAGCGGCGTGCCGATTCTGGATTGTCTTGAAATCACTTCCAGCACCGCCGGCAACGCGGTCGTCGAAGAAGCGATTATGAAGGTGAAGCGATCCATTGAAGAAGGACGCACCATTGTCGAGCCCTTGAAGGAATCCGGCGTGTTTCCTCCGATGGTCGTGCAGATGGTGGGAGTCGGCGAACAGGCTGGCGCTTTGGAGCAGATGCTGACTAAAATTGCGGACTTCTACGAAGAGGAAGTCGACGCTGCGGTCGGTGATTTGATGACGGCTATGGAGCCGGCCATGATCGTCGTATTGGGTACGGTTGTCGGTGGTATCGTGATTTCGATGTACCTGCCAATCTTTACTTTGGTGTCAAAACTCTCCGGAGGAAAGTGATCGAGTCAACGTTGGCGGCCGTAGATCGGCGGAAATGGCTTTTCCGTCTGATCTATGTCCGCCTCGTTGCATTTTCCCTCTTCATCCTTATCCCCTGGCTGACTGGAAAGTTCGAGGAGCCCGGATATATCGTGCCCCTCCTGGGCGCAGTGTTCGCGCTCTCGGTTTTCTGGTTTGTTCTCCTTCGCCTTAACTCGCGTCACGTCAGTCAAGCCTACGCTCAGATTCTCATTGACCTGCTATTGATCACCTGGATCGTCAACCAGACCGGTGGCGTGGACAGTTACGTTTCGAACCTGTACTTCCTCGAAATCGTTATGTCCAGCATCCTGCTGGAGCGGAGAGGCGCCTTCCTTGCCGCAACATTGAGTTCGATTCTCCATTTTGCGCATCTCGATGCGCTGAAGTTCGGCGTCCTGTCTGGAGGAGGCGCGACGAGCCTGGATTGGCCCGCTCTGCAATTCGTCATCAGCCTGAACATTTTCGGGTTCTGTGCAGTTGCTTACCTGTCGAACTACCTTGCCGAGAGCTTGCGTCACGCCGGAGTGCAGTTGGAAAGATCGTCCGGGCAGATGGCGTTCCTGCAGGCCTTCAGCAATCGCATCATCGACAGCATGGACAGCGGCCTGATCACGACGGATCGCGGTGGGCGCATTCACCTTTTCAACAGGGCCGCCCAGACCATGACGGGCAGGCGAATCAGTGAAGCGCTGCACATGACGATTCGCGAAGTCTTCCCAGAGATTCAAAAAATTGAAGCGATGCGGTTCGAAACCTGGACTCGCAGAACAGACGGCCAGGAGGTCTTCCTGCGATTCTCGGTTTCTCCCATTATGATCGACGAAAAGAACACCGCCGGTTACGTGTGGTCGCTCGACGACCTGACCGAGCTTCGCCTCCTGGAAAGACAAGTCCATCAGAAAGAACAGATGGCTGCGATTGGCGCCATGTCTGCCGGTATCGCGCATGAGATTCGCAATCCCCTGGCGTCAATCAAGGGATCGTTCGACCTCCTGTGGTCCGAGATGCAGTTGAACGCCGAGCAGGAACGTCTTGTGGAGATCATCCGGAGGGAGACCGAGCGGCTGAATAAAACGATTACAGATTTCCTCGGATATGCGCGACCGCCGGTTCCGAAGCTGGAGAGTACGGATCTTTCCAGCCTGATTTCAGAAACCGTCAGCCTGATGCGGAACAGTCCGGAGCTGAAGCCGACGCACGCGATCGAGACTCGCCTGGAGTCCGTAAGCCGTCCCGTCGACGGCAGCATGATGCGTCAGGTGTTTTACAATCTTGCGACGAACGCGTTCAAGGCCATGCCTGACGGGGGAAAGCTCACAATTCGCCTTGAGCGTCGGCAAGGAGCCGCGCGCATTCAGTTTGAGGACACCGGCCAGGGGATGGAAGAAGATCAGCTGAAGAAGTTGTTCATACCTTTTTACTCACTGTTTGCGAACGGCACCGGTCTTGGGTTGCCGATCGTTTACCAAATCGTTCACGCACACAATGGAACCATGATGGTGAAATCCCGAATCGGGGAAGGATCCGTCTTTGTCATAGATATTTGAATATGCCGAATTCAGCCAGGATTCTTGTTGTCGATGACGAGCGCTCCATCAGGGAGCTGCTCGAAATCTTCCTGAAGAAGGAAGGCTTTGCGCCAAGTACTGCACAGAGTGTGCAGGAGGCTCTGGAGCTGATCAAAAAGACCGAGTTTGACTTGATCATCTCGGACATCCGGATGCCGGACATGTCCGGCATCGATCTGCTGCGTCACGTGCGATCGAACAATTTCACGGGGCAATTCATTTTGCTGACGGCTTTTGCAAGCGCCGACGCCGCCATACAGGCGCTAAAGATGGGCGCCTTCGATTACATCCTGAAGACCGATAACTTCATTGAGGAACTCCGCGTCGTTGTGCATCACGCCCTGGAAAACCGCCGGTTGCGTGAAGAGAACACCTATCTGCGCCGCGAGTTCAAGAAGGTGCACGGCCTCGGCAACCTCATCGGTAAGAGCACCACGATGCAGGAATTGTTCAAAATGATCGAGACCGTCAGCGCCACCAACAGCACCGTCCTGATAACTGGCGAAAGCGGAACTGGTAAGGAACTCGTTGCAAAGGCAATCCATCTGAACAGCCCGCGCAGCGACTGTCCCTTCGTCAGCGTGAATTGCGGCGCTTTTCCCGAGACGCTGCTGGAGAGTGAACTTTTTGGATACATGAAAGGCGCCTTCACCGGGGCCGTCGCCAATAAGAAAGGATTGTTCGAGGTTGCGGACAAGGGAACCATCTTTCTCGACGAAGTCGGTGAAATGAGCCCCGGCATGCAGGTGAAACTATTGCGTGCGGTTCAGGAACGGTCGATTCGATGGGTGGGCGGCACCGAGGAATTCGTTGTCGACGTGCGAATCATCGCGGCAACGAATCGTGATTTGTCGGCGATGGTGGCGGAGAATGAATTCCGCGAAGATCTTTATTACCGGATCAGTGTCATTCCACTCGAACTTCCGCCGCTTCGTCATCGGCGTGACGATATACCGCTGTTGGCGAACCATTTCCTGTCCCGATTGAATTCCACGATGAATAAGAAGATCGATCAGATTTCCAAGGAAGCGCTCGATCGGCTCGAGGCCTATAGCTGGCCGGGAAATGTTCGTGAACTCGAGAATGCGATGGAGCGGGCATTCATCCTCGAAACTTCCCCGGAACTCACGGCTGCGTATTTGCCGGTGAATTCTTCTGTGCCTACGGGTTCACTCACGTCCTTTGCAGATCTTCCATCGGAAGGCCTGGACCTCGAGGAGTACGTTGAAAACTTGCAGAAGGGATTCCTTCAGGAAGCGCTTCGGCGATCCAACGGTGTGCAGGTGAAAGCGGCGGAGTTGCTGCGTATGTCTTACAGGTCCTTCAGACATTATCTTCAGAAGTATCGGATCTCGTCCTGAGGAAATTGGGGAAGAAATCAACGTCCATTTCTTCCCCAATTCCCTCAGCATGCCTAGATGTTAGGATCGGCCCGTATGGCGATTGTCGTTCTCTATACGGTCACTCTTTTCCTCAGCGCGGGGCTGCTGTTTTCCGTGCAGCCGATGCTGGGAAAAATGATTCTCCCGTTGCTTGGAGGCACGCCGGCGGTCTGGAACACCTGCCTTGTCTTTTTTCAGGCAATGCTGCTGCTGGGCTATTCCTACGCGCACCTGTCAACGCGCTGGCTTGGAAAGCAGCGGCAGATCGTCCTGCACGCGATGCTCCTGATCGTGCCGCTGCTATTCCTTCCGATTGCCCTTCGAGGCGATTTTGAAACGCTGTCATCGACGCCAACGTTCTCGCTTTTTATCATTCTTTTTTTAACCGCCGGTTTGCCGTTTCTGGTCGTTGCAACCAGCGCTCCGCTACTTCAGAAGTGGTTTGCACAGACGGGCCACCGCGGAGCCGGCGATCCCTACTTCCTCTACGCCGCAAGTAACGCCGGAAGTTTGATTGCGCTGCTGGGTTACCCGTTGCTGTTTGAACCGGCCTGGAGTCTGGCGGAGCAAAGCCGTCAATGGCGCAATGGATATCTCCTGCTGCTCGGTCTCGTTTTGCTGTGCGCGCTGTCGGTATGGAAATCAGCAAATCGCGCTGTTGTGCATCAGGATGAAGCGACGACGTCCGAAGCGGTGACATTCATGCGCCGAGCGAAGTGGGTGACGTATTCGTTCATCCCTTCCAGCCTGATGTTGGGCGTGACCACGTACATCACCACAGACCTTGCCGCGTTTCCCCTGCTCTGGGTGATACCGCTGGCTCTGTACCTGCTCACTTTTATTCTGGTATTTGCGAAGCGACAGATTTTGCCGATGGCCTGGATGAGTCGCATCCTTGCCGTCGTCGCCATCCCCGCGATCATTGCCTTGATCGTCGAAGCCAACTATCCGCACTTTGTCCTGATTCCCGAGCACGTGGTGGTGTTCTTTCTTGCTTCGATGGTTTGCCATGGGGCTCTTGCGGCCGATCGTCCTTCGACTCGACATTTGACGGAGTACTTCCTTTGGATGTCTGTTGGCGGTGTGCTTGGAGGCATCTTCAGCACACTGCTGGCTCCACTTCTGTTCCGCGGGATACTGGAATATCCGCTGGCGATCGTCCTCGCATGCATCTTCAGGCCGGCAGGCGGAATAGAGAAAGAGGCCCCCTTCTACCGGCATTCGGATGTTCTCCTGCCAGCCGGTATCGGAGTGCTTACCATTGCGCTGGCCCTGACGACCCAACGCTTCGGTTTGCACACCGGGCAGATCGGAGTTCTCCTTACATTCGGCGTTCCCGCGATGCTTGTCCTGAGATCCGCGGATAAACCACTGAGATACGCTCTGGGCCTGGCAGCCTTGATCGTCGGTGGAGCAGGTTACGTGGGTCCGCTTGGAAAGAGCGCGGATGTGGAGCGGAACTTCTTCGGCGTGGTTCGGGTTACGGACGATCCATCGGGAAAGCTGCGGCTTCTCGTGCACGGGAATACCGTTCATGGAAGTGAGAGTCTCGACGCCGCGCAGCGCGGAGTGCCTCTGACCTACTACCATCCCTCGGGGCCTGCCGGTGACATTTTCGCCGCTTTCGGAGAAGGGAAAGCGGCCCGGGCTGTCGGAGTCGTAGGTCTTGGCGCGGGATCTCTCGCAAGCTACGCGAGGTCCGGAGAGGATTGGACTTTCTTTGAAATAAATCCGGCGGTCGTCAGGTTTGCGCAGACTCCAGAATATTTTTCATTCCTTTCAGCTTCAAAAGTGCCGGCTTCAAAGATCGTGCTCGGCGATGCGCGGTTGTCTCTCAAAGACGTAGAAGACGAAACGTACGGACTGCTGGTGCTTGACGCCTTCAGTTCCGACGCAATACCCGTCCATCTGGTCACGCGTGAAGCGATCGAACTCTATTTTCAAAAGGTCGCTTCGGGCGGAATCCTCGCGTTTCACATCACGAACCGGTATCTCCGCATCGAGCCTGTTCTCGGAAAGCTTGCCGAGGAAATGGGCGTCATAGCCCTCACGCGCGACGAGCTCGATGGTGCAGCCGAGGTGGATATTCCGGGACGCGAGCCTTCTCAATGGCTCGTCATGTCGAAGTCAGAAGACGATCTTGGGACCATTCAATGGAGCAGCTTCTGGCGCCCTGCTGAAACACAACCCGACACGCCCGTATGGAGCGATGACTTCTCGAACATAGTTGGCGTCCTGCACTGGTAGAGGGAAATTGGTTACGGTGAGAACTGAGAATTCATTACTCATTAGTGATTAATAAATTCTCAGTTCTCAACGTCACTGAATTTCTACTGCGCGAGCCTCGTGGAGACGCTAGGCATCAAGGCATAGCTCGATATCGTAGTGCTGTCCATCGTCCAGATCGCCACGCTGCTGGACACCTCTCTCCAGAGGATATCGGCCAGGCCATCGCCGTTATAATCGCCAACTCCGGCAATCGTCCAACCAAGCCAGATATTGCCAATGACGGTGCCGTTAGGCGCGGATGCACCGTTCATGAGCCACACGGCGACATCCCCAGACGGATCGCGCCACAGGATGTCCCCGCGGCCGTCTCCGTTGAAATCGCCAGTGCCCACGATTATCCAGCCTGTCCAGATGTTGCCAACGACGGTGCCGGTGAGGACCGTTGTGCCATTCATCAACCAGATGGCAACGTCACCAGAGGGATCTCGCCAAAGGACATCCGCTCTCCCATCGCCATTGAAATCCGCCGCGCCGACAGTTTTCCAACCGGTCCAGATATTGCCGACAAACGCAGTCGTGGTTGTCGTAGCGCCATTCATCAGCCATACCGCAACATCCCCGCCGTTCTCCCGCCAAAGAATATCCGCCCGGCCGTCTGCGTTGAAATCGGCAACGGCGGCCACGGTCCATGACAGAGGTAATGCGCCTGCGATGCCGTAGTTGGTGACGGTACTGCCGGACATCAACCAGACAACGACAGTTCCTCCAGGATCGCGCCACAGGATGTCGCTTTTGCCGTCGGCGTCGAAGTCCCCTGTGCCGAGGATTGCCCATCCGGTCCAGATGCTCGCAACAGGCGTGTCGCTCACAATCGTGTAGCCCCGCAGTTGCCACATCGAGACGTTACCGGAAGGGTCGCGCCAGAGCACATCGCTGCGGCCGTCACCATTGAAGTCGCCTTTCGCCCGGCTGCTCACTTTTCGAATGCGAGGGGCATGAACTTCCCCGATGTAGAGATTGAAGTTCGTATCTACGGCAACAGTGTGCGGATCGAGGAGGGCGGAAGAGGTCGCCGGCAAACCATCCACGCTGTATCCAAGGACTCCTCCCGCGACAGTGGTGATTAAACCGGAGCGGGTGACCCTTCGGATGCGGCTGTTGAATCCGTCGGCGATGAAGAGGTTGCCTGCTGAATCGACCGCGACGTCCAGGGGCTGAAAAACCCACGCTGTCTTTGCGGGTCCGCCGTCACCTCTGAAGCTTGGTGTACCGTCGCCGGCCACAGTGGTGATGATCCCATTCGCGCCCACCCTGCGAATGCGTGAGTTTTGCATGTCCGCGATGAACAGATTGCCTTCGGCATCGATAGCGATACCCTGGGGACGGTTGATTGATGCTGCCGTCGCGGGTCCGTTGTCGCCACTGAATCCGGCAGTAGCTGTGCCGGCGACTGTCGAAATCGTGCCGCCCGGAGTGACTCTTCGAATACGTGAACTGATGCCGCCGGGTCCATCGTCCGTGGATATATAGAGATTTCCAGCGCCATCAACGGCGACGTCGACGGGGCCATGGACCGCTGCAGCGGTGGCAGGTCCGCCATCGCCGCTGAATCCAGTCGCCCCACTCCCGGCTACCGTCGTGATGATGCCGTTCGTACTTACCTTGCGAACTCGATTGTTCAGGTGGTCGGCGATAAATACGTTGCCATTCGCGTCTACGGCCACGCCGCTCGGATTGTCGAGTCTCGCGGAGATCGCGGGTTGACCGTCTCCAAGGAATCCGGCCACTCCATCGCCGGCAAGTGTGCTGATCACGCCCGCCGGCGTGACTTTGCGAACGCGATTGTTTCCGGAATCCGCGATGTAAAGGTTGCCGCTCGCATCAACGGCCAGTGATGCAGGGATGTTGAAACTTGCCTGATTTGCGGGGCCGTTGTCTCCTCCAAATCCGACGAGCGTTACGCCTGCAGCCGTTGTGATGATGCCGCTTGCCACCTTGCGGACGCGATCATTGTCCAGGTCCGCGATCAGCAGGCTGTTTGCGGAATCCGTCGCAAGAGCCACAGGATTGTTGAGTTGCGCGGCCGTTGCGGCCCCTCCATCTCCCAAAGGCCCGGTTGTGCCGTTGCCGGCGACGGTGTTGATGATTCCGGATGGTGTGACGACGCGGACACGCTGGTTGAACGTGTCGGCGATATAGAGGTTGCCGCCGCCATCGACTTCCACATCGGCCGGGGAATTGATTTGTGCGGCCGTAGCGAGTCCGCCGTCACCGCTGAATCCGACCGCTCCCGTTCCCACGGCGGTGCTGATGATTCCGCCGGGTGTTACCTTTCGAATCCGCCGGTTGGCATTGTCCGCGATAAAAATGTTGCCGGCTCCATCAACGGCAACGGCATACGGTGCGGCCAACTGTGCGAGGACTGCGGAACCTCCATCACCGCTGTAGCCGCCGGTTGCATTGCCGGCTACGGTCGTGATGATTCCGCCCGGTGTGACCTTGCGGACGACATTGACCCAGAAGTCTGCAATATAGAGGTTGCCGCCCGCATCCACATCCACACCCGTCGGGCCGGCAAGTGCGGCGCTCGTTGCGGGGCCACCATCGCCGTTATAACCAAAGAGGCCGTTTCCCGCGACGGTGCTGATGACACCCGCAGGCGTCACTCTGCGGATACGGGAATTCCCGGCATCCGCGATGTAGAGATTGCCGGCGGCATCTATGGCAAGCTTGGCCGGCGTGTTGATTTGCGCTGCGGTGGCTGGCCCACCGTCACCGCTAAAACCTGCAATGCCCGTACCGGCAACAAGGCTCATCACCCCGCCGGCAGTCACTCGGTACACCCGGTTCAGAATGTACGACGAGACATAAAAGCCGCCGGCGCGGTCCGACACGATGCCTGTTGGACCCTTGAGAGCCTGACTATTTGCTAAGCCCCCATCCATGGCAATAGGACGGCCAGCATAGGTTGTAAGGATTCCGGATTGACCATATGCGTAACGGCTGGTAACGATCAGGGAGAGTAAACAGAAGGCAACCCGCAAGCATGTTCTCATAGAACGCTCCTACTTCTGCGATTTAGTGCCCCACAATGCTTGGCAGTTTTCGTTGTTACTCAGAATGGATCAGAAGGACAGACCGGCAGAACCTGCAGAGGTTCGATTGCTCGTGATACTTGCATATGGATATCCATTGGGCAAGATTGTCTTCTTCGCTGGCGGATGTGGTGCTGTTCCCTTAGAACGTAAGCCGGATCTGTGGCAAGCCGCGGTTCGTCTAAACTTTCCGAGATAACCGGAAACCGTGCCATAGTAGTCCGAAATCTTTTCAAGGAGGCTTTCCTTGAGCCGCATCCCAACTTTGTTTTCTGTCCTGACGATTGTTGCCACCCTCTTTGCTGCGCCGGCAACTGCACATCATTCATTTGCACCGTACGAGCCCGAATTGCAGATTAAGTTTTCCGGCGTGGTTACAGAGTTCACATGGGCCAATCCCCACGTTTATATCCGAATGGAGGCAGTCGATAAGGCGACGGGGAAGGCGCGCAACTGGCTCATCGAGTGCGCAAATCCGGGAATCCTGAATCGTGTGGGATGGCGTTTTAACATGGTGAAGCCCGGCGACATGATCACGGTTATCGTCTCGCCGTTGCGGAATGGAGATCCCGCGGCGCTTCTGAAACAGATCACGCTTGCCAATGGTACGAAGTACTCCAACGGTGGTCCGGCCGGTGCGGCAACAATCGAGTAGAGGGAGATATGCGATGATTCGGCAACGTGGCTTAAAGGTTGGGGCGGTGCTGCTCAGCGTCCTCGCCCCGTGGGGTGCAGTTCGAGTGATCACGGCGCAATCAGCAGCCCCGGTTGTTCACGGCCTTAACGGGACGTGGGAAGCCTACCCTCAACGAGCGTCCGGGCTCGGTTCAACGTCGAAGGCCTCGGTTCCACCGCCCGCGCCGATGCCGGAACCGCCGCTCAAGCCCGAGCATCTTGCCAGGTGGAAAGCTGAACAGACTCGCGCCGCCGAACTCACCCGACAGGGGCTTCCGCCCGTCACCAGCGGCATGGCGTGTCTTCCCGAAGGTATGCCGGGAATGATGCAGGGTACATTCCCGATGGAGATTCTTGAAACGCCCGGACAGGTCACCGTAATTCAGGAGGCGTACAACCAGGTCCGCCGAATCTATCTCGACGATAAACTGCCGGCCCCTGAAGACGCAGAGCCTCGATTTGCCGGGCACTCTGTCGGAACCTGGGAAGGGAATACGCTTGTCGTCCGGACAGTCGGCGTGAAAGAAAATGTCCGGCTTCGGAACACCCCGCATTCGATGAACGTGCGCATCACGGAACGCATCCGACTCCTCAATGATGAATTCATTGAAAACCAGATCACTATCGAGGATCCCGAGTACCTGACGAAGCCCTGGACATGGACATGGATGTACCGGCGTTGGCCCGGCTACAAGATGCAGGAGTACGTCTGCGAGGACAATCGATACTTCGCAGACCCGGCGCTCGGCTATCAGCGTTTGAAGGTGCAGTAACCTTCAACCATTCTTCAGTTTCAGGAAAAGGATCGTTCCCGAGAGCGCGAGTGTCACGAGGTTCGCGACAATAACAGGCGTGGCGTGAATCAACAAGCCATAGACAAACCACAGCGCGACACCGGAACAAAGTAGAAGATACATCGACAGGCTGATGTCTTTTGTCTGCCCACTCCGGATGGTTTTGATCACTTGTGGAAGAAACGAAGACGTCGCAAGAATCGCCGCAGCATACCCGACCCAATCCGCCATGAGAACATTGTGTGGAACGACGGTTCCACGAAAGGTCCCCGCCTGGATGGCTGCGGAGAGACTTTTCAGGTACACGCGCCCCCCTGACTCCACTGCTGTTCAAATTATTCTCGCACCCCTCCGGGGTGCGGTTGGCGTTGAACGAACAACCCCGGGTGTTGGATGCGCACCACCCGGGGCTAACCTGCTGCCAGCCCTCCGGGCTGGCCTCTGCACGCCGGAGGCGTGATGGTAGCCCGGGGTGTGCGAGCGATAGCGAGCCACCCCGGGTCGGCGACAACACCAAACCCGCACCCCGGT
>Ga0111539_10003749_pt1 | contig 20003 bp, 13 predicted proteins | sample RhiMethybrSRZTD1_FD_79667 | JGI IMG/M metagenome (GOLD analysis project Ga0111539, IMG submission 79667) | Populus rhizosphere microbial communities from Tennessee, USA - Rhizosphere MetaG P. TD hybrid SRZTD1 (version 2) (version 2) | ecosystem: Host-associated > Plants > Roots > Rhizosphere >... | reverse complement strand
GTCAGCGAAGGCTATTTTCAGACGCTGTCGATCCCGATCCTCTTGGGCCGCGTCTTCGACGAGCGAGACGTCGCAGGATCGCCATCGGTCGTGGTCATCAATCAGGCGACGGCGCGTCAACTCTGGCCACGCGGAGATGCGATCGGACAGCAGCTCGAGATCGACGGCCGGCTGCATTATGTCGTCGGTGTCTCCGGCGACGTGCGCGGCGACGACGTGCGTGGAGCGACCGGTGGCGGAATGGAGCGCCAGTCGCCCGCGGCGATCTATTTCGCGGCGGCACAGTTTCCACAGTCCACGATGACGGTGCTGCTGCGCACGACTTCCGGCCCGTCCAAAAGGACGGGCCCTACGAAAGACCTCGCTGCAGTCGCCACAGCACTTCGAGTCGCGATCCGCGAGATCGATCCCGCAGTGCCGGCTGACCAGGTGCGGCCGCTTGATGACTGGCTGACGGAGGCGGTCGCGCAGCCGAGGCTCACCACGACGCTGGCCGCGGCCTTTGCCGCCATGGCCTTGCTGCTTGCCGGAATCGGCATTTATGCCGTGGCGGCCTACAGCGTGGGACAGCGGAGGCGTGAGATCGGGCTGCGGATCGCGGTGGGCGCGACGCGCGCTCAGATCGCCGCAATGAGTCTGCGCAGTGGCCTCACGTCTGCAGGAGCCGGCATGCTGATCGGGTTTGGCGGTGCGCTGGCGGTGAACAGGCTGCTGGCCGGACTGTTGTTCGATGTACGGCCCGAGGATCCGCTCGCCTTTGCATCGGTCGCTACTATTCTGGGAGTCGTGGCCCTCGTCGCCTGCTATCTCCCCGCGAGGCGCGCCGCCAGCGTCGATCCGCTGGTCACACTTCGCTCGCAGTAGTGGCCGTACCGGCCGCCGTGGGCGGCCACAGGTATAATCGCCGCTCGACTCCGGGAGTCGTACGTGCCTCCAGCTCCATGGCGGACATCACCTTCGGACCTTTCACGATCGACTTCGCCGCGAGCCGTCTGCTCCGCGGCGGCACCGAGCTTCGCATGCGGCCGCAGGCGTTCTACGTGCTCCGCACGCTGGCGGCGCACGGCGGCCGCGTCATTGACTGCGATCAACTGATTCGCGAGGCGTGGGATGGCACGGTGGTGTCGCGTCACACGGTGCACGTCACCATTGCCGAGGTGCGCCGGATCCTGACTGACTGCGGATCGTGGATCGTGCATCAGCCGAAAGGCGGTTACTGCCTCCGCATTCCGAAGTCCGACACGCTGATCCGCCACGGCTATCACTTCCTCAGTCTCAGATCGCGTGAAGGATTCGAGCGGGCGCTGGAATGCTTTCAAGAAGCCGCGGCGGAAGCGCCCCGCGATCACCGGGCATTCGAGGGCCAGGCGAACTGTCATCTGCTGATGGCCTCGTTCGGCACGAGACCGGGACGCGAGATGCTGCCGGCCTTTCTCCACGCCTACGAGCGCGCAGTGGCACTGGTTGGACCCTCGCCAGAGCTGCGTTGCAACCACGCGCACGCCATTCACATGTACGAGCGGCGTCTGCCGGAGGCCCTGGCAGAATTCAACTGCGTCCTCGACGAGAACCCGTCGTTCACGCTCGTGCACGTGCGCAAGACGCTGCTGCTGGTGACGATGGGTGATCTCGATGCCGCGCTGGAGTCCGCGAAGCGCGCGCACGATACCGATCCGCTGCTGCCGTTGTCTGCCGCTGCTGAAGTGAACGTGCGTCTCTGGCGGCGCGAGTTCGAAGCCGCCGCAAAGATCGGCGCGCAGGCCATTCAACTGCAGCCGTACTTCATGCTGTGCCGCGCCTACTACGGCGTTGCCCTTGAATTCTCCGGCCGTCTCGAACAGGCACTCGAGCAATACCAGATCGGCGGGGTCGTCACTCAGGGATTGCCGTGGATGCGCGCGCTCGAAGGCGCGTGCCTCGTGAAGCTGGGGCGAAGAAGCGAGGCGCGGGCCGTGCTCAACGAGCTGCTCGCGCGGCGCCACACCGAGTACATCGACTCCTACGCCATCGCACGCCTGCGGCATGCCCTCGGCGACGTCGACGCCGCCTTCGCCGAGCTCGGACGCGCGATCGACGAAAGTGTAGGAGGACTCTACGCGATCCGCTTCGACCCGTTGCTCGACGGGTTTCGTGCTGACCGTCGTTTCACGCGGCTGCTCAAGCGCTACCTCACACCCGTCGAACGCCCCGCGCATCAATCGGCGTCATTAACCCTTTGATCGATATTTGAGTGCGGCGTATTCCAGCTGCGCCATAGGATTCAACCGCAAAAGACCAGCGGGACAACCTTGCCGCGCCGTAGCCTCGGCGAAGGCGGGTCGATCAAGGAGATTTCATGCGCAGAATCCGCGCAGCGTGCGTTCTACTCGGCGTGCTCGTCCTCATGCCGTCTGTGGCGTTTGCCCAGGCCACTATCACCGGTGTTGTCAAGGACACGTCAGGCGCCGTGCTGCCCGGCGTGACCGTCGAAGCGGCCAGCCCGATCCTGATCGAGCGCGTGCGCTCGACGGTCACCGATGCGTCCGGTCAGTTCCGCATCGTCGATCTCCGTACTGGCACGTACTCGGTCACGTTCTCGCTGCCAGGGTTTTCCACCGTCAAGCGCGAGGGCATCGAACTGAGCGGCGCATTCGTCGCCGCCATCAACGTTGACATGAAGGTCGGCACGCTGCAGGAGACGATTGTCGTCACCGGTGAGACGCCCATCGTCGACGTCCAGAGCACCGCTCGCCAGACGACGATGGACAACGAGTTGATCAATGGAATTCCGGCCGCGCGATCGTACGGCGGGTTGCTGACCCTCATGCCGAACACGGTCGTGCAGGGCGGCGCCGCGTCGAACGCACAGGTGGTGCCGAACATGGTCGTCTTCGGCGGGGCTGGCGGACGCTCGAACGAAGGGCGGCTGCAGGTTGACGGCTTGAGCGTCGGCACCGCCTTCAACGGCGCCGGCGTGTCGGCGTACGTCGCCGACGTGAACAACGCGCAGGAAGTCGTGCTCACCGCGTCGGGCGGCATGGGCGAGGCGGAGACTGGCGGTCCGGTGCTCAACCTCGTCCCGAAGGAAGGCGGCAACCGGATCAGCGGGCAGCTCTATGGCTCGCAGGTCACCGAAGGCATGGTGGGCAGCAACTACACAGACGACTTGAAGGCGCGAGGCCTCACGACACCGGGCGGCTTCACCAGCGTGTACGACTACAACGTTGGCATCGGTGGTCCGATCAAGAAGGATCGCGTCTGGTGGTTTCTGCAGGTGCGAAACGAAGGCTACGAGCAGCGGATTCCCGGTATGTTCGCCAACGTGAATCCTGCGGCGTGGTTCTACGTCCCGGATCGCACCCGTCCGGCGTATGGTGCTGCGAAGTTCCAGACCAGCGCGCTGCGCGTGACATCGCAGTTGAGTGCGAAGCATAGGGTGACCGCGTTGTGGGACGAGCAGACGCCGTGCGAGGGCGCTGGATTGACCACAGACTCGGACGCCTGCCGCCACTCGAAGGAAGGGCAGATCATCTGCGCTGGCGCGTCGCCAACCCCGGCCTGTTCGCCGACATCGGCGCCGGAGACGGGTGCATTGCGTGACGTGGGTCAGCGCATCCAGCAGGCGCGCTGGACGTCACCGCAGACCAACCGTCTGCTGTTCGAGGCGGGCTTCGGAACCTACATGAGCCGGTGGGGCGGCGAACCGATGCCGGGCGCGGATCCGAACTTGATCCGCACGACCGACCAGTGCACCGTGGGTGCTGGGGTAGCCGGGGCACCCTGCGAGCACGGGATCGCCAATCTGACCTACCGTGCGACGAGCTGGAGCACCGCGTGGGTGCTCGTGGCGAACTATCGTGCCTCGGCGTCGTACCTCGTCGGCCGGCATACGATGAAGGTCGGCTGGCAGGGGTCGCACCTGGGTGACGACCGCACCGGCTTCCTCAACAATCAGTTCGTCAATTACCGCTTCAACAACGGCGTACCGAACCAGGTGACGCAGAACATCAACCACTTCAAGGCCCTCCAGCGCGTTCGGACCTCGGCGTTCTACGCGCAGGACGCGTGGACACTGCGGCGCTTGACGTTCCAGGGCGCTCTGCGTTTGGACCATGCGTGGAGCTATTTCCCGGAGCAGACGATTCCGAGCCAGCGCTTCTTCCCGACGGCGCGGACATTCGAGTTCACCGAAGGCGCCTCCTACAACGACATCAGCCCGCGCGGCGGTGTCGCGTTCGACGTGTTCGGCAACGGCAAGACGTCGGCGAAGTTCAACTTCGGCCGCTACCTCGAAGCCGCACAGAACGGCGGCTTCTTCATTACCAACAACCCGACCGGTCGTCTGAGCACTATCAGCGCGCGCACGTGGGGCGACAACAACCGCGACTTCGTGGTGGATTGCGATCTGTTATCGCAGGCGGCGCAGAGCCCGACGACGACCGGCAGCATCGACAGCTGCGGCGTCGGCAACGCGAACTTCGGCACGAGCGTCGTCTCTTCGACGCTCGACCCGACGCTGCAGACTGGCTGGGGCGTGCGCACAGGTGACTGGCAGTGGGGCGCGGCGCTCCAGCATGAGGTGATGCCGCGTGTGTCGGCGGAGATGAGCTATCAGCGCCGCTGGCTGCTCAACTTCTCCGCGACCGACAACCGGAGTGTCGCCGCGAGCGACTATTCCGCCTTCGCGTTGAACGTGCCGACTGATTCGCGGTTGCCGAATGGCGGCGGCGGCCAGATCACCGGGCTCTACAACATCACGGCGGATGCGAATACACGGCTCACGGACAACTTCGTCACGCTCGCAGATCGCTACGGAAGCTACACGCAAGCCACGGACTCGGTCGCACTGAACGTCACCGCGCGTCCGCGCATTGGCCTGACGCTGCAAGGTGGCTTCAACTACGCCAGGACCGGCACCGACTACTGCGAGGTCCGTTCGACGATTCCGGAATGGACGGTCCTCGGGGCTCAGTCGCCGACCAACCCGTGGTGCGCCAACACGACGAGCCTGCTTCGGACGACGGCGCTCGGTACCTACGTCGTGCCGAAGATCGACGTGCAGGTCGCGTTTACGTTCCGCAGCGATGCCGGTGCGGCATTGAGCGCCAACTACGTGGCCGCCAACGGGGAAACGACGCTGGGTCGTCCCTTCGCCGGCGCCAGCCAGACGATCACGGTGAACCTGGTCGAGCCGGGCACGCTCTACGGTGATCGTGTCAACCAGTTCGATATTCGCGTCGCCAAGAACCTTCGCTTCGGCGGCACGCGGACGAACGTCGGCTTCGACCTCACCAACGTGTTGAACGCGAACCCGGTGCTGACCTACAACGAGGCGTTTTCGACCACGACTAATACGTGGCTGCGGCCGAACTCGGTGTTGCAGCCGCGGCTGGTCAAGTTCAGCGCGCAGTTCAATTTTTGATCTCTCGAGGCGAGCCCGCTCGGGCTCGCCACACGCCTTTTTTTCAGTCTGGGGGCGCACTCCCGAGCCAGGAGTGAATCACTCGGATCGTGTTTCTGGGCCGATCCTCCTTGCGCTTCACGACGAGGATCCGTCGGCCGTCGGGAGACAAGCCAAATGACGGACCGGGACTGTCGTTGAATTGCGTTTGCAGGATCATTCGCGGCGGTTTCCAGTCGAAGGTCGCACCTGCCCGCACTTCAGTGGCGAACCAGCGGTTGCCGCTTCGGAACACGATCTCGTTACACGTGCGGCACCATTTCGGTTCGCTACCGATGTCAGAGATCTTCTGCACGTGGTCGCCCACCGGCAGTGCCCGCACGTTGATACCCTTCTCCGCGTAGACAAGCCATTGGCCGTCGGGCGAGAGATCGTGGGTGGAGGCGACAAAGTTCAGGTACTGCGGAGGGAGCGTCGCAGCGCCATCGACCGGCACGGACACGACGGCGATGCGATTGGCTGGATACTCGTAAAACGTGAGTCGGCGGCCGTCCGGGCTCCACGTGCTGGGCGTAAGCCGCGTGGACGACTCGGCGACAGACACGGGCGGACGATCTGAATCGACTCGCTGCACCATGACCCGGTACGGCTTCCCGTCTGCGAAGCTTGTGTAGGCGAGCATCTCGCCATTGGCCGACCATTTTGGCCACCCGGCGCTGTCGGCCGTGGGCAGCCGACGAGACGAGCCTCGCTCGATGTCATAGAGCAGGATGAAATCCTGCGTGTCTCCGACCTGAATCGCGAGACGCCGACCGTCTGCGGAGAGATCGAACATCCCGTAGACGCGTGGCTCGATCGGCAGGAACTCGGCCTGACCCTGCCGGCTGACCCACGCGAGCGAGGCGACGGCCACGTCGCCGCCGGGCACGTACGCCAGCACGTTGTCGGACACGGCGAGCTGCAGGTGCGGATAGAGCGCATGCATTCTTACGTCCGACGCAATCGGGACCGGATCGCCAACCGTCTGCCGCTCCGGATCGAATCGCGCCGCGAACACGCGTCCGGAGCGCCCGAACACGAGTCTGCCCGCTGGTGTCAGCCGCGCATCGTAGCCTTCGGTCGTGAGCGTCTTGACGTCCTTCGTCGCCAGGTTCACCAGCCGGACCTGCGCGAAGTCGGCGCCGATGCCCGCTTGCCGGTAGGTGACCAACACCGACTTTCCGTCAGGCGTGACACGCCCGTATCGATAGCCTTCCCGCGCATCGGCGACCATGACGGGCGCGCCGTCCCGGACATTCACGCGGAACAGTCGCCGGCCCTCCTGGGCGGCGAAGAATACCTGGTCGTCGCCGATCCAGGTGCCGGTGACTCCGGTTGTCACGTCGCAGATCGTCGTCGTCGTTCCGGTGACGAACGAGTACGTCTTGACCTTGTCGTTCGTCAGGAAGCCGAGCGAGCGGCCGTCGGGCGAGAAGAACGGATGGAGCGCGCCCTCGGTGCCGGCGAGCGGGCGAATCTCAAAGCTGTCGAGCTCGCGCGCAAACAACCGAACGCTCCCATTCGGCGATGACCCTACCCAGACGAGCGTGCGTCCGTCGGGTGACAGGTCCAGCAACGTGGAGTCGAAGCCGACGTCCGCGGCCGCCGCGTCGAGAGCCAGGAGCGCATCGGGCGGGACGTTGATCTCGGTACTCACACGCGCCGCTCGTCCGATCGGCACTGGCGCAGGGCCGCGCAGAAAAGCGGTCAGTAGGGAGCCACCCAGGACGCCAAGGACGAGGCCCGCCGCGAGGAGCACCGCGGCTGAAGGCCGGAGCCGGCGACCGCCCGGCTCCACAGCGTTGCGACGTTCCGGGAGAGCGACGGCGTCGAGAAGCTCGAGGCGCGCATCGCCGATATCGCGAAGCCGTTGGTTGACATCCTTCTGGAGACAGCGTCGCACGATGCGGAGGACCGAAGGCGGTGCGACCTTGGCCAGCGCGTCCCAGTCGGGTTCACGCTCGATGACCCGCGCCATCGTTTGTGACACATCGTCGCCGGCAAAGGGACGGGTGCCGACCAGCATCTCGTACAGCACGCAGCCGAACGCCCACACGTCCGCACGCTTGTCGACGGTTTTGCCGCGCGCCTGCTCGGGGCTCATGTAGGCGGCGGTGCCCAGGATGACGCCAACGCGCGTGGCGGCCGGACTGATCAACGTTGGCGACTGCGAAGCGTCGGCGGCAGCATCGATGCCGATGGGGTCGAAGGCTTTGGCGAGACCGAAATCGAGCACCTTCACCGTGCCGTCAGCGCGCACCTTGATGTTGGCCGGTTTCAGATCACGGTGAACAATGCCGTGGTCGTGTGCCGCTTCAAGCGCTTCGGAGATCTGGCGCGCGATCGGCCATGCCTCGTCGAGCGGCAGCGGGCCGTGCACGAGACGGTCGGCCAGCGTCGGGCCGTCGACGAGCTCCAGCACGAGTCCGAGCCCGCCCGGTGTTTCCTCGAGCCCGTAGATCGAGGCGATGTGCGGATGATTCAGTGCGGCAAGAACCTGCGCCTCCCGCCTGAACCGGGCGACGCGCGCAGGATCGAGCGCGAAGGCAGTAGGCAGCACCTTCAGCGCGACGTCTCGGCCCAGGTTGGTATCGTGGGCCCGATACACCTCGCCCATGCCACCGCTGCCGAGCAGCGCAATCACGTCGTAGGGGCCGAAGCGTTGTCCGGCGTTCAGGGACATGCCGAGTGTGAGTCTAGCGCACCGGGTGTTAACCATTGCCGTCGCCGAACGTTTAGAGGTGCATGCCATGCCTTCGCACCGTTCGCGCGGTTTGCTGTCTCGCCCTGCTGTCAGGTGCAGTCGTGTACGGACAGGGACCAACCTTTGAGGCCGTATCGATCAAGGTGAACCGTTCAGGTGAATCGCGATCGAGTTTCAGAGGCAGCCTGAGTGGCATCTCCGTCACCAACCAGACGGTGATCGACATCATTCGCAACGTGTGGAACGTCAATCGCCTGCAGATAGCGGGCGGTCCCTCGTGGGTCGGCGAAGATCGCTTTGACATCGAGGCGAAGGCGAGCGGGAAGGCGAGCCGGGACGAGCTGGTCGCGATGATGAAAACGATGCTTGCCGAGCGGTTCAGTCTCGGCCTCCATCAGGAGATGCGGCCGATTCCTGTCTACGCCCTCGTTCTCGCGCGGCCTGACCGACGATTCGGACCGACGCTGCGGCCCTCGCTGGCCAAGTGCGACAGGACCAGCCTGCCGGCACCCGGCACACCGCCTCCGCAACCGCCGCCTCCGCTGGACGGCGTCGACCTTCCGGCGTGCGGAACCAACACCGGCAGAGGATTGCTTCGCGCCGCGGGGATCGAGCTCGAGGCCTTCACGCGAAACATGGCCGGCGCGGCCGGCCGGATCATCGTGGACAAAACCGGCCTCACGGGCACGTTCGACATGGTGCTTCGATTCAACCCCGACGCCAACGACACATCCTCGGATTTGCCGTCACTGTTCGCGGCGGTTCAGGAGCAACTCGGTCTGAAGCTCGACGCGCAGACCGCGCCGGCTGACGTGTTGGTGATAGACCGGGTGGAAAGACCTACCGAGAATTGACCTTCGCGAGTGCGCCAAAGGCGGCGTAGAACACCTCGTCCGGACACAGGTCCGGCGTGAGGATGCGCTGCATCACGAGCCCTTCGATCAGCGCGTGAATGACGCGCACCAGTTGCTTCGGAGGCATCGGCAACTCGCTGCGCTCGAATAGATCGAGCCACTCAGCGCCGAACTCGTAGCTGCTCTTGGTGATGTCGTGCACGCGGGCGCGTAGCTCGGAGTTCTTCAACGTGTAGGCGAGTCCCGTCAGTCGTCCGACGGCGGCAGGGCGGCGCTCGTCCACGGCGGCGAGCGTGGCCTTGGCCAGAGCACGCATCGCCTCCGCGAACGTCGCGTCCGATTTGATCTGCGGCTTCACCGGCGCCCAGTACGTCTGTCCGAGCGCGATGAACAGCTCGTCGCGATTCTTGAAGTTCCCGTAGATAGCGCCCGTCGTCATCCCCGCGCGGCTGGCCACCTCCTCGAGCGTCGTCCGCTCGTAGCCCTTCTCGCGAATCAGGGCGCGCGCGGCCTCGAGCAGCGCCGCGCGTGTGCGATCACGCTTGTCGCCTTTCGGCTTGCCGCGGGCAGGCGAGATCTTGGTGCTTGCCATCTCTATAAAAATAGTACATCTATTTTATAGTTTCAATATAAAAACCGCGATGACACACGACCCTTCGATAGAGGACCTCCTCACAGCCTATGCGGAACTTGGCGAACTCGCCGGGGCCGCTGCTTTGATCTGGCGCGATGGCCAGGTGATCGACGTCGCGGCGATAGGAAAGCGCGACCTGACTACCGGGCTGCCAGTCGAACGCGACACCATCTTCCGCATCGCGTCGATGACGAAGCCCGCGACCACCGTCGCGGCGCTGACGATGCTCGACGAAGGACGCTTTGACCTCGACGAGCCGATCACGCGATGTGCGCCCGAGTTCGCGCGCATGCGCGTGCTGCGTGATCCTGAGGGACCGCTGGATCAGACAGACGAGGCCACACGCGCGATCACGTTCCGCGATCTCCTGACGCATCGCTCGGGACTGACCTATGGCGAGTTCCATCGTGGGCCGATCGGCGCCGCATGTCTGCAGACGCTCGGTCCGCAGATCGACAACACGCTGGCACCCGATGAGTGGGTGGGCCGTCTCGCTACGCTGCCGCTGATCGATCAACCCGGTGCCGGCTTTCACTACGGCGGCTCGACCGACCTGCTCGGCTTTCTAATCGCGCGTCTCGACGGCACATCGCTCGGAAAGGTGCTCGAGCGCCGCATCTTTGCTCCGCTTGGGATGCGCGACACAGGATTCTCGGTGCCGCGCGACAAACGAGGCCGGCGCGCCGGGCTGTGTGGCTTCGATGCCGAGGGACGCCCCACCGCCTTAGCCGCTCTGCCTGGGCGCCACGCGCTCGAGGAGCGTCCCGACGACATGACCTTCGAGTCCGGAGGGCAGGGTCTGTGGTCCACACTTGATGACTACCTGGCGTTCGCGCGCACGCTTATCGGCGACACGCGAAACGGCACGCCTCTCCTGCGTCCGGAGACGCTCGCGGTCATGACGTCGAATCAGCTCACGCCCGAACAACGCGCGGCGACGCGCCTGCTCGGGCGGCCTGTCTTCGCCGAGGGCCACGGTTACGGCATGGGCGTTGCCGTCGTTCTCGAGCCGGAGAAGGCGGATCCGCGTCGCTGCCGCGGCGGCGTTGGAACGGTTGGCTGGCCCGGCGCCTATGGCGGCTGGTGGCAGGCCGATCCGAATGACGGCTCTGTGCTGATCTTCCTCACGCACAACATGCTGGAGTTGCCGCAGATGATGCGTGGCATCGGGCTCGGCGTGTGGGAGGCGATCGTCGAATTCCACGGGCTCGCCACCGCGCGAGCCTGACTCGCTGCTGCGGCGCTACTCGCAGCGAAGCGCGATCGTTGGATCGACAGAGATCGCTCGCCGCATGGGGAAGAACGCCGCGATGAGGGCGACAAGGGCAAAGAGCAGCGGTACCAGCACGAACGTGGCCGGATCAGTCGGTGTCACGTCCCACAGCTGCGACTGAATGAGCTGAGTCGCGGCCAGGGCGCCGGCCATGCCGGCAAGCAGGCCCAGCCCGACGACAAGGAACGTGCGCCGGCCAATGAGCCCGACCACTTCGTGCGCAGCGGCGCCGAGCGCGAGGCGGATGCCGATTTCACGCGTCCGCTGCGTCACCGCGTAGGCCATCACTCCGTAGATGCCGATGGCGGCCAGCAGTGTGGCCGTGATCGCAAACGCGCTGATCGCGAACACCAAATAACCGCGTCGCGGAATCACGCCCTGGAGTCGCTGTTCCATCGTCGCGATGCTCGACATTGGACGATCAGGGTCCACCTCGCCAACGACCCGGCGCGCTGCCGGCAAGAGGCTCATGGGATCGCCAGTGCTGCGCACCATGAACATCATCTGGCCGAAGATGTTGGCCCCAATCGATGGATGTCCGGTGGGCTGCTGCAAGTACGACGTGTAGATCGCCGGCCGGAGTTCACCCTCGAGCGTCAGAGGAATGTCGCGCACGATTCCGATCACCGTGCGGGGCCGCTCGTCGGGGGAATTGAGAATCGTGAACGCTTGACCGAGCGGATCCGACTCGGGCCAGAACCGGTGCGCGGCACTCTCGTTGATGATGGCCACCCATTCTCCGGAGGCGGTGTCGTGCTCGGTGAAATCGCGGCCGCGAAGCTGCGGCGACCGGATCGACGTGAAAAACTCAGGCGTGACGAGGAAATACGCAGCCGTCATCGTGCGCCGCTCGTCGAGGTGCGAGGCCGATGCACCGACACCGATCGCGAAGCTCGCGGACGGTGCGCTGGGCGTCACGCTGCGCGTGCGTTGTGCGTCGAGGCTGATCGTCGCGGATGGCACGACGATGCTGTTCAGGAGAGGGCTGGACGCGCCGGCAACGGCCTGCGCACCAGGAATGGCGCGCAGGCCGTGATAGATCCGTTCCAGCGCAATCGAGGGAGGCGGCGAGATCTCGAAGTAGGGAAAGCCATCGACCGTACCGCGGCGCTGCAGGTAGTCGCCGATTGGGATGTGCACTTCGAACGTGAGTAGACGTTCCGTGTCAAACCGCAGATCACGCGACATCACGCGCACGAAGCTCTTCATCAGCAGCCCGGCGCTCACCAGCAGGATCATCGTGACGGCGATCTGCACCGCCACGAGCACGCTCCTCAATTGGGGACGACGGGAGCCACTTCCGCCGGCCGGCTCCTTCAACGTGTCGGTCAGCGAGGCACGCGCGTGCACGAGCGCAGGCGCGAGGCCATACAGCATTCCGGTCACGATCGCGATGAATCCCGTCGCACCGAGCGTGCGCAGGCTCAGCGTGATGTCGCCGATCGCGACGCCGCCGGGTGGCGGGTCCATGGCGACGAGCGCGCGAATGCCAACCCATGCCACAACGAGTCCGAGCGCACCACCACCAAAAGAGAGCAGCACACTTTCCGTCAGCAGCTGGCGAACGATGCGTCCACGCCCAGCGCCGAGCGCCGTGCGAAGCGCAATCTCGGGGCCGCGGACGAGTCCTCGTGCCAGCAGGAGTCCCGCCACATTCGCGCACGCGACGAGCAGCACCAGGGCGACGGCGCCTTCGAGGATGTAGAGGCGACCGCGGGTCCAGCCGAACATTGCCTCGCGAACCGGCTTGACGCGGACGCCCCAGCCGGTGTGCCGGTCCGGATCGACCCGCGCGAGCCGCGCGGCAATCGTCTCCAGATCTGACTGCGCCTGCTCGATCGAGACATCGCCTTTCAAGCGCGCGGTGACGACGAAGAATCGTTGCGGGTTGCGGTCCTGCGAGCGCTCCATCCGCAGAGGAATCCAGTAGTAGGTCTGCGCGTTGGGATACTGAAACCCCTCGGGCATCACGCCGATGACGGTCCGGTTGATCCGATCGAGACGCACCTGGTGGCCAATCACGTCGGCCCGTCCAAAGAAGCGTTCTTGCCACAATCGATGGCTCAGGATGATGACGCGCGCCGGCGCGTTCCCGGACTCCTCTTCATCCTGGACGGTGAAGGTGCGGCCGAGCAGTGGTTGTACGCCGAGCGCGGCAAAGGCGTCAGCGGTAATCGACTGTCCGCCGATGCGCTCCGCCGGGGTGCCGCCGGCATCGGCGCCGAAGTCAGCGTTGTGGCCCATCGCCGCGCCCATGACCTCGAACGATCGGCTCTCGTCGCGCCAGGCGAAGTAGTCCACGATGCGCGCGTGCGTCTCCTGAGCCGGGCTGTCCAGTGGAAATGTGCGAAGGACGACCACGCGATCGTCGTGCGGAATAGTCAGGCGGTCGCGCAGCACCGAGTCGATGACGCTCAGGATGGCGGTGTTCGCGCCGATGCCCAGCGAGAGTGAGGCGAGCGCGACGACGGTGAAGCCGGGGTTGCGCCGCAGCATGCGTGCGCCGTAGAGCACGTCCTGCCGGACATCGTGCAGCCACGCGACCTTTCGTGTGTCGCGGCTTTGTTCTTCGAGGAGCGGGATGTTGCCGACGGCGCGCCGGGCGGCGAGTTGCGCCTCGCGCGCGGACATGCCGCGCTCGACGAACTCCTGCGTCAGTTGCTCGATGTGAAACGACAGCTCGCTGGCGAGCTCGTCGTCAACTGCGTCCCGCCGGAACAGCGCGCGCCAGCGCTGACGCGCAACCCGCAGCAACCTGAGAAACATTTACGCACGCTGCAGGAGAAGGCCGACCGCTGAAGACAGCCGATTCCACGACTCGAGCTCACGCGTCAACTGACGACGGCCCTCTTTCGTGAGCTCGTAGACCTTGGTGTCGCGGCCGAGTTCGCTGCTCTTCCACTCGGCCGTGATCCATCCCTGGTTCTCGAGACGATGCAGCGCCGGATATAACGAGCCCTGTTGCACCGAGAGCACCTCGCCCGAGAGGAGTTGAATCCGTTTGGCGATCCCCCAGCCATGCAGTGGCTCGCGCACGAGCGTTTTCAGGATGAGGAGATCGAGCGTGCCTTGGAGCAGATCTGAGGGCTTGGGCATGGCTTGACAATGATACCTCGATTATCGACAATGCGATACCTAGAACATCTACACCGCATGCGACTCCCACCCCTGGTTTTGTTGGCTGTGTTGTGCGCGACAGCGCTGAGTGCCGCGAGCGATGGTCTGCAAGTGCGCAGCGTCGATGGCCGGGCGTTCGCGCTGTTTGCGCCGAAGGGGCCAGCCAGCGCTGTTTTCTTCATCGCCACTGATTGCCCGATTTCCAACTGGTATGCGCCGACGATTCAGCAGGTGTGCCGCGACTACGCGGCGCGCGGCGTGGACTGCACGCTGGTCTACGAGGATCTGGACCTCGGCACCACGCCAGCCGCGCTCGATGCGGAGGTTCGCACGCATCTGCGTGAGTACCGCTACGGGTCGATGACGGCGACTGTGGATCGCCGACGCGCGGTGGCGACGCGCGCCCGCGCGACCGTCACGCCGTCGGTGGTGCTCGTCGACCGTGCCGGCGCGATCCGGTATCGCGGCCGCATCGACAACGGCTATGCCGATCTTGGCAAACCGCGCCAGCATGTGACCTCGCACGATCTGCGCGTGTCGCTCGACGCGCTCCTGGCCGGACGCCAGGTGCCCGTTTCTGAGACCGACGCGCTGGGCTGCTACATCGCTGATCCCGCGGCAATCCGCGGAAAACCGTAGGGCCGGTCTTTGGGACCGGCCTTTGACAAGGAACACACGAGTCATGCGCCGACACCTGCTGTTCTCTCTCCTCGTGGTAGTGGTGATTGGGTCCGCCGCCGTACTCGCTCAAACCGTACGGGGCACCAGCGCGCCGCCGCCCGCATCGTCGACGGTCACGTTCACCGAGGCCATCGCACCCATCGTCTACGCCAATTGCGTCACGTGTCACCGGCCGGGTGAAGCGGCACCGTTCTCGCTGATCTCGTACGAAGATGTGGCCAAGCGCGGCCAACTGATTACGCGCGTCACCGCGTCGCGGTACATGCCGCCGTGGCACGGCGACACTGACTTTGGCGAGTTCGTTGGTGAGCGGCGTCTGACCGACGCGCAGATCGCCACGATCGCGGCCTGGGTGAAGCAGGGGATGCCGCGCGGCGACGAACGCCGAATGCCGAAGCTGCCGGAGTTCGTTGGCGGTGGGTGGCAGCTGGGCACACCCGACCTCGTGCTCGAGATGCCCGCCGGATTCGACGTGCGTGCGACCGGTCCGGATGTCTTCCGCAACTTCGTGATCCCGACGCGGCTCACCGAAGACAAGTGGGTGCGTGGCATCGAGTACCGTCCCGGCGCTCGCAAGGTCGTGCACCACGCGATTTTTGCTGCCGTGACGGGCGGTAGTCTCGCCGCTCTCGATGGTGCCGACGGGCGTCCTGGCTTCGGCGGGATGGGAACGGTGGGCGTGCTCAACGGTGCCGGTCAGGGTTCGCAGGGGCTGGGCGGTTGGGCTGTTGGCGCCACGCCGCAGATGATGCCCGCGGGTATCGCGACCCGGCTGGCGAAGGGGTCGGACTTCCTGCTGCAGGTGCACTTTCATCCGAGCGGAAAACCCGAGACCGAAAAGTCGCTGATCGGCATCTACTTCTCCGATCGGGCGCCAGACAAGGAACTGATGACGATATCTGTGCCCACCCTCTTCGGGGTCGGCGCGGGCATCGACATTCCCGCTGGCACAAAGGAGTACTCGATCAAGGAATCGTTCACGCTGCCTGGTGACATGAAGGTGTATAGCGCGGGCGCGCACGCGCACTATCTGGCGCGGCAGATGATCGCGACGGCCACGCTGCCCGACGGATCGACCCGCTCCCTGCTCAGGATCAAGGACTGGAACTTCAACTGGCAGGATGGTTACGTCTACAAGCAACCGTTCACGTTGCCGAAAGGCACGCGCATCGACGCGACGATCACCTACGACAACTCGGCTGAGAATCCTCGCAACCCGATCAGTCCGCCGCGCCGGGCGGTGTTCGGCGAGCAGTCGTTCGATGAGATGGGCGCAGTGCTGCTCGATTTCGAAGTGATGAACAAAGCCGATAAGGCGGCATTCGAGGAAGCGCTCGGACTGCGCGTGAAGGAGGCGATTCAAGTCGCGGGCAAGAACGGGACGCTGGGCCGCTTTCTCGCCCGGGCCAACCGTGAGCGTGGCGGCCGGCAGCAGCTGACGGTCGTCGATCGCGGCGGTGCAGTTATGACACGCCTCGCGGATCCGGCGTTCCTGCAGCACGCCGCGATGTCGCCCGACGGCAAGCAGGTCGCTGTTCTGAAGGTCGATTCCGAAACCGGCAACGAAGACATCTGGATCTATGAGGTGGCCACTGGCACAGGCCGCGCGCTGACCAGCGACGAGGCGCGTGACATGACACCGGTCTGGTCAGCCGACGGCCAATCGATCGCGTTCGTGTCGGTGCGTGAGAACACGTACGGGATCTATCGCCGGGCCGTCGATGGGAAAAGCGCTGAGGAGCGGTTGTATCTGCAGAACACCGGCGCGACGATCTTCCTCACCGACTGGTCCGCCGACGGGAAGCTCCTGACGTTCTGGAGCAATGATGACTTGTTCGTCATGCCCCTCACCGGCGATCGCACGCTCGCGCGGCTGGGGAACGCGCGCGGTGGACGCTTCTCGCCCGATGGACGGCTGCTCGCATACAACGGCCTCGCGCAGCCGCCGGGCCGGTTCCACGTCTACGTCCTGCCGCTCGATGCCTCGTCTGCCGCGAGCCTTGCCGCATCACTGAAAGCGACGCCGAAACAGGTGTCGATTGACAACGCGATCGGCGGAATCTTCTGGAGGCGCGACGGGCGCGAGCTGATGTTCATGTCGCAGCCGCCGAAGCCGCTGATCATGGCCGCGGACGTGACGCCGACAGCGTCAGGTATCGAGTCAGGGACGCCACGCGTGCTGTTCGCGCTTCCGCCTGGCGTCGGTGGTCCCGCGCAGTTGAGCAGCGTGGCGACGCCCGACGGCGATCGGTTCGTATTTGCCCTCACCCCGCCGCGGCCGGCTCCGGCTCAGGCTCAAACGCGATGACCGACGTTGACGTCTACTTGCCGACCATGTGTGGCCCGCTTTTCTCGTTGTCGTTGCAGTGATAGTCGAGGAGCTCGGTATCGAGCACGATCCGCTGGCGGAGTGTCACGGTCCACGGCCGTGTATAGACCTTCGGATCGTCGATCGTGAGGTCGATGTCGAGCCGCCCGAAATTGACGCGGCGAAATCGCTCGGTCATCTTCGCGTCGCCGCTGATCGGGCTTCCATTCCGATCGAGCCATGTGCCCTCGCGCAGCCCGTTCGTCTGAACGACCAGCGCATCGCCGTCCCATCGGCCCGTTGAGTAGCCATTGAAGGTCGGATCAGGATCGCTTGGCAGCGGCCGGCCGTCGACGAAAATCTGTCGATAGGTGACATCGCGCTCGGACAGAATGACAAAAAGATCCGGAAGCTGCAGGAACTTTCGATACGGAGGGTAGGTCAGGATTCGCACTGCACCGCCCGGTTTGCAGAATCCGACCGGGTCGTCTTTGCCCAGCTGCTCGGTGCGTTCCTTCACCAGCGCTGCTGCCCACGGCTGATAGGGCAGGCCGCCAGGCAGCTTCGCGCCGATGTTCCGGAACTCCGAGCCCACTGGATAGTCAACCTGACAACCGATCCCCGGCGGGCAGGGCGCGTCCGGTTCCAGCTGCCAGATTCCGGAGAAGTCAGGTCGGCCATCGAGCGCCCGCGGTGCCGGCGCCGAGAGATTTGGCTTGCCATCTGCACTTCGAGGAACGCCGCGCGTCGGATAGTTCAGCCACTGTGCGTCGAGCGTTGCGGTCATGGCGAGCGCCGCGGCCACCGCGAAGCGAATGTTCATAAGTGATCCTCTCCGTACGGCGCCATTATCCATCGACCGGCGATTTAGAATTCATCTATGCGACTGCACGGAGCCATGCTGTTCGTGAAGGATCTCGGGCGGATGACGGCCTTCTACTCCGACGTCCTGGGACTGACGCCAAACGAAGAGACGCGTCTAGACAACTGGGTCGAGTTCACCGACGATGCGTCACACTTCTCGCTGCACGCAATTCCGGCCGCCTATGCGGCCGGGATTCAGATCGAGTCGCCGCCGCGGCCGCGAGAACAGACTGCCGCCAAGCTGACGTTCGAGGTGCAGGACGTCGAGGTCACTCTGAAACGGATCGAAGCGATGGGGCTGCCGCTGCTTCATCGTGCGTGGGGCGGCACCGAGGCTGTCGATCCCGAAGGCAACGTGTTCGCGCTGTGCGCTGAGGTGTGAGCGGAATCACCGGGCGCCATGGCGGCGCAGCGCCGCCTGCATCGCCGGATTGCCCCGCGCCATTTCCATCAGCGTGCGGCCCTCGCCGTTTCCGAGCGCGGTGATGTCGGCGCCCGCCGCGACGAGGCGCTCGGCGACACCGGGGTAATCCGCGCCAGCCGCTCGGCGATGCACCGATCCGAACGAGGCCCAACCGAGTGGTGTGCTTTGATGCGTGGGATCTCTGGCGTCGAGCGGCACGCCGCCGTGGGCCAGCAGGCGTTCAACCATCCGCACGTTGCCCACCCAGCAGGCGGCGTGCAGTGCAGTGCCGCCATCGACGCCCGGTGCGGCCGGGTCGAACCCGAGACGGAGCATGAGATTGGCCGCGTCGAAGTGCTCGTAGAAGATCGCCTGTGCCAAGTGCCCGTGAAGCTTTGTGGCGAGAGACGCGACGAGCGACGGTTGCTCGGTGAGAACGGCGTTGGCTTGCCGCTCGTCGGCGCTCAGGGCGGCGTTGATGAATCGGACCTCAGCCGAGCTGCGGTCGATCAGTACCTTGTGGACCTCACGATGTCCGAACTTCTTCGCGACCTCGTGCGGAGACAGGCCGAAGCCGAGCAACCAGCAGTAGATGTGTAACGGGGGAACGAGCGCATAACCTGGTTCGTTGATGCGAGCCGACGCGCATGACGGATCTGCGTCCAGCAGACGGGCCGCAAGCGGAACGTCACCGAGGCGAGCCGCCATGAAGATATCGGGCGTGGCCCCGCGCTCGAGCAGACGCCGGCAGACGTCCGGACGATCGACCAGCGCGTACTGCGCGGGTGTTGACTGGTGATCGATGCAACGCACATCGACACCGGCGCCTCGATCCAGCAGGAAGTCGGCGATTGCGACGGTCTTCGCTTCGTGGAGCGGCTGCTGACCGTCTCCCCCCCGCGCGTGAACCAGCGATCGGTCGCCATCGACGAGACGTTGCAGGTCGTCGAACCAACCGAGCCGCGCTGCCACGTTCGGCGTCAGCACCGCGCCGCGCGCCAACAGGAATCGAGCGGTGTCCTCGTCGGCGTTGTCGAGCACGGTGTAGGGGCCGTTCTCCCACTCGCTTTTCCTGTTGACGTCCGCGCCGGCGTCGATCAGCAGCGTGAGCAACGCCGCATTTTTCGCCGCGATGTGTGCGGCACGCTGTCCGAAGGCAAACATCGGATCGTTGATTCGTTTCCGGACGTGCATGGATGCGAGGAGCTGTCGCGTGCGCGGAACGTCGCCGCTCCGGACGGCATCGCAGAACGCCTCGACGTCACGTTCCTGGAATTCGGCCACGAGCTTCGGCCACGACTCAAAGCCTCTCTCGCGGGCGACGGCGAGCTGCGCATCGGCGAGCTTGAGCGGCCGTAGTGTGGTGGCGGCGTCCGATCGCACCGCGTGCAGACGTGCGAGCGACGCAGCGTCGCCGGAACGCGCCGCGCGGATCAGATCCTTTGCGAGCTTGCGCTGCTGTTCGAGGCTGGTGAGAACAGGGGAACCATGAGGCGTGGACACGGACGACCTCCTTCAATACTCGCCCGCGTCCGCATCATGGGCTGAAGAAAGGTCGGTCTGACTACTGCGCGTCCGGCGGAAGCCGGACACAACATCAGAACAGGTGGGCGCCGCCCTTCCCGCGGACTGGAGGCGTCCTGTGAACGCCAGCAGGAAGATTAGTTCAGCCCGGCGAGTGCACGCAACTGAGACGTCAGCTATCGAGCGAGCGCGGCGAGCACGTCAGCCGCGCAGCCTCACGAT
>Ga0111539_10003746_pt1 | contig 20004 bp, 18 predicted proteins | sample RhiMethybrSRZTD1_FD_79667 | JGI IMG/M metagenome (GOLD analysis project Ga0111539, IMG submission 79667) | Populus rhizosphere microbial communities from Tennessee, USA - Rhizosphere MetaG P. TD hybrid SRZTD1 (version 2) (version 2) | ecosystem: Host-associated > Plants > Roots > Rhizosphere >... | reverse complement strand
GGTGCGTTTTCAATTGTGACCGCCAACGACAAGTTGAGAATAGAGATCGATGCGCGCCCGATCATGGTCTTCAAGCAGATTTACGATGGGCAGCAGTCGTACAGTTCGCTCCCGAATGTGGAGGTGCCGCCGTTGTCGAAGTTCGGACTTTCGGTGCTGAGTAAATTCGATCAGCCGGGCTACAAGGTTTCGAACATTCCCAACAAGAAGAAGTTTCGCGCGTTTCGGATCGCAGATCCGGAAGGCTACACGACTGACTTCTACATTGACGCGACGAATGGTCGAGTGATGGAGTTTTTCCTGACTTACAATGGAGCTACTTTCGGAACTGCGAACAGCAAGTTCAAGGAAGTGGAGGGGGTGCTGATCCCGTTTAGCTTCTCGCAGCGTTTCGAGATGCCACAGGGCGCGTTCTTCGCCGAGTACAATGTGAAGGAAGTAAAGCTCAATCAGAATCTGGGTGAGGATGCGTTCGCTATTCCGCGGTAGAGCCACAAAAGACACAAGAAAGAGTTAGCCACAAAAAGGCACAAAAAGCACATAAAGAGGAAGACAATCAGGAAGACAGTAAGAAGGTACTGTTGAGATTAGATCCGCAGTACCTTGTTTATTTCTTCCTTCTTCTCTTCCGTTTCTGTTTATGTGCTTTTTGTGCCTTTTTGTGGCTAACTCTTTCTTGTGTCTTTTGTGGCTTTAGACGCTGAGAATCTCTTGTTCTTTACTCTTTGACAGTTCGTCGATCTTGGCGATCTGGGTGTTGGTGAGTTTCTGGATTTCGTCGAGTGCATCGCGTTCGGCGTCTTCGGAGATCGTTTTGTCCTTGAGCATCTTCTTTAGACGATCGTTGGCGTCGCGACGGACGTTGCGGATTGCGGTGCGGTGATCTTCGGCGACGTCGTGCACCTGCTTCGCGAGTTGTTTGCGACGTTCTTCCGTCAATGGAGGAATCGGAATGCGAACGAGCTTGCCGTCATTCGAAGGATTCAAACCGAGATCGGCAGAGCGGATCGCCTTTTCCACGGCACCGAGCTGGGTCTGATCCCATGGTTGCACGGTCAGCATTTGCGGCTCGGGTGCGTGAACTGAAGCCATTTGGCTGAGCGGTGTCATCGTTCCGTAGTAATCAACCATCACCGTGTCCAAAATGCTCACCGCAGCACGACCGGTGCGAACAGTCGCGAGCTTGCGTCTGAAGTCGTCGATGACGGTCTCCATTCGTGGCCGCGTTTCCTTGATTACATCCTTTTCACTCATCGCTAAACTCCGCTCCTGGTGATTAGTTAACCAACCTTGGTTCCCACGCCTCGCTCACCTATAACCACGCGTCTGATGTTTCCGGGCTCGCGCATGTTGAAGACTATGATAGGCAGGTTGTTATCCATGCACAAAGAGATTGCTGAAGCATCCATCACCCGCAACTGTCGCTCGAGCACCTGGCGATAGCTGATCTCGTTGAAGCGCTCCGCGGTTGCATCGGTCATCGGGTCGGCGGAATAAACACCGTCAACTTTAGTCGCCTTCATGATAACGTCGGCCTTGATCTCGAGAGCACGAAGCGCGGCCGCTGAGTCGGTGGTGAAGTATGGATTTCCGGTTCCCGCGGCGAAGATAACGATGCGTTCCTTCTCGAGATGCCGGATCGCACGGCGACGGATGAATGGTTCGGCCAACTGCGGAATGTCGATAGCCGACATCACACGCGTGTGGACAGCGACCTTTTCGAGCGCATCCTGCAAGACGACGGCATTCATCACCGTCGCCAGCATGCCGATGTAGTCTGCCGACGAACGGTCCATGTTGCCGGCACTCTTGGACACGCCACGAAAGATGTTGCCGCCACCGACTACGACTGCAACCTGCACGCCCAGCTTGTGGACCGCTTTGAGCTCTTCGGCAACACTTCGAGCGACGTTGACGTCGATGCCGTAATTCTGTTCGCCCATCAAGGCTTCGCCCGAGATCTTCAGGAGCACGCGGCGATAAGACAAGCTTGAGGTATCGGTATTCATCGAATATGTCCTACAGGATCAATAGGACCTACTTCAACATCGAAGCGACTTCGCTGCCAAAATCATCGGCGCGACGTTCGAGACCTTCACCCATCTTGTAGCGCGTGAATCTTCGAACGGCAATTCGCTCGCCGGTCTTGGCTGTTTTCTCGGTCACCAGCTCGCCGATCGTTTTCTCAGGCGCTTTCACAAACGGCTGGTCGACCAGCACTGACTCTTCGTAAAACTTATTCAGCCGGCCCTCGACAATCTTGTCGATCACCTGATCGGGCTTGTTTGCCATCTTGGGATCGTTCTTCGCCTGGGCGCGCGCGATCTCGCGTTCCTTATCGAGCACGGCAGCGGGAACTTCCTCGCGTGTTACGTACCTGGGCTCGGCGGCAGCGATGTGCATCGCGATGTCTTTGACGAGTTGCTGAAACTCTTCGCCGCGCGCGACGAAGTCAGTTTCGCAGTTCAACTCGACCAGCACACCGACCTTTCCGCCCATGTGTATGTAGGAACCAACAATTCCTTCGGCTGCGATACGACCTTCGCGTTTCTTGGCAGATGCGAGGCCACGCTCACGCAGGATATTTATCGCCTTCTCCTCATCGCCCTGTGCTTCAACGAGTGCATTCTTGCACTCCATCATTCCGGCTCCGGTCTTCTCCCGAAGCAGTTTCACTGCTGCTGCTGTAATGTCAGCCATGATTACCAATTTCTCCGAGTACTTAGATTTGTTTTCAATGAAAAACGCAGCCCTGCGGATCGTCCGCCTGAAGGCTGCGCTCTTCGATGAGTAAGGATTATCGCTTAGCTCGCCGCCACGACAGATTCGGTGCTTTCATCGGGCGCGTTTTGAGTTTCCGCGGCCTCTGCGCCCTGAGTTGTCATGGATGCCGGTTGCGCCTCCCCGCCACTAACGCCGCCGTTATCGTCTTCACCAGATGCAAGCTCTGCGGCTATTGCTCCACCTGCTCCACCTTCGCCAGTCGACCCTTCGCCTTCACCTGATTCGTCAGCCGAAGGAAGAACGCCGCCCTCGGTTGCTATCTGATTTCCTTCCACGATCGCATCAGCAATACGCGAGGCAAACAGCCGGACGGCGCGGAGCGCGTCGTCGTTTCCGGGGATTACGTAATCGATTCCTTCAGGCGAACAATTTGTATCGACTACGGCAACAATCGGAATGCCGAGCCGATTTGCTTCGGCGACTGCGATCTCTTCTTTCTTTACGTCGATGATAAAGATGGCATCGGGAAGGCGAGACATTCCCTTGATACCGGAAAGGTTCTTGTTCAAACTCTCGCGCTCGCGGTCGAGTTTGATGCGTTCCTTCTTCGTTAGTTTCTCGTAGCGACCGTCAGTCTGCATGCTTTCGAGATCCTTGAGCCGTTTGATCGACTTCTGGACCGTTTGAAAGTTAGTGAGCAAACCACCAAGCCATCTTTGATTGACGAAGTACTGTCCACACTTTTCCGACTCTTCACGAATGGCATCCTGAGCCTGTCGCTTGGTGCCGACAAAGAGAACTGTCTTTCCTTTGTCTTCGGCGATGAGGTTGGTCACGAAGGCGATTGCCTCGCGAAACATTCGCTGAGTCTTCTGTAGATCGATGATGTAAATGCCATTGCGCTCGCCAAAGATGTATTCTTTCATCTTTGGATTCCAGCGCCGTACCTGGTGACCGAAGTGAACACCGGCCTCCAGCAGCTCTTTCATGGTAACCGAAACCAAACTAAAGTCTCCTTCTCGCTAATTGGTTTAATGTACTCACCGCAGCCTCTCGACTTCTTAGCGTAAGCAACCAATCGTGCCGCGGCAATGGAATCTGGTGATTTCCGATTTTCAATTGCCGATTGCCAATTTATTCCTGATTGCCTCATATCAAATCGGCAATCGGCAATCGGCAATTGGCAATGAACATTATCGCTTCGAAAACTGGAATCGTTTCCGAGCACCCTTTTGTCCGTACTTCTTGCGTTCCTTGATTCTCGGATCGCGGGTTACAAGACCGGCGTGTTTAAGAGCCGGACGAAGATCGGCATTGTATTCGAGCAGGGCTCGCGTGATGCCGTGTCTGATCGCGCCCGCCTGGCCCGCTGGACCACCGCCAGTGACGTTGATAACCAAATCAAACTTGTTCGTGGTTTCCGTCAGTTGCAGGGGCTGACGGATGATCATTCGCAACGTTTCGTTGGGAAAGTATCGGTCGAAAGCCTTGTGGTTAACCTTCACTTCGCCGGCGCCCGGTCTTAGATAGACTCGGGCCGTCGCCGATTTGCGCCGCCCTGTTCCGTAATACTGAATATCAGCCACAGTTATCTTCCTTTAGTTCCGCTAAATCTATTATGAGTGGGTTTTGTGAGTCAGGTCGAAGGCTTGAGGGCGCTGGGCTGAGTGGGGGTGCTCGGCATCGGCGTAAACTTTGAGCTTCTTCGCCATTGCCTTGCCGAGCTTGGTCTTCGGCAGCATGCCCTTAATGGCGAGCTCAATAACTCGCTCGGGGCGCTTGGCAATCATCTCCTTTGCGGTGACGGTTCTTAAACCTCCCGGATAAAGGGTGTGATGACGATAAAGTTTCTGCTCAACCTTGTTTCCCTTCAGTACCGCTTTCCGCGCGTTGATCACGACCACGTGATCACCCATATCGAGAAACGGAGTCCACTGGGGATTACGCTTGCCTGACAGAATTGAAGCAACCTCAGAAGCCAGATGCCCGACGGTTTGACCGCTCGCATCCACCACGTACCATTTTCGTCTTCCAGCGAGTTCCTTACCGCTGGGGAAGTATGTCGACATAGTTAACTATCTCTGTTTTAAGCGAATAAAACGCGAACGGTTAGAATACCGAACGGCCCAAAATATTGTCAACCCGAGACGGGGTTTGAAGTGAGCGGCTCCTTGGAGTGCGGCGGTCTGGCGCCGCTTTGTTATCGAGTTGCGCGATCAGGACCAAAGCGGCGCCAGGCCGCCGCACTCCAAAAAAAGGCCCCTCGGGATCCCGAAGGGCCTCGCTACTTAAATTACCACAGGTTGCTACGGCTTGTCTGGGTCAGGAGTTTTAGTCGTCCCAGTATCGTTTTTCTTCAGTTTCGGCGGCGCCTCTTTCTGCGGTTGCTGCTGCTCGCCATCGGGCGTCGTCGTACCGCTGTCGTCCGGTGTCGGTTGGCGACGTTTTAATGTCGGCCTGCCGGGTGCTCCGTTATCGTCTCCGGCTGCGATTGCTCCCGCGGTCGATGCGCGGGCGTTTGAAAGCCTCAGGAGCCGGTTCTTTACTCGTTGAAACTCGGAACTGCTAATTACGTACTCTTCGTGCTCGGGGAATCGTGCTGCCAGGGCAAGCGCCGAGGCTCTGCGATCCGGCGGTGCCGGGTGAGTCGAAAAGGCGCGGGCGATGAAGCCGGGCTTCTTCTTGTTCTTTGCTTCCAGCTTCTCAAACATCGTCGCCATGGCGCCGGGGTCGTAACCCGCTGCGTACATGTACTGAACACCCAGCTTGTCTGCTTCTTCTTCGGCGCCGCGGCTAAACTTCATGAAAATTCCCAGCAAGCCGATGCCGGCAGTGTTCTGGTAAATCATTCCGGGAATGCCGCCCAGGAATATCGAACCGCCGAGGGCTGCATACTCAAGCAGGCTGGCCTTGGTCTGGTTCTCCACGGCGTGCCTGGCTGCGACGTGTGCGATCTCGTGAGCCATCACGCCTGCGAGTTCCGCTTCGTTATCGGCTGCAAGAATCAGGCCCTTGTTGACATAGAAGAAACCGCCCGGCAGCGCAAACGCGTTCACTTCGTCAGAATCAATGACTTTAATCGTGAAGGGAACCTTGGCGTCGGAGTGGAGCACGATGTTCTGACCCACGCGATTCACATACTCGGTAATCAACGGGTCATCAACAAACTTCGCCTGGCGGTCGACTTCCGCTGCCGCCTCGCGTCCCATGCGGACTTCCTTCTCGGTCGAACCGCTCATCTTGGCAATCAAACCGGTATTGATATTCCGTTTGCCAATCATGTTGGGATCTTCGTTGGTCGAGAGCGGCTTGCCGGACGATTTAACAGCCGCAGGAGCCGGCTGAGCCGCCACTTTCGGATCCGTCTTCTGCTCGGCGGTTTGGACTGGCTTCTCTTCCGACTTCTGATCGGATTGGGTCTGGGTGGTTTTTTGAGTCTGATCCGTCGACTTGGTAGTCGTCGTTTGCGCTACAGCGGCCACCGAGCTCATCAGTAACGATGCGGTTAAAACGAAAGCACTCGTGGCACGGGAGAAGTTGTTCATCTCAAAAAACCTCCAAAGAAATCGATGACCTGAGGGTAGGGGATCAGAGTTCAGTTTTCGCTAAATCCTGACGCGCAGTCTATGATGCTCAGGTTCGGTAACTTGGTTGTGTGACCTGATATAACTTCCTGAGCCAGGAGGATTAGACTTCTCGTCTCAAAAACCAATTGTCATTAACACCCTCAATATACCTATGACCGCGCGGAAAAGAAAGGAAAAGACGGCAGTTTCAATCATCGGAAGCGGCCGTTTGGGAACCGCCCTGGGTGTGGCACTTTTGCACCGCGGATACTCGGTGCGGTCGCTTGTTGGACGACGGGTCCGGAGGGTCCGCAGTGCCGCACGGCTTTTAGACGCTGACATACAGGTTTTGGCCGCAAAAGAACTGCGGTCGCTGCGAGCCGCGGACGTGTTTCTGATTACTGTGCCTGATGATCAAATCGCGAGCGTCGCTGAGGAAATGACCGGTCTTGAGTTCACCGCCACGGCACTCCACACCAGTGGCGCCCTTTCGTCAACGGTGCTTGCGCCACTACGAAAAAGAGGCTGGAAGACTGGTTCTATTCATCCACTGTTGTCGGTCAGTAACCCCAGCGACCCGATCGAGGGAGCTTTCTGGAGTGTTGAGGGCGACCAGTCTGCCGTGCGCACAGGGAAAGTGATAGTCCGGGACCTCGGCGGCCAGAGTTTTTTCATGCGATCGGAAGACAAACCGCTGTATCACGCCGCAGCAGTGATGGTCTCCGGAAACGTCACTGCACTTTTCGATGTGGCTTTGGAAATGCTCGCCGAGTGTGGCCTCAAACGAACAACAGCGCGGAACATCCTGTTGCCTCTGATTGCAAGTACAGTGCGGAACCTCGAAACTAAAGACCCGGCACAAGCATTGACCGGAACGTTTTCGCGCGGCGATTTGGAGACAGTGAAACGCCATCTCGCGGCGCTGAAACGAAATCCCGACGCTCTTGAACTTTATCGTCTTCTTGGTAAAAGGTCTCTCAAACTAACAAAGGGCCACCCACAGATTACAGAGATACTTGATTCAGTGTAATCTGCGTAATCTGTGGACTAGAACAATATGCAGACACCCAGCGCGAGTTACAGTTTGACCTTGCGCGTCAGGCTTTCCTCACGTGCCGGCTCGCTCGGTGAATTGACGATGGCGATCGGCCGCGCCGGTGGCGACATCGGCGCCATCGACATCGTCACAGTCGGAAACGACTACATCGTACGCGATATCACTGTCAGTTCTGTCTCGAGTAAACACGGCGAACAGATAGTCGAAACTGTCAAAGACGTCGATGGCGTCGAGCTGATTCAGGTTTCGGACCCCACTTTCCTGATGCATCTGGGCGGCAAGATTGAAGTCGTTCCCAAAGTGCCTTTGAAAACTCGCGCCGATCTCTCGATGGCGTACACACCGGGCGTGGCGCGCATCTGCGACGCGATTTACCAGGAACCGGAAAAAGTCTTCACCCTCACGATCAAGAAAAATACAGTCGCGATCGTCACTGACGGAACAGCCGTGCTTGGACTTGGCGATATCGGCCCAGCGGCGGCGCTGCCGGTGATGGAAGGAAAGGCGATGCTGTTCAAGGAATTTGCCGGCGTCGACGCGTTTCCCATCTGCTTGAATACTAAAGATCCCGATGAGATCGTGCGCACTGTGAAAGCGATCTCGACTGTTTTTGGAGGCATCAATCTCGAAGACATCTCAGCGCCGCGCTGCTTCCAAATCGAGGAACGGCTCAGAGAAGAACTCGACATTCCCGTATTCCACGACGATCAGCATGGCACCGCGGTCGTTGTGCTCGCCGCACTAATCAACGCGCTCAAGCTCGTCGGCAAGAAGATGGATGAAGTAAAAGTAATCGTAAACGGCGTCGGTGCGGCAGGTGTTGCATGCACGAAGATCATTATGGCTGCGGGCGTGCAGAACATCGTCGGTTGCGATCAAACGGGCGCGCTGTATCGCGGTCGCAGAGAGAACATGAATTGGATGAAAGACTGGTACGCGCAAAATACAAACCCGCACGACGAGCAGGGAACCATTCACGATGTGATCAAAGGAGCCGATGTCTTTCTAGGTTTGTCGGTACCGGGCGTGATCAATGAAGAAGATGTGAAGCAAATGGCTGATAAGCCAATCGTCTTCGCTATGGCAAACCCGACTCCCGAGATCATGCCGGAGGACGCTGCTCCGTATGTCGCGGTGATGGCCACCGGGCGATCAGACTATCCGAACCAGATCAACAACGTGCTGAGTTTTCCCGGCATCTTTCGCGGCGCGCTTGCCTGCCGTGCCTCACGCATCAACGAAGAGATGAAGCTTGCGGCCTCGAATGCAATTGCCGCGATCATCACCGACGCTGAATTGCATCCGGAATACATCATTCCTTCAGTTTTCGATAAACGAGTTGCAGAGGCAGTCGCACGGGAAGTTGAAGTCGCGGCATACAAGAGCGGGGTCGCACGCCGCAAGAATGAAAATCAGTAAACAATCCGTGTTTATCTGTGGCTAACTCTTCTTGCGAGTTTTCGCAGCGAAACAGGGCTCGATAACCGCCAACGTCGTTAACGCCCGCAGTGATTTATCCGTGAACGTGGTGGCCTGAGTGAGGCTGCTGTCGAAGTCGACCTTGCCCATCTCGCGAAAAGTGTTCTCAGGATTGAAGCCGGGAGTCGAGAACGAAGCAAAACTTCCAAACGTCTTTCCTTCGATCTTCATTATCACGTACTCCTGTGAGAAGTCAGGCGACTCCAGCGCGTTGATCGTCCTGACTGCATTCCCTAACTCTTCAATGCCGCGATTCGCGTCGATCTTCCCATAAAGATGTGCCAACGCCAGTAACGCGCGCGCGGTCACAATCGTCTTCGGAGCTTTGCTAAGGACGCCGGAAATCTCATTGAGTATGTCACGCGCCTCGGCTTGATCATCGGTTTGTTTGAGCGACTCCTCCGCGATACGCACGAACAGGTAAGCGCGCTGGTCCAGTTCCGTAACCCTGGCTGCAAGTTTTCTAGCCTCAACCAGATCTTTACTCGCGATCAGCGACTGCGCACTGAAATAGTAAAACCAGTTGAGCAGTGGCTCACGAATGCTCGCCTCAGAGATCTTATCGATTGCGCTGAGAACCTTTTCGACGGGTACGTTCTTCGACGCTCCGGTTACAGCAAACGACAGTTGCTGATCCCTCCGCCCGGTATCCGCCTGTTTCTCGGCGGCCTCAACCTGCTCGTCAAACGATCTTTTCGGTGCGTTGTCGGCAGCAATCTCCCCTGTGACATTTTTCTGCGTACCTGGATTTAACGAAGCGAATAGTTTCTCTTTTGTCCGAGCAGTGGCTTCCGCCAGATCCGGTAAATCTTCCTGCACCTGTTTTTCGAGCCTTGTGAGTGCAAGCCACATTTGTGCCTGGTCGGGATACCGATAGCCTGATTTTGGATCAACCGGAGTTGCAAGTGCCTCTTCGCTTCGTGCCAGCAGAGTTTGCATGAACTGTCGTTGCACTGCCGGGGTCGGCAGGTATGTTTCAGGGACTGAATACATCATGTAACCGGGCATCTCGCCGGCATCGCGTTTATTCCCGAAGGGATACGCCGAAAGATAGAGAAACTGGTCCATCGGCTTCGAATCATAGGCTGCGAGCGCTTCAAGGTAAAACTGATCCGCTGCCTGCCTGTTTGTTTTCGCGACGTGATAAATGAAGGCCGTTAAAGACATCGTCGCTGGATAGCGGAGACTCTGCCGAGCGAAGTTGACTGCCGACGGTACGTCGTCGGGAACGAGACCGCGAGCAAGCATCAAGATCTTTTCTCCCGCGCGACTTTTCGTCCGGTCGTCGGCGGCAGGTTTATCGGCCAACTCTTTCGCTTCATCCTGGAGCATTTGGTCCGACAGTTTTCGCGCGCGCGCCGGGTCGCGTTTGGCGAGTGCTGCAAGCACCTTGAATCGCTGGTCTGGTAGCGAGATAACAGCCGCGAACTGACTCTTGGAAGTACGGTTAACGACATCGCCGTTCTCTTTAAAGTTCTGCACGGCGAGATCGAATGCTTCCATAAACGTAGCGAGAGCTTTCTCCTGATCGTTAAGCCACAACAGATCGGCAGCGCGAATCAGCACTGCAATGCGATGGACCTGATTGTCGAACGTTCGTGTGAAGAGGATCTGCTGCTTTGTGGTATCGAGCGCGTTGTCTCTGGTACAGAGCGAAGAGGTTGTGACAGGAGGCTTCTTTTGCGCGTTGATTACGAGCGGCAGGACGAGCAAAATACAAACAACCAGCACGACGCGGTTCATAGTTTCTCCTTTTAGAGGATTACAGGATTCTCAAGATTTGCTGGATGAAATCTTGTTAATTCTGTGCATCCTCACATCCTGTCTAATTAACCCTTTAACTCCCGGGCGATGAGTGGAACTATGCGGCGCGGCACGTCGATCGCAGCTTTGATATGACGAGCATGCGTGAAGTGTCCGGCGACATAGATCCCACGCACGTTCGTCTCGAAAGTTTCCGGATCGTACACGGGAACTTCCGCAAGTTTGCCCCGTTCAGTTTGCACACCCAGCTTTTTTAGGATAGTGAGATCGGCATCACTGCCGACAAGGACAAAAACGACATCATTCGGAATCGTCAGCGACTCGCCTGTCTCAGTTGTTAACGTAACGTCGGCTTCGCGAATCTCGTCGACGTGCTTGTAAAGCACGACTCTGAGGCGGCCTGCTTTTACCTCGGCTTCGAGCGGCGTCCGCACCCAGTGCTTCATTGCGCCTGCTTTTGGGTCGCGGTTCTCCCAGTCGTCACGCCAGATTGCCATGGTTGTGCGAGCGCCTTCTTCCGAAAGAAACAACGCTGCTTCGGCGGCGCTATTCCCGCCCCCGACTACGAGCGCCTGTTTGCGCACGTAGGCGTACGGTTCGACAAACAGATGATGAACTTTCGGAAGTTCTTCGCCGGGAACGCTTAGCCGCCGCGGTTTCTCCATCGCGCCGATAGCAAACAACACACGTCGGGCTTTGTATTCACTCACGTCTGTTTTGACAACGAAGCCTTCGTTCATGTTCCCGTTCACTGAAACGACTTTTTCCGCAGTGTTGATTCGCAGATCGAGATCGAGCACGAAGTGAATGTAGTGCGACAGCATCTCTTCGCGCGTGGGCTTCTCCCGCACAGGCTTCAGCGCGCCTTCGTGCATCTCCACTTCGTTGGGAGTCGAGAACATCGCGCGCCCCACGGGATACTGCCGGATCGTATTGGCGATCGTTCCTTTTTCGATGACGAGATAATCAAGCCCGGCCTGCGCCGCCGCTTCAGCAGCCGACAATCCCGCCGGACCGGCACCAATGATTAGAAGATCCAACATAGGTCCTATTCAACAAACACTTCCCCGCGCGCAACAAGAACAGCCAACCCGCCAACCTTCACTTCTTCAACCTTGCCCGCCTGCCCCTTCACGTCGAGATTAATGCGGCTCGGCCGGTGAATGAAGTCGCCCTGCTCGATCACAAACTTATACCTGCCGTCCTCCGGCTCCAATGACAACGCGCCGTGATGAACGAGGTAACCGCCCAGTGCTCCGCACGCACTGCCCGTCGCCGGATCTTCGGGGATGTTATCTGCGGGAGCGAAGAAGCGAGCGTGCGCTCGGGAGGCGCCAACTTCCACCGTCTCACGCGTGAACGCGTGACATCCCGTACCGCCGTGACGCTTGTAAATGTCAGCCAGCAGTGTCGCGTCAACATGAGTGTCACGCAGATCGGCAAGTGAACGAATCGGCACCGCCAAACACGACAAACCGGTCGTGATCACCTGGATCGGCAGACTCTCATCGAGATCTTCACGCGCGAGTCCCAGAGCGCGCGCGACTTCAGCCTGTTCGAGCGCGTCGTCGATCTCGTGGATGATCTCGAAAGTTCCCTGAGTCATAACCACCTGAACCGCTTTGCCGTCTTGAAACTCGATATCAACCGGCAGGATTCCGATGCCGACCTCGTGAAAGATGCGTTGCCAGCCACTTCCGCCTTCCGGAATGGGAACCACACCTTGCTGCGCGAGGGCAGTCCACGTGCCGACAATCGGGTGACCCGCAAATGGAATTTCACGAATGGGTGTGAAGATGCGCAGGCGTCTCAGTACCTCGTCAGATTCAGATTTGAGCACGAAAACTGTTTCTGACAGATTCATCTCGCGAGCGATCTTCATCATCTGCTCGTCGGTGATTCCTTCCGCCTCGGGAAAAACCGCTAACGGGTTGCCGCAGAACTTGCGGTCAGTAAAAACGTCGTACTGTAGAAATTGATATGGACGCATGGTCTAGAAGTTAAATCAGTCGTCATAAAGGTGCAAACCACGGATAATGCTGATCTGCGTAAATCGATTTACACAGATCTGTTTTATCCGTGGTATCGTGCCCCGCGTTGTCGAGTTCAACTTCCCCAAGGAGCTCCTATGGATCTGGGTATCCTCAACACAGTAATCGCCCTCGTGGTTGTGCTGCTCGTTCTGAGTTTGCTGGTGCAGGCGATTCAAACGCTGTTGAAAAAAATACTAAAGCTCAAGTCGCGCCAGATTGAAGACTCGTTGAAAGACCTTTATGAACAGGTTGTCGGCGCATCCACCGAGACCACACCTTCAACCCCCGTCTTATCGAATGTCTGGTCGACACTGAAGAGCTGGCTGGGGCGGAAGCCTGTGGCTGTCGCGACACCCGCCGAGGTATTCAAAAACAAAGTACTGGATCAGTTTAAGAGTATTGGCAGACAGACTCTCTTTGGAAACGCCGTTCTCGACTCGCTCTCCAAAACCGACCTCTTCAAAGTCATGGGGAAACTCGAATCGGAAGACTTTTTCCCGGACTACGTGCAGAAGTTTCAGTTGCTGTGCGATCAAATCGCGAACCTGCGCAAGGCGATCGACGACATCACCAACGATCCGATGTTGCGTGGCGCAGCGAGCACCAAAATTGCCGAGATTCGCTCGATCCTCGCGCCCATCTTCAACAACGTCGAATCAATTCTCGACGGCAAACAGGTGAAACCGAAAGTCCTCTTTGCCGACTTGCTGCGGCTCGGACAAATCGACGTTCACGGTCTGCTCAACCTGCTCGACCAGGCTCAACAGGCAATCACGAAGGAGACAGAGGTTGCGACCGCAGCCGGTAACACGGGTGAAGTCGCAGCGCTGCAAAAGCTGTCGTCAGAGCTCGCGGAAGTTGCAAAACTCATTGGCGACCTCAGTCAGAAGTTCGTGGATGCGATTTCACCGTTGCGCAACAAGATCGATCAGGTCGAGCTCTGGTTCGACACGGTCACGCAGAGTTTCGACGAACGTTACACGCGTCACATGCGGACGATTTCAATCGCCATCAGCATCGTTGTGGTAATTGTCTTGAATGCAAACTTCTTTCAGGTTTATAAGAGTCTCTCCAAGAATGACATTCAGCGGAAGATGCTTGTCGACGCGGGTGCGGATCTCGTAAAGGATAACAACCCGAATGCAGTCCGAACTCCAACGGCGTTGCCATCGCCCAGTCCCAATGCTTCGCCATCGCCAAACACGGTGGCGGATTTAAAAAAGGATCTTCAGGATATAGATTCGCTCGTCGGCACGTATGAGAGTTTTGGCTTCAAACCGCTCAGCAGTGAACAACTGCAGGTATTTCTCTGGAGTACCGGCATTTGGACCAAACCGTGGGGCAGTTGGGCCGGATTCACCAAAGAATTGGAAAATGGCAGTGAGGCTTCCACCTGGCGGGCGCAAAGCGGCGCCGAGTGGTGGGAGAGTCGCAAGGATAATCTCGTCACCATCGTTGGTTGGGCCATGATGGTCATGTTATTAAGTGTCGGCGCACCATTCTGGCAGGACGCGTTAGAGTCGCTCTTCGGTATCAAGAACCTGCTCCGGCAGAAGAGTGCAACTCAAAATATTGAGACCCAAAGCGGAACCGGGCAGCCCAGGGAGTGATGTTTTCTTGAAACAGCACACTATCCTTTGGTTATGGAAAACAGGTTCCCAAAAGCGGAACGAATAAAAGCAAAGGAAAACTACAATGCCAATTAAAGCCGTACCAGTAACCGATGCAACGCCTCAGATGTGCAAAGGCTTCACGCTCGAAATAAAAGTCGTTCCTAAAAAGGACTTGAGACTGCACGTCATAATTGATAAGACCTGCGTGAACAACCAGGCTGTTTGGGGACTTATCTTCGAACTCGACCGGAACATCGACGGCGAATGGACACAGGTTGTGTTCGTGAATTACAAGCCGAAGATTGATGACCTCCAGGCTCAACAAGGCATTCAGAAGATGCTTTCCGACAAGAAAGTCACGAAAAACCAGCAACAGATCATTAAGGACAACTTAATTCCAGCCACATCTCAGCTTGAAGGCACCGACGGTCCAACGAAAGATCAGGCGAAGCAGATCGAGGCTGGTGCGCGCAAGGTTGTTGTCGCGGAAATCGGCGGCTGATATAACCTGTTTTGGATTTTTCTGTGCAACCTCTGTGTTGTCTGTGCCTTCGGTGGTTATAGGAATGCAAGTTACAACAACCACAGAGACCCGGAGGTTGCACAAAGCTTTTGCAGTGAATCTGTAGAGCATGATGGGAAACAGATCTCAGGTCACCAGGTTTCTGGTGACGGGCATATGGATTTTGATTAGCGCGGGCGTTAGCTTGTCGCAAACGGGAGAATGCCGGGACGAATGGCCAGGACATAAGGTCCGATCAGTAAAGATCAAAGCACGCTGGTTGCCGTCGGACTTAAACCTGCCACTCAAAAAGGGAGACGACTTCACACCCGATAAGCTGCGCGAGACCAGACTGGCCGTTATCAAAGCCATCAATGACGAGCAGGACAAATACGCCGTCGAGTTTGTAAAGCTCAACAGATTACAACTGGTAGACATCAATTTCGTTCGCGGGTGTGGTCGCAAGTTGCCCGCGACGACTTGTCAGGCTGAAGGGTTGGGCGACAACTGCGTCGACTTGGAGCTGAAGCCGCTGGCGCTAAGTACGAACCCGATCTTCATGGGTGCCACGCTGCTCCCGCTTCCGCGTTCAAACTCGCAGACGTTTCTCAGTGGCGTTCCTCGTCTGCTACGCATATTCGACCCTAAGTTTGGGGTTGGTGCAGATGGAGAGCTTGGTGCTGCTCCCGATTTTGAAATCTCGACAGACTTGCTTTCGACCGGCGAGGTTGCACAGGGAGAACCGGCTAAAGGCAGACCGGTAGAGCTATTGCTGAAAGCTCGCGGAAGTAAGTCAATTTCCGAACCTTTCTATACCTCGGAAGTAAACCTCTCACTTGTCTTAAAACAACCAACTCCATCGATTGAGAGTCTCGGAGTTGAAGCGAGCTACACGGCTGACCATCAACCACAACTTGATGCTTCGTACCTTAGAAATGCGATTCGCGTTGATGGACATGCCGCCTTCAATCCGGCGATCGGATTCGTTAACCGAGTGGCTCTCAATGGTGGTTACAGGCGTTCCAGCAATCGCCTGGGTGGCTCCAATCGGCTGTCCGTGACTGAGAATTCTTACGAGGGCACGGCAATCCTCGACGGTCGAATTCTCAATGGATTTACGCGGGCCGGACTGTGGCTCGAGGGCGGGAAACCGGAAAACAGTGACTCTTATCATCGCATTGCTGCATTGATTGGCTACCAAAAGGAGTTGCCCATTGGTGAACAGACGATTGGAATCGAGGCTATGTTCGGAGCGGGGAAGGCATCGAAACATACACCCGAGTACAGTCTGTTTTATGGCGGAAACACGCTCAGCAACTTCATCTACAGTGAAATAATCGACCCTGAGACGCTTTCCATTCTTCCGGCAGGACCGGTCTTGCGAGGCTACGGACGTAACCAGGCGGGTTTTAGATTCCCGAGCGGAGAAACACGCGGCGCGCATAGTTACCACCATTTCAATCTTTCACTCGCGATTCCGATTTCGTCTCTCTCTGCTCCGCTGATTCCAGACGAAGTGGTGAACGATAATCCAAGGACCACTCTCAGAGACCTGGTTGAATTTGCCGTTAATTCTGGCGAGGAAGCACTCAGTGCGAGTTTTGAGGATGAAGGACTTTCCAGTGATGAAGCCGACGCAAAAGCCGCGAAGGTCTTTTCACAGATAAACCCCGGTATTAAGTATCTGACCCATTACGCGAAGATTTACTCATTGAAACCGTTAGTGATGTTTGATGAGGCGCGCATGACTCGAAACGATAGCAACGATCCGCAATCCCGTTACTCTGTCGGCGGTGGCTTGGAGCTAACGGTTGTGATCGCAAAGTTTCAAGCGGGATACATGCATGCCATCAATCGTTTCGAAGGTGAGAAGCGTGGCAACCTGGTATTTCGTTTGGTGTTTACGAACTTGTTCTGACACATGAAGAATCTGAAGGGCATCCTGCTTCCGACCACGACGCCGTTCGATCAGAACGGAAAGATCTTAGCGAGCGCGATCAGCTCGAACATAAAAGACTGGACAGCGAAAGGCGTGATCGGATTTGTCGTGCTCGGTTCGACCGGCGAGCGTGTGCATCTCGACGAACGTGAGTATCTGGAGACGATTGAAATTTCACGCGCAGCGACGCCAAGCGATTCTGTCTTCATCGTTGGTGCGGGACAGCAAAGCACCGTCGGCACGATCAAGGAAGTAAAAAATGCTGCCCGAGCAGGAGCTGACGCGGTGCTAGTTATCACGCCGTATTTCTATCGCACTGCGATCACACAGGAGACGCTCGTCAGTTTCTACACGGCAGTTGCGGATGAGGCGCCGGTACCCGTGTTGCTCTACAGCATGCCTCCGCTCACGGGGATCAAGATTGAACCTGAGACAGTCGCTCGTTTGAGTGAGCACCCAAACATCGTCGGCGTAAAAGATAGTTCAAACGATGTGGCGGGATTTAGTAAGACAGTGAGTTTGTGTCCGAATGATTTTGCAGTCATGACGGGCAATGGAACTGTCTTATTCGATGCTTTACGCGCTGGCGCGACCGGCGCGATTCTCGCCGTTGGTTGCGTGGTTCCGGAAGTCTGCGTGGAGATCTTCCGAGCGTTGAAAGCCGGCGACGAAGAACGCGCCGCGATGTTGCAATCCAAACTAACTCCTCTCGCCGCTGCAGTCACCACGCGCTTCGGAATCGGTGGACTAAAAGCCGCCCTCGACCTCGCTGGATTTATTGGCGGTTCAGTGCGGGCGCCCTTGCTCGGCCCGGATGAAGCTGCGCGCACCGAAATCAAGGCAGCCTTAGACAGGATTACAGGATTAACCTGATCCATTCTGTGAATCTTGTTAATCCTGTCTACTTTGCGCGTTGGACTCAGACCTGTAGAATGACCGGACAGGAGCCTGAACCATCTTGAGTACCGCCGAACCCGCTTGTTATAGCACCCCTGAAGAGTCAGGACTGCAAGTCGAGACTCTGAGCTTTGATCGAATCCCGCAGCAGACGCGTCTATTTCTCGACTACCTGAAAGATCCGGTAGCACTACGTCGTTTTTATCCTTCCGCCGTTCGCTTTCATCACGAACTACCACAACGGACACCCGAAGTGCTCGCGGCGTATCGAGTCGATCGAAACGCAGTCTGCGACGCACTCGCGGCGATGAATCAGCGCTGGGGAGCCGGCGAGGCCACACTCAAAAACATTCAGGTGCTGCGTGAGTCAGACAGCATCGCCGTTGTCTCCGGTCAGCAGGCAGGTTTGTTTACTGGTCCACTCTACACAATCTACAAAGCTCTATCGGCAGTGAAGCTGGCGGGTTGTTTGAGCCAGCGAGGCACCAAGGCGGTGCCCGTCTTTTGGATGGCTTCTGAAGACGGCGATTTCGCAGAGGTCGCGAAAGCGGAGTTTATCGGTCGTGACTGCCAGCTAAAGAATGTCGAAGTTTCCAGCTCATGGCACCGTGACGGACAGCCAGTCGGACACGTCGTCACTGATGATTCGATTGCTACGGTCATCGAGCAGTTATTCGAGTTGTTACCGAACTCGGAGTTCGCGGATGACATAAAGTCGCTGGTCAAGAACGCCTGGCAGCCGGGTCGTGGTTACGCTGAATGTTTCGGGATCATGATGACGTCGCTGCTGGGTCGTTACGGTCTGATCTTCCTCGATCCACTCGATGCGGAGCTGAAGCGACTGGCCGCGCCCCTCTATTCCGAAGCCGCCCGCCGTGCGCCTGAGATTGCTGCGGCAATCGAACAGCGCAGCAGCGAATTGGAAAGCGCCGGCTATCACGCGCAAGTGCTCGCCACCGCAAATTCTTTTCCACTCTTTCTCCATGACGAGAACGGTGCTCGACACGCAGTTGCACGTCTTGAGAATGGTAAGTACAAAGCAAAAGAGAACGAACAGGAATACACAGCCGAGGAGCTTGCCCACATGGCGCTCGAAACGCCGCAGCGATTCAGTCCGAACGTGACGCTACGCGCTGTGGTCCAGGATTACCTGTTGCCGACGATTGCTTACTACGGCGGCGCTGCTGAGATCGCGTACTTCGCGCAAACTGCCGAGGCTTATCGCGTGCTCGAACGTCCTGCGACACCCATCCTGCCGCGTTCGAGTCTGACCATGATCGAGCGCCATACCGGGCGCGTGCTGGAGAGATACGATCTGAACCTCGCAGATTTCTTCGAAGGACTCGAGCCGGTAATGAAGCGCGTCGTCGAAGAGTATCTTGGCGCAGACACGGCAAAGCTTTTTATGAATGCCGAGCAGAACGTCAATCATGAGCTCGATCGTTTGCGACAGGAGCTCCAATCGATCGACCCGACCCTCGCGAGTGCACTCGACACGGGACGAAAGAAGATCAACTACCAGCTCGACGGCCTCAAAACGCGCTTCGTGCGTGCCCAAATGACGCGCGACGAGGCCGTGCACCGCCAGTTGCAACGAGCTTTCGATCAGCTTTATCCGAACAAGGATCTACAGGAGCGTCACATCAACATCACTTCGCTGCTGGCCCGCCACGGCACATACGTGATCGAGTGGATCTTTAATGCGATCAATATCGGATCGAATGAACACCAGGTGGTTTCTCTTTAAGATTAATGTCTAAAATCCGCGTCCTCGCAGATCACGTCGCCAATCAAATCGCCGCCGGTGAAGTTGTTGAGCGCCCGGCTTCAGTTGCCAAAGAGCTGGTCGAGAATTCGATTGATGCCGGCGCTACGCGCATCACGATCGAGATCGAAGCCGGCGGCCGGCGTCTGTTGAAAGTGTCTGACGACGGCGAAGGCATGGTGCGCGACGATGCGGTGCTCGCTTTCGAACGACATGCGACGTCGAAGATTCGAGAGACTGAGGATCTCGGAGCCATCGGTACGTTAGGGTTTCGCGGCGAAGCGCTCGCATCGATTGCGTCGGTCGCGAGAGTTGAACTGACAACCTGCGTAGACGGCGCAAGTGCGGCGACGCGCGTCACGATCGATGGCGGCCGGATGCGCGACGTAAAAGACGCGGCTCATCCGCGCGGGACAACGATTGCCGTGCGCGATCTTTTCTTCAACATTCCGGCACGCCGGAAGTTCCTGCGATCAGAAGCCACCGAGACTTATCACCTCACGAATCTCGTTACTCATTACGCTCTCGCCCACCCCGAGATCGCGTTCACGTTTGTTAACAGCGGCAGGGAAGTGGTGCGCGCGACGCCGGCGAAAGATCTGCGCGAGCGTGCCTACCAGATCTTTGGCGCTGAATTTCTCGAAAACCTGCTGGAGGTGAATAGC
>Ga0111539_10003744_pt1 | contig 20012 bp, 21 predicted proteins | sample RhiMethybrSRZTD1_FD_79667 | JGI IMG/M metagenome (GOLD analysis project Ga0111539, IMG submission 79667) | Populus rhizosphere microbial communities from Tennessee, USA - Rhizosphere MetaG P. TD hybrid SRZTD1 (version 2) (version 2) | ecosystem: Host-associated > Plants > Roots > Rhizosphere >... | reverse complement strand
AGTGCTAAGAGAAGAGACTCAAGCGGCGGCTTGGGCCATGGCCCGCACGTTCGGCAGCGCGGTCACGCCTTCGTAGACAGCCATCTTCTCGCTGACGACGTTAAGCACAACCGACAACGGAAGATCAAGAGCTGCACAGATCGCGGCGAGCAGCTCGCTCGACGCTTCCTTCTGGCCGCGCTCCACCTCGGAGAGATATCCGAGGCTGACCCGAGCTTTTCTGGACACTTCGCGCAGCGTCTTTCCCTGCGAGACGCGCTCCTCTCGTAGCGACTCACCGATGAGCTCGCGCACCAGCACCGGCTTCACCGGGAGTTCCTGCGATCGCATACGGAAACTGTACCCACCCTCCCCGACAACACCAGAACGCACCACGCTCGCGTCGCTACGCGTCCTTGACTCTCAGGCCGCGTGGCTCAGTCCGAGGGCGTCGGCAAGCAATTCGAGCGCGGCCACGGCTGTTTGCTCCCTGATCACCGCGCGTTCGCCGTGCAGCGAAAGTTCCCTGACGTGTAATAGATCACCGGCTTGGTGGCTGACGGCAACGAAGACCTGGCCAACCGGATGGCCGTCCTGCGCCTCGGGCCCAGCGACTCCGGTCGTCGCCAATCCCCAATCAGCCTGGCACCGTTCCGCCACCCCACGAGCCATTTCGGCAGCCGTGCGCTCGGCGACCGGACCGAGTTCGGCGAGCGTCGCTCGGGCCACCCCTGCAAGAGTCGCTTTCAAGTGTGTTGCGTAACTGATCACACCGCCCAGATAGCAATCGGATGCCCCGGGTATGTCGGTGAGCAGCTTGCCAATCATTCCTCCGGTCAGTGACTCCGCGCTGGCCAGCGTCTGACCTCGACGACTCAATTCAGTCAGGATCCTCGCAGCCAGGGTCGAGCTCATTCCTGCGCGCGCGCCCGGCGTCGAAGCCGGAGCGCCTCGCGTACGTAGTCCAGGCCGGTCGCCATAGTGATCACCCAAGCAATAGCCATCACGACCATGGCGACGACGTGAGCCGGGCCGGGCAACGGGAGCAAGTACATGATCACCGCAATTGCTTGAGTCACGGTCTTGATCTTGCCACCACGACCTGCTGCCATGACGCCGTAGCGGAGCACCACAAAGCGCATGATCGTGATCCCCCACTCGCGGACCAAGATCGTGACAGTCACCCACCAAGGAAGCTCACCGATGATCGACAAGCCGATAAAGGCCATGCCGGTGAGTGCCTTGTCAGCGATCGGGTCGGCGAGCTTGCCGAAGCGCGTAATGATGTTGTGCTTACGTGCCAGGTACCCGTCGAGGGTATCGGTCAAGATCGCCACGCTGAAGATCAGCGCGGTGAAGAACCGCCACCATGGCTGCTGCGGATGAGCAAGCAGCATCCAGGCAAAGATTGGAACCAGAATGATGCGGAACGCGGTGAGCGCGTTCGGCAGATTCCAGGGACTCGTCTCGGGCTCGGCCAGAGGCCCGATCGGATGCGTCTCACTCGGCGCCAGAGCATCTGGGTCGGGTTTCGGTCGCAGCTTGTCGCGTCCGGCATCTGCGCGATGCGCGTCATCGATCACGGCGACTCGCGTCCTGCCGATGGGTCCCTGGCTGATCGACAAAAGTGGAAGCGACCAGATCGACGCCCTCACTGGCGCAGACGACCGCATCGACCAGATCACCGCGCTGGAGGCGGCTGTGCGTGATCAGCCGTACGCTGCCATCGACCTCGGGAGCCTGGTGAGCAGCCCGCCCGACGATCTCCTCAGCCGTCTCCTCGACAAGCACCTGCACGCGCTCATCGATGCGTGACGCCGCGCGCTGGCTCACCAGCTCATCGGCAAGGTCTGACACGCGCGCACGTCTGGCTTCGATCTCCTCGGGCAGATGCTGCCCATCCAGCCGGCATGCCTCCGTACCCTCCTCCGAGGAGTAGCCGAAGACCCCGATCGCATCCAATTCCGCGTCGACCAAAAACTGGCACAGTACCTCGACATCGGCCTCGGTCTCGCCCGGAAAGCCGCAGATCACATTGCTCCGGATGCCGGCCGCCGGCGCCAGCCGGCGAATGGTGTTGACCAATGCCAAGAACGACTCGGCGCCACCGAAGCGGCGCATTCTTCGCAGCACCCCGGGCGCCGCGTGTTGAAATGACAGATCGAAGTAGGGAACCACCCTCGGCGTGCTCGCCATCACCTCGATCAGGCTCGGCCGAACCTCGGCCGGCTGGAGGTACGAAACCCGAATCCAAGACAGCCCATCGACTTCGGCCAGGCCCGCGAGCAACTGTTCGAGCAGGCGGATATCGCCGAGGTCCTTGCCGTAGCTCGAGGAATTCTCGCTGACCAGAAAGATCTCGCGTACGCCGCGCTCGACCAGCCACGCCGCCTCAGCCAGGATCTCAGCAGGTGGGCGCGAGACGTATGCGCCGCGGAATGTCGGAATCGCGCAGAACGTACAGCGCCGATCACAGCCGGAAGCAATCTTCAGTGGCGCCGACGGCCCGCCGTCGAGCCGACGCCGGTACACGCGCGGCCCACTTGCCGGCCCGGCACCGCGTAGCTGCGTGGCTCCGTGTCCGGGAATCGTTACGGCGTTCGCGACTGCCGGCCGCGCCGCGGGGGCCAGCGGCAGCAATGACCGACGATCATGCGGCGCATGTGCCGGGTGATGTCCGCCAGCCAGGATCGCCCGCAGCCTGCCGGCGATATCGGCGTAGTCGTCGAAGCCGAAGACCGCATCGGCCTCTGGCAGGGCCTCCGCCAGGTCGCGACCGTAACGCTCCGCCAGGCAACCGACAGCGACGACTGCCTTGGCTTTCCCAGCATTCTTGTGGTCGCTGGCTGCCAGCAGGGTGTCGATTGAGTCCTTCTTGGCCGCTTCGATGAAGCCGCACGTATTGACCATCACCGCGTCCGCGTCGCGCGGATCAGCTACCAGTCTGAAGCCGTCGTCCTCCATCCGCGCAGCGAGCTCCTCGGAGTCAACCTCGTTCCGGGCGCAACCGAGGGTGACAAGGTGCACCGTCGTCGGCTTGGAGGTTGCAGGAGCGCGATCAGCGCGAACGGCGGAGGCGGCTGGCTCATGCATGGCCGTCCCAGTATGACCGATACGGGATATCCCGCCGGTCCGCGGTTCGCGGCCGCATACTGCTCAGGAGCTCGGACTAGCCCAACCGGAGGTTCTCCGAGACGGCTTCCAGCTCGTCGGGAGCAACCAGTACATCGCGAGGCTTCGAGCCTTCGGAAGGGCCAACAACGCCGCGGGTCTCCAAGATGTCCATCAACCGCCCTGCCTTGGCGAACCCGACGCGGAGCTTGCGTTGCAGCATCGAGGTGGAACCGAGCTGCAGGGTGACTACCAGCTCCGCGGCTTGCAGCACCAAGTCAAGATCATCCCCAATGTCCTCAGCGACCTTGCTTGCCGACTCGGATGTAGCGACCACGTCCTCGCGGTAGTTGGGCTTGAGCTGGCCGCTCACGTGGCCGACGACGGCCCTGATCTCCTGCTCGGTGACCCACGCGCCTTGGATCCGGATTGGCTTGCTCGACCCCATGGGAAGGAACAAACCATCGCCCTGACCAACCAGCTTCTCCGCACCCGGCTGATCCAAGATCACCCGCGAGTCGGTCATCGACGACGTCGCGAACGCGAGCCGGCTCGGCACGTTTGCCTTGATGAGTCCGGTCACGACGTCGGTGCTCGGCCGCTGAGTGGCCAGCACGAGATGAATTCCGGCGGCCCGTGCGAGCTGGGTGATACGGACAATCGAGTCCTCCACATCGCGCGGAGCCACCATCATCAAGTCGGCCAGCTCATCCACGATCACCACCAAGTAGGGATACGGCGAGAACACCCGATTCGAGGCGGGATCCAGCGGAAGCGGCGGTTCACCTGCGCCAGCGGGCTCACCAGCCGACGGCTTGAGCGCGCCGGTACGCACGGCCTTGTTGAAATCGTCGACATGCCGGAAGCCGTAGGTCGCCAAGTCGTCGTATCGCATGTCCATCTCACGGACGACCCATTGGAGTGCTTCGGCTGCCCTCTTGGGATGGGTGATGATCGGCGTCACCAGGTGGGGAACTCCCTCGTACGCGGTCAGCTCGACCCGTTTCGGATCGACCAGCATCATCCGGACTTCATCCGGCGTGGCGCGCATCATGATCGAAGTGATCATTGAGTTCACGAAGCTCGACTTGCCCGAGCCGGTTGCGCCTGCCACCAGCAGATGCGGCATCTTGGCCAGATTCGCGACGACGAAGCCGCCTTCGACGTCCTTGCCCAGACCGACGGTCATCGGATGATGATCGTTTCTGGCGCGGGCCGAGCGCAGCACATCCCCGAGAGAAACGACTTCCTTGTCCGAGTTGGGAATCTCGATTCCGATGGCGGACTTTCCGGGGATCGGAGAAAGGATGCGCACGTCGGCGCTCGCCACCGCATAGGCGATGTTGCGGCTCAGTGTCGTGACCTTCTCTACCTTGACGGCAGGGCCTAGCTCGACCTCGTACCGGGTGACCGTCGGGCCACGGCTGTACCCAGTGACACGTGCGTCGATCTCGAACTGGAGCAGCACCTCGGTCAGCTGGTGCACCACAGCGTCTGAGGCGTTGGTGCGCGCCTTGTGCACGCTGCCATGTTTCAGCGTGCTGGGATCGGGGAGCAGATATTGCACATCACCGGACAGCTGGAGTTGCTCCACCCGCGGCGGCATCGGAGTGTGCGCCGGGGCCTCCAACTCCTCACCATCCATGCCGTGCACGGTCACGCCGGGCGGTAGTCCCGCTGTAACCGGCCGACGCGACTCGTCAGCCGACTCGGTCGAGCTGTCCTCGGCATCGGGTGCCTGAGAATCCAGCTCCGGTGCACCCGCGCGCCCCTGCCGCAGGCCGGGATCGCCGACTACCGGAGTGTCGTAGGCCCGGTCGCCGCGGTACTCCAGCTCACGGACGACTTCTCCTTCGATCACCACAGGGCGGTGTCGCAGCCGTGCCCGGGCCGTGCGAACCCGATCAGGAATCTGGTGCAGCGGGACACCGACGACGACCAGCACCCCGAAGAGCAGCAGCAAGATCAGCAACGGCACCGCGACATAGACCGTCAATAGATCGGAGAGCAGGCTGGAGGAGACATAGCCGATGATGCCGCCGGCACTCCTGAGTTGTTCAGGCTCGTTGGTTCGCGGCAGGCCGCGGGCAATGTTGATCAATCCGAGCAGGCCCAGCATGATCGCGCTCCAACCGATCACCTGCCGGCCAAGCGGCCCATTACGGTCTGGATGTCGCAACGTCCGCCACGCCATCAAGGCGAAGAGGATAGGCGCCACGTAGCTGAGGGTCCCGATTGTGCTGGCGACGCCAATGGCGATGGCGTGCCCTACCGCACCCGGCAGACCCCACCACACTGCAGCGCCGACCACGATCGCACTGCCCAGCAAGAAAAGCCCGATGCCATCTCGCCGCACCGCCGAGTCGACTTCCTCTACAGCGGGTCCAATTCGTCTCACGGCACGACCGACGGCGTGAGCAAGGACACTCAACATCGCGGCAATGCCGAGTAGTACCTGATCGAAAATGGGCTGACCTTGCTGCCGACTCCTTGACCGGCTGCCACCGGATCGCCGACGGGATGCGCCGGCTTGTGCGGCAGTCGCCGATGAGGATCGTCTTCTTCCGGCCGACCGCGGTTTGCTGCTCCGGGACGATCCCGAGCGGCGGGACCGCGGAGGGGAAGACGCGCGGGTCGCCATGCTTGTGAGGTTACAAGATCAAACGTCGATGGGCTGGGTCACACGCCGAGGCTGCGCCCAGCCATCGGACCGTCATTCGAGGGGAGGAAGGTAGGCGCGCAGCTGCCACAGGTGATCTGTCGGCCCAATGCCGCTACCAAGTGCGAACCCAGCGGCGATGGCTCCGGTGACGTAGGTCTTCGCCAGCGCCATCGCCTCGGGGACATCGTGGCCGAGCGCAAGCTGGCTTGCCAGGGCTGAGGCAAGTGTGCAGCCCGTTCCGTGAGTATGGCGGTTGTCGTCCCGTGCAGCAGCGAAGCCGAAGTCTCGCCCATCTCGACTCTTCAGGTAGTCGATCGCGTCCCCATCTCCGTGGCCACCCTTGATCAACACCCAGGCTGGGCCGTAAGCCAGAAGGAGATCTGCGAGTACCGGCGGTGTCTCAGCGGAACGCTCCGCCAGCAGGGCAGCCTCATCGAGATTAGGAGTGATCACCGTGGCACGCGGGAACATCAGCGTGCGGAGCGCGCCGACGGCTTCTTGATCGATGAGTCGATCTCCGTGCTTGCTGACGCACACCGGGTCGACGACGACCGGTACCGGCGGATCAAGATCAGCAACCAGGTCCGCTACGCAGATTACGATCTCTTTGCTGCCGAGCATGCCGATCTTGACCGCATCGACGCCGATGTCGTCGATCACGCTCCGGAACTGGGCACGGATCGCCTCGGTCGGAAGCGGCCAGATGCCTTGCACGCCGATGGAGTTCTGAGCGGTCACTGCGGTGAGCACGGTCATCCCGTGAACGCCGAGGGCCAACATTGTCTTGAGATCCGCCTGGATGCCCGCTCCCCCGCCGGAGTCTGAGCCCGCGATGGTGACGACGCGAGCGGTGGGCAAGCTCATCTGCGGGACTCCGACGGTCGCGGCGTACGGAAGTGGTCGAAGCCAGCGGGCAGCTCCCAGACCATGCCATCTACCACAACGCCAGCGTGATCATCGTCAGGGACCTCGACGACGCCTACTGCCAGCCAGCCCTCCGGCACGGATTCCGCCGCCGGGAAGGTGGCCGCCAAGGCATGGTCGTCGCCGCCGCTGAAGATGAATGTGTAGGGATCCTTGCCGGTGGCGCCGGCAACTGCCTGAAGCGGCTCGGCCACCTCGAAGGCATCCCGTCGTAGGTTGACGACTACCTTCGATGCCCAGGCCACATGCCCGAGATCGGCGATCAGGCCATCGGAGATGTCGATCATGGATGTAGCTCCCGCGCGGGCGGCGACCGCCCCTGCGCCGTAATCGACTTGCGGGACCCGCTGTGCCTCGACGAGTACCCGAGGCGAGCGGAAGCCACGTCCCAGTACGGTGAGGCCGGCTGCGGCCCAGCCCAGCCGGCCCCTGATGGCAACCACATCACCCGGCCGTGCCCCCGATCGCAGCACCGGCTTTCGCCCGTCGAGTGAGCCCAACGCGGTAACAGCAATCGTGATGTCCCGGGCTTTCGTGACGTCACCACCGATCAGACTGGTTCCGGCCGCGTTGCACTCTTGGCGGAGGCCTTCGGCGAAGTCGAGCACCCAACCCAGCGCGAGGTCCGTCGGCGCAGAGAAGCCGACCAGGAGACCAGTAGGCCGCGCTCCGATCGCCTCCAGATCTGCAACGTTGACAGCGACTGCCTTGCGTCCGACGTCCCGTGCCTCAGACCAGTCGCGCCGGAAATGCACCCTCTCGACGAGCACGTCCACCGAGGCCACAACGGCATCGTCGATGGCAAGGACGGCGGCGTCGTCACCTGGCCCCACGCGAACGTCTGGTCCCAGCGTCAACTCGTCGGTAATCGCAGCAATAAGTGGAAACTCGCCCACCTCGGCCAGGGTCGCGCTACGGCTCAGATTCACCGAAACCTCCTGTGATCCCGGATACGCGCGGATGCGCCGAAAGATGTAGCGTGACGCACATCGGCGAGCGTACGCGGTCCCCGGCCAAGGATTGATCACAGCCAAGGACTGACGATGCGTCCTGAGAGTGAGAAGACACCCCCGTCTCTGACAAGCGTCGTGAAACGCAGGAGGTACCACCTGATGGTCGTGCAGGCATACATCTTGGTCCAGACCAACGTCGGCAAGGCGGCTGAGGTCGCGCATGCGATCAGCGCCATCCAAGGTGTGACGCTGGCCGAAGATGTGACGGGCCCTTACGACGTCATCGTGCGCGCCGAAGCGTCGAGCGTCGACGAGCTCGGCCAACTGGTGGTCGCCCGAGTGCAGATGGTGCCAGGCATTACCCGTACTGTGACTTGCCCTGTCGTTCACATATAGATTTCATTTCCCGACGCTCGCAGCTGTGACTTTGGGCTAGCGCAGCCCAACGGGGCGGCGCAGCGCCAAGGTGATCAACCGTTCGACCAGCTCCGGATACTGCACACCGCTGGCTGCCCACATGCGCGGAAACATGGAGTGCTGGGTGAAGCCCGGCATGGTGTTGATCTCGTTGACGACGACTTGCCCATCGCTGGTGACGAAGACGTCAACCCGGGCCAGCCCCTCACAACCGATCGCTTGGAAGGTCTTGATGGCCAGTTGCCGGACCTGATCGGCCAGCTCGGGGCGTATCTCGGCCGGCACGTCAAGATCGACCTGTTCCTCGGGGAGGTACTTGGCCTCAAAGTCGTAGAAGCCGGACTCGCTATGCACGCGGATCTCGGCCACCACGCTCGCCATCGGCGATCCCCCGTCAAGATCACCCAGCACGCCGCACTCGAGCTCGCGTGCCCCGACGAATCCTTGCTCGATGATGATCTTGGGATCGTAGGCCTGCGCCACCTCGATAGCCTGCTCAAGCCGAGCTGGATCATCCACTCTGGAGATGCCCAGGCTGGAACCCCCTCGAGCCGGCTTCACGAAGAGCGGATAGTGCAGCGTGGCAGCGGCTTCCAGGCAGGCCGCCTTGTCTCGCTGCCACTCTGCCGGGATGATCGGGACGAATGGTCCGACCGGCAGGCCGGAGGCCGCTAGCACAAGCTTCATGAAGTGCTTGTCCATACCGACTGCGCTGGCGAGCACACCCGCGCCGACATAGCGCGTCCCCATCATCTCGAACAACCCTTGGATAGTGCCGTCCTCACCAAAAGGCCCGTGGAGCAGCGCTAGTGCGACATCGACCGGGCCGAGCTGGGACAGTACAGACTGCTCGCGGACGGCGAGTTCGCTGCCTGTGGTGACACGCATCAGCAGGGCCTCGGCCGCATTCTCGCTCAGCTCTGGGAGTTTGCCGTCCGTAACCCCCAGCCGGCTGATCGTCTCTGGGTCAACCAGGATCCACCGCCCCGTGCGCGTTATGCCGATCCCTACGACATCAAAGCGTTCTCGATCTAACGCGCTCAGCACCCCGGCCGCAGTGAGACAGGACACGCCGTGCTCGCTACTGGTTCCCCCGAAGACCACCGCCACCCGATGGCGGGAGCCGTTGATCCTGCGAACATTCGGCTGGCTTTCACTCACGATCTCCGACCTTATCCGGGCGAGGCGTCTCATGCGCCCAGGAACCAGACTTGGGCCTGTGACCGAGCAGCCGCATCGACCTGAGAGTCCCCGACCGACACCATTGCGTCCCGAGACCCTGGCGGTCATCGCCGGCCGACCGCCACGAGTGGTGGACGCGCCGCTGAACCCGCCAGTCGTCTTCGCCTCCACCTACATCGGCGCGCACGACACGAATACCGCCAAGATCGGGTACGGGCGTTACGGCAACCCCACGTGGCACGCCCTGGAGGAGGCGATCGGCGCCCTCGAGGGCGGGCAGGCACTGACCTTCGCGTCAGGCATGGCAGCAGCACACGCCGTGTTGGAACTCGTGCCGCCTGCCGGCGTCATTGTCATCCCCCACAACTGCTACCTCGGTGTGGCGGAGGCGGTTGATCGGCGAGGCGCGAGATACGGCTGGCACGTACGACGGGTCAACGTCGCGGACACCACCGAAGTACTGACCGCCGCCGATGGCGCCGATGTCGTGTGGATCGAGTCGCCAACCAATCCAACGATCGAGGTAGCCGATCTTCCCGAGCTGGGCCGCAACCTCCCCGAGCAAACGCTGTTCGTCGTGGATAGCACGTTCGCAACCCCATTGCTGCAGCGTCCGCTGGAATCCGGTGCCGACATCGTGCTGCACTCCGCCACCAAGTTGATCTCCGGCCATTCCGATGTGCTCCTTGGCGCGGTCGTAACCAGCGCACAACAGCCAGGGCCCTTTGAGGCATTGGAGACACTCCGAAGCTCATTCGGGTCCGTGCCGGGTCCTATGGAGGCCTATCTCGCGCTTCGCGGGCTGCGGACACTGCCGCTCAGACTCGCTCAGGCACAAGCGAGCGCGCAGGTACTCGCCGAACGACTGGTCGCTCATGGTCGCGTGCAACGAGTGCGATTCCCAGGACTTCCAAGCGATCCCGGTCATGAGGTCGCCCTGCGCACTATGTCGGGCTTCGGCACGCTGATCTCCATTGATCTTGCGGACGCGGCGATGGCGGAGGCGTTCGTCGACGCCTGCTCGCTCTGGGCCTTCGCTACCAGCCTCGGCGGAGCAGAGTCCACTCTCGAACGGCGCCGGCGCTGGGGCGGCGAGCCGCTCTCGGTACCCGAAGGTCTGATACGACTGTCAGTCGGTATCGAGCATGTCGAAGACCTGTGGGCCGATCTAGCCCAGGCGCTTGATCAGCTCTAGTTAGTAACGCTCCGGCTTGGCCGATCGCGACATCAGCGCGGTGATCATTTCGGCCGGGTTCAACTCGCCGGCAATGACAGCGGCCACGTTTTCCACGATTGGCATCTCGACATGATGCTTCGCGGCAAGTTCGGTGATCGACGCGCAGGACTTCACTCCTTCGGCGACTTGTCGGGTCGACGCAGTGATCTCTGCGACGGTGTGCCCCCTGCCGAGCTCCTCACCGAAACGCCGGTTTCGAGACAGCGGCGATGAGCAGGTGGCCACCAGATCGCCGAGTCCAGCCAGGCCGGAGAAGGTGTAGGGGTCGGCACCCAGAACGACACCTAGTCGGGTGATCTCGGCTAGCCCTCTGGTGATCACCGAAGCTGTTGCGTTCGCCCCCAGGCCGAGCCCAATCGCCATGCCGACAGCCAACGCGATCACGTTCTTGGTAGCTCCAGCGAGCTCACATCCGATGACATCGGTGTTGGTGTACGCCCGAAACCGGCTGGTGTGGCAAACCGCCTGAAATGCCTGGGCGGTGGCAGGCGAAATGCTGGCGACCACACTGGCTGATGGCTGCCGTTCGGCGATCTCACGAGCCAGGTTTGGGCCGGTGACGACCACGATGCGCTCGCGAGCGATCTGACCGGCTTCGGCTATCACCTCGCTCATCCGCAAGCCACTGCCGAGCTCGATGCCTTTCGCCAGACTCACCACGATGGCGTTCTCCGGGATTTGCCAGTGGCTGAGGTTGCTGCGGAGCGATTGTGCGGGCACTGCCAGCACCACAAAGTCGGCTTCGTTCATGGCCTTCTGCGGATCGCTGGCCGCCTGCAAGGACTCCGGCAGCGCCAGGTCGGGAAAGTAGTCCGGATTGCGGTGCTCGAAGTTGATCTTATCCGCGAGCTCTGGACGCCGTGCCCAGAGAGTCACGTGGTTGCCGGCGTCGGAGACGACGAGCGCAAATGCCGTGCCCCAGGAACCGGACCCCATGATCGCGACTCGCGCTGGGATGCGAGGGGCGTCACTGAGGCTCATGTCTGCTCTCCGCTCGTTGTCTCGTTCCGCGGATCGTAGCGTTGCGTAGGTGGCGTCGCCTGACGCAGTTCGGCAACGAGGACAGTGATCGCATCCATGATTCTCGTCGTCGCTTCATCGAGCGTGGCGACAGTGACCGGCTTCGATCGGAGATCATCCAGCGGAACCGGGTCGCCGGCCACGACTCGCAAAGTCTTGCGAGGAAACAGCTTCGGGAAGCGTGGCTCGCGACCGGGCATCAGCTCCTGGGCGCCCCACTGCCCGATCGGCACAACCGGATGACCGGTGTCGAGCGCAAGCCGGGCCGCCCCGGTCTTGCCCCTCATTGGCCACAGCTCGGGATCGTGGGTGATCGTTCCCTCGGGATAGATCACTAATGCACGTCCTCGCTCCATCGCTTCAGCCGCAGCAGCCAGCGCGTCCTTGGAATGGCTGGATCCACGCTGCACCGGGATTTGTCCACAAGCAGCGATAATGCGCCCAATTACGGGAATCTCGAACACTGACGCTTTTGCCAAGAACCTGGGCCAACGCCCGGAGAACGCCAGAAACTGCCCAATGGCCAGGGGATCGGCGTTGGAGATGTGGTTCGCGACGAAGATCACTGCGCCGGTCTGAGGCACCTTCTCCTGGTGCCGCCAGTCCCGCTTGGTCAACGGCCGCATGATGGCGTGCAGAATCCTGACGACCGTTGAAATCGTCTGAGCGCCGGGCTCGTGATTGGCCTCCGAGAGCGGCCTGAGCACCGTATGCTGCCCCGCGGCGGAGTTCTCGGCCATCAACACCTCAGTCTTGGTGAATGGGTCGCGGGCGATCCAGAATCGGTACGGTCGGCGCGGGTTGGACCACGGCGCCACAAGTGGCTACACCTTACGGGATCGTGGAACGATCTTCGGACTCTCCGCTGATCGAAGGACGAGGCACTCGAGATCATGACGGAACCACCTGCTGCCGCTGTCGTCGCTCTTAAACCAATGGAGCATGCGAAGTCCCGACTGGCGGTGCCCGATGCGCTGCGCCGACGCCTCGCCTGGACGATGGCGCTCGACACCTTGGCCGCTTTGTGTAATGCCCTGCCGCAGGTACTGGTCGTTAGTGATCAGCCTGCATTGGAAGCCCAACTGCGCCGGGCTGGTCTTCCCGCGGAAGTGATCAGCGAGTCCGGTCACGTGGGCATGAATGCGGCACTTCGCCGAGGTGCGCTGGCACTCGGCGCTCAAGGATTCAGCACAGTCCTGGCATGCGTTGGTGATCTTCCAGCCCTAAAGCCTGAGTCCGTACTGCGGATCCTCGCTGCGTCCCGATCGCATCGGCGATCCTTTGTAGCCGATGCGTCAGGCGTTGGCACCACAATCCTTGTGGCGCACGACGTTGAGCTGTCGCCTCAGTTTCAGGGCCGGTCGGCTGCTGCTCACTACGCCTCGCGCGCCGTGAGCTTGTCTGCGGAGGAGATCGGATCGTCGATTGCCGACGCTCGCCGCGATGTCGACACGGAAGCCGATCTCGCCGTTGCGATCGGACTCGGCGTGGGTCCTGCGACCAGCGCGCTTATCGATCACGATCAAGGCCGTCTCGGTCGCTACGAGTTGATCACTGCGACAGAGTGGCGTAATGCGTCCGGTGATCAATTGGCGGTAACCGCCGGTGGACGACGAATTGCCTTGCCTCATAAGGCACTTGGCGTTGAGCTCCGCCATGCCCGGCTGGGCCAGCGCCTGCACTCGGTAGAGGCTGGCGGCCGGGTCCTGTCCGCCTGGCTGTAACCGCCGGGCTAACGCTTGGCGGTGGTCTTCTTGGCCGTCGGCGCTGCCCTCTTGGCGGGAGTCTTGGCAACTGTCTTTCTCGCGGAAACCGCCGTCCTCGACGCCGCAGCGCTCCCGGCCGTGGCCTTCTTCGCGGCCGCGCGCGGCACCTTCTTGGCTCCGGAGACGTAGGCCTTCAGGTCCGAACCCGCACGGAAGCGTGGAACTGCCGTGGCCTTGGCGCGCTTGCGCTCACCCGTACGCGGATTGCGCACCATCCGTGCCGAACGATGCACCTTCTCGAAAACACCAAACCCCGTGATCGAGACCTTCTCCCCAGCTGCAGTCTTGTAGGTGATGGTTTCCACCACTGCGTTAAGGGCCTTGGCTGCTTCGGTCTTGCTGCCGTCGTAGTAGACAGCCACCGCCTGAATCAATTCAGCCTTGTTCACAGCTTCCCTTCTCGATGCGATTCCAAGCCTGCTGGGAACTTGGGCAGCGTACGGTACGCCTGCAGGCCCAACGCTAGGGAAGATCGCGCAACCAGACAATCACCTAGGTCGCACATTTTGGTGTCTTGTAAGGAAAAACGCTCCGAGCTGCAAGCGTCGGCCTTTGCCCGAGCAGCTCCAAGAAACAGCGACGTACGCCGTACTAACTTGCGCTGGCAACCTTCGCCGGCAATGTCTTCGGCTTGTACCCCGGCCTGGTGCGCTCGAATTCAGCTATTTGATCAACATGCCGCAGCGTCAGGCCGATGTCATCCAAGCCCTCCATGAGCCGCCACCTGGTGTAGTCGTCGATCTCGAACTCACTATGGAAACCAACCGCTGTGATCTGTCGCCCGACGAGGTCCACTGTGATCGGCACGGCCGGATTCTCCTCGACGAAATCCCACAGCTCCTCGATGATCTTCTGGTCGACGACCGCGATCAGCAGCCCTGACTTTCCTGAATTGCCACGGAAGATATCCCCGAACCGCGACCCGATCACGACCTTGAACCCGTAGTTCTGCAGTGCCCAGACGGCGTGCTCGCGCGAAGACCCGGTGCCGAAATCAGGACCGGCGATCATGATCGTCGCGCCTGCATACTGCGGCAGGTTGAGCACAAAGTTGGGGTCGTTGCGCCACGCTGCAAACAGGCCGTCCTCGAACCCGATCTTGGTCACGCGTTTGAGATAGACCGCTGGAATGATCTGGTCGGTATCGACATTGCTGCGCCGGAGCGGCAGGGCGGTGCCAGTGTGGGTGGTGAATGCATCCATGATCATCGTGTCCCGGTGAGGTCGGAAGGTGAACTGAGCGTGCCGATCACGGCGGTCGCGGCGGCCACCAAGGGCGAGACCAGGTGTGTTCGCCCACCCTTGCCCTGCCTGCCCTCGAAGTTGCGGTTGGACGTGGACGCCGCCCGCTCACCGGGAGCGAGCTGATCCGGGTTCATTCCTAGACACATGGAACAGCCTGCAGCACGCCACTCGGCTCCTGCTTCCTTGAAGATCACGTCGAGACCCTCGGACTCGGCCTGCAAGCGAACCCGCGCCGAGCCCGGTACCACCAGCATCCGTACATGATCGGCAACATGATGTCCGGTGATCACCCCGGCGGCGGCGCGCAGATCTTCGATGCGTCCGTTGGTACAGGAGCCGAGGAAGACCGTGTCCACGCGAATCTCGCGCATCTTCTGACCGGGCCTGAGCGCCATGTACTCCAACGCCTTCGTTGCTGCCGTCCGGTCCGCCTCTTCTGCGAAGATCTCCGGATCCGGCACTTCGGCACCGAGCGGAACCCCCTGACCAGGATTGGTGCCCCACGTCACGAAGGGCGTGAGCTGGCTTGCGTCAAGATCAACTTCTGCGTCGAAGACAGCGTCCGGGTCAGTCCGGAGAGTCCTCCAGTACCCCACGGCGGCGTCCCAGTCTGTGCCTTCCGGAGCGTGCGGGCGGCCCTTGATGTAGGCGAACGTCGTCTCGTCCGGCGCGATCATGCCGGCCTTCGCGCCCCATTCGATGCTCATATTGCAGATGGTCATACGACCTTCCATGCTGAGCGCCTCTATGGTCGAGCCGCGGTACTCCACGATGTAGCCCTGGCCGCCACCGGTACCCACCTTGGCAATGAGCGCCAACACGATGTCCTTCGCACTGACTCCGACCGGCAGCTCACCATTCACGTTCACCGCCAAGGTCTTCGGCCGGGCCTGGGGCAGTGTCTGGGTCGCCAGGACATGCTCGACTTCGGACGTACCAATGCCAAAGGCGATCGCCCCGAACGCCCCATGCGTTGAGGTGTGCGAATCACCGCAGACCACCGTCAGGCCTGGCTGAGTCAGGCCAAGCTGGGGGCCGATGATGTGCACGATGCCCTGGTCGAGATCGCCGAGGCTGTGGATGCGGATACCGAACTCCCGTGCGTTCTTCCGCAGCGTCTCGACCTGAGTGCGCGACACGGGATCGGCAATCGGCAAGTCGATGTTCAGCGTGGGCGTGTTGTGGTCCTCCGTTGCCAGCGTGAGATCGGGACGGCGTACCGTCCGTTCGGCCTGGCGTAAACCGTCGAAAGCTTGTGGGCTGGTCACCTCGTGGATGAGGTGAAGATCAATAAAGAGCAGGTCGGGCTCACCGTCGGCGGTTCGTACGACGTGGTCGTCCCAGACCTTTTCACTCAGCGTCTTGCCCATGACGATTAATGTTCTCCTGTCCCCGTTCCCCAGATCTGCCGAGCCTTTGCTCCTCAAAGATTCACACGGCCAGCAAGCTAATCCTTGCACTTGCCATCCAGCATGCGAGACGGCAGTATCAAGGCATGGACAACTCTAGTGGTGTCGGCGTCCTCGACAAAGCCGCCCTAGTCCTCAGTGCCCTGGAGACCGGACCGACCACTTTGGCTGGTTTGGTGGCAGCCACCGGGCTTGCCCGACCGACGGCCCACCGATTGGCTGTTGCCCTCGAGCACCATCGGCTGGTGAGTCGTGACCTGCAAGGCCGATTCGTGCTCGGTCCGCGGCTCGGCGAGCTAGCGTCGGCAGCCGGGGAGGACCGGCTGCTCGCGACAGCCGGACCGGTGCTCGCTCGGCTTCGCGACATCACAGGTGAGTCGGCGCAGATGTTCCGCCGGCAAGGCGACTACCGGGTGTGCGTCGCCACTGCGGAGCGGATGTCTGGACTGCGCGACAGCGTGCCGATTGGCACGCAGCTGACCATGAGCGCAGGCTCAGCCGCTCAGGTGTTGCTGGCGTGGGAAGAGCCAGAACGGATGCAGCGAGGGCTGCGAGGGAGCCGCTTTTCCGCGGTTGCGCTGGCGGCGGTCCGCCGACGCGGATGGGCCCATTCGGTTGGTGAGCGCGAGCCCGGCGTCGCCTCTGTCTCCGCACCCGTACGCTCCCCCTCTGGAAAGGTCATCGCCGCGGTCAGTGTGTCGGGACCTATCGAACGACTCTCGCGGCAACCCGGTCGGCTGCACGCCCCTGCGGTGATCGCCGCCGCGGAACGCTTGAGCGAGGTGCTGCGCCGCAGCGGCGCTGAGTGAGTTCGCTGGGGGTCGTTTGCGCGATCTCGACGGGCTCAAATTTCCGACCGGTGCGGAGTTTTCGGGCGCGGGTCAAGCCGTACGAGGCCAATTTCCGACCTGTGCGGCCTTTCGAGCTTGGATCCACCGACCGATGGCCTGTCAGCGACGTCGCAGAGCGGTCGCTAGGGTCGCAGGTGTGGAGGAATCCGTCGTGCACCGGGCCCTTCGATTCGATCAGGCGCTGCAACGGTGGCGGGCTCGGCGCGCTCGGGATGGCGGCTACACCGTTGAAGTAACTCCATATACGGGGTATGGATCAACGACCTGGGTGCGGGTGCTTGCTCGCGTTCTGCTCGCCAAGCCCTCTGAGCGCCGCGCCGATCTCCCCACGGGAGCGCGCGGATGGCGGAATTTCGTCAGCGTTCCGCTAGAGCATGCGGTAGTAAAAGTTCACATTGGCGAGCGATCGTACGAGGTCGAGGCAGACCGTAGCGGCATCATCGACGTGGTCGTCGATGTTGATCTTGAGCCAGGCTGGCGTCGCATCGGTCTGAGCTCGGGAGACTCAGAGGTTGCTCCTGCGTTGATCTTCGTAGTCGATCCAGATACGACCTTCGGGGTCGTCTCCGATGTTGACGACACGGTCATGGTCACAGCACTCCCCCGCCCGCTACTGGCGGCTTGGCACACCTTTGTCGTCAATGAGCACGCGCGTGCGACAACACCCGGCATGCCAGTCCTGTACGAGCGACTCACCACCCGCTATCCGGGCGCGCCGATGATCTACTTGTCGACCGGAGCGTGGAATGTCGCACCGACACTCACGCGCTTCCTGTCGCGCAACCTGTATCCGGCCGGGGCGCTGCTGCTCACCGACTGGGGCCCCACGGCGGATCGGTGGTTCCGTAGTGGTCGCGAACACAAGCGCAGCAGCCTGGAGCGTCTGGCGGAGGAGTTCCCTCAGATCAAGTGGTTATTGGTCGGTGATGATGGACAGCACGATGAGTCGATCTACCGCGACTTCGTCGTGAGGCACCCCGATAATGTCGCAGCCGTATGTATCCGCCGCCTGACGCCGAGCGAGGCGGTACTCGCCGGCAGCAGCTTCCGCGGTCATGCGAACACAGGCAATTCCACCGTGCCGTGGCTCTACGCCTCGGATGGTGCTGGCCTCGCCGAGAAGCTGGAGCAGCTCGGCCGTCTCAATCCCGCACCACAGCAGCCAGAGGTTGAGGCGTGATCGAGCCCGGATTCAGCTAGTAGTACCAAGGCGTTGGGTCCGAAACATCTTATTGATCTTATTTGCTTCATGATCACCAACTGCTCGGCTCGGTTGGTGTAGCTCCTCGTCGAGGTAAGCCTGATAGACCTCGAAGCGAGTGATTTCCAACGCCTTTGCCAGAGTGACGTTGCCTTCTTCACGTGCCTTGTGTGCCGCCGCGCGGAGTCCTTCCACCCAGTCCGCCAGCTCAGCTAGGTCCGCCCTTTGCCTCGCCCCCACGCCGTCTACGTTATCCCCTCGGCAATGACCTCGTCTCTGTTGCCTTTGCGGCTCTTCCAAACGTGATCTTGAACCCATTCAGTCGACCAATGCCGAGACCCCGAACGCAATGGCGAGAAACAGCACCATCCGCCCGAGAAGCACGGCCACACCGAAGGGATGACCGACATCCGGGTCGCGGGCACGGCCAGGGTCACTGCATACAGCGGCGGAATAGCGAGACAGGCGGAGAGGAAGACGATGGGCACCCCCACCGGCGTTCACCCAGGAGCCCCAGCAGCCGGTCCGACCAGGCCTGAGCCTGGTCCGAACACGACCCACCGGCTTGCGGGGGCGCTCGCGTCGCTCCCGTAGCCGTCGCACCGGACCCGAACGACTGCCCCGGCGGAGTGCGACCACGGTGCCGGCCTTGCCAATCGTCTGCCCGACAGCACAGCCGACCGCTGTTGTGACCTCCTCGGTAAAACCACCGACCTGAGACGCAACGATGTAGATCTCGCTGTTGAAGATCGGTACCACCGAGGACAGCAGGCCATACCCAACCGAGACGATGAACTCGATCAGCGGTTGCCAGTTCACGCCGACGCCTCCTTCAGCAGATGCTCGGCCACAAAAGCGCAACCACGATGCTTGACGCGCATAGCCAGCTCTTCACTGATGGTGCTTGAAGTTGTCGCCGATGGATGGACCGCCTTGAGGGGCGGAGCCAGGGCCTCAGACCCATGATCGCGATGACCAGCACAAACACCTAAAACTCTTCGCGGACTAGGCGAAACACACGACAGAGACCGCCTCCGGCGTTCCATCGGGCTTACGTCGTTTCTGCGGCCTCATGCGGCCTGAGCCTCGGCCGCCAGCGTCGGATGTCAAGAGTTGGGAAGTCAGCAGATGCCTCGCCTGCCCAGCCAGCAGTGCAGCACCCATACTGGTGCCCAAAATCCGAAAGGTGCAGAGGACAAGGATCCCCCGGACCATGTGACCACCTACGGTGAGACCTGCAGCTCCGCTTCCGCAGGGCAAAGATCAAAGCGGCAAGGCCGTCGTCGACCTCGACGACTTGCGTACGGCGTGGAAAAACCTGTCCACCAGGTCCCGCAGTACCTCAACGCTGGCGGACCGCGGATCCGGTTCTACGGCACCATGGAGTAGGGCGGCTGACGCAGGAAAGGAGGCCACCTTGACTGGGACAGTGTCGCGAAGCGCCCGCCAGATCGAACTGACCGAGACATTTGCGGCGCACAATTACGACCCGCTTCCAGTGGTCGCTTCTCATGGCGATGGATGCTGGGTGAGCGACGTCGACGGCCACCGCTACCTCGACTGCCTGGCCGCCTACTCCGCACTCAACTTCGGCCACCGGCATCCGGCTCTGATCGAGGCCGCGCGCGCCCAGCTTGATCGGCTCACGTTGACCAGTCGCGCCTTTTACAACGACCAGATTGGCCCCTTCTGTCGGGATCTTGCAGCACTGGCCGGCATGGAGTGCGTCTTGCCGATGAACACCGGTGTTGAGGCCGTCGAAACTGCGATCAAGGTGGCGCGCCGCTGGGGGTATGACGTCAAGGGCGTGCCCGAGGACCAGGCCCAGATCGTGGTCATGACGAACAACTTCCACGGCCGTACCACTACGGTGATCAGCTTTTCTAACGATCATGTCGCGCGCCGCGGCTTTGGCCCGTTCACGCCCGGGTTTGTTGCTGTCCCGTTTGGGGATGCGGAGGCAGTGGCTGGGGCGATCACCCCGCGGACCGTTGCGGTGCTGGTGGAGCCAGTGCAGGGCGAGGCCGGCGTTTTTGTGCCGCCGGCGGGATATCT